>ERZ1026854.1-NODE-1-length-312745-cov-7.665141_pt1 | contig 312745 bp, 232 predicted proteins | sample MGYA00380157_ERZ1026854 | MGnify/ENA primary metagenome ERZ1026854 (study PRJEB33269, sample SAMEA4719793) | human gut metagenome | biome: human-associated habitat; feature: organic feature; material: feces | place: Cameroon | collected 2013-10 ...
TAACTCAATTCTATCACTATATCTTTCCGCATTTCACTTTTTTGTAGTAACTTTGTACACCCAAACCACAGATTCTGACGGATATGCACAAGATTTCGTTCTCCCTATTCCTCCTTATTCCGATTATTTTTTCCTGTTCGAAGACGGAGAATGCTGATACTCTGCGGAAATTGGATGAGGCTCTCGAAAACAAGGCAGTTTATGAGAACTATTTTCTTGAGGGAACGCGCCTTTTGAAAGATGTGCTCTCGGACCAGACCGACCCGGAACTCATTTACGGGATTAATCTCCGGCTTGCAGACAGCTACTTGAAATTCAGCAAAGATTCCTCCCTTGCTTATATGGGCCGTAACCGCGAGCTTGCCCTTGCAATGAGGGACGAAGAAAAACTTGCCAAGACGGATTTTGCTATGGCTGTTCTCTATGCGAAGACCGGCTATCAGGTTGAGGCGAATGATATCCTGAACATCTACCGCGGACGCGAAATACCGGAAAACGCCATCAGGGACTATTATGCCGCAGAACACACCTATTGGGGCGAGACTATGGCATACGCTCCGACTCACGGGTCTTATGAGGAAAAACTTTCGATGCGCAACGTTTTTCGCGGACTGTTGCTGCCGATGACCAAAGAGGGAAGCTGGGAATGGTATGACCTCAAAAGGGAGGAGGCGGATGCGACCGGGAATGGAGAGGGAATAAAAGAATATGCTTTCGGGATGCTGAAGGTGAGTCCGGAAAATTCGAGGGAATATGCTGAGGCGGCCTATTATTATGCTCACAGTTTCTCTGATGAGGATGCGGTAGAACGGGAAAAATGGCTGCTGCGTTCAGCGATTGCGGATGTGATGTGTGCGACGAGGGATTATGCTTCGCTGAACGAAGTTTCAAGAATTATGTTCGATAAAGGGGATATCGACAGGGCTTTCCGTTATGCGGCGGACCATTGTATGGTGGATGCTCTCTGCTACAACGGGAAACTGCGTCCGTGGCAGATTCTGATGTTCTTTCCGGAAATTGAAGCGGCCTATCAGCAAAAGCACGCGCGTCAGAGCCGCTACACAAAGGGTCTGCTAATCTGTATTTCAGCACTCTTGGTGATGATGTTCTTCCTTCTTGCGTTTCTCTACAAGAGGCAGCAGATTTTGGACTCGATGCGGGCGAAACTTCAAGAGTCCTATCTTGAGATTGACAGCAGGAATCACGAACTGGTGGCGGTGAACAGCCGTCTTGTGAGCCTGAATGCGCAGATGCAGGAGTCGGACAAGGTCAAGCAGGAGTACATCACGCTCTTTCTCGGGATGGTTTCGGACAACATCAACGCATCGAGGCAATACCGCAATCGTGTACTGAAATATATCCGTCAGGGAAAGACCAAGGTCCTCACGGACGAAATCGAGGCTCAGGCGCCTTTGGATGAAGATATTATGGAATTCTACCGTATGTTTGACCAGACTTTCGTGAATCTTTATCCCGATTTTGTGGACAAGTTTAACTCTCTTCTTGTGGAAGGGGCGGCGATTGTGCCGAAAGGAGATGATATTCTGACGCCGGAGTTGAGGATTTTTGCCCTCATCAAATTGGGAATTACGGAGTCCAGCAGGATTGCATCGCTTCTGCACTATTCTGCAAACACGATTTACAACTATAGGGCAAAAATCAAGAACAAGGCGAAGGGCTCACGCGAGGATTTTGAGGATGCGGTGAGGAATCTGGAGTAGATAAGTATGGATATTCTTTATGTAAACCTCTCAAGGACGCCCGTTTTAGACTGGTGAACGAAAAAATTGTTATATTTGCAGTTTGGACTTTGCCTGACAGGGACTGTTGGCTTGCTCCGAAGGATGTTTAACTTTATTGCTGCTTGATTGGGATGAAAACCGGACTGCACATATTGGAACTGACGGCTCTTGTTGCCATCCTTTTTTCTGCCTCTGCCTGTGAGTGGGCGGAGCAGGTCATTTCCGGCGAAGTCGTGGCTTCGGTGGGCAAATCTCGGCTCTACCGCAGCGACCTGAACAAGGTTCTGCCCTCCGGGCTTTCTGCGGACGACAGCACCCGTCTTGCTCATCAATACATCAACACTTGGGCGTCGGATGTGATTTTCCTGAACATTGCCGAGAAACAGCTTTCGGATGCGGAACTCGATGTTACCAAGGAACTTGAAGATTACCGCAAGTCGCTGCTGAAATATCGTTATGAACAGCGCTACATCAACGACCGCCTTGACACCCTTGTCACTGAGGCACAGATAGATGAATACTACAGGAAGCACCCGGAAAAGTTCGTGCTGCAGGTTCCTGTGGTCAGGGCGGATTTCCTTTGCATATCTCCGGAATCGCCGTCGCTTGCCGAATTTCGCAGGAACATTGTATCCGACGACGTTCCGCAGATGCAGATTACCGACTCGCTGGCATATTCTTCGGCGATAAAATATGAGAACTTTGGGGGCCGATGGATTGACATGACTGTTCTTGCCAAGGAATTCGGACTCGACTATGCCGAGCTTATGACGTTCAGAAAAGGCGAGTGGATTGAGCGCAGCGGGGACACCGGACTCCTTTCGATAGCCTACATCCGTGAGTTCGTCCCTGCCGGAAAGCTCGCTCCGATTGGGTATGCGACGCCTCTGATTCGTGACATACTGCTCAGTACCAGAAAGCGTGAGTTGGTGTCGAACTTGGAACAGGACTTGCTTGAGCAGGCGCGGGAAAATGGGAAATTTGAAATATATTGACGAAAATGATGAAAATGAGGAAAATATGTCTTTTGTCGGCGGTTGTCGCCATTATGGCTCCGTATGCAGCATTTGCCCAGAAATATGGGAATGGGGTTATCGACAAGTCCGTGGCGGTCGTCGGTGAGGAAATGATAAAGATTTCAACCATCGAGGATGAGCTCCGGATGGCGAGGGCAAGCGGAATTCTTTCGGACAGGAATATGCGCTGCGAGCTTTTGGAGCAGATGCTCACCTCAAAGATTTTCCTCATGCAGGCGAGGATTGACTCCCTTAGTGTCAACAACGACATGGTGGAGAGCGAGCTCAACAACCGTATCGACCAGCTGAAGACTCGTCTGGGCGGAGACGAAGAGTTCGAGAAATACTTCGGCAAACCGATTTATAAACTTCGTCAGGAATGGCGCAAGGCCTTTCAGGAACAAAGTCTTACGCAACAGATGCAGCAGAAGGTGGCCTCTTCGATTCCGGAGATGACTCCTTATGATGTGGAAAAGTTTATCGAAAATACGGATAAGGACGACCTTCCTCTTGTTCCTGAAAAATATAGGCTGAGTCAGATCTGCATCTATCCTGACCGTGAGGCTGCGGCTCTTGCCACAAAGGAGAAGTTGCTGTCTCTGCGTGAGAGAATCATGAATGGCGAGAAGTTCTCTACTCTGGCACGTATCTATTCTCAGGACCCGGGAAGCGCAAGGCGCGGCGGCGAGCTCGGAATGGCGTCAAAATCAATTTTCTGGCCGGCATTCTCGGATGCGGCGATGTCGCTCAAGCCCGGCATCGTCTCCCAGATAGTCGAGACTCCGGACGGTTTCCATCTCATCGAAGTTCTGGAGAAAAAGGGCGACATGTTCAATGCAAGGCACATCCTTCTCAAGCCGGAATACACCGAAGAAGACCAGACAAAGGCATTCAAGACCCTCGACAGCCTCCGTACAGAGATTCAGAACGGCAACATCAGCTTTGAGATGGCTGCCCGTTTCTATTCGCAGGACCCTGCCACGAGAACTAACGGAGGACAGATGTCGGATCCGAACACAGGTTCGTCGTATTTCGAAAAGGACCAGATAAAGCCGGAGGATTACCGCGCCATCAATGGACTTGATGAAGGGCTGATTTCCGAACCTGTCGCTTCGAGGGACAACGAGGGACGCGACGGCAACCTTGTCTACAAGATTGTGCGGGTCGACAAGATAATTCCGTCTCATCCGGCGTCTTTCAGTGAAGACTACGACCTTATGCTCAATGCTGCGAAGAACAAGCTTTCGATGGAGGCGATTGACAAGTTTCTCAACGAGAAGATAGCGACGACCTACATCACCATAGACCCGATTTTCGCCGACTGCGAATTTGACCATAAGGGACTTGAAGCAAAAATCAAGAAAGAGGAATAGGGCGGATGCGTATTTTCAGGGATATTTTCGAAAATATAGCCGGAATTGGCATCGGTGCACTTCGGAAGTTTGCTGCAATTGTCATCGTCTCCGGCGTGTTTCCGGCGGTCTTGTCGGCGCAGACGACCGATGGTAGTGACAGCCTTGTCGTACTCATAAGTTCAAAGTCGGCTCAGGTTGTCGATGTGGAGGGCAGTGCCTACCGAAAGGTCATAGGCCCGGCCCGTTTTTTTCACAACAACACCTACCTTTTGTGTGACACGGCTTTCTGGAGCGTGGACGGAAAATATCTCGACGCCATCGGCAACGTGCAGATTCTTCAGGAGGAGACCGTGCTCACCGGTGACAAGTTGACCTATCTCATCGACGACAACCTTGCGCAGTTCCGAGGCTCTCTCGTGCAGCTTACCGACAAGGATAATAACACTCTGAGAACCAGGAATCTGGACTATAACACCAAAGACAGTGTGGCTCTTTTTCGCGACGGTGGCGCGATGCGCGACAAGGACGGACAGATTATCGAGAGCATCAACGGCAGTTACGACTCCAAAGCCAAACTCTTCACCTTCCGGAACGATGTCAACATGTTCTCGGACACTGTTTTCGTGAAGACGGACGCACTTGACTACAGGTCTGAAACTTCATTTGCGACATTCGGAAGCGGCACGGACATGTGGAACAAGGAAAATATGCTTTCCTCAGATGCCGGATGGTACGACAGGGCGAGGGAAATCTTCCTTTTCAACCGCAATGTGCATCTTATGTCAGAAAATGAGGAGGCGTGGTGCGATTCTGTCTACTACTATCGTGCGCTGAATGACGTGACTATGCTCGGGAACGTTCAGATCATCGACACGACGAGGAATGTCTCTGCCGTGGCGGGACGTGCCGAATATAAGGACAGTCTCGCGAGGATAAGCATGCGGCGGAATCCGGCAATAATAGCGAAGACGACGGACGACCAGGGACAGGCAGATACGGTCTATGTGGCGGCTGACTTCATTGACTATTACACTCTTATGAAGTTCAAGATTGATTCGCTCACTCTCGCGCAGTCGGAGGAACGCCTGAAGAATCTTGAGGTCGATGCCGTGGGAACATTCAGAAAGAAGGCGGCGGAGGAAGCGGCAAAGGCGGCGGAGCAGTCGGCTATGGAGAATGATGCCAACTATGCGGCGAAGAAGGCCGCGGAGGAGATTCGGGCGAAAAGGGCCGCCGGGAAAGCTGGGGCGCCGGCAGAAGAGCCGGGCGGTAAGTCTGATATTGAGAAGCCTGCAGACGCTCTGGGCGGTAAGCTTGATATTGAGAGGCCTGCGGACACAAAGAATGAGGGGCTTCGGATGAAGTCTGATTCTCTGGCGGTATCCGATTCTTTGACGGTATTGTCCGACTCTTTGGCAGTATCTGATTCTCTGGCAGTATCCGATTCTCTGACAGTATCAGATTCATTGGCGGTATCCGATTCATTGGCAGTCTCCGACACACTTGCGGCTGGGGCAGACAGCACTGTGGCCGTGAAACTCGATTCGACAAAAATAGGGTTCATGACAGCCCTCAAGAATGTCCGTCTCTTCCGAAAGGATGCGCAGATTGTCTGTGACTCGTTGCTCTATAGCGACATCGACTCCCTGGCGCGGCTCTATGTCGAGCCGATAGTCTGGCAGGAAACCGTCAGACAGTATGCCGCGGACAGTATTTATGTTGTTGTGCGTAACGGAGCGATGGACAGGGCGAGCCTTATGTCCAACGCATTTATAACAATAGAGGAGGACACGACCCACTACGACCAGATAAAGTCCGCTGAGATGATGGCCTTCTTCGAGGGTGGCGGCGGCCTGAGGCGTTTCGATGCCCTCGGAGGTGCTCAGGCTCTCTTTTTCATCAAGGAAAACGACGTCCTCGCCACGGTGAACAAGACCGATTCCAAGATGCTCTCAGCCTCATTCTCCGATGGCAGCATCCAACGCATCTACTACTATGACACCGCCAAGAGCGACGCCTACCCGATTGTTCAGATGAAGGAAGAGGAACGCACGCTCAAGGGCTTCAACTGGCAGCCTGACCGTCGTCCGGCCGACCGCCATGCCGTCACCGACGCCGAGTACCGCTCTCCCGAACGCGCTGCCTATCTTGCCCGTCCTCGTGCACAGTTCAAGGAAACCGACCGCTATTTCCCCGGCTACATGAAGGGCATCTATAGGGAAATGGAGGTGCGAGACTCTCTCCAGAAAGTCCGTGCTGCCGAGGACGCCCTGCGCCGGGAGCAGCTTCGGAAGGAAAAGGCTCTTGCCGATTCCCTCGCGCTGAAGGACAGCCTGATGACTCGCGACAGTCTTGCCGCCGGGCGTGACTCCCTGTCTCTCAGGGATAGTCTTGCCACAGTGAAAGATTCTACAGTATTGGCTGACAGCTTAGTCACCGGTGCTGATAGCCTTGCTCTGACAAAAGACTCTCTCGCCACCGCCTCCCGTGACAGCCTCGCTGCTGAGAGGGCAGCGCTCGATTCCCTTGCCCTTGCCGATCCTAAGGCTTACAGGGCCGCATTGAAAAAAGCCGAAAAGGAGGCTGGGAAGAAGGCTCGTGCCGAGGCCAGAGCCAGAAAAGATGCCGAGCGTGAGGCTAAATGGCAGGAGAAGGAGCGGATACGGAAGGAAAAGGAGGCCGCCAAGGAGCGGAAGAAGCTCGAAAAGCTTCGTGCGAAGAAGCGCAAGGCCCTTGCTGCTGAAATCAAGGATGCCCAACGTGAGGCCGCTGTCTTTGAGGAATACCGTAGAAAATTCGAGGCGAAAAAGTCAGGCCGATAATTTGACTTATCCGATTGAGGGCGGATTGTATTGGGAGAATCGTATAAAGAAATAAGCATTTTCTTTTTGAATTATTTTAATATTTGATAAGTTGCGGCGTGATTTTTAAATTATTTTATAAATCATACCACTTTATTACAAAATTTATTTTATATTTGCGGAGCTGAACTGATAACTGAATATTTATGAGCCGACTCCGTATCACAATCATTGCGATTGTGGCTTCCATGTCCGCTGTTTCCTGCACTGGGGGGGGCAAGCTGACTGACAGCAACAGAAACTATATGTGGTTCGACTGCGAGGCGAACTACGCGACTCTTTCACATCCTGATTCCATCCGGTTCTATCTTGAGAAATGCCGTGACCTCGGTTTCAACAATGCCGTGGTTGACGTGAAATCCATTATGGGCGAGGTTCTGTATGACAGCAAAATCGCTCCGTATATGGGTGAGTGGGAAGGTGTCGGGCGTTCCCGGGACTATGATATGATGGGTTATTTCATCAAGTATGGTCACGAACTCGGAATGAAGGTTTTCGCTTCGCTCAACATTTTTGCCGGCGGACACAACTACTTCGACAGGGGGATCATCTATCAGGATAAGGCTGCCTGGCAATCAATCTGTTATGAAAAAGGGCAACTTGTCCCGATTTCTTCAATCAAGACAAACTACAACGGAATGTTGAACCCTTCCAATCCGGAAGTTCAGCAGTATCAGCTCGACATTCTCGAGGAGTTTGTCAGAATGTATCCCGAAACGGACGGACTCGTTTTCGACCGTTTGCGCTACGACGGCATCACCTCCGATTTCAGTGAACTCTCACGCAAACAGTTTGAGGAATATGCCGGGGTGAAACTCGAAAGATACCCGGAAGATGTGCTCAGTTGGTATGACGGAAATGGTGAACTTCGGGACAGTTGGGTACTCGGACCTTACGGAAAGAAATGGGTGGAATGGAGAGCATCCGTAATCCACGATTTCGTGGCAAAGGCACACAATCTTCTCAAGGAAATCAATCCTGAACTCATCATCGGCGACTACACCGGAGCGTGGTATCCTACCTATTGGCAACTCGGTGTCAACTGGGCGAGCAGGGAATATGACCCTTCAGCAGTTCCGGAGTACAGCGAGTGGGCAAGCGAATCCTATCGTGAAACAGCCTATGCCGAACTTCTTGACCTCTATATGACGGGTCTCTACTACTCTCTCATCACAAAGGATGATGTTGACAAAGCCACCGGAGTTGTCGGGCAGCGTTCCGAAGCCGGAATGGACGACAGTCTTACCTACTGCTACAGCGTTGAGGGAGGTGCTGAACTTGCCAAAGCCGTCACGAAAGGAGTTGTGCCGGTTGTGGGCTCAATCTATGTCGAGCAGTATCTTGGTGACTTTGAGAAATTCCGTCCCGCAGTCGAGCAGGCTCTCCGAAGCACCGGCGGAGTGATGATTTTCGACATAGTGCATCTTAACAAGCATCATCTCTGGGATGAACTCTCGGCGGCGATGAATACTGCGAAACACCACTTTTAACAAAACAAGACAATAATGAAAGCTTTATTGAATCTGATTTCGAGCCTCCGGTCGAGGTCCGCGTTCGTGGCAGTTCTGCTGACATTTACGGCATTATTCTCCGCCCACGCACAGTCGCCGGTGAAGGGAAAGGTCGTTGACGAGGACGGGCGCCCCGTAGCGGGAGTGACCGTGATGGTACAAGGCACAACCAACGGAACGATGACGGATATGGACGGAACCTGGACTCTCCGCGTGAAAGAGGGCGATGTTCTCGAATTCTCCTGTCTTGGTCTCGCCACTCAGACACATCGCTGCGACTCAAAGACAGCGAACATAAACATCACTATGAAAGAGGACTCCCATTTCATTGAGGAGACTATAGTCGTGGGTTATGGTACTCAAAAGAAATCCTCGATGACCTCAGCAGTCTCGGCAATGAAGGGTGAGGAACTTCTCAAGGCTCCTTCCACAAATGTCTCTCAGGTGCTTGCCGGAAAACTCCCCGGCATTTCATCCGTCCAGGAGTCAGGACAGCCGGGTGAGGATCAGGCTTCCCTGCGCATACGAGGCAACATCCGCGGAGTTTCCTATGTGGTGGACGGATTCCCTGTTTCTGACATAAACGACATCGATCCGGCAGACATCGAGAGCATTTCCGTTCTTAAGGACGGTGCTTCCGCTGCGGTCTACGGTTTCGGCGGTTCCGGCGGTGTGATTATCATCTCCACCAAGAAAGGACAGAAGGGCCAGACCAAAATCACCTACAACGCATCTTTCGGAGCGTCGATGAACGCCAATTTCCCTAAGTTTATGAACGGTCCGCAGTTCGCCTACTACTACAATGTGGCGGAGATGATGGACCAGCTCGCCCGCGGGGTCATTAAGGACGACAGCGAATACAAACCATATTTCACCAAACATCAGGTGGAAATGATGCTCAACGGCGACCCGTCTGACGGATGGGACAATGTCAACTACATCGACGAGGTTTTCGGTACGGGTTTCAACCAGAAGCACAGTGTGACGGTTCAGGGAGGAAACGACAAGACACGCTACTTCGCATCCTTCGGCTATCTCGGACAGAAGGGTAATATCGACAACTTCGGTTACAGGAGATACAACGTGCGCGCGAACCTAGAATCCAAGATTGCCAAGAATTTCAACTTCACTCTCGGTCTTTCGGGAGTCATTGGCAAGAAAGACGCACCTTATTACAATGCAGGCTCCGGCGAGAGTGTAATTTACGGAGGAAGTGAGGCTACAGGCTGGCTCTCAATCGCCAACCAGACCATTCAAATGCATCCTTACCTTCCGAAGACCTACAACGGCCTCTACACCGCTTCCACCAAAAAGAACACCGGTCTCCCGCAGTCTCCGCTTGCTGCAATCTATGATTCGGGCTTCAGAAAGAACAGCACTGCCGACGTTTCGGTCAACACGTCCCTTTCCTATGACGTTCCTTTCCTTGAGGGACTTCAGCTGAAGGTTTCCGGCTCATATATGGGTTACACCGCGAACGGAAAGACTCTCTACACTCCATACAGTCTGATGTCTTCGTCCTACGACTCTGCGCTTGGGGAGTGGGGTTGGAAGAAGGTGAACTCACCAAACGGAGTGGGCTCGGGAAACACTGTCCGTGAGAGTGCCAACTGGTCGCGCAGTCTCATCGGACAGGCGAGCGTCTCCTACATCCATTCATTCGGAAAGCACAATCTCGACCTTCTCGCTCTATCGGAAATCAGGGATTGGAAGGCAAACGGACTGGGCGCCGCTGTGAAGGATGTCGCCTTCTCTTCGCTTCCGGAGTTGAGCTACGGACGTCAGGAAGAGGGCTCGGTCTATGGCAGCAGCAATGCTACACGTTCTGCCGGATATGTGCTGAGGGCACGCTACAACTACGATGAGAGATATCTCGCGGAATTCTCTGCCAGAGTGGACGGTTCCTACAAATTCGCGGGAATGACCAAGACCCGTTGGGGATTCTTCCCGTCTTTCTCGCTTGGATGGAATATGGCAAAAGAGCATTGGCTCGAAGACGCTTCCTGCCTTGACGATCTGAAACTCCGCGCTTCTGTCGGACTGCTCGGCAACGACTCCGTCAGCCCTTACGCATATCTCAGCACCTACGCACAGGGTGGCAAAGTGGTCCTTGGAAATACTGTCAACCCTTCCTACTACACCAATGTCATCGCAAGCCCGAATCTCTCGTGGGAGAAGATTTCTTCTTACAATGTCGGTCTCGATCTCAATATGTGGAACGGAAAACTCGGCGCCGAGATTGACGCATACTACAGCTACACCTATGATATGCTCGTGGCCCAAGGAACGAATTTCCCTCCATCGATGGGAGGATATTTCCCGACATACATCAATGGAAACGCCATCGACACAGGAGGTATAGACATAATGCTTTCGCACAAGAATACGGTTATGCTTGCCGGTCAGCCATTCACCTACGGCATCGCCGGGAGCATCACTTATGCGAAATCCCGCTACATTATCTATCCTGACCAGCCGAATATTCCGGAATATCAGAAAGTTACCGGAACGGAAGTGGGCTCTATAATGACTTGGATTGCTGACGGACTCTATAAGACCGAAGAGGAAATCGACAATTCCGCCTGGTATGGGACACGACCTTGTATCGGAGACATCAAATATGTGGACATCAACGGTGACGGTAAAATCGACTACGACGACAAATGCCGTATTGGACGAAACAACCGTCCGCAGCTCACCTACGGTCTCAACCTCAATTTCTCTTGGTACGGTTTTGACCTCAGCGCACAGTTTACGGGTGGAGCACTCTTTGACGTTTCACTCACCGGAACATATTTCAACCACAATGACGACAACACCGTCTGGACACAGACTTTCAAGGAATGGGCCAATTCGCCGCTCTATCTCGTCGAAAATGCCTACAGCATTTACAATCCTGACGGAACCTTCCCTCGTATTACACTCAGCAATCCGGGACACGGAGGTGCCAACGGACTCGGTTCAACATTCTGGCTGCGTGACGGAAAATATATCCGTCTCAAGACTGCGCAGCTTGGCTACACCTTCCCTCGCAAATGGATGGAGAGAATCAAAATTGACACGCTCCGTCTGTTTGTCGAAGGTCAGAATCTCTTCACCATCGACGGTCTCCCTAAGGGCATCGACCCTGAGTCTCCGGGCACCAACAATGGTTACTATCCTCAGCAGAGGCTTCTTATGGGAGGTTTGACATTAACATTCTAAACGGGACAATGATTATGAAGAAGAATATATTGAAATGCTGCGCTGCGGCGCTTGTGTTGGCAGGAGGCGTCTCCTGTACGGATTTGCTTGATATGACTCCTACGAATCTTGTTTCCGACAAGACGATGTGGGAGAAAACGGAGAATGCCGAATGGGCAATAAACTCACTCTATACTTATGTATACAGCGTTGTGGCAAATCAGAGCGTGGTGGGTCTCACCGAGTCGCTGACCGATATGATGAAATATGGCTCCTACAACTACAACTCCCTGGCCTTTATCCCGAGCGAGTTCGCCTACGGAGAGGACCACACCATCAAGGCCGGCTATGTCGACACCTATATGGGCTATTGGGGCACCCGTTACAGTCAGATTACCAACATCAACGAGGCTTTCAGCAATCTGAAGAAATATGGAAAGATGTCCGACGCAGACAAAACCCGTCTTGAGGCAGAAATCCGTTTTATGAGGGCTTATGTCTATTTCGACCTTGTAAAACGCTACAAGGAGGTCATCATTTATGACGAGAATATGGAAGCCATCGTGAAGGACAAGGCTCTTTCGACAGAAGCGCAGGCTTGGGACTTCATTCAGGCTGATTTCGATTTTGCCGCTGCCAATCTTCCTGAGAAGTCTCAGGCTAAAGGTCGTTTGGACAAGGGTGCGGCTTATGCCTTCCTCACTCGCGCGATGCTTTATGCACAGAGGTATGACGCAGTGATTACCGCTTCCAATGAGCTCAAGTCTCTCGGTTATGATCTTGAAAAGAATTACGCAGACTCTTATTCCAAGACCATAGCCGGCGGAAACATTGAAGCCATTCTCCAATACCTTTTCAGCCGTGCGGAGAATATCACTCACACATTTGATTTCTACTACACTCCTGGAGGTGACTTTACTATCAACGGAGCATCCGGAGGTGGCTATGGAACTCCTACCCAGGAACTTGTGGAGTCCTATGAATTGGCGACCGGAGGTTTCCCTGACTGGAGCGTCTGGCACGATGTGGGAGTCACCCAAACACCTCCTTATACACTTCTCGAACCTCGTTTCCAGGCTACTGTGCTTTATAATGGTTCACAATGGAAAGGAAGGGAGATTCAGCCTTGGCTCGGCGGCGCGGACGGCTTCTGCGAATGGAATGTGGAACCGGAACCTGACGGAAGGACGACAACCGGCTACTATCTCCGCAAAATGGTGGACGAAACACATAATGTCATCCAGTACACCAGCGGTGTGCAGCCATTCACTGTCATCCGTTATGCCGAAGTTCTTCTCAACAGGGCGGAGGCTCTCTACAAGACCGGAAAAGAAGGCGAGGCGAACGATATCGTGAACAAGATTCGCGACAGAGTCGGCCTTCCTGCTCTGAGCGTTGACGGAGAGGAACTTATGGCTGCAATCCGTCAGGAACGCAAAGTGGAATTCGCGTTCGAGGGACTATGGTACTGGGATTTGCGCCGTTGGGGCATAGCTCACGAAAAATACCCTCTCGGGCTGTCGGACTATATGGTTCACGGATTCAAGATTACCAAGGATGAAGAGGGTAACTTCACTTACGACTACATCAGCGTGGATGATCAGAAACGTAATTTCCCACAGAGACTCTACCGCTTCCCGCTTCCTGCCGCAGAGCTCAACAATAATGGTTCTGTCAATCAGTTCCCTGAATGGAAATAATGACTCAAAAGACAGTGGATTATGAAAAGAATTCTTTCTAATATATTCCTTACGGCTGTGGCTGCGCTCATTTTCGCTGCCTGCGAGCCTCAGTATGTGCTCCCTACCACGGAACGCGAGGGTTTTACCAGCATCAGTGCCTATTTCACTTCGGGAGAATACAATAATCTCGAGTTGGCGCGGCTCGAAGTGACCGGCGATATGCTCCGCGAAGGTCGTCTTGTGATTAAGGTGCCTTATTACTATCCGGAGAGTTCAGACAAGGCAACGACCAAGTATCTGGGAAATCTCAGGATGAAGGCGGAACTTGACAAAAACTGCCGCATCTATCCTCCGCTCACCATTCTGGATTTGAATCTCGAAAACGAGTTCACCTACACGGATGCCAAGGGAAATGACTATCCGATTGTGATTACCGGAAAAAGAGTCAAATCGGACAAGGCAAGTTTCGTCTCCTTCTCGCTTGTGGGATTGTTTGATGGGTTTGTCGACAATGATGAGCGTATTATCTATCTCTACACCAAAGATGACCTTTCTTCCTGCAAGGCGGAGGGTCAGGTCTCGGCACACGCAGAAATCGTGACCGACCTGAGTGTTGCGAAAAACTACAACGAGCCTCAGAAGATTGTCATCAAGGCACATAACGGCAAGGAGTATGAGTATGTGACACAGAAAGCTGAACCGGTCAAAATCAGAAACGGCTTCAACAAGGAGTCCATCAAGTCTCTCTTCAACTTTGACCCTAAGTCCCGCTACGGCACTCCTGACTACCTCGACCCTAATGTCAATCCTTCCATCGCTTCCATTGAAGGAAAGCTCGTGGTTTGTCTTGGCACCGGTGCGACTCCGTTCTATGTTCACGGAACGACGGGCGACAAACTTGGTGAAATCGCACTTGGCGAGGCTTCTCCGGGTGGAATTGCGAATGACGATGCCGGAAATCTTCTTATTGCGAATGCTCTTTCGGGCAAAGGCAAGCTCCGGATCTATAGGACTTCTTCTGTGGAGACAGCTCCGACACTCTTCTATGAGTATGACAACGAGACAGCCCTTCCTGTGGGTGCGAAACTCAAGGTGAACGGAAACATTGATGACAAGGCCATAATCACCCTTCCTTATTCTGGAGTGGTGAAAGTTACCGAGGCCTTGCAGTTCCTGCACATCACTGTTGAGGCAGGAAAAGTGACTGAGGCAAAGGTCGTTGACCTCGCTCCTGCCGGTTTGTCTTGGGGCGCATTCTCTGCAAGTTCAGCGGGTTTCGCTGCGGCCTCTTCAGATCCAAAGGATGGCGTTTTTACAGCTTCATATTCTTACAGGCCTAACTATCTCAACTGGCTTGATTCCTCTTTCAAGATTGGCCGTTCGCTTGCCTCGACCAGTGACCTTGCTTGGGCTTGGAACACTAACTGTCTCGACTGCAAACTCTTCAACAATGTCGAGTATCTTGCGATGCTTGTCCTTGCACATTTCCCGCAGTGGGGCGGTCATCCTACTCTCTACATCTACAATGTCAACAACAAGGCCTCCCTTACGGGTGAGTTTACTGACTCTCCGGCACTCGTTGCTTGTTCTGATAATGTCAAATCTCTGACTATCAAGTCATTCAATGCGGTGAATGCAGAGGATACAATTTCTTCGGGAGATGTCACGGTTGCCCAATCGGCAGACGGATTCAAGATTTTTGTCTACTACTACGACCAGTATGCGGGAGCCATCGGCGGCTTTGTTGCAGACTGCATTAAAAGGAATTAGTTATGACCCGCACATTCTCATTCATTCTTGCATCCCTATTGGGGCTTGCACTGACACCGGGATGTGCCAAGGACACGGGAACTGTTCCGCAGTGGCCTTGGACCGAGCCGGAGCCGGAAATTCCTGACAAACCGACAGAGCCGGAATTTCCTTTGCTTCCTGAGATTCCGCACACAGCCTTTGTCAATCCGACTGAGGCCGGGTGGACAGATGTGACAGCTGACTATCCCGGACTTCGTTCCGGCATCAGCATCTATCGTTTCACCGATAAGTTCTTCGGCCGTCCGGCGATTGCCTACATCGCCGTTGCTGATGCGTCTGATGCCGGTTTCAGCATTTGGAGCATCAATGCCCCCGAACTTCAGGGTTCTGACGATGCCTTCAAGACTCCAGCCAAGGTTTATGAGGCGAACTCATCCTCAGTTATAGTCAACGGCGGATTCTTCTACTCATCAGACGGCAAGAACTACAATGCATCAGTTGCTGTGAGTGAGGGAAATGTTCTCGGGATGAATGTCAACTACGCTTCCGAGGACTGGCAGACAATCTACTATCCGACAAGGGCTGCGTTTATCGAGCACTCCGACGGCAGTTACGAAACTTGCTGGACCTATTGGACTTCGGCCGGCAAGCATTTTACCTATCAGATTCCGGCACCGAACTCTTGGAAGAAAAAACCTGAGAAAGTGCCTTCTGCGACATTCCCGGAGGATGCAGTGGAGTTTGAAGCCAAGAATGCCATCGGTGGAGGACCTGTTCTGCTGAAGGATGCCAAGATTATTGACAGTTATGTGGAGGAACTTTTCAATGGAAAATCCGGCATCGGACCGGATGTCTATGCTCCGAGAACGGCAGTGGGTATTTCCGCGGACTCAAAACTTCTGCTCTTTGTTTGCGAAGGACGTGAGATGACGGAGGGAGTTACGGGACTCACCACCGGTGAAGTGGCAAAAGTGCTCTATAGCCTGGGAATCAAAGACGCGATTAATCTCGACGGCGGCGGTTCTTCCTGTATGCTCATTGGCGGGAAGGAGACCATCAAGCTTTCTGACGGGCGTCAGAGGGCTGTGGCAAGTACGGTTATGTTTAAGTAAGTAATTATAATGAAGATTAGAAGATTCTATTATTTGTTTTTGACCCTTGCGCTCGTTTGCGGAACTCTCGCTTGCGAGAAGCCTGACTCCGGTTTCATTTGGAGGGACGAATGGCAGGAGCCTGAGCCGAATCCGGAGCCTCAGCCTGAACCGAATCCGAATCCGGAACCGGAGCCTCAGCCGGGAAACAAGGGTAAACCGAGATTTGTGTGGATTGACTCTGCGGCAAATTTCAATGACTACGCCAACAGCGAGTCGAATATTGCCTCTGACGTGAAGAAAATCGCTGAGACCGGTTTCACTCACATTGTGGTAGACGTGCGTCCGACCAATACCGGAGTGCTTTTCAAATCCAAGACAGAGGCTCCTCTCACGAAGGTCGATGCCTGGATTAATGGCGCATACAAGTGGGTGAAAAGGACCGCGGACTTTGACTATCTCCAAAAGTTTATAGATGAAGGCCACAAAAACGGGCTGAAAGTCTATGCCGCGATGAATACTTTTGTGGGTGGATGTAACTGTGCGTATGGACTTGGAACAGCCGGTATTCTTTACGACGGAAGCGTTGACAAGTCTTGGGCGTCAGTTGCCAACACGTCCGAAGGGCTCAAGAATATCCTTGACATCGATGATACGGGGGCCAAATTCTTGAGTCCGGCAAACGACAGGGTGCAGGAATATTTTCTCAATCTTATCGCCGAACTTGCGACATACAATGTCGACGGAATCATTCTCGACCGTTGCCGTTTCGATGACCACGGACTACAGAGCGACTTTTCCGATGCTGCCCGCGAAAAGTTCGAGGCCTATCTTGGCAAGAAGGTGAAAAACTGGCCTTCCGACATTTTTTCTCCGGGACAGGAGAAACTCGGTGCTGCGGTGACCACGATGCAGAAGTCCTGGCTTGCCTTCCGCGCGAAGACAATTCACGACTTTATTGAAAAAGTTTCGGCAAAGGTTCATTCGGTCAATTCCAGCTGCCAGTTCGGGGCCTATGTCGGAGCTTGGTACTCAGACTATTACATAAGTGGCGTAAACTGGGCGAGTCCGAAGTACGACCCTAAGGCCGCCGGCTACAAATGGGCGTCTGATGACTATAAAAACTACGGCTATGCAGACCATTGCGACCTTATGCTCATCGGAGCTTATGCTGGAGCGTCAAGCATCTATGGATCTACAGAATGGACTATGCAGGGATTCTGCAAGCTTGCGGCAAATCTCTTCAAGGGGGATGTGCCTTACTACGGAGGACCGGACGTAGGCAACGGCTCCGGATTTGAAAACGGGGGACAGGGTGCGCTTATGCCGCAGATTGTGGACGCCTGCATCAACAGCGCCGACGGTCTGTTCATCTTCGACCTCATACACATTAAAATGTACGATTATTGGGGCGATTTCAAAAAAGCTTTCGACCAATATCTGCAAACTCTGAATTAATTTCAAACACTACTAATCACAAACATTATGAAAAAGGTTTTATTTTCGCTTATGGCTTTAGCCATTGCACTCACAGCCTGCAAAAAAGAGGAACAGATTGTTCCTGAAATCAAGGCTGACAAGACTGAAATCAACGTGCCTGTAACTGGTACCGAAGATGCCGAAGAGGACGTATTCATCGTCTTCACCGCCAACGTCGATTGGACTGCTTCTGTACAGAATGCCAGTTGGTTGACCATCACTCCTGCAAAGGGTACTCCGGAAAAGGGAAAAATCAAACTCATCGCAGAAGCCAGCACAGAGAAAGACCCGCGCACAGCTGTTGTTGTCGTGACTGCCGGCACTGCCAAGAAGGAATTCAAAGTCATCCAAGGTCAGGTTGACGCATTCTCTCTCGTGGAAGAAACTGCATCAATCGACAGCAAGGGTGGCGAAGTTTCGCTTAAGGTTATGACGAACATTCCTTACAACGTGACCATTCCGGCTGAGGCAACGTGGGTTAAGGTAGTGACTACCAAGGCATACGGAGAGCAGGTTACGAAACTCTCAGTGGAAGCATTCGATGAACTTGACGGGGTGCGTACTGCTGACATTAAGGTTTCTGCAACCGGATTCGAGGACCTTACTTTCAAACTTACTCAGAATGGACCTCAGACCAAGATTTGGGGTATTGATTTGAGTTCTGTTATTAACCATGTTGCCACATATACTAAAAAGTATTTGATTTGGAATAAAATAACAGGTGCTAATGACAAGGAAGTTTCTTTGACAATGAATACCTTTGCATCTCTTGCCCTTTACGATGGAAATCTTGTTGTTTGTGCGGGTGATGGAAGCAAGCCAGTCATTCTTGACAAAAAAACAGGCGAGAAGAAAGGCGAACTTAATACTGGAGATATTGAGCCTATAACCATTACTAACGATGAAGCCGGTAATCTTGTATTTTGCAATCGAGTAAATAATTGGTGGAGTTGCTATGTTGACTTCTCTATTTGGTATATGACTCCTGGTGCAAAATCGCCGACTCTGCTTGTTTCATCAAAGACTCAGGGATATGAGAATGGTCCAAGTTACATCGGCTATAGTCTTTCGGTTCGTGGCGATGTTACTAAGGATGCAGCAATAGTTTCTCCTTGGGAAGGAGCCAATAATGGTGGAGAGAATATGGTTCTTGCTTGGGAAGTTAAGAGCGGGAAAGTCGGTAACTTTGTTAAACAGAATCTTACAGGCTTTGAAGGTCTTAAGGGATGGTATGGCGCTCCCGGCTATTGGTCAGGTGCTCCTAACAACTCTCCGGCTTATGCCCTTCTGGGAACAAAACTGTCTGATGGGGCAATAATGGGGCTATACTCTGAGAATATCCCTTACTATGTAGATGCAGATGGCAAGTGTACTAAGCTCATTGAGAAGGCTCCTATCAGCAGCAATAATGCATTCAATACAATGGAAATCCGTAGTATTAATGGCAAGCCATATGCTGCATTGGCAGGTGATACTTTCTTTACTTACTCTACTCCTGAAATCCATATTGTGGATGTCGCAACTAAGGAAGTTGTCTTTACTCCTACAACGAGCCTGTATACAAAAGACCTTATTGGAAACACAGGTGGTGATGTAACAATGGAAGCCGCTGAAGGGGGATTGAACATATATTACATTGCAAATAATGCTTCTGCTATCGAGGCATTCCACTACCCGCTCAAGTAGAGCAATGACATTTTAAGTATTATTCAGGCGGCGGGTCCGAAAGGGCCCGCCGCCTGTTGTATCGTCCGGCGCTGAATACTCTATATCTGCCTGCCGAAGACATCCGTGAAGGTAGTAATATTATTTTCGGCAAATTTTGTAGATTTTGCCTAAAATAGTATATTTGCGGTGATTTAATACTGCTATGGCCGGAGTCATTGAATACATAACAGATTTTGCCGCAAGGAATGAATCTTTCCGGGCATCCGACTTGTTGGAAGAAGCTCAAAGCATCTATCCGATGAGCCGGGCGGTCTTGAATGCCTATCTGGCAAAGTTGGTTGAACAGGGCAAGTTGGAAAGGATTGGAAGGGGCGTTTATGGTAGCATAGCAAAGAAGAACCATTTCACACCTAAAACGGGCGAGAGGGCTTCCGGGCTATATCATTTGATGAAGCAGGAGTTCCCGTTGATTAGTATGTGCGTGTATGAAGGGCAATGGATATCACCTCTTATGCACCACTTGGCCAACAACCAAGCCATCTATCTGGAAGTGGAGAAAGACGTTTCCGAGGCAGTCTTTCATAAACTTCAAGACCGGGGTCTGACCACGTTCCATCGCCCGGACAAAACGGAAATGTATAAGTATGTGGACCTTGGCGATGCTCCGATCATTGTCAAGAATCTCGTAACCGAAGCACCGCTGCAAACTATCGGCGAAGTACAGATTCCGACGTTGGAGAAGTTGCTGGTCGATATGTATTGCGATCCAGACTTCTTCTATCTCCAGGGTTCTGAATACTGGCACATCATGCACAATGCTCACCGTTATTCCATCAATACGTCAAAAATGCTCCGGTATGCAGCACGCAGAAGCGCTGCAGAGGAAATAAAGAAAATATGGGAGGAAAGCGTAAATGATTTCGACTGAATCTTTTTCAAAGGAATGGATAGAGGGCGTTGCCCAGCAATATGGCTATCATGACAAAGAACTACTGGAGAAGGTCATCCGCGCCTTTGCCTTGCTGGAGACCCTTGTGGACGCCGGCGCGCCTCTGACATTCAAGGGTGGCAGTTCAATCCTTCTGTTGCTCAAAGACAATCTGAACCGTCTGTCCATAGACGTGGATGTAATCTGTCCGCCCGATACCTATATCCTTCAGTATCTCAATGACTTGGAAAAGCACGGTTTCCTTCGCGCAATTCCGGTCCGCACGGAGCACGCCGGGAAGAAACTTCCGGCAAGCCACTCAAAGGTCTTTTATGAAGTGGCCTTTTCCAATCCGAATTCCAACGATGCTTTCATCCGGCTGGATGTCCTGTACGAGGATAACCCTTACACCCACACCATTGCCGTCCCTATTGACTTGCCTTTCCTTAAGCAAGAGGGGACACCCCTAATGGTAAACGTGCCCACGAAGGAAGACATCCTTGGCGACAAGATAACAGCTTTCGGCCCGAACTCCATCGGTATCCCATATTTCAAGGGCGTCAGGGATTGCTCTTTGGACATAATGAAGCAGCTGTTCGACATCAGCCGCTTGTTTGACGTGGTCGATGATTTTACTGATACCTATGCGTCATTTCGGAAGGTGGCAGATGTTGAACTCGGCTATCGTGGTATGGAAGGTCAGATTGACCGTTATTACGAGGATGTCCGGCAGACTGCCATAAATATTTCTACCCGAGGGGATATTTCGAAGGAAGAATTCACTCGACTCCAAGGAGGAATCCGCCGTTTGGAATCCTATATGTACCAGCAGAGCTACTACATCGAGAATGCCACTGATGATTCTGCAAAGGCAGCCTACCTCACGACCTGTTTCGAACGCGGTGTAACCAAGATCGAGAAATTCAGCCCTAAGGTGGACGTTATGGATATCCCTATTGACAATCTGCCACGAAAGATTCAAAAACTACGCAAGAGCCGCCCTGAGGCTTTTTACTACTGGTCCAGGGTGGCTGAGATGACAGAGTTGAAATAATCTTCCCTTCCTGCATCCTTAAGCCAGAACATTTTTCCAAGGTGTTTTAAGCGTATTTCATACACTTTTCCAAGAAATAGCGAAAAAATGTGCGCCAGCTCCGAAAAGTTTTTTGCTGTGCAAATGCAATGACTTTTGTGATATTGTCTGATGGACTATTATGTAAAATAAGGAACCGCCGTCTGCGTAGCCGCACATACGATTTAATCTCTCACCAACATTCTTCCAGCTACGACTGCTTGATTATCGAAGAATGTTGATGAGAGAGACCAAAACAGAGAGATACGAGATAGAGTTTCTTAGTTAGGAATGTAATGACCCATCAGCAGTATCAATCCTGATTTCTTCTCGGTCAACACATACCAGAATGGTCGATTTGCGACAAACTCCACAGGCGCTGTCGCTGTATCACCAACCACTGTAGCCGCAGCAGCCGTAGCCCCTTCTTCGTCTACGGAAATTTTAGCTCCGTGATAAATGTAACGGTCTGCAAACCCCGGTACAGCCATTTCGCCCTTGGACTCAAATGTGTATTTCGGAAGAGCAAGTGAAACAGGTCGCTTAGATGGGTTCAGGCTCTTCCATATCGTGTGAGATAATTCAGCGCCATCTTTCATAAGTACTATCGCCATTTCATATTTATCTCCTCCCATTGGTAAGTTAACCGAAACGCAATTTGGCTTTTCGCAATGCATAATGTATGGGGCGTCCTTGATATGCATCATTTCCACTTCGGTTTCAACGCCTGGCGCGGTTGTGAATTTTTCTTTTTTGGTCAATTCCGGAGCGAATTTCATGTCCCATTTCCCACTGAAGTACAATGCATTACAAGACAGGTATCTAGAATCATCGCTAACATTGACACGTTCGAATACTATCTGTTCTTTGGTTTTTTGTTTGATCCACTCGCAGACAAAGTCACTGACTTTTTCAGTTTCCTTGAAATCACGGGAGTCAGTACCGGCATAATAATAGTCTTTAAGAGGAATTAATGCCGACAAATTTGACCCTTTATTACTATTTTCAATGAATAGATTGGCAACGCTCAAATCAATTCCATCTTTCTTCTCCATCAATTTGTCATTGATTTTTTTGAAAAGTTTGTTCATATCTTCGACTTTGTCAAAGCCAAACTGTTTTGCCAAATTATCTTGTTGAATATAATTGTCAGACATCGCCAGCGAACTCATTATACTGAAAGGGGAAAATATAATTCCCTTGTTTTCCTGGCTCTCAATCAAAGTCTGAGAAATCGAAAACGAATATTTGTTCATATTGTCGACATAAGACAACTCCTTGTCTGAAAACATAATTTCCGGTTTCAGACTATTCTTGTCGCAAGCGGACAAGACCACCGCCAACGCTATAATGTAAAAAAAGTTCTTCATAATAGTTTGTATTAGAGTTATTTATAAATATTAGTGATAATCTTTACATCTAGATTATAACCATTTGCTCCGGTAAACATAGATACTCGCCAGTCGTCATATGAACCGCCCACTATGATTTCTCCAGAACCATGTTCTCTCCACGCTGCTAAATAGTAGCCATCATTAATGCCTCCCCATCCATAGTTAAAATTAAGATACCATTTCTTTACATATTCTTCGGCTACAATTCTTCTACTGGTTTTAGATACAAGATAGGTGGTCTTTTTATTACATATGTATTGACTGCCGTCAACTACCCAAGCGTGTCCTGAAGAAGCATTGTTTTGGGCCCGAATATATACAGGTCTGTTTGCATTTAAACTATTCATGACAGGAGTCAATGAATAATTGTCGTATGAAGATGCATTATATCCGAATGACAACAAAGCGCCTCGTGAGAGAGTTGATGATGCACCACTTCCTCCGACGCCATAACTCATATTGACTCTTTGACCTATTTCTCTTAATAAAGCCGCCAACTGAACGCATCCGGAACAGGAGTAGGTGTGAGTAGATGAATAATGTGAAGAGTCTTTCATATCATTCCAATTCAGTTGTATAGATGATTGTGTCGCGTAAGGATATGAAAGACTAATTGATGTAGGATGTGAATATACCGACATTATTTGGGCGATGGCCACTGCTACACAACCGGCAGGTATATCTGCGTTGAATGGGGAACTACAATACCAGTTGAATGGCTGCCCCTGATGCCAACTCACAGATACGAGAGGTTCATTAGTTTCTGTTGTATTGGTATTCACTGTTTCCAAGTAATCTATAACAGGATCAACCACAATACCTTTAGGCTCAATTCTGCTGAGACTGTTTTTAATATCTTGCAAATAAATATTGAATGCTTCAATCTCAGAATTGCTTCCGTCATAGTAACCCTTATCAGAATATGCGATAATCTCGGGAAGATGTGCTTTTGCTCCAATTATCGCAAATCCGTCGTCGAAATTAACTGTATAAAACAATAGATTCCGTTCAGATGATTTAGTCGCTTCAGAATTAGGAATAATAGAGATAATGGATTTGCTGTTGGATTTAGTCTTGGCATCAGAAGAAAACATCTCTACGGCGGATAAAGCAAGTTCTCTAATTTCTTTTTCTGAACGAAGGGAGTTGTGGTGAGTAATGGACTCACATTCATTTGGACCGTCTATCGAACAAGACGCAAACAGTATAGAAATACTGAGAAATAGAAGAATTTTTTTCATTGGGCATTAGTTTTAATAAATAAATGTGTCGTTACATCCGCAAAGATAAAAAATAATCTTTTTCTACAAATATTTTTTTTGAGGCAATAACAAGACATACATCCGCTTGACTATCTGTAGTTTAGGGGTGTATATTGTACAAGATGCAAAAAGTAGGCACGGAAATATGTCAAATCAGCTGCGCCAGAAGATTTTGACTTTTGTGCCGAGCCAGGTGCTCCTAACAACTCTCCGGCTTATGCCCTTATGGGAACAAAACTGTCTGATGGGGCAATAATGGGGCTCTACTCTGAGAATATCCCTTACTATGTAGATGCAGATGGCAAGTGTACTAAGCTCATTGAGAAGGCTCCTATCAGCAGCAATAATGCATTCAATACAATGGAAATCCGTAGTATTAATGGCAAGCCATATGCTGCATTGGCAGGTGATACTTTCTTTACTTACTCTACTCCTGAAATCCATATTGTGGATGTCGCAACTAAGGAAGTTGTCTTTACTCCTACAACGAGCCTGTATACAAAAGACCTTATTGGAAACACAGGTGGTGATGTAACAATGGAAGCCGCTGAAGGGGGATTGAACATATATTACATTGCAAATAATGCTTCTGCTATCGAGGCATTCCACTACCCGCTCAAGTAGAGCAATGACATTTTAAGTATTATTCAGGCGGCGGGTCCGAAAGGGCCCGCCGCCTGTTGTCTCGTCCGGCACGAACATACTTTAATGGCTTTCCACTATAGGCTTAACGAAAACGTTCCTGTATGGCTATTTCTTACGACAAAGACTCCTTTATTTAGGCCAGACAATGCATAATACGCAATAAAAAAGAATCATATATGCTTCTTTTTAGATATTATTACATGTTTCACAAGATGTTTTATTAGTTTTGTATTGATATATTATTAACAATATGACAATAGAAGAAATTCTGACTCGCAAAGAATGTCAGACATTCGATTGCAAGAGCATACAGATTGACCCGAAAGCGTTAGCGATACCCATTGTGGCTATGGCTAATGCCGATGGTGGTGTGCTTGCCATAGGTGTTTCTGATAAAACTCGCAGAATAGAAGGAGTTGATGGAAACGAAGATCGTCTGAATGAGTTGCTTCGAGTTCCTTTCGACTTCTGCAATCCGTCTGTAAGAGTAAGATGCGAATATCTGCCATGCACCGACTATGAAGGTCGTGAAAACCGTATTCTGCTTATTCACATTCCCGCCAGCGTTCAACTTCATACCAACCAAGCTGACGAATGTTTCATGCGTGTGGGCGACAAAAGCAAGAAACTCAACTTTGACGAGCGTATGCAACTTCTCTACGACAAGGGCGAACGCTACTACGAGGACAAAGATGTTTATGGTGCAACTATTAATGATGTTGACATGAATCTTGTTGGCGACTATATGAATGTCATAGGCTATGGTAAGTCAGCCAAGGAGTATCTGAGGGAGAACAATAACTTCATCACTGAGAAAAACGGACAGCAGAAAGTAAGTACTGCTTGCATTCTTCTCTTTGGAAAGAATCCCCAGCGCTTCTTCCCTCGTGCTCGTACTCGCTTCATCCGCTATGAGGGTACTGAGGAAAAGGTAGGAACAGAGATGAATGTAGTCAAGGACGTGACATTCGAGGGTACCATCCTTCAGCAGGTACGCCGCACGATTGACTATCTGGAGACGCAGGTTCGTGAACACTCTTTCCTTGGTGAAGATGGACGTTTTATCACCCGTCGCAACTATTCTAAATACGCCATACAAGAGATGGTGGTTAATAGTTGCTGCCACAGAGCATATAACATCAAGGGAACTGAGATACAGATAAAGATGTTTGATGACCGTATAGTCTTCGAGACTCCAGGAAATTTGCCAGGACTGGTGCGACCAGACAATATTCGCCACACTCATTTCTCTCGCAATCCCAAGATAGCCCAGTACCTCAAGGCATACAAGTATGTCAAGGAGTTTGGCGAGGGCATTGATCGTATCTGCAATGAGTTGGAAACAAAAGGTTGCGTTATCCCATCATTCCACACTGATGCATTCATCCTAAAAACTACATTGATGGCGGAGTGGACAACAGAAAAGGAGTTTGACCGCCCAAGTACTGTTCAAGAGAATGGCATGGTAAATGCCCAAGTGAACAATACAGAACTCACAGATAGACAACGTAGAATATACGAGATAATAAAAAGTGGCACGGTAAATGTCCAAGTAAATGTCCAAGTAAATGTCCAAGTAAACGACCAAGTAAATGTCCACAATTTAGCAACACTGTTTGGTGTTTCAGAAAAGACCATCAGACGTGACTTATACGTATTGCGTGACATGAATCTCATCCATTATGTTGGAAGTGACAAGACTGGGCATTGGGAGGTCAGACAATAGTTTTTTATTTCCTGATGAAAATACTTATTTTATGGACAACCTTTCACACTTTCATTCATTAGAAGAACTAATCCGCGCCTTGGATAGGGAACGGAAGTTGCTTCATGCGCTGTTTCAAGATAGAAAGAAATTGTCGTTTAGGTATGATCTGGCTCGTGAGTTGGCGAGTAAGAAGGATGAGAGCATTGAGTTTCTGAGGCGTTATGGCGTGATACGTGAGCATGCTGATTTTGTGGAACTTGAGGATGTTTATCTGAAGTTCTTCGAGGACGTGTTGGAGGTTAATGAGGAGATAAATGTTGCCAGTGTAAAGGAAAGCATCGGAAACCTGAATAATGCCATCGATTATTATCTGAGTGAGAATAATCCGAGCAGGAAGTACGGATCATACAACCGAGGCAGAGCACGTGGCTGCCATCCTGAAATCTAGGGCAAAGAGAAAGGAAGCCGATGAAGAGGCTTCCAAAGAGGAATCAAAGTAATCGCCAAACTTTGCCAACATTATTGAACTTCGTCAAACTCCGCTGAGCTTTACAAAACTTGGCAGACTTCTCCAAACTGAGCAAAGTTACACCGGGATCCTATAGAAACCGATATGTGTCAGGCCGGACGCTTTCATTCATCAGTCCTTTTATATTTTTGCGCAGGGTGGTTGGGCACCGGGAATTTACGCTGAAGAAGCCCCTCGTCAACCATTTTATTGATGACATTCCCCTTGAGATATTGCACATTCCTTTCTATCTGATGGGCAATTTCCCCCAAAGATTTCCAGTCGTCCGCACATTCAATAATCATATCGTATAGTTCTTCCCTGCTGCATTTCTTTTTCAATTTCTTCACCACATCCGAACTGGTAAGGTTTGGCTCCGAACTGGTAAGGTTTGGCTCCGAACTGGTAAGGTTTGGCTCCGAACTTCGCATATTTTCAACAGAACCGGTAAGGTTTTGTCCCGCATTCAGCCGATAAGTCGTTCCCCTCCCTATGCCGTCAGAAACAAGATATCCACCTGCACACAATTCCTTCAACATTCCGGAAATATCAAACTTATGCATATTGAGAGAATACCTCAAACGTTCATTCGACACAACCCCCTCCGTGAGAGCGAAAGCCAATGTAAGCACTTTGTTGTGCTCCATGTGTAAAATAGGCCCACCGAACCGCGAGACCAAATTCTCCTTTATCTTTTCATCCAAGATTGAGATAAGCGGCAATGTCAAGACAACCTTATCAGGTCTGTCTTTTTCCTCAAGCATAGGAGCATTCCAATTCGCCTCTCTCCAACCGGAAATAATTTTGTCTGCTCCGCTACCCGCTTTTTCAGCCTTTCCGAACATCATGAACATTTTCTGCAAGGCAAGATTTCGGCACACGCTGTCTCCACCCTCATAAAACTGCTGTTTTGAAACCAAGAGGCAACCAGGATTGGAGAAAACTATTCTATTTTTACTCCGCGTAATTACAGTAGAGGCATTTATAGAATAGTCTGCATGGACAAGACTGTTGATCAGCGCCTCCCTTACAGCCACATGTGCCGGAGTTTCGTCTATTCTTGTATCGCCATCCAATTGAAAAGGGACAGGCAAGATTTCCTGCAGTCGAGGAAGTACACGTCGATAGAACTGGAAAAGGTTTGCTTCCCATGTGCCGTCCGAGCATACGCGATCCAACCATCGCGCAGACGTGTTTTCCTCATCATATTCCCTATAGTCAAGGAAGAAATGGGGAGCACATGACTCGTCTGTTATAGAATCTGTTTTACCGAACATCAGCAGACCTGCCAGAGTAAAGCCTTCTTTACCTGTTTGCCTGTCAACCTTGTAGCCACCAAGTTTTTTCAGCAAAGAAATGTTGTCCAATGCCAACCACGCGTGACCGGGCTTCGCCAAATCGAACAACCTCCTGTATTGGTCAAGCGAAGCCTTGTCGATGTCGTCAAAAGAATAGTTGTCCAAAATACGGGAATCTGCGGATACAGAAATATTGGCATCGGCATACATGCGCCTAACCTCCTGTTCTGTACATTTAAAATCGCCTTCATGATTCCGTTTGTATGTACCACTATATGGATTTAGCGTATGAAAGACAGGACGCTGCTCCCTTGCCGCACGAGGAATATAGAACAGAATTACTTTGTGTCCGTCAATTTCCACATCAACAACGTCATCGCTGCTCAAGAGATTTACGTTGACATTATTTCTGTTGTTTACACCGCTCCAGAACTCCTTCTTGTATTTTTTGACTGATTCAGCCGTCAGAGAGTCAAGATAGAAATCTCCATTCTTCTCTTTTACCCCAAGCACAATTGTCCCGCCATGAGTGTTTGCAAAAGACGAGTAAGTCTCCCAAAATGATTTCGGAAAACCTCCGGCAGCCGACTTGAATTCAATCTCCTCCGACTCTTTCTTGTCCATCAGTTCTTCTACAACCGACGCTAATTCCAGATAGTCATATTTCTTCATGCCCCCAAAAACTCAACAATTAATTACCGTCAAAGGTTCTTATATGCTACAGACAAATTGGTTTTGATCGGTTTTGATTTCAGAACATCAACATAATATTCATAATCGTCCGAAACATACAAGACATAAACATACAAGTCATAAATACCATTTCCAAGTTTTTCGACATAATCATTAAGGTACTCTGAATATCTGTTATAGAAGTCACCATCTACACCCTTATATTCAAAGACATCATCTCTATATCTAAGTTTTTTAAGAACCCGACTTTCATGTCCACACGACATGGATATCATTCCATAACTTTTAGTCACAATAGTAGTATCCAGAACATCTATATGCTGCGGAACATATTCCACCCACATGGCCTTTTGCAATTCTTTTCGCCATTCGTTCGCTTCTACTCCATCTACTGTCGAAGACTTATCGTATTTTATTTCATGTATAACACTACCCGACTCAGTTATTACAATTTTATCATCAAATTTAACACTAACATCATGTCCAACGTATCGCTTCAAAAATCTTTTTCTCAACTGTGTAGCAAAATATTTATAAAATTCATTTTTGACCGACGCATCCATTGGAACTCCAGATGTTCTACATTTGTATAAACAGCTATCTATTACTTCCCTCCGGTGTATAGAATCTTTAAGAGCCTGCTCCTTTTCCACTGCTGTAAGTTTCTTTTCTACGCCAGTTTTTCTCGATTCATAAGTTTTTCCATATTCTCTTTCCATTTCGGCTCTTAACAGAGTATTGTATTCATCTACAGTCATATATTTAAAACCAGAATCTTTGCTTATTGCAAAAGCATACCCAGGGTTCTTAAACGTACTGTGCATGGTCAATATTGTCTTTGACAGTATATTTTTATATTGAAGAAACGGACCATAAACATCAGAGAAATCATACAATTCAAAGCCATTGCACGCAATATCTTCTTTAAACACGTTGCAATAAACATTCAAACCAATTACTGAAACTCTATTGTCAGAACCAAACCAATATGAAACTTCATACTTATCCGACACTCTATAGACAAGAATCTTATCCCCAGATTCATCGCCAGCCGAGTCTATAATTTGATAAGCGGCCATCTGCCCCTTCACAGTTTTTAATGAGACTCCCGTCAGCAACTGAGTATGTATACGATTGATAAACTCACGCACTGTCTGAGCATTAAGGTTTGAGACAACAAAAATCGACAAAAACAGTATAAGTGTCTTTTTCATAGTAACCGATGATTACACAATTTACATTTATTTGCATTTGTCCGAACAAAGTCTATAAGCGCAGATGGATTTTCAGTTATGACACCTACAGGACTCTGCCCTTTGGGTATATTTGGACGGACAGATTCTGGAATATCCAACGGCATAGAACCTTTAGTAGCACCGAAATAATAGAACTCTTCACATACTAGCACATACTGACCGCTCATATCTTTAATTTTCTGAACCTCTGTATTATGACGTAAATTAGGAATTTGTCTATACCCATACGTTTCATCCAATGATGGGCAATAAATATTATCGCCATAGGTAGCCACAGCTGTATTGCCTGACCTTTTGTTTGGGAACGTTTCCCAATACTCGCCATAAGACAATTTCTTAGTTATTTTCGCCAAGTAGACCAATTTTTCATTTCCTACTGTAGTACTATGTAATTTCATAGACTGCGAAGTCCAACCGGCAATCCAACCTCCTTCGGCAACTTTGAGCCTTATTTGAGGCTTACAAGTAGCCAAAGTCAGAACTCCAAAATATGGATTTGGAGCAAAGCCATTATCATGAGACATTTTATAACTATAAAGCTTTTCCATGCGAAAACATTTTCCTTATTAACTATAGCCTTGAAGGGCTACAACAAACTTACATAAAAATCGTGAGAATTTTACGTCCGTTGCATAAAAATCAAGCCCCCCACTATCTTTGTTACCCAAAGCGGCAGTCGCCTTCCAGCGCGCCGTGTGTTTACCTTAAGTTTAACGGGGCTCTAAGTCCCAAATAATTCTAGAGTCAATGAGACATGTGTGTGGTCTTGACGTTCACAAAGATAGCGTGTTCGTCTGTATTCTCAATGAGAAAGGCGTAGTTTTTCAAGAAAAGTTCGGCGTTCTCACCCCCTGAATTGGAGCGGATGGTTGGCGTGATGCTGGAGCACGGTGTGACTGAGGTGGGCATGGAGAGTACGAGCATATACTGGATGCCCGTGTGGAGGGTGATAGACCCGTATGTCGAGCAGAAACTGGTGAACCCGTACTTCATACGGCAGCTGCCGGGCAAGAAGAGCGATGTGAAGGACGCGGAGTGGATAGCGACATGCATCCTGAAGGGTCTGGTCCGCGGGAGCTATGTCCCGGAGGATCGCATCCAGCAGCTGCGGCAGTACGACAGGCGCATCTTCGACCTGAACGGCGACACCGCGACGAGAGCGCAGGAAGAATCAAGGCGCGCGGAATCACGCACGGCAACAAGTACCTAAGGCAGACCATCATTGAGTGCGCCTGGGGCGCGTCCAGAACAAGGTACTGCTTCTATGCCAAGTTCTCCTACCACCAGACGGTGGTGAGGAGAAAGAGCCGGATGAAGGTGCTGGTCGCCATCGCCAGAAAGATGCTGACGGCCGCGGTGTCTGCATATACCGCGCATTGTAAGGTCAATATATTTGTGGTGGCCCGACCCCGTTTTGCAAACTGGCTGATGCTCTGCGTGGCTTAGGACGTCCGTTTGAGACTTTGAGCTCGAAGAGGGAATTGTTATATTCTTTGATTATGCACCATCTAACACGGCGGTGCAGGGAGACTTGTGCAACTCACACACGACTGCCCCACCGCACCAACAAAGACAGTGGGTGGTCTTGTAATTTATAGAGGAAATATATAAACTTTTTCGATTATAATCGAAAATTCTGGTACTAAGAAACCTTCAAAAAACAACCTGCGTCAGATTTGTCAATTATTTTCGAGTATAGATTTCTTTTGGAAGAAGGAGTGTACTATCATACAAGACCCGTCAAATCCGGAATCACGATTTGAGGCTTCGACTCAACGAAACGCCAGATAAACATCAGCATATAGATTGGCATATAGGCCACAGAACCCGCCATCCGAAGATTGTCATTTGTCAGAACAACGGCACTCTTTATCTGATAGTTGTCACACGACATAACATTCTTCAGTGCATTATGCCTTTCATAATCCTTCCCTGATTTGACTTCCAAAGGCGTCACGCCCTCCGATGTTTCCAGCACGAAGTCAAGTTCACCATATTTTTTGCTGTTGAAATAGTAGAGTTCGAAACCATGAGCAAGCAGTTCCTGAGCCACAAGATTCTCATAGACTGCACCATAATTCACATTCACATCGCCGCTGACTATCCTCAACGCAAGTCCGTCAGCATACTGGGAGGAAAGAAGCCCGACATCATTCTGAAAGAACTTGAAAAGATTCCTTTCCTCATTCAGTTTTGTACCAGCTCCGAAAAGTAGACACGGAAAATTGTCAAATCAGCTGCGCCAGAAGATTTTGATTTTTGTGCAGAGCCAGGTGCAGAGCATCATCAGGAGGGTGAGGGCCGCTCCTTTCGCAACGCCCCAGAACGGGGAGCCGAGGCTAAGGTTTTCAAGAAGCGACATTGCTCCGGTGAGCGTCAGGACCGGACCTACGACAAATCCGGTCACTGTGTAGGCGACCATCGGGTTTTGCCCCACGGATGATAGGAAACGGCAGCGGAGTCCGGCGTTTAGCTCGCAGCAGAGCAGGGCGGAGACGACGAGTATGCCCATTCCGGACGTCGTGAAGAGGTAGGAGAGGTTGCAGTAGTCCTTTGTTATGCCGCCGTCAAGAGGGTCGAACAGCACTCCTGAAACGAGAAATGTGAACCCGATGTAGCCGATGCGGGCCCATACGGATTTTGTCACTTTTCTGGTGACGGCGAGGAATATTCCGGCAAGGGCGACGGACAGGAGCAAATCTGCGACTATGTTTCGCGTGTAGAGCCCCCATAGTTGGACGATGACGGCAGAAACTGCAATGAGTGATGCCGGAAGCCATACATTCTCTTCAAGGGTCCCGTTTCTTTCCGGAGTCCTGACGTAGCCGAGGATAATATCCCCGACGATGGAGCCGGCGAGGACAGGAATGAGATACTGGAGGAAAGACCATTGGAATGCCCATCCTGCAACCGAAGGCACGGCCGAAATGAACGAGAGTGCCTGTGGGGCATACGAAGACACGGCTTTCAGTGCCACGACAAGCGCAAGGCACAGCCAACGAAGCGGAATGCTGTCTTTTGTGAGAAGCCAAAGAAGCCCTCCAAAAAGCGAGGCAACAGCGAGAATCATAATTATGATGTCATTGTCAGTCGTGAGCGGAATCCCGAACACGAACTTCAGCAGGACGGCACAAACGGCAAGCAGGGCCACTCCGGAGACGTTGATGGCAATATGAACCCATTTTTTCTCCGAATTCACTCTCATCAGTGCGAGGCAGAGCGCTGCCCACACGAACATCCTGAGCAGAGACTGCGCCCATTGCGGCTGCACTCCGCTCCCCACTCTGTAGGCGTTGCCGAGCACAAGTGCGAATGCCGTGAGCGTCAGCCATCTTTTCACGAGCCCACCGCAGACGGCAGCTTTGCTTTCTCCCTTCGAGAGTCTCTTACGCAGGGAAAACGGCAGCGCCGCTCCCATTGACAGGAGGAAAAACGGGAATACGAGGTCTCCCCAGGTCAGTCCGGGATTGTTCGGGTTGAAGTCGTAGGTCGGAGGCGGTGTCTGAGCGTGAAACATCCACCCTGGAAGGTCGGAGAAGAACCCTTCGTTGGCGCTGAATGTCATCCCGATGATGGCGAGGCAGCGGATGATGTCAATGGCGGCGATTCTTCCGGATTTCACAACAGTCTTTTCAGTGTCCATTTCTTTGTTTTTTAGTGCTTGTATATGGGTCAGGTTCGTGCTTGTTATCAATTGCACGTGGCATGGAAGGCAAAAATAGAGAATTAATTTCGTATATTATTAAAAATTCGTAACTTTCGTGAAATAATGCGTAAAAATTTTTAAAAACTCTTTTATGAAAAGAATAATTCTGACTATTGTTTTCCTGATGCTGGTGTGCGTGTCATACGCGAAGCCTGTTAAAGGAAGGGTACAGTGCGACGGACAAGGAGTGGCAGGCGTTGTTGTTTCGGACGGTTTCTCGACTGTGCTGACGGATTCGAAGGGGCGTTTCCATTTTGAACAGGCTCCACAGGCTCGTTTTGTGTTCATCTCAACCCCTTCGGGCTATATTTCGTCGCTGCGTGGAGGGGACAACTGCTACTGGCAGAGCATCGAAGACGGCAAAAAACGTTACGATTTCGCTTTGAGGAAAAACCCACGCGATGACAGCCGTCACAATCTTGTTGTAATCGCCGACCCTCAAATCAGCGATGCGGATGAGTTCCCATCGCTCCGACACAATGCCGCCGCGCTCAAAAACTGCTACGACAAGATTTCGACTCAGGCATATACATTCGGTCTGTGCCTTGGTGACATCGTCGGCTGGAACCACTCCCTCTATCCGGAGTACAACAGCATAATGGACAGCACCGGCATCGAATGGCGCAATGTGCTGGGCAATCACGATATGACCAACTACGGCCGGTCTTTCGAAGGGTCCACGCGCGATTATGAAAAAATGTACGGACCGTCATATTATTCTTTTAATATCGGAAAGGTTCACTACATTGTCCTGAACGACAATTTCTATGTCGGAAAGGACTGGTACTACATAGGCTATCTCACTGAGCAGCAGCTCTCTTGGATGGAAAGGGATCTCTCTTATGTCGGAAAGGACAAAAAGGTGGTCGTCTCTCTGCATATCCCGACGACTTTGCGCGAATGGGACAGGACGGGATATAATTTCAATTTCAGCCATATAGCGGATGTGATGTGTAACCGTAAGGCTGTTTACGACATTCTTGCCCCTTACGACGCCTTGATTCTTTCCGGTCACACGCACACTGGGAATAATGAAATCATTGCGGAGAATCTGATGGAGCACAATGTGACTTCTTTGGGAGGCGCCTGGTGGTGCGGCCCTGTCTGTGTGGACGGTGGTCCTGCGGGATATAAAATCTACAATTTCGACGGGACAGATGTCAACTGGCGTTTTGTAGGCTGCGACACCGGGGAGAACTGCCAGATGAAAGTTTATTGGGATGCGGAATCGTTTCCGGGCGAGGTGGTTGCCAATGTCTGGGATTATGACCCTCAGTGGAAGGTCGAGTATTTCGAGGACGGGGTGAAAGTCTGCGATATGAAGCGTTTCGAGGGCAAGGACCCTTATGCGTCTGAAGTCTACCGTGATCCGTCTTCGCTCAAAAGGGGTTGGGTTTGCGCGGTTCTCACGCAAAACCTGTTCAGGGCTCCGATGTCCGGTGATGCGAAGAGCCGCGAAGTTCGAGTAACCGACCGTTTCGGCAATGTTTTTTCTGAGGCTTTCGAGTCAACAGGGGTGCTTGTTGTAGGAGGAGGAGTGAGCGGCGTCGCAGCCGGGATTCAGGCCGCACGCTGCGGGGCCAAGAGTCTTATTATTGAAGAATGTCCTTGGCTCGGCGGAATGCTCACGGCGGCGGGAGTAAGCGCCATAGACGGCAACTACAATATGCGAAGTGGAATTTTCGGCGAATTCTGCGACCGTCTTGCCGCGCACTACGGCGGATATGAAGCTCTCAAGAGCGGATGGGTCAGCAACATACTTTTCGAACCTCACGTCGGAAACGAAATCTTCCACAAGGTGGCCTCCGAAGAGAAAAACCTTGGTTTGAGGCACGGATATGCTTTTGAAGGAGCAGAGAAGACGGCCGACGGATGGACGGTCCATTTTGAAAAATCCGGCTCTGAGGGTGGCGACAAACTGACGGTGAGGACAAAGGTCTTGATTGACGCATCGGAACTTGGCGATGTTGCCGCAGCCTGTGGGGTGAAATACCGTTTGGGAATGGATTCCCGAGACGAAACAGGCGAGGATATCGCTCCTGAAAAGGAAAACGACATTGTGCAGGATATGACATACGTTGCCATACTTAAGGACTATGGACCGGATGCGGATATGACCATTGAGCGTCCCGAGGGCTACGATGCGGACATCTTCGTCAACAGTTGCAAGGGACCTCGCAGCACGGTGACAAGCTACGGGAGGATACTCTGGTCTCCGCAGGAAATGATTGACTATGGCCGATTGCCGGGAGGAAAGAAATATATGCTCAACTGGCCGATTGACGGCAACGACTACTACGCCAATGTCATTGAGATGAGCCCAGAGGAACGCAGGGTCGCCTACGAAAAGGCAAAGGACATCACAAGATGCTTCCTCTACTACATCCAGACAGAACTCGGATTCAAGAATCTTGGAATAGCTGATGATGAGTTTCCAACCCCTGACGGATTTCCGTTTATTCCTTATCATCGTGAAGCCCGCCGGATAGAGGGCGAAGTGACCTTCACCGTAGACCACGCCGCAAAGCCTTTTGAGAGTGATGAGCCGCTCTACCGCACGGGAATAGCGGTTGGGGATTATCCTGTCGACCACCACCACTATCGCAATCCGGACTGGGCCAATCTCCCCGAGTTGCACTTCTATCCGATTCCTTCCTTCAATGTCCCGATGGGCTCGCTCATTCCCAAAGCGGTGGACGACCTTATTGTGGCGGAGAAGTCTATTTCGGTGACTAACATTATGAACGGTTCCACAAGGCTTCAGCCGGTGGTGATGCAGATTGGTCAGGCGGCGGGTGTGCTGGCTGCTCTTGCCGTGGAAAAGGGCGAAAAAGTCAGAGACGTGCCGGTGAGAGAGGTGCAGGATGTTCTGCTTGCATCCGGAGCCTACATAATGCCATATCTTGACCTCAAACCCGGGGAGGAAAACTTTGAGGCAATACAGAGAATCGGGGCGACAGGCCTCATCCGGGGCGTGGGGCGTAACGTTGACTGGTCAAACCAAACCTGGTTTGCTCCGGATGACCCGTCAATCATTCTTAAGGCCGCACAGATTGACAGAACAGAAGACCCTTTCCACAAAGTGAAAATAGACCTTCACGGACGCGAGGTGGAAGAATAGAGTGTGTCTGAATTATACGGAAGTCCTGCGCAAGTCTTATGTCAGTGCTTGCGCAGGGCTTTTTTCATCACCGGCAGCATCACCCGGGCATAACGCTCCATTCCGAGGTCGGTGAAATGTATTCCGTCGACTGTCGCCTCTCCGTCGTTTCCGATGAGATTGTCGGCAGGGATATAATAGATGAACTTCTCTCCTTGGCGGCGAAGACTTTCAAAAAGTTCTTTCTGAGCCGCGTTCTTTCGGGTGATTTCTTCCCGGATGCGATTGTCCACAATTGAGTGGGTGAAAAGCGGATCTTCGACAAAAATCACGGGAGTTTTCGGATGAGCTTTGCGCAGAATGCGGAAAAACTCTTCGCCCTTTTCGGCAATTGCCTTTGCGGATGCATTCGGGACATAGTCAAGCACATAGAGTGAGGGAGATTCCACCTCTGCCATCAGCTCGGCGATTTCCATATCCAGGAGGGCGTTTCCGCTGAATCCGAGATTCACCACTTCGCGGTCGAGTTCCCTTGAGATGATGGATGTGTGTGCCATTGCCGGTCTGGAAGCGCAGCCTCCCTGAAGAATGCTGGTGCCATACATCACAATCGGACTTCCGCTTCGAGGACTGTCGATTTGGGGGAGTTCGATGCCTGAGTTTTCGTCAATTCCGATTTCGATATGGTCAATTCCGTCATACAGAGAAAGATAGAGCATATATTCCCTTTCCTCCCTGTCCATATTCGCAACTATTGTCGCTTCATTTTCTTTCCCTTTCGGTCTTCCGCTGCCGGCAAATCTCCATTTCCCCTCGTGCAGAAAATAGAGGTCAAGGCCTTTTACTCCCGTGTCGGTCATGTGGTTCATCCTGTTGTCGAAAGTGGAGACCCAATGCACCTTGATAAAAGGGGAGTCGCTCCTGAAACGGAGATAGAGCCCTGCGCTTTCCTGTCCAAGATGCCAAAGTGCGCCCCTACAGACCCCTTCAAGTCTTGCGGGGAGCCTTCTGTAGCGTCCGTTTGTGCAGTCTCCCTCAAAAGCTTTTCCGAAAAGTGGCAGTTCCGCTCCGTCATAATAGGCGGTGCCGTCTTTGATTTCCTTGGGAGACAGTTTCTGTGCAAAAGCAAAACCGGGCAGAAACATCAATGTTGCGATTATTACTGCCGGAATACAGATTTTTTTCATACTGAGGGTCGCGATCGTTATGACTAAGAAACATGAAAAAAATAAACTGTTTAAAGTAGTCCAAGCAGACGGCTGCGTGAGAGCATACAAGCTCCGACAGGACCGCCTTTCTTCCCGAGTTTTGAGAACTTGATGCTTGTGTCCTTGCTCACGATAATGAGTGAGTGACGGTTGATAGCGCTCTTAATCGGCAACATAAGGTAGTCTTTCGCAATGGCGAGTCTTCCTCCAATCACCACCAGTTCGGGATTGAAGATATTAATCAGACCGGCAATTGCCTGACCCAGCACAGAACCGATTTCCTCTACACATTCGATAGCGAGCACATCCTCTTCCATAAGAGCCTCCACAATGTCGTCTATGCCTATATCCTCGGGATTCTCAAATCTGGAGGATATGGATGAAGCCTTTCCTTCCTTGATTTTTTCGACGAAAATCCTGTGGAGAGCCGAGCCTGATGCTCCCGTTTCGAGACATCCGATTTTGCCGCACTGACAGATTTTGCCGTTGTCGAGCATAGGGAAGTGTCCGATTTCACCGGAGAATCCGGATTTGCCGTAGGAAAGTTTGCCGTCGAGCACCATTCCCATTCCAAGACCCCAACTGAGGTTGATGAAGAGCATATTCTTCTCGTTGTTCGCCTCTCCGCAGATATACTCGCCATAAGCCATCGCCCTGGAGTCATTCTCGATGAATACCGGCGCACCGAGCTCTTTTTCAAGCACCTGAGAAAGCGGCTTGTCCTCACCGATGAAATAGGAAAAACTGTAACCTGTCTCGTGGTTGACACGTCCGGTGAGGTTGATGCCATAGGCAAGAACCTTTTCCTGTTCAATTCCAAGCGATGCGGTGTTTTTCTTTATGAGTTCCGTCAGGTGGCGGAGCGAGTCCTCGGTCCCTTCCAGCACAAGAGGAATATCTTCTTTGTAGTCAACAAGTTTGCCCTTAAAATTGGTCACAGCGATGCTGACGTGGTGTCTGCGGACGTCCGCTCCCACGAAATAGCCGGCAGCCTGATTGAGCCCATAGATGCTCGGGCGCCTTCCTCCCGAAGTTCCTGTCTTTCCGAGGTCCTCAAGAAATCCGTCCTCAATCAATTCTCCAATTAGTCTTGTGACTGTCGGGATGCTGGCGTTGAGTTCCTTGCTGAATTCCGCTATGCTGAAATCTCCGTCATTAATACAAAGCCCGAGAATCTTCTGCTTCATAATGGCACCCTTGCCCTCTATGTTGTTGAGAAAAGTAGTCATATCTTTTATGTTTAAAATTTGAATCTGATTGCGCATCCGCCGCTTGTAGCGAGTCTCAATTTGAGAGTTTCTGTTGATGTAACCGTTTTTTCGGAATATTCGAACGATGTGGGATTGTCCTTCCAGTCAGCGTCCTTTCCGTCGGCATAAATCATTGCGGTATATTCCTTTCCGGGAGTGAGGAAATCCAACCGTACATCCAATTCTCTCGCATTTTCGTCACTAACGGCTCCTAAATACCAGTCTTCGGAATTACGGTCCTTACGCACGGTGACGATGTAGTCTCCGATTACTGCCATCGGGGTGTGGCTTTCCTCCCAATCCACCGGGACATCCTTTATGAAATCAAAAGCCTTGTGACCGCGGTAGGCTTCTGGCGCGTCGGATGCCATCTGGAGCGGACTGTAGATTGTGACATATTGCGCAAGCTGTTTTGCGAGCGTTGTCTGCACGCGACAGAAAGGGTGGTTCGGATTTGAGAAATCGAATGTGCCGAAGGTGTAATCGGAAGGACCTGCGAGGGAACGGATGAATGGAATCACTGTCGAATGCTCCGGTTTGTTTCCTCCGTCAGCTTCCCAGGCGTCGTGCTCCTGTCCACGTATTGCCTCGTGTGTCATTAAGTTGGGCCAAGTTCTGCCAACTCCCGTTGGAATTACCGGCTCGTGTTCATCGATGCAGATTTGATATTCGGCGGCTTTTTCGACGATTGCGTGAAGTCTGTTCACTCCATATTGTCCGTCGTGCTCTTCTTTTCCGTCCATCAGCAGGTTGACGTTTCCTGTCTTTACGTAATGCATTCCATATCTGCTATAGAGGGAGTATGCACTGTCTATTTGTGAGAAATAGTGTTCGGTGTTGGCGGCGGTCTCGTTGTGGATAATCATCTGGACTCCTTTGGCGGCGGCGTAGCGCATAATACTATCGAAATCATAGTCCGGATAGGCCTTTGTGAAGTCGAAATCTGTGCTGTTTTTCATCCAATTGCCATCCCATCCGAGATTCCAGCCTTCCACGAGCACAGCTCCGATGCCATTTTCTGCGGCAAAGTCAATGTATTCTTTTGTGAGTTTCGTATTCGCTCCGTGTCGCGGACCGTAGTACCAAGTGTATAGGTCTTTGTGGAGTACCCACCATATTCCGATATATTTTGATGGGCGAATCCAACTCGTATCTTCGATTTTGCAGGCTTCGTTGAGATTGAGCATAAGCCTGGACTCCTGAAGTCCTCCGGGAGTGTCGGCCATAATCATTGTCCGCCACGGTGTGTGTGACGGAGTCTTGGCGTAGACTTTTACTCCATTTTTCCACGCAGTCAGTTCGGCTTTGAGGCATTTGTTGCCCTTGGGAACGAGATTCATCTTCGCATAGTCAAGAAGTGCCGCCTCGTGTATGGCGTAGTATTTTCCATCGGATCCTTCAATCGTAAGGGGCGTGTAGGCGGTGTCAATTTGCGAAAAAAACGTCTTGTTGCCGTAGCCTTCATAGTAGGGATCTTTGCGGCTAATCCACCAAGCCGGATGCTCTTTTGCGAAGGCGAACTCTGTCAGTTCGTCCATAATCACAAGAGTTTCTTCCTCTTCTTTTTGGGGGAACTCGTATCTGAATCCGAATCCATCGTTAAAGACTCTGACTCTCAGGTTCAAGAGTCTTTTGCCGTTGTCGAGGCAGTAGCAGATTTCGTTGTGATGGTCGCGTACAAGTCTCGTTTCTCCCCAAGGCTGCTCCCAGGTTGTGTCGGCGCTCGCACGTTTGATTTTCTTGATTTTGAAGCCTTCGGCGAGATTTTCTCCGTCGGAGAGAATGAATCCCAGCTGCGATTTTTCAATTATTTCTTCGCCTGAGCGTTTGACGCTGTAGCGCGGGACTCCATTTTTGTCAAGTTCAAGTCTGAAAGATATGCTCTTGTCCGGAGATTCTACTGTCGTGTTATTGCAGGCTGCGAATGCGAGCAGGCATAGTGTCGCCAAAGTGACCGTAAACTTGAATTTCATAGTTATGTATAAAACCTAAAATGCATTAAAGCACAAAGATAATAAATGTTCTTCTCTAATCGGGAATGAATAACTAAAATTTTTTATTATTTTCGTAGCCGAATCTTAAATCTGTCTTAATATAACAACGTTTAATTATGCTGTCAAACAAAAAAAACACTGTATGGGGTCTTCTGCTTGCTCTTTTTATCTTTTTTTCTTCTTGTGCCCCAAAAGGTGACGATGAAGCCGTTCGTGCGTTGGCAAAGCGTCTGATTCCGAAACATGAGAAGAATTTTGTGTTCAATGTCGTTGAGGATAGTCTGCAATACTATGAACTTGAGTCCGTGGGGGACAAAATTGTGATTCGTGGGGATTGCAGCAATTCGATCTCTGTCGGACTGAACCGCTATCTGAACGACTGGTGTCTTACGACAGTTTCGTGGAATGCGGACGATCCGATTGAAATGCCGGAGCTTCTTCCGAGGGTTGAGGAGCCTGTCAGGGTGGAGTCTCTCACGGATAATCGTTTCTTCTTGAATTACTGCACTTTCGGCTACACAATGCCTTGGTGGGGATGGAGAGAGTGGGAGCGTTTTATCGACTGGATGGCTCTCAACGGAGTCACTATGCCACTCGCAATTACGGGGCAGGAGGCTGTTTGGCAGAAGGTTTGGCGCTCTCACGGAATGAGTGATGAACAGATTCGTGCCTATTTCACGGGGCCGGCTCATCTTCCTTGGCACCGTATGTCCAATATCGACCGTTGGGAAGGACCGCTTCCTCAAGAATGGATTGATTCACAGGCTGAGCTTCAGAAGAAGATTCTTGGGCGTGAGCGTTCTTTGGGTATGACCCCGGTGCTTCCGGCTTTTGCCGGTCACGTACCTGCCGCTCTTGCGGAACTGCATCCTGAGGCGGAGTTTTCGAGGGTGAGTTATTGGGGTGGATTCGCTGACGAATATCGTTGCACTTTCCTTTCTCCGATGAGTCCGCTTTTTTCCGAGATTCAGAAGGAATTTATTGAAACTCAGACTGAAATGTTTGGTAGCGACCACATCTATGGCGTGGACCCGTTCAATGAAATCGACTCTCCTAGCTGGGATCCGCAGACTCTTGCAGAAATGTCACGCTGCATTTTCTCGTCAATGACGGCTGCCGACCCGGATGCGCTCTGGCTTCAGATGGGATGGCTGTTCTATGCTGACCCGGGCCACTGGACTGATGAAAATATCCGTGCCTATCTCACCGCAGTTCCTCAGGGACGTATGATTCTTTTGGACTACTACTGCGAATTTATCCAGATTTGGAAACAGACCGAGGGTTTTTACGGCCAGCCGTACATTTGGTGTTATTTGGGCAATTTTGGCGGAAACACTATGCTTGCCGGCAATTTCAGTACTATAAGTGACAGAATAAGCGAAACTTTCTCCAACGGACAGGACAATGTCTACGGAATCGGTTCCACTCTTGAGGGTTTTGGCGTGAACCGGTTTATGTATGAATATGTTCTGGGCAGGGCATGGAATACAGGGCTCTCTGACGCAGAATGGATTGACCGTCTTGCTGACAGACAATGCGGTCGTGCTGACGCTGATGCCCGTTTGGCGTGGAAGAGTCTGATAGAGAAGATTTATCGGGATTATTCCATCACCGGTCAAGCCACTCTTACCAATGCACATCCTTGTCTTGAGGGCAATTGGATGTGGACGACGCGCCCTGGCAGAAGCTGGTCAGTGGCTGACATTATGGACATTTGGGAGAAATTCTCCCGCGCCGATTCTGAAAGGGATACATATCTCTTTGATCTTGTGAATGTCGCCCGTCAGGCTTTGGGCGACCTCTTTCTTGATATGAGAAATGAGTTCACAAAGGCTTACTATTCCGGAGACCTTCCGCTTGCTCATAAGAAGTCGTCTGAGCTTTTGGAACTTCTTGACGATATGGACCGTCTGCTTGCCTGCCACCGCGAATTCCGTCTGTCTTCTTGGCTGGAGCCTGCCCGCAAATTGGGTGGAAACAACAAGGCTCTTGCCGACTATTACGAACGCAATGCGAAGGTTTTGATTAGTGTCTGGGGAGACAGTTCTCATCTCACCGACTACGCAAGCCGTTCCCTTTCGGGCTTCGTTTCTTCCTACTATCGCGCCCGTTGGGAAATGTTCTTCAACGAGGTGCTTTCTTGTATGAAATCGGGCAAAGTCTTTAATCAAAAGACCTTTGATGCCGAAATCTACGAATTTGAGCGGCGTTGGCCGGACTCTGTTCTTCCTGCAGAACGAACTCCGGAAGATGCCCGGATAGTCTGCGATGAACTTCTTGAGAAATATAAAAATAGGGTATAACAAAGAATCGGGGCTGTGAGACCCCGATTTTTTGTTATACTTTTATTGTTGAAACCTTCAAAAAATAACCTGCATCATCTTTTCTCATTCTTTTCGGTCTATATTTATTTTCTCATCAGTCGTGTACCTCCAGTACACTCCTTCTTCCAAAAGAAATCTATACTCGAAAATAATTGACAAATCTGAAGCAGTTTATTCTTTTCATGTTTCATTGTCTTTCGCTGATGACGATGGATGTGACAATGCGACGTTCAGTCTTGTCGCTCGGGCTGTTGAGGACTGCTCCGTCCTTGCCGACAATTGCGGAAGAGCCGCCTCCGTCGAAGTTGAGGGCATCAACGGCTCCGAGGCTGATGAGTTTGTCGGCGAGTTCCACCAAGGTGAAGCCGGCGCTGCCTCTGTTGCCGCGTCCGTCGCAGACGAGAAGGATGAGTTTGTTGTCTGCCGTGATTCCTGCAGCAGTTCTTGGCTGTCTTGAAAGCCCTGCCGTGCCACCGCTGTCAAGCACTTCTTTCCAATAGTTTGTTTCTGCGACATTCTTTCCCTTCTCGACAAGGCGGGGACCCGCAGCGAGAGCATTGACAGGGCTCCAGATCTGTGCTCCGTGGGATTCCGCCGTAGGGGGTGTCTCCATAAATGTTTTTGTCTTCTCGTTGTTGTCAAGGGCTGAAGGGTAGGAATAGAACTTTCTGAACTGCGGGTCCGGCTGGTAAACCCAAGTGATTTCGAACTTTCCGTCTTCCATCTGCCCGATGGCGGAACGCACTGGGTAGACGGTCTTTTGATAGTTGTTGTCGTTTGGCCAGTTCATTGATCTTAGACCCTGGGCTTGCAGTTTTCCGTCGCTAATGCAAAGCCCGATAGACTTTGTACCGGAAAAATAACCTCCGTTTATGACTATGCAAGCCTTGTCCTTTCTGTTTCCGTACTCCTTATATATATCAGAAGGCGTCTTCATCGGAACTGTGTAGTATGGTGTAAACTTGAGTTTGTCATTCTTGCTGAAATCGACAGTCACTGCAAAACCGAGGCATTTCTTGCCATTGCTGAGTTCATCGTTAAACTCAATGACCTCCACGCCTTTGGGGTAGTCTCCCGTCCATTCTTCTTCGTCGTCCTTGCCTGGAGTTGGGTCCGGTGTCTCCTGCTCCTGGGAGTCGGATGACTTGTTTGTGTTCTTTTCGCATCCAACAGACACCAATATCGCCAATAACGCGATAAATAGGATATTCCTGAATTTCATTTTTAAAATATTTTAATAAATCATAATGCAAATATATGAATAATTACTAAAATAAGCGTTGTTAAGTAAATTAAATTATATATCTTTGCCCTTGAGAACGCGCATATAACTATTACACTAATAAATTATTTAATAACCACTAATGTCTTTACACTATGAAACACGTTAGCTCACAAAGGCTTCTATTCGCTTTTGCAGCAACATTCTGTTTCGTTCTGGCATTGTCGCCAATGGCGTCAGGTCAGTCCCTCGACGTTTCGGGACGAGTTCTCGGGAGCGACGGTCCCGAAGTAGGAGTCGTTATCTCCGTAGTGGGGGGGGCAGCTAATTCCATAACGGACCAGGACGGATATTATTCGATTCAAGTCCCTAACGCCAATTCAGTCCTTCTTTATTCTCTGCTCGGATACAAAGAGCAGCGCGTTTCTGTTCAAGGACGCTCAGTTGTGAATGTTCGTCTCGAAGAAGAGCATACATCTCTTGACGAAGTGGTAGTAATCGGTTATGGCACACAACGTAAGGAGTTTGTAGTGGGTTCGGTTTCGCAGGTTTCGAGCAAAGACCTGCTGAAGGCTCCTGTGACAAATGTTCAGAATATGCTCGCCGGCCGTCTTTCCGGAATGACCACTATCCAGCAGACGGGAACTCCGGGTGACGACTCCGCAAGGCTGCTCGTCAGGGGATTTTCCACATTCAACGATTCGAGTCCCCTTATGCTCGTCGACGGTGTGGAAATGCCTATGTCACAGCTCAATCCGAATGATATAGCTTCTGTGACTGTCCTTAAGGATGCAGCAACTGCGGCGGTCTATGGTGTGAAGGCTGCAAATGGCGTCATCCTTGTGACTACAAAATCCGGCTCGCGCGGCAGGTCTTCGATTTCCTATGACGGTTCAGTCACTTTCGATCTGAATACTGCGATGCCGAAGATGCTCAATGCGCAGGACTATATTTATTGGCACAATCTCGCCCGCACACTCGACGGACAGACTCCATACTGGACGGACGGACATCTTGCCAATATGAAGGCTAAAGGTATACTCGGAGACACTGATTGGCTTTCTGAAATCTACAAGAAATTCGGCCTCACCCAAAACCACAACATCTCCGCAACCGGAGGAAATGAGCGTGTCCGCTACTACGCCAGCATCGGTTACAACGGACAGGACGGTATTCTCCGCAACACCGATTTCAGTCGCTACAATTTCCGCGCGAATGTCGAGGCAAATCTTGCACAGAACCTCGATTTTATGATTAATGTCAGCGGTTCCCATTCGGACAGACATTGGCCGGGCCTGGGAATAAGCGCCCAGTCGGAGTTCAGCCCTATTACGAGGGCTTTCTACGCCTTGCCACTTCTTACCAAAGAATATGAGGGACTTCCCCTCGGATACTACAACGGCGTCTATACCTACAGCCCGATTGCCTCACTTAACACCGGCTATCAGCACCAACGTCGTTGGAATGCGGAGATTCGTTCTCAACTCTCCTACAAGTTCGATGCAATCAAGCCTCTCAAAGGCCTCAAGGCTTTGGTTTTCTTTGCATATAACTTCGGCTACACTCTCGACCACAATTTTCTCGAGACCTACAAGAACTACAGTTACAATCCTCTCAACGAGTCCATTTCGCTTCTGACTTCCGATGGCATTCCGGAGAGCAACTTCAATAAGTCACATTCGAGTGGCTTCCAGATGACAATCCGTCCGCAGCTTAGCTATGAGAGAGAGTTTGCCGGGAAACACAATGTGACAGGACTCTTCCTCTTTGAGCGTTACTATAGCCACAGCGATACGATGACCGGCTACAAGAAAGGTTATTTCAGCGACAATCCTGTGGATATCTCGATGGGTATGGAAAACCAATCTCCATTTGTCAGCGGCTCGCACGGCAATAGGGGAATGGCCAGCTTTGTGGGCAAACTCGGCTACGCTTATGCAAAAAGGTATATGGTGGAGGCGACCCTCCGTGCCGACGGTTCCTACAAGTTCGCTCCCCAAAACCGTTGGGGATATTTCCCTTCGGTGGCTTTGGGATGGGTGCTTTCAGAGGAGAGTTTCCTAAAAGGCAAGACCGATTGGCTTGACTGGCTCAAACTCAGGGCATCTTTCGGTATCCTTGGCTCCGATGACACTGACCCATATCTTTATCTTCAGACCTACAAGGTCGCAAGTTATCCGATTGTAATTGGAGGACAGCCGCAAAGCGCCTATTACACATCAGGTTATGTCTATGACAATCTCACGTGGTCGAGGACTAATACTTGGAATGTGGGTTTTGAAACCCGTATGTTCCGCAACCGTTTTTCTTTCGAATTCGACTGGTTCTATAAGCTCACCACCCGAATCCTCGAAAGCGAACAGGGAGGTTCGACCTATGCACCGTCGTTGGGAGGAAACAACCCGATTTGGGTCAATTCGGGTTCTGTAGACAACAGGGGCTTCGATATGACAATCAAATGGGGAGACCGCTTCTCAAGCGGCTGGTCTTACTCCCTTACGGGAATTCTTTCCTGGTCCCGAAACCGTGTGCTACAAAAGAAGATATCCGACAATCATCCGTCCTATCGCGCCGTGCTCGGACAGCCGATTGGTTCCATCTATGGCTTCAATGCGCTCGGACTCTTCCAAACCCAGGAACAGGTGGACAACTATCCGACGGCTCCTTCCGGAACGGCGGCACTTGGAGAAATTATGTATGAGGATATCAATGGTGACGGAAAAATCGACAGTATGCACGATTTTGTGAAAATCGGCCGTTCCCGTGTTCCGGAGATGGTCTTCTCGCTCAATTTCGAAGTCGGCTGGAAGGGACTCAACCTCTCAGCCCTGCTTCAGGGAGCGACTCTGTGCAACTACTCGCTTACAGGAACCTACAAGAACGGAAGTTCGGACAATACGATGTATACCCGAGCGTTCTATGGAAGCGGTAACGCCCCATACTACCTTGTCGAGAATTCGTGGAGGCCGGACAATACCGATGCGAAATACCCTCGTCTTCGTTCATCCTACAATGCGAACAACGGCTGGTCGTCTTCTTTCTGGATTGTGGACGGTTCCTACCTCAGGCTCAAGAACCTCCAACTCAGCTACACTCTTCCGGAGAAACTCTTCAGCAAAGAGTCTTTCCTCCAGAACGTGATGGTCTATGTTGCCGGAACGAATCTTTTGACCTTCAGCGGGTTCAAATACATTGACCCTGAAAACCCGGGAATCAATAACGGCTACTATCCTCAGCAGAGGACATTCAGTCTCGGTCTCAAACTCACTTTCTAAGTTCTAATGAATATGAAAAGGATATATACATACGCCCTTCTCGCGGCATCTGTCAGTCTTCTGGCTTCATCTTGCGACAAGGTGCTGAACATCGACCCGTCAGACCGTTTCTCTCCGGCGGCAGTCTGGAAAAACGAAAACTCTGTCGACAAATATGTCTATGGATTCTACGGCTTCCTCAAGGAGTCTACGGAAATATATGATTCCAATATGAAGGCTTTCACCGATGCCTACACCGATATCATCAAGTCTTCTTCTTGGGATCAGTACGGACACAAATACAACAAGACTCTCTTTGAGGAGTCTGCAATCAATTCTGATGATGCTGGTCCTTTCTCCTGCTGGACAGGAGACGCCGGTTGCTACAACAGGATACGCCGTCAAAACGAGTTCCTCCGCGACGCTCCCGCCTATGTGGGGCAGTTCAAAGAAGATTTCATCAGAACTCGCTGCGCCGAGGTTCGTTTCATCAGGGCCTATGCCTACTATCGTCTCATCCGTGTCTATGGAGGAGTGGTGCTCAGAACTGAAGTTGATGGTCCTCAGAAGAATGACAAGGCTCGTTCAACGGAGGCGGAATCTTGGGCGCAGGTTATTGACGATTTGAAATATGCCGCAGCCAACCTTCCTGTCTCATGGGACAACAACGGTCGCATCACCAAGGCTGCCGCTTTCGGAATGCTCTCACGCGCAGCTCTTTATGCGGGAGACTGGAAACTTGTGACCGATGCGGCCGACTCTTGTGCCTATTATGGCGGAAAACTTTCTTTGGAGGCAAACGGAGGTTATGCCGCTGTGTTCTCTTCGAGGACCAATCCCGAAAACCTTCTTACTGTCGCATTCCTTCCGGGCTATGGCGGACAAGGTGCATCCCATAGAGCTGATGTTTTCTTCCGTCCGGTTGGAGACGGCAAATATCACGGCAACGCCTCTGTCTATGGAGCTTTCGGCCCGACAAGCGAACTCGTGGACTCATACGAGATGGCGGACGGAAGCGAGTTTTCGTGGGCCACTCACGGAAGCGACCCATACAAAGGACGCGAGCCTCGTTTCTACGCCACAATACTCTATAATGGTGCAGATTGGGAGGGACGCAAGATTCAGACTTATGTCGGCGGCGAAGACGGAATCTCAAAATTTGCCACAGAAGGCACTGCTTCTTCATCCGTCACGGGATATTATCTGAGAAAATGGATAACAGAGGACGACAAGACCTGGTCGAAGAACGGCAGCTCCCATTTTGCGATACTTGTGCGCTATGCTGAAGTCCTTCTCAACAAGGCTGAGGCCTACGCCAGGATGGGAGATTTCGCGAATGCTCTCGTTTGTCTGAATGAAATACGTTCCCGTGTGGGGCTTCCTGAAAGAACTGCTGCAGACGAGGCTGAGTTTATGAAGCATCTGCGTCACGAAAGGATGGTCGAGCTTGCAGGAGAAGGATTCAGACTGTGGGATTTGCGTCGTTGGAGGCTTGCTCACGATGAGGATGGTTTTATCCACGGAAAGCAGGCTCACGGAGTGAAGATTAGCAAAGATGAGGCAACGGGAGCTTTGACTTTTAGCCAGATTGAGGTTGATGCCGGGATGAAAAGGTTGTTCCCGGAGCGCTTCTATCTTTTCTCGCTCCCTGTCAACGAGCGCTCCAACAATAAACTGCTTGGGCAGAACAATCCGGGTTGGTAGCGGATATTAAATTGAATAACAGATGTTTAAGAATATGAAAAAGTATGTTTTAAGACTGTTTACACTTGTTTTCTGTCTCCCGCTTGTAATGAATTGCGCAAAACCGGGAGAAGAATACTTACACGAGGACAATAGCATAAGCAGCATTTTTATAGTCCCTGCAAACGCTACGGTTTCCGCCACCGTTAGCGGTGTAATTGCTCCCGTTCCGGGGAAGGAGGATGCCTACACAATCGATTTTCCGATTCCAAGAAAACTCAGATCGTCTTTCGACCTGACAAAACTCAAGGTCAAAGCCACTGTGGGATATGACGTAAAAATCACTCCTTCACTCAGCGGCATCAAGGATTTGAGCGAACCTTACGAGATTTCAGTGGAGGCAACCCAGACCGGAAAAGTGCGTAAGTACACTCTCCAGGCCTATTATGAACGAAATTAATTATATCTGCGAACTTGGGCGAGACAGGCTCTTTGTCAGATTATAGTATTGACGATTACATAGTATAATACATTAAAACACAATACTCTAAAACACAACACATTAAGACACAAAACATTATGAAAACAAAATCGTTATTCGCATTTTTGGCGGCAGCTTCCCTTGCGGTGGCTTTCTCCGCTTGTCAGAAAGAAGAGCCTAAACCGGAGCCCAAACCGGAACCGACACCTTTAAGTGCTGAGGCCAAGCTTCTTAAATTCGATGTTACCGGAGTGAACGAAAACGGCAAGACCATCACCATTGAAGGTGCTGTTTTCGAGAAGGAAAAGGTTGTGGAACTTGCATATCTTCCGGAAGATCTTCCTGCCCTCAAGGCGGCAACTAAGGTTGAATACAAGATTTCAGAAAAGGCGACCATCGCTCCGGACCCTACAACTCTGACAGACTTCTCTGTTGAAAACGGAGTGAAGTTCACAGTCACTGCTGAAGACGGAAAAACTGCTGTGGAGTACACTGTTCTCGCTAAGGCCGCTCAGTTTAATGTTAAGGTTTCGCAGATATGGAACAAGACTTATGGCGATCTCCAAATTGCATCCCATCCTTTCTATTCTTCGGGAATCGCATTTACGGGACGCAATTTTGCAACTGCGGATGGTTCTGTATTCGACCTTGACGGCAATAAAATCGGTAAGCTCAATTTTACCGGAGTTCCAACTTCTGACCAGGCCAATTTCGTTCTGATAGATATGACAAATGATGTCAATGGTGTTCTTCTTGCCACTGTCGGTTTGACGGCGGATGGCGGCGTTCCTAAAAGAGGAGACGACATAAAGACTACAAAATTCTATGCTTGGCTTGACGGTTGGGATAAGGATCCTCAGTTGATTCGAGATCAAGAGAACAATTTCGCACAATACATATCCCTTGCCGGAGACTTGAAAACTAAGGCTCTCCTTACTTATCCTGCTCCTGTTAGAGGTGACGATCAGATGCATCACTGCATTCTTTACAAAAATAAGGTTTGGAGTAAGGCGCAGTGGAAGGGACCGAAGACAGGCCTTAAATCATCTGATGGCTGCTGGGGACAGCAGATTTCATTCACTGAGCCTGATTTTAACAGCACATTCTTTATTTGGGACAGCCAAGGTAATAATCTCGGCTCCGCTTTCTATTCGCGTAAAGGTGTGGATGGTCAGAATGTTCCGCTTTTCGGAACCCTTTGGACAGACAAAATTGTTGCGAAAGAATCTCACGGTGGCTCAAATCAATATGGAAACTACTCCGTCGGACACGCCCGCGCATTCAAATATGATGGTAAGGACTATGTCATCGCTTCATCGGCAGGATGGGCCTCATCATACCTCACCATCCAGTCTTCTGACCCGAATGAAGATTACCTTCTTCGTTCAGTGTCTTTTGAAGCTGAAGAATCGGGTCCTTGTTCAGCATACTACTATGATGTGGAAACAGGTCACGGAATCGTGCTTTATTCCGCTAAAAGCTATTTCGTAGCCCGCTACGATATTGTTAAAGAAATTATGTAGTGTTTGTTTTATAAATGCTTCCGGAGTTCCACACCGGCATTTGCGATGCGGACTCCGGAGGCTTTTTATTTGATTTGGAATGTTTGTCAGATGATTTCATTTGTCAGTTTAATGAATTTGTCAGTTTGATGAAAAGGAAAATATCACTATTGTTTTGTCTGCTGTCGTTGATGGCAGTTTTTGTCGGCTGTTCGTCGCAGAAAGTTGAAAAACCGAAATATCTCTGGGTGGCAATTGATGCCAATTTCGAACGCCTGTCAACAAAAGATTCGATTTGTTTCTATTTGGACAAGATGAAAGAAACGGGATTTAATGGAGTCGTGGTTGATGTCAAGGGGGTTGAAGGCAGCGTGCTTTATAAGAGCGATTTTATTCCGAAACTTACCAAAGTGAAAGATTTCAGTTGCATAAGGGACTGGGATTATCTGGGCTATTTCATTGAACAGGCAAGAAAGAGGGATATCAGCGTATGTGTTTCGGCAGCCATATTCCCTGTCGGCTCTCCCTATCACGGAGTAGGTCCGGTCTACGAAGATGAGAATCTCCGCAAGTTCACTTGCTTGGAATACACTCCGTCGGGAATGAAAAAGATTGAGGACGACCCCTCGCAAGTCGGGGCGTTTATGAATCCGTTGCTTCCTGAAAGCCGTGCGTATGCCTTGCGTATGCTTGAGGAAATATTCACCCGCTATGAATTTGACGCTTTCTGTCTTGACTATTGCCGTTTTGCCGGTGCCCAATGTGATTTTTCTTCTGCGACCCGCGAGGCTTTTGAAGACTATCTTGGCGAGAAACTGGAAAGATTTCCTGAGGATGTCTTTAGTTATGATGCTGATGGTGCGAGAGTTCCGGGCAAATACTACAAGCAGTGGTGGACCTTCCGTTCTATGGCAATCCGTGACTTCATTTCAGAAATCCGCGACCTCCGTGACCGTGTGGCTCCGGAAGTCAAGCTTCATTATTGGGCGGCTTCCTGGTTGCACGCGATATATGTAAACGGTCAGAACTGGGGCAGTCCGAAGGCCGAATACTACAAAGATTACGAGTATGATTGGGCCACTCCGGACTATGGTAAAACCGGTTTTGCCGACCTTCTCGATGTTTTCATCACCGGGACATATCTTGAGCGCATTTGGGGAGCCGACGACCCGGAATCCATTGAATATGGCATAAACCGTTCAATCCGCGATGTAATGGGAGATTGCTCCGTTCACGGTTCGCTCTATGCGAAGAATACTGTGGAGGATTTTGACGATGCCGTCTATCTTTCCCTTTCGAGGACCGAAGGATTGATGGTTTTTGATATGATTCAAGTCGTTCAAAACAAACTTTGGAATAAAATCAAAGCCGGGATTGAACGCGCTGAAAATGAAAACTGACAATTCTCATCATTATGAATAAATCGAAGATTCTCAGCTTCCTTTTAGCATCGATTTTTCCTTTTATGGCGCTCTCCTGCACTGGAGGCTTCGTTCCGAAACCGGACAGCCCTGATGTGCCGGTGGTTCCTCAGCCTCAGCCCGAGCCGGAACCCGAACCGGAGCCGCAAATCAAGGAAAAACCCGTCCTTCTTTGGATTGACGCCTCGGCCAATTTCTCGCGCCTGAGAGCTCGTCCGGACATAAGGCATTTTCTCAATCTCGCCCAAGAGGCCGGGTTCAACACTATAATGGTAGATGTCAAACCGGTCCAGGGAGATGTTCTCTATGAGAGCGATTTCCTTCCCAAATGCACGAAACTTGGAATCACGACAATTGAAAACAGGGGGTATGACTATCTACAGTTTTTCATTGATGAGGCTCACAAACGCAATATGAAAATAATCGTTTCGACGACGATTATGACAATGGGGCATCCGACTCCTAAAGGTGGTACGGGACCGGGATATACCGATCCATATTGGGACGACAAATTCTGTCAGGAGTATCTCCCTTCGGGAATACGCGACATCCGTCAGACCGATGATTACGGCACCGTTTTCGCATTTCTCAATCCTATCCTTCCGGAAGTTCAGGCGTATATACTCCGAATGGTGGAGGAAATCGTGACGAAATATGACATCGACGGTTATGCTCTCGATTATTGCCGCTATATGAACTACAATAGCGATTTTTCACAAGCGTCACTCAGTGCATTCGAGAAGTACGCGGGTCTCAAGGTGGATAATTTTCCGCAGGATATCTATACATTCGCTTCCTCCGACAAGAGCGATATCAAGCCGGGAAAGCATTTCAACAAATGGCTTGAATGGCGTTCGTCGGTCATTCAGGGCATAGTCAGGGATATAAAGCAAAAAATCAATTCCGTCAAACCGGAGGTCGAACTTCACTATTGGGCGGCATCCTGGTGGCCGCTCCCTCATACGGGGCAGAATTGGGCAAGCAACGCAATTGACTCTACGACCGGCAATTACTGGTGGGCTACTCCAGATTACTACAAGACCGGATTTGCCGAGTATATTGATGTTTTTCAGCTCGGGGCTTATCTTCACACTGTTTACGGAAGCTACAACAATGTCTCTGTCGAATATGCGATTAACCGATGCAAGAGAATAATTGGTGACGCCTGTCATATCTACGGCACAATTCAATGTGCGGACCCGAGTTTCGACCTCAAGGAAGGAGTGCGGCTTTGCTACCGGGAGACTGAGGGCGTGATGGTTTTCGAGTTGAGTCACATCATTAACAACGATTGTTGGAATAGCATTAAAGAGGGGATTGAGGCTGCAAAAGCCGACCTGTCAGGGAAATGACCTTGGATAGAATAGTCTCCCCACCCTAAAAACAGTAGATAATAATATGAAAGCAAGACAGATTTTATCCACATTGACAATTCTCGTTTTGGGGACGGGATTGTCGGCATCGGTACGAGATTTCGGACTCAAGTCTCCGGACGGAAGGATTGAACTGACTGTCTCGACGGGTGATTCCCTGACCTGGGCAGTTTCATACAACGGTGAGCAGCTTCTTCGTCCTTCTTCAATCGGAATGGACATCCGTGATTTGTCGGGAAAGTCATTGACCCATTCCCATCGCGTGGTGAAGGCCGGTAGAAGGAATGTGGATGAAATGTTGGAGGTGACAGTTCCCACTAAGTTCAGCACAATAAGGGACAATTTCAACGAACTGAATCTCAGGCTCAGCGGTGGCTGGGGACTGAGTTTCCGTGCTTACGACAATGGCGTCGCCTACAGGTTCGAGACCGGTTTCTCAAACTCTGATGTGTTGGTTATGGACGAAATATCTGTCTTCAATTTCGCTGATGACAATATTGCCTATTGGGCATTTGAAAAGAGTCCGGAGTATATCACCCATTGTGAAGCATTCTTTCAACCGGTGAAACTTTCGGAGATTGACGAGGAGACATCCTCATATCTGCCTTTGAGTATGAAAACTCCGGCGGGGACGCGGCTTGTTCTGACAGAAACTGACCTTCACGACTATCCCTGCCAGTTTCTTCACAGCCGTGGAGGCAGCACGGTGTTGGAGTCACGCTTCCCGAAGGAAATTCTTCAGAGGGAAATGCGTACGGACCGCGATGCGAATCTGCTGCTGAAGGCGGACTATCTTGCACGGACTTCAGGCACAAGGACATACCCGTGGAGAGTGATGACAATCGGTGATGACCGCAGCTTGCTTGAAAATACTCTTGCTTGGCAGATGGCGTCTCCACAAATTGATGGAGATGTCTCTTGGATTAAGCCCGGAAAGATTTCCTGGGAGTGGTGGTGTATGCTAAATGTCTATGGGGTGCCGTTTGTTGCCGGTGTCAACACCGAGACTTATAAATACTACATTGACTTTGCGGCAAACTATGGTCTTGAATACATCCTGATGGATGAGGGATGGTCTGCCGGAACCTTGGACATAACCCATCCGAAAGATGGACTTGACCTTCAGGAAATCATTCGCTACGGTCAATCCAAAGGGGTGGGAGTGGTGCTATGGGCGCTCTGGACACCGCTCTGGGACGATATGGAGAACATTCTTGATGTCTATAGAGACTGGGGAGTTAAAGGTGTGAAGGTTGATTTTATGCAGATGAACGACCGGAATATGGTGAATTTCTATGAGCGTCTCGCTTCGGAATGTTTCAAAAGAGAATTGATCGTAGACTTTCACGGCAGTTTCAAACCGAATGGTCTGCATCGGAAATATCCGAATGTTCTTTCTTATGAGGGGGTGTATGGAATGGAGCACGACAAGTGTTCGGAAGATATATCTCCTGAACACGACCTTAGGCTTCCATTCACGAGGATGGTCGCAGGCCCGATGGATTACACTCCGGGAGCGACGCTCAATGCAACCCGGGAGGATTTTTCCATACGCTGGAATCATCCGATGAGCCAGGGTACAAGGGCGCACCAGGCAGCGATTTTTGTTGTTTTCGAGAGCCCTGTCCAAATGCTTTGTGACAGTCCGTCAAACTATTACAAGGAAGATGAATTCACTTCTTTCATCGCTTCGATTCCTACAACTTGGGATGAAACTCGGGCAATCGAGGCATCGGCAGGGGAGCATCTTCTGATTGCCCGTCGCAAGGGCGATACCTGGTATGTGGCTGCGATGAACGACTGGACTCCTTGCAAATTCAGCTGCCCGCTTGACTTTCTCGGTGACGGACGCTACGAGGCGACAATCTTTGCAGATGGGGTCAATGCCGACAAGTGGGCGCAAGATTACAGTCTCAGCACGAGATATCTCAATTCTTCAGACACTCTTTCGATTTCTCTTGCTCCGGGCGGAGGTTATGCGGCTGTGTTGCGCTCAACTACCGGTCCTCTTTCTGCCAACTTTGGAGAGGAAACTGCGGTTGGAAACGGTGATCATTGTTTCATTGTGGTTGCCGATCCTCAGGTTTATGAAGAAAGCGAGGTCGATATGTGTCGTATTGCTGCTGAAGATATGAGAAAAACTGTCGTTGCTGAAGGGCTTCCTGCTTTTGGCGTTGTCTGTGGAGACATCATCGGTGACATTAAACGCGAACCTCTGCTTTTTCTTCCGGAGAAAGAGGCATTGGAGTCTTCCGGACTGCCATTCCACTATACTCTTGGCAATCATGACATTACAATGGCCTCAAGAAGCAATGAATTGAGTAAGACCACATTCAGGCAGATTTTTGGCAAGGAATACTATTCTTTTGACCAGGGAGATGTTCACTATGTCGTGCTTGATGATGTGTTTTTCTTCGGCCGTCACTATGTGGGTTACATTGAGGAGGCTCAGCTCCGTTGGCTTGAAAATGATTTGAGAGACATTGCACCGGGTTCGAAAGTGGTGGTTTTTATGCACATTCCGACTTGGTCGCGTGAAGCCGGAAAGGGAAATTACAAAAAGGAGGAGTACAATAAAGTGGTCGGTAACCGCCGCGAACTCTACAGGATACTTGCCCCTTACGATGCTCATCTTTGTACCGCTCACGAGCATTATGCGGAAAACTATGAAATTTCCTCAAATCTTTTTGAACACGTACATTCCCCTCTGAGCGGGCTCTTCTGGCAGTCTCTCTGGAGTATGGATGGGGTACCTTGGGGCTATTATGTCTACTGTTCGCGTGGCGGGGAACTGTCTTGGTATTATAAGGCTGTGGGACAAGACAAGGAAGTACAATACACTGAATATGCCCTTGGGGAGGATCGTCACAAGCCGGATTGTATAGTTGCCAATGTATGGAATTATGACCCGAAATGGCAGGTCCTTTGGTATGAGGACGGGGTGCTTCAGGGCGAGATGACCAAGTTTTCGGGCTGGGACACAGCCATTTGCAACGATGTGGAACTCCGTCGGGAAAAAGAATTCCGTTGGAAATATATCGGAGCGGGAGAGACCGGGCATCTTTTCTATGCCAAGCCTTCCCGCCCCGATGCGAAACTCAAAATCAAGGTCATTGACCGTTTCGGAAACGTATGCAAGGGGATTGACCAAAAAGGTTTTTGTCCAGCCCCCTCGGGCTTCTTAACCCCCTTAGACTAGCGCTTGCTTTTCATTTCATTTCATTTCCCATCCGGTGATGGTGGATATGTATGGGATTATATTGAAAGCCATCTTCTTCTGTCCCACATGGTTGGGATGCATACTGGCGCCAAGGTCGGAGTCTTCATTGTAGATTCCCCTGTGGACTCCTACGCACCAAATCCCTTCAAGACCGCTTCTGAGGCAGGCTTCGCGCACATAGACGTAGATTCCGTTGTCCTGCATTGCTGCGAGGCAGAGCACCGGAGTTTCTTTTCCGTATCTTGCTTTGATTTTGTTCAGAAGTAAATGGTAGTTTTGGCAGAACAGCTCCATCGAAGGTTGCCGTCCGCAGGAGAAGTCGTTGGCTCCAAGATACACGACCACAAGGTCCGGTGTCTGTTCGGGTTTTTCGCAAAGGGGGCCTTCTGCCTCGTCGAAAACATATTCATATTTCTCCGGCATAGTGGTTCTCGCTGTGCCTTTTCCCCAATCGTCGTAGTTTCTTGCAATTCCGCGCCCCGAGTGGCATACGAGAATGCAGTCAGCGTCGAAATACCTGGAGGCGATGGCGGCGTATGTGAGATTGCAGTTTTCTGTTTCCGGTTTGAACGGGTCGTCCTTGACCGAGTTTTCTGTGCCATATCCGCAGGTGTAGGAATCTCCGACGAACTCAATCAGGCGTTTGCGCACGGGGTCTGCCTGGAGCAGTTCACCTGTGGTCTCGAAACTGTGGAATGTGGTCTTGCCCTGTTCGCCTTCCGTCCTTTTGAGAAGCGTGAGGTTGTGGATTCCCTTGCCGAGTTTTTCTGCAAGAACAATCGTTGTGTCTTTTCCTGCTGTTCGGATTACAAGGTCGGGAGCGCAACCGGTTTCCTTGTCAATCCATACATTGTAATAATTGGCCTTTGTGTCAGAGCATCTGAGCGAGATTCCGGTTCCCTTGAAACGCATCCTGCACTGTACTCCCGACCAGTCAAAAGAAACATTCGGGCCTTCCTTGAGCACCCTACCTATATATGTGATTTTTGAATCGGATGCGTCTGTGACCTTTGTTTTGTCTTTTGCAAATGCAGTAATTGATGCTCCCACAAAGAGAAAATTTGCCGCAAGCAGTATAATCAGATGTTTTGTTTTCATTGATATTTAATCGATTAGTATTGTTTTACACGCTTTTCTCTGCAAAAATAGTGATTTTCATTCGCAAACTCAAACATTTGGAAATATTATTGTTCTTTCTCTTTTATTTGAAAATATTTTAAATAATTAAGGAATTATTAATAAAAATTTATATATTTGTGCTCGGGTTAAGAAAATAATAATTATAAACACGATATGCGTAACGTAGATTTTAAACAGATAGCTTCACGCTATGAAAAAGAACTGAGGGAAAATTGTCTTCCTTTCTGGCTTGAACACTCTCAGGACAATGTTTTTGGCGGCTATTTCAGCTGTCTCGACCGTGACGGAAGCGTTTATGACACAGACAAATTCGTCTGGCTTCAGGGTAGGGAAGTCTGGATGTTCGCAATGCTTTACAACAAAGTGGAGAAGAACCCCGAGTGGCTCGCATGCGCCGTCCAAGGGGCAGAATTCCTCAAGAAGTATGGGCATGACGACAATTGGGACTTTTACTTTTCGCTCAACCGCGAGGGCCGGCCTTTAGTTCAGCCCTACAATATCTTCTCCAACACATTCGCCTGTATGGCGTTTGCACAGTTGGCGAAGGCCACAGGAAGCGGCGAGTACGCACAGATTGCCCGCAAGATCTTCAGTCGCATACTCGAAAGGCGTTCAAATCCCAAGGGCCAGTGGTGTAAGGCATATCCGGGGACCCGTCCGATGAAGGATTTCGCTCTTCCGATGATTATCTGCAATATGGCTCTTGAGGTTGAGGACATTCTTGAGGATAAGGACATACTCGAACAGACCATTGACACTTGCCTCCACGAGATTTTGGATGTTTTCTACCAGCCGGAGCTCGGCTGCATGCTCGAGAACGTTTCTTCGGTTGACGGTAAGCCACTTGATTGTTTTGAGGGACGTGAAATAAACCCGGGACACGACCTTGAGGCTTTGTGGTTTATGATGAATCTCGGTGTCCGTCGTGGAGACAAGGCCCTGATTGAAAAGTTAGTTGAAATCTCGCTGCGGGTCATAGAACGCGGATGGGACAAGGAGTACGGCGGAATATTCTACTTCCTTGACGTCAAGGGCGCTCCTCAGCAGAAACTCGAATGGGATCAGAAACTCTGGTGGGTGCACATTGAGTCGGCAATTGCGATGCTCAAGGGCTATCAGTTGACCGGAAATGAGAAATGCCTTGATTGGTTTTTGAAATTGGATGATTATCTTTGGACACATTTTAAGGATAAGGAATATCCTGAGTGGTTCGGTTACCTGAATCGTCGGGGTGAAGTGCTGCTGACTTTGAAGGGCGGCAAGTGGAAGGGGTGTTTTCATGTGCCGAGGGGGTTGTATCAGTTGTGGCAACTCGCTGCTGAGTGTGGGCGGGGCGAATAAAAAGCAAATTATATGACTGATAGACGTGGTTTTTTGAAAACTGTAGCGGCGGCGGCTTCGGCTGCTGCCGTTTCGTCGGTTCTTCCGACAGCGTGCGGACGTGCGGACGAGAATGATGTGATTGCCGGGGCTGCAAGTGGCAGCAGCGGTCTCATAGTCCCGAAGGCTCAAGGACTCCGCATCACCGGAACGTTCCTCGATGAGATTTCCCACGACATTCCGCATCAGAACTGGGGCGAAAAGGAATGGGACAGGGACTTTCGGTACATGAAGTCCATCGGCATCGATACGGTGATCTGCATCCGCTCCGGCTACCGCAAGTTCATCACCTATCCTTCGCCCTATCTCCTTAAAAAGGGATGCTACATGCCGTCAATGGATCTTATCGACATGTTCCTGCGTCTTGCGCAGAAGTACGGGATGAAGTTCTGGTTCGGACTGTACGATTCCGGGAAATACTGGGACACGGGTGATATGTCCACCGAGATAGAGGCGAACAAATATGTCATTGACGAGGTGTGGAAGATGTATGGCGAGAAGTACGACAGCTTCGGAGGCTGGTACATCAGTACCGAAATCAGCCGCAAGACCAAAGGCGCGATAAATGCCTTCCACGAAATGGGACGCCAGTGCAAGGAGGTTTCCGGCGGGCTTCCGACATTCATCTCCCCATGGATTGACGGAAAGAAGGCCGTTATGGGGACCAATCTCAAAACTCGCGCGGACGCTGTTTCCGTGGAGGCCCATGAGAGGGAATGGAACGAGATTTTTGACGGAATCCACGATGTCGTCGATGCTGTCGCATTCCAGGACGGGCACATTGACTACGACGAGCTTGACGCCTTCTTCTCCGTGAACAAGAAGTTGGCGGACAAGTACGGGATGCAGTGCTGGACCAATGCCGAGACCTTCGACCGCGACATGCCTATCCAGTTCCTGCCAATCAAGTTCGACAAACTGAGGATGAAGCTGGAGGCGGCCGCACGCTGCGGATACGACAAGGCCATAACCTTTGAGTTCTCACATTTTATGTCCCCTCAGTCCGCGTATCTGCAGGCTGGACATTTGTATGACCGCTATAAAGAATATTTCGGAATATGAAAAAAGAAAATGTTGGATATGTGATATTCCTTTCGTTTGTTGCGGCAATCGGAGGGATTCTGTTCGGATATGACACGGCGGTGATTTCCGGAACGACAACGAAGGTTGCGGAGCAGTTCGGACTCGACACGATGCAACTGGGCTGGTATGTGGGCTGCGCCCTCATAGGCTCTATCATTGGAGTTGCCTCCGCCGGGATCATCAGCGACCGTTTCGGCCGCAAGAAGGCAATGCTGTTCTCAGCGTTTATGTTCAGCCTTTCCGCGATAGGCTGTGCCGTCTGCAACGGGTTCACCCAGCTTGTCGTCTACCGCATCATCGGAGGCGTGGGCATCGGAGTCGTCTCAATTGTCTCCCCGATGTACATTTCTGAAGTGGCGATGGCTCAGAGGCGCGGAACTCTCGTTTCGCTCTATCAGCTTGCCATCACGATGGGCTTCTTGTTCGCCTACCTGATTAACTGGTTGATTCTCGGAGTCGCAGAGAATGCCGCGACCGATCCTTCGTGCCGTCTGGCATCAGACTTCTCCAACAAGCTTTTCGTCGATGAATATTGGCGCGGCATGCTCGGCTCGGAGACCATTCCGGCCCTATTGTTCTTCTTCATCATTTTTCTGATTCCGGAAAGTCCAAGATGGCTCATCGTCCGCGGCAGGGGAGCAGAGGCTACCGCAGTCCTCCAGCGCATCTATGTGACCGCAGACGAGGCGGAGCGTCAGAAGGCCGTGACGGAAGAGTCCATCAGCGGTGAGACAAAGTCCGAGTGGAAAGCCCTGCTCTCGCCCGGCATCATGAAAGCTGTCCTGATCGGTTCGGCCATCGCCATACTCGGTCAGTTCATGGGCGTGAACGCCGTGCTCTACTATGGCCCGGAAATCTTCAAGGAGGCCGGTCTCGCATCTGGAGACGCGCTCTTCTCTCAGGTGCTCGTAGGTGTGGTGAATATGGTTACTACAGTCATTGCCCTTCTCATCATCGACAAGGTGGGTCGCAAGAATCTGGTCTACTGGGGCGTGTCCGGCATGATTCTCTCCCTGCTGATGATAGGCTTCTACTTCATATTCCCGCAGCAGCTCGGCAGCATCTTCATGCTTGTGTTCTTCTTGTTCTATGTGTTCTGCTGCGCGATTTCCATCAGTGCCGTCGTTTTCGTCCTCCTCTCGGAGATGTATCCGAACAATGTCCGCGGCATCGCGATGTCCATCGCCGGACTTGCCCTCTGGGTCGGCACCTACCTTATCGGTCAGCTCACTCCATGGCTTCTTGCCAATGTGCCTCCGTTCGCCCCTGCCGGCACCTTCTTCCTCTTTGCCCTGATGTGCATTCCATATCTTCTCATCATGTGGAAACTCGTCCCGGAGACGACCGGCAAGTCCCTTGAGGAAATCGAGCGTTGGTGGACAGGCAAGTAGAAAATATTGAAGAGATTGTCAATTATACCAGAGGTTGGATAGAAAAACGAAGAGGTTGAGTGATTTTCTCAACCTCTTCGTTTTTCCAGGGTGCCCGGTCGGATTCGAACCGACGACATTCAGAACCACAATCTGACGCTCTAACCAACTGAACTACGGGCACCATGTTGTTTTGGGACTGCAAAGATAGACAAATTCCGTCGTTATGCAAAAAAAATGTTATTTTTGTATGATTATTTTTGAAAATCAATGGTTATGGGACGTGAAATAAAATTCTCCCTTGTCTATAGGGATATGTGGCAGTCTTCGGGAAAATATGTTCCGAGGGTAGATCAGCTTGTGAGGGTCGCACAGCCTATAATCGATATGGGTTGCTTCGACCGAGTCGAGACCAACGGCGGGGCTTTCGAACAGGTCAATCTCCTCTTTGGCGAGAACCCGAACAGGGCTGTACGTGAGTGGACGGCGCCTTTCAGAAAGGCCGGAATTCAGACACACATGCTCGAAAGGGGACTCAATGCCCTGAGGATGAATCCGGTGCCGGCCGATGTGCGTGAACTTATGTACAAGGTGAAGAAGGCACAGGGCACTGACATATCCCGTTCGTTCTGCGGGCTCAACGACCACCGCAACCTCAGGCTCAGTGTTGAATATGCCAAGAAGGCTGGAATGGTCTCGCAGGTTGCCTTGAGCATCACACATTCTCCAGTCCACACCGTTGAATACTATATGGATGTTGTCCGCAAGGTCGTGGAATATGGGGCCGACGAGATTTGCCTCAAGGACATGGCCGGAATCGGGCGGCCGACTATCCTCGCGGAGCTTACTCGTGAGATAAAGAAGGCATATCCACACATAATCGTTCAGTATCACGGACATAGTGGCCCGGGATTCTCTCCGGCGTCGATGCTTGAAGTGGCGCGCGCCGGGGCGGACTATCTGGACGTTGCTGTCGAGCCGCTCTCGTGGGGAAAAGTGCATCCGGACGTGATAACGGTCCGCGAGATGCTGCGTGCCGATGGTTTCACAGTCAAGGATTTGAATATGGACGCATACATGGAGGTGCGTTCGCTCACACAGTCGTTCATCGATGACTTTCTCGGCTACTGGATTGACCCGAACAACTCGCACCTCAGTTCTCTGCTTGTCGGCTGCGGGCTCCCGGGTGGGATGATGGGCTCCATGATGTCCGACCTCAAGGGCTTTCAGACTGCAATCAACGCTTCTCTTCGGGCTCAGGGCAAAGCAGAATTGAGCATCGACAATCTTATGGTGCGTCTTTTCCAGGAAGTGGAATATGTCTGGCCTCGTCTGGGTTATCCTCCGCTTGTGACGCCGTTCAGCCAGTATGTCAAGAACACTGCGCTCATGAACCTGCTCGACTCCCTCAAGGGCAGGCCGCGCTGGTCTTCGATTGACAAGGACACGTGGAACATGATTCTCGGAAAGATGGGACGGCTGCCCGGCCCGCTCGCTCCTGAAATCGTTGAGCTCGCTGCTTCAAAAGGGCTGGAGTTCTACACCGGCAATCCTCAGGACGCATTCCCGGACGAACTTCCGAAGTTCCGCCAGATGATGGCGGACGAAGGCTGGGACGAAGGACCGGACAGCGAGGAGCTCTTCGAACTTGCAATGCACGAAAGACAGTACCGGGATTACCGCTCGGGAGTCGCCAAGGAACGCTTCGAGGCGGAACTTGAGTCGAGAAAGGCTGTGGCGGGGGCTCCGATTGTGGTGACGAGGCCTGTCGTGGAGATGCCTAAGTTCGACATCGACGCTCTTTTGAAACGCTGGCCGGATGCGAAGCCGCTCCAGTCGCCGGTCAAAGGTCAGATGCTTTGGCAGATTGATGTTGACGACAAATCGACGGCTCCTGCAGAAGGCACTCTCGTCAAGGCAGGGGAGCCTGCCGGCTATGTCCAGGCCTACTACGGCATCGAGGAGGTCATTCCAGCGGCGGATGGCAGAATTGTTGCAGTCACCGTCGCCCATGGCGCGAAAGTCGCGAAAGGCGAAATCGTGGCACTTTATCGTTAGGAAAACGCTTACTTATATAATAATAGGAAAACAGAAGAATTCAGAAATATGAAATTTACAAAAATCATTGCGCTTTCGCTCATTGCTTGTGCATCACTCAGTTCGTGTCTTAAAAGCGAATTTCGCTACAACGGACTTTTTACATTCGCTGATGTAATTGACCAGAAGAATCTTAATTGTGACGGGGATATGGCAGTTGTCATCACCGAGGACGGAACAGACTCGAAATTTACTCTCGTGGAGTCCAAACGTGTGGCAATCAATTGTGACCTGCTCAATTTGGAAACTCCGAGGAGTATCAAACTCAATGCCTACCAAGGGGTGGATGTGAAGCCTTGTCTTAGTTCAGAAGACATCGCGGCTCCCGGAATCGCTGAGCATCGTGACTCTGTCTATGTAATGAACAAATACTTGACAGCCAATGGCAAGAATTGGTATGTTTCCTTTATCCTGAGCATTCCTGTCAAAAAGGACAGCAATGTGGAACACGATTTTAATCTCATTTTTGACAAGGAGAGCACTTCTCAGTCAGTGAAATTCACACTCTATCACAATGCCGGCGGAGAGGTCGTGACAACTGAGAACAAGGCCGACAAAGATTGGACAAACAAGGTATTGTATCTCAGTTTTCCGGTTAAAAGCCTGATTGAACCGATTTGGAACTCCAATAATACTCAAATAAGCATCGAGTCGGCTTTTGAATTGAAGGATAAGGATAAGGAAGGCGGGAAATAAGTCCCGAAGGGACCGCGCCGGAGGCGCGAGATACCCCTAATAGGGGTCGCGGACGTTAGTCTGCGGGGGTTAAGAAGTCCGTAGAAGGGTGACCAAAAAGTGTTTTGGTCACCCTTTTTGTAGAGGTCTTTTGCTCGGATGTCCGACGATTTGGATGTCGATGTAGTCGACTTTGTAGCCACGGAACCTCTTCTTCGACAACTTCTCCATAAGTTCGCTAATTAACTTGTCCTCAGAAATGTCGCGGAAGGTGTTGTTTTCGATGTCGTAGAAATGCGCGTGGTCGAAGGTGTTGAGGTCGAAGAACATCTTGTTGTTAGCGCTGAGCCTGTGCTGGTAAATCCCTAATTTGGCGAACTCGGAGAGAATGTTATATACAGAAGCGACGGTAATTTTGGTATTACCGTCGTTTTCTATTTTCTGCGCCACCATGTCGGCCGACGCATGTCCCAATTCCTGCATTGCCTTGTGTACTGCAAGTCTCTGTGGGGTGGCCTTGAGTGAGTATCTCTTTAATACAGATGTAAAGTTGTTCTGTGTGTTCACCTCTGTCGTTGTCATTGGAATGCAATTTTTTCTAACCACGTTACTTAGAAACTGTTTTAATTTTTCTCACAATAACTGAACAAAAAATTAAAACAGTTTCTTATTCTCGCCACGAGGGCTCATGAGATATGTTTCGCAATTGCGGAACTTGAGTACAATATCACCCCGTAAAGTTATTAAAAAAATGTTTTTTCGTCAAGTTTTTTTTGAAACCTTCAAAAAATAACCTGCATCATCTTTCTCATTCTTTTCGGTCTATCTTTCTTTTCTCATCAGTCGTGTACCTCCAGTACACTCCTTCTTCCAAAAGAAACCTATACTCGAAAATAATTGACAAATCTGACGCAGTCTATTTTTTTCATGTTTCTTAAATTTTTTTTGTTCAGTTATTTTGAGATGTATTTTTGATTCAGAGCGGAAATTTGCTAATTTTGCAGATTTGAAGAAAATTATTTAAGGATATGGAAAAGACAGCTTGTCTCATAATAGGAGGAGGTCCAGCCGGCTACACAGCCGCAATATATGCTTCACGTGCCAACCTTGCGCCGGTGCTCTATGAGGGCGCACAGCCGGGAGGACAGCTCACAACAACCACAGACATCGAGAACTATCCCGGGTTCGAGAACGGAATCAACGGCCAGGAACTGATGGCGACCATGCGTGCCCAGGCAGTGCGTCTCGGCGCAGACATACGTTTCGGCACGGTGTCGGATGTGGATTTCTCGTCACGTCCGTTCAAAGTGAAGGTTGACGGAACGATTGAGATGGAGGCAGATGCGGTGATAGTTGCCACAGGGGCGACCGCGAAGTACCTCGGCCTGCCGTCGGAGACGAAATATCGCGGAATGGGTGTGTCGGCCTGCGCTACATGTGACGGCTTCTTTTATCGTAAGAAAGTTGTTGCCGTTGTAGGGGGAGGAGACACCGCCTGTGAAGAGGCAAGTTACCTTGCAGGGCTCTGCAAAAAGGTCTATATGATTGTCAGGCGTGATATTCTCCGCGCTTCGGAGGCCATGCGCCGGCGTGTTCAGGAGACTGAAAATATTGAGATATTGTGGAACTGCAACACGCAGGAAGTCCTCGGAGACGATTTTGGGGTTACGGGAGTACGTCTTCTTCGCAAGGGCGGCGAGGTTTTTGACATTGCCGTGGACGGATTTTTCCTCGCAATAGGTCATCATCCGAACTCCGATGTCTTTGCACCTTGGCTGAAGCTCGACGGAAACGGCTACATAATTACGGACGGAAAGTCCACCAGAACAAGCGTAGAGGGCGTGTTTGCAGCCGGAGACGTTCAGGATCCTACCTATCGTCAGGCCATAAACGCCGCAGCTTCTGGCTGTCGCGCTGCGCTTGATGCGGAGAAATTCTTGAAAGAGAAATAAGTCATTTTATGTTTTGAATCTGATATTTTATGAAAATATATGTTAAGCTTGCGGCAGTTTCCGCACTCGCTCTCCTGTCTCTGAATTCATGCAAGTCTCAGTATGAGCTTCTTCTGAACAGCGCCGATGTTGACGCAAAATATGAGGCCGCGTTCAACTACTTCAACAACAAGAAGTACAGCAAGGCCGCCGCTCTGTTCGAGTCGCTTTCAATGTACACCGAGGGCACGGAAAAGGACGACACCGTGCGCTACTACTGGGGCTTGAGCAACTACAGTCAGAAGGACTACTACACTGCCGAGACCAATTTCCAGCGCTTCCTCGAAGTCTATCCACGCAGTCCTTTCGCTTCCGACGCGCGTTTCCTGCGCATCGACTGCCTCTACCGTTCGACTCTGCGCTATGAACTGGATCAGACCCCGACCTACACCGCGCTGAACGCAATGACGGAGTACCTTCGCGAAGAGCCTGACAATGAGCATCTTGCAGACTGCGAAGCGATGATCAAGGACCTGAACGATCGCCTTGACCGCAAGGCGTACGAGGGGGCGAAGCTCTACTATCGTATGGAGGACTATCTTGCCGCGCGCGTGGCTCTGAAGAATGTCCTGAAGGACGACGCCGAAAACATCTACCGCGAGGACATACTCTACTACATAGCGATGTCTTCATACAAGTATGCGGAGCTGAGCGTGAAGGCCAAACAGCGCGAACGCTATCTTCAGTTTATGGACGACTATCTCAACTTTATGAGTGAATATCCTGATTCGAAATATGCCCATAGTCTCGAATTTCCTCATTCGAAGGCGCAGAAATATCTGAAGAAGAATTAAGAAAAATGAAACACGGGCACATAGTCCCCGTATATAATAGTAGAAAATAAACACAAAAGATATTATGGCAAATAACAAAATTCCAACAAACACGATTACGCGCGATCTTTGTGACCTCGCGGCTCCGACCGGAAACATCTACGAGACTGTCGTGATTCTTTCAAAGCGTGCAAACCAGATTGCCGCGGCTGAAAAGAAGGAGCTTACAAAGAAACTCGAGGACTTCAAGAATGAGAGGGACACTATGGAGGAAGTCTTTGAGAACCGCGAGCAGATTGAGATTTCAAAGTATTACGAAAGACAGCCGAAGCCGGACCTCGTCGCAATCTACGAGTTCGAGCACAATGAAATTTCCTACAGAATGGCCAAGCACGACGAAGAGTAGTCTCCTGACTGGCTCTGTGGGGCATCAAAAATAGTCAAGCTATGCTGAATCGTCTCGAAATACACAATTATGTGCTGATAGACTCTCTGGACATCACGTTTCCGGAGGGTCTTGTCATTATATCCGGACAGACAGGTGCAGGAAAGTCAATTCTCCTTGGGGCGCTGTCGCTGCTTGCCGGAGGAAAGGCAGATGCTTCCCAGATTTCAGAGGGAGCGGACAGTTGTGTGGTCGAGGCCGAATTCACGTCCGTTGACAGCAGGCTGAAATCCGCTGTCGAGGATGCCGGAGCGGAGTGGGACGATGCGGGGCTTATCGTGCGGCGTGTTGTCGCACGTTCCGGGCGCTCGCGTGCATTTATCAACGACTGCCCCGTGACGGTACAGACACTCGTGGGTGTGACATCACGTCTTTTTGACATACATTCCCAGCACGGGACGCTAGAACTCCAGAATCCCGCCTACCAGACGGACATGCTCGACAATTTTGCCGGCAATCTTGCCCTGCGCAACGAGTATTCCGAGTCCTATTCCCGCCTTTCTTCGCTTAATGCCGAAAAGAGACGTCTGGAAGAAAGCCTTGAGAGGCTTCGCGCGGAGAAGGACTACAACATGGCGCAGTTCTCCCAACTTGACTCTGCCGGACTGAAGGATGGGGAACTTGCCGAACTTGAACAGGAGCAGAAGGAACTCGCCAATGCCGAGACCTTCCGTGAAAGTCTCTATTCCGTGTCTGAGGCGCTCTCTCCGAGCGATGAGGAACTTCCTTCAGTCGATTCACTGCTAAAAGAGTCGGTGAAGGCCTTGGAGAAGATTTCAGCCTTTGTGCCGTCGGCAAGGACGCTCGCTGAAAGGATTGAATCTTCCCGTCTCGAGCTTGATGACATTCTTTCGGAAGTCACGTCTCTTGCGGAAAAATCCGAGACATCTCCTCAACGGCTCGAAACTGTGGAAGCGAGGATGTCTCTCATCTACGGGCTGTTCCAGAAGTTCGGATGCACGAGCGAGGCTGAGCTCATCAGCCTTCGTGACAAGTACAGCGAAGCGCTCGCTGACACGGACTGTATGGACGAGAAGCTCGCGGCTCTCTCTTCCGACATTGCTTCCGAGTCAAAGAACAACGACAGGCTCGCCGCGGCCTTGACAGAATCGCGGCAGAAGGCGGCAACGCCTTTCTCCGAGCACCTCCAGTCTATGATTCGCTCTCTGGAGATGCCGCTTTCCGTGTTCATCGCGGACGTTTCTCCTGCAGCGAAGCCCGGTCCTCTCGGACGGGACAATGTCCGTTTCCTTTTCAGTTCCACGGGACGTGCTCCGATTTCGGTGCAGTCCTGCGCATCCGGGGGCGAACTTTCCAGAATCATGCTCTGCCTAAAGGCTCAGATGGCTCACTTTGAGGCTATGCCGACGCTCATCTTCGACGAGATTGACACCGGAGTCTCCGGCAGCGTGGCGGACAAGATGGGCTCGATGATATGTTCTATGGGCGCTGACATGCAGGTCTTCGCCATCACGCACCTCCCGCAGGTTGCCGCCAAGGGCTCTGCCCACTATCTTGTTGAAAAAGCCGTCTCCTCCTCCGACGGCCGCACAACATCCTCCATCCGAAAACTCACCTCCGACGAGCGCGTCCTCGAACTCGCCCGTATGCTCAGCGGTTCAACAGTCACCCCAGCCGCCATCGCCAACGCCAAGGAACTGCTCGGGGCTGAATAGAAGCGGATTGCCGCGTTGCAAAAGCCCTCGAAATCCTCACAACCGACAAGGTTGCTCCGGTTTCGAGGGCTTTGTGCGCCTTGCACTCCATCTTTTATTCAGCCCCGAGTGTCCTGCGACTTGATTAAAACTGGTTCAATCGGGTTTTATTCAACTAGTTTAATCTGATAGTCAGGCTCATATTCGATACGTCTCACGCCTTCGTTGATGCGGGAGCCGTCGCGGAAGTCGAAGGTGGTCTGGAGCATAGTCTTTTTGACATTCCCGAGAGCGTTGAACCAGCTGTCGCCATATTCGGCGCAGAGGGAGGAGAAATATTTCACGATGTCATAGCCCTGGAAACTGAACTGGGTCGGTTCCGTGTTGAATAGGGCACGATACTGCTTGACGAAACGGATGACATCCGGAGAATTGTAGTCTATGTAATAGGCGAGGCTCACGTGCAGGTCGTTGTTGTGGAGGCTCTCCACCTCGATGTCATATCCGCGTACCTTGGAATGGCAGAAAATCTCCACCCTGCGGTTTTCACGGGAAAGGAGGCTGATGTTTCTGAACACATCGTTCACGAATGCCTCGCTTTCCGATGCGATGATGAACAGGTTGGTGTGTTCTGCACCCTCTTCCGTTGCTTTCTTGAGGCTCCCGATGATGTCGCGTCCTTCTAGCAGGCTGTATGACATCGTGGTGTATTTGAGTCCGGAGAGGTCAATCATGTTCACGAGGCTCGTCATAGCGTCGCTGCTTCTCGCTCCCTTTTCTGTGACGAGTATCGTCCTGTCTCCAGGTTTAGACTCGTCTGCAATCCACTGGGCGAGATCCGCATATTGGAAGTCATGTGGAGTCGGCACTTGGATGAGCTTAGGATATTCTTCAGTGAGTTCGACGCCCTTCGGGTCAAGAGGGGAGATGAGGACAATGTCGCTCCCGATGGCGGTGTAGGTTCTACGGATGTCATTCGGGGAGAGAGGACCTACGACGAAGTCCAGGTCCGAGACAATGCCTGCTGTGATACTTCTGCTTTGGTCCTCCACATCGTAAACGTCGATGTTTATGTCCGTACCATCATTTCCGAGGTCCCTTGCCGCGAGTAGTGCGCCGCAGTAGAAGTCGATTGATGAAGAACTCGGCTTCGCTGTCCCTGCCATGAACGGCATCACGATGGCAAGATTCACCTTCTTCTTCGACGAGAATGTCACTGCCTTCTCGGAATCGGCGTCCCTGTCTGCATCAACTTCTGTGGCTATCTCTTCAACAGCCCTATCCTTTTCACTATCTTTAGCTTCAGCTGACTGAGCAGGTTCATAGCCAGACACATTATGGGCCTCTGTTGCAGACTTTTCCGGAATCACCAACTTCTGCCTTGACTTGAGTTCCTTGTCCTTGAGACCGTTTGCCTTCATGATGTCGGACACCGTGACGTCATATTTCGCCGCTATCGTTTCTATGGTCTCATACCATTTCACGATGTGGATTTTCGGCTCTGCTTTCTTTTCCGGCTCCTGTCCTTCATCCTTCGTTGCAGTGGCAGTGACCTTCTCCTCCTGTTTTTGAGCAAGGGTCGTCTGGGCGGTCTCTCCCTTTGCCATGCTTTCCTCATTCCTGCCCTTCTTCCCGGCCTTCGACGGCTTCTCCTGCTCTTCCGGCATAGGGATGACGATTATCGAGTTCTTCTTGAGCCCGTTGGCCTTTACGTCCGGATTGTATTTGTAGATATCCTCAATGCTCACTCCGTAGGCCTTGCTTATTGAAAATAGCGTCTGTCGTTCCAGTACCACGTGAGAATAGCACAAACGCCCGTTCACTTTCACCTTTTCCTTAGAGACGGTGACAGGTGTCGCTACATAATTGCCCTGCGCGAATGCAGGCGGGACCGATGCCAATGCAAAGGACAGAATCATCATGCCGAATATTCCACGTGTATTCATATCGAGTCTTTTTTTTAAAAAGCTAAGCTTATCTGCAAATTCAATGAGCCTGTCCGCAAATCCTTTCCATGACAGCCGCTCCTTTTCCTTTCTGATTTCCGTCACAAACTTCTCCTTCAGCTCAGGTTCCGCGAAATAGCGGACAATCTCCCCGCGGATTGCCTCAGGTGTCGCCTCCGGTGCCACAATGCCTGTCCCACGGTCTCCGATTGTCTCCTTGAGCCCCCCGACGGCCGTTACGACCATCGGCACCTCGAAGTGGTAGGAAACAGAACTGATTCCGCTCTGCGTCGCGCTCCGGTAGGGGAGTACGGTGAGGTCGGCCGCGGAAAAGTAGAGCGAAACTTCCGAGTCCTTTATGTAGTGGAGACTCTTCGAGATTCTTCTCTCTCCGTCAGGAATGGAGACTATAATCTTCTGATATTTTTCAAAACTTCCGTATGGCTCCCCGGCAATTATCAGCTGGTAGCTCTCGTCCAGCCCGGAAAAAGCCTCAAGCAGAATGTCGAGTCCCTTGTACTCGCGGATGAGCCCGAAGAACAGCAGGTTCTTCTTCCCCGGAGCGAGCCCGAGAATTCTTTCCGCTTCTTCGCGCGGCATCTTCTTCCCGAAATGGGAGTAGAGAGGATGCTGGATGACGGTGAACCTGGCGTCAGGCTTGAGTTTCAAGAGGTCTTCCGACACAGCCTCGCACAAGGTTACATAACCGTCGCAGCCTGAAAGGAAGTACTTTGTCAGCGGCGCGTCGAAGAAATGCGGCTCGTGCGGAACCACATTGTCGAGTATTCCGATGACCTTGCAGTTGCGCCTCAGTCTGCGGCAGACATAGCCGAGCGACGGGGCAAACCAACTCATCCAGTAGCGCACGACCAACAGGTCCGGCTTCCACCGGCGTATCTCCCGCACTGTCCTCAGATAGGAAAACGGATTGGCCGTGTCCAGTACGGATGTACTCCGCACCGGCACGGCCTCGTCGTCTTCGGTCACCTTCTGCGTCTTACCGGGAAAGAGAAATTCGGGATATTGCCTTGAAAAGTTGAAGGCTCTGACATCATTCGTCTTGCCCAGTTCTTCATAAAGGCAGGCGTTGAACTGGGAAATCCCTCCTCTGTAAGGGTAAAAGCAGGACAGCAGCGCTATTTTCAATTATTTCTTTGCTTTAGTTGCGACATATTCCTCATTGAGCCCGGCAATCACCTCATCAGTGATGTCGAGGGTCGCGTCGCCAGTGATGACAGGGGCGCCTCCCTGATTTGTGAGAATCATTGCGTAACCCATCGTCTCGTTGTACTTGTCGAGCCATGTCTTGATTGCATCAGCGAGCTGGTTCATCATGACAATCTGCTCTTCCTGAATCTCGTTCTGCTTCTGCTGGGCGTAGATGTTGAAGTCGTCCTGGGCCTTCTGGAGCTTACTCTGCTGCACCTCGGCGACGGAACGTGTCATGAGCCCCTTCTGCATCTTCTCCTGGAAATCGTTGATGTCTTTCTCGAGTTTCTTGCCCCTTCTCGTAACCTCTGCCTGAATGTTCTGAACCTTTGTTTCTACGACCGAACGCTTGTCGTTCGCCATGTCATATTCCTGCAGAATCCTGTCGAGCTGGACATAAACAATGTCTCCGGCATGAGAGACTGTCTCTGTTTCGGTGACCTCTGCCTCGTTCTTCTGTTTGTTTGACGTGAGTGAGAGTGTGCCGAACACAATGACGGCAACAAGTGCGATAACGCTGACTGTCAGTGTTATGATTTCGTTCTTTTTCATTTGTATAAATTATTTTTGTTTTTATTCGCCAATAGTGCCGTGCCCGAAAGGGCAAAAGACCCACAAATATATGAAAAAATATCGTACCTCAGACTATCGGTACGACAAAATGCGGAAACTTCGGTCATTTAAGGCAGTCGAGATAGGCTCTTATCGTATTTTTCAGACCAATATAGAGAGCGTCGCAGATGAGCGCATGTCCTATCGAGACCTCGTCGGTCCATGGAATTGTCCTTACGAAATAGCGTAGATTCTCGAGGTTGAGGTCATGGCCGGCGTTGAGACCGAGACCGCATTCTCTTGCCTTCCGTGCGGCCTCAAGATATGGTGCAATAGCCTTTTCCGGGGAATTGGGGAACAGTTCCGCGTATCCCGCAGTGTACAGTTCCACCCTGTCTGCACCGCACTCGGCGGCTCCTTCCACCATCCTGGGCTCCGGGTCCACGAAAATCGACGTCCTGATTCCGAGACTCCTGAATTCTGAGCACATTTCTGTGAGGAAATCCTTGTTTTCCAGTGTGTTCCATCCTGCGTTCGAGGTGAGCGCGTCCACCGCGTCCGGGACCATCGTTACCTGTGCCGGACGAACCTCCTTTACAAGGTTTACGAACGATGGGATTGGATTTCCCTCGATATTCAATTCCGTCTTTACGATCGGGCGTATCGCGCGCACGTCCGCGTACCTTATATGTCTCTCGTCCGGCCTCGGATGCACCGTGATTCCTTCCGCGCCAAATCTTTCGCAGTCTACGGCTGCCTTCTCCACGTCCGGCATGTTGCCTCCGCGGGAATTTCTGAGGGTTGCGAATTTATTTATATTAACGCTAAGTCTTGTCATATTGCTTGTCTTTTTGGTATATATCCGTTTCCTCAAAAATCCTGCACAAATGGATCTGGGATATGAAACAGGATGCAAAAATATACATTATTGTTCAAATCCTGTCAATAAATTACTAATTTTGCGGGTTGTCACAACAATACTCACGATGATTGCAGTCTTTTACAGAAACCCCGAATTGACCGGTACGGAAGCCTACAGAAAACTTGAACGGCGTCTGACCGATGCAGGAGTTGAACTTTGTTCTGTCTATATATCGGAGCCTGCGGAGGAGATTGGCGAAAGAATAGGGGACGCCCGTCCGGAACTGATTGTCAGCCTTGGCGGCGATGGCACGTTCCTTTCGGCGGCGAGGCTTGCAGCCCCACTTGGCGTGCCGGTGCTCGGCGCGAATATGGGACGACTTGGATTCCTTTCTGAAAACAGACCGGAGGATGTCGCGGAGGCGATTGTAACTGGTGATTACAGGATAGAAGATAGCCCAATTCTTTCCGCAGAGGTCCATTTTCCAGCCGAGAAGACTCGGCGTTTTCTCGCGCTCAATGAAATATCCGTACACAGACTTGGTCCGGCAATGCTTGGCGTGGACGCGGTCATAAGCGGCAGCGTGCTTCCGACTTATTGGGCTGACGGGCTTATTGTTGCGACTGGGCTCGGCTCCACAGCCTACTCTCTCAGCGCTGGAGGTCCGATTGCATTTCCGGACTCGCGAGTGTTGCTCGTGACTCCGATCGCTCCGCACAATCTGAATGTCCGTCCTCTCATAATTCCTGACACCTCTTCTATAGAACTCAGTTTTCGCTCCAGAGACCCGAAACTCGTCCTTTCGGCGGACAACGTCAATTTCGTGATGGCCGGAGACTCCAGGGTGGATGTGTCGGTGGCACAATTTTCGCTCAAGCGGGCGCGGCTCCGAAATACCGGATTCGTCGATGCCCTTACTACCAAACTCTATTGGGGGGAGGACATGAGAAATAGGCATTAATTCACGATGGCGTCCCACAGCGGGCGCGCATAAAACTACAATTATGGAAAACAGGAACAACCTGCCCGTGCATGTGTCCATAATAATGGACGGGAACGGCCGATGGGCAAAGGCAAGGGGCAAGGAACGTATATACGGGCATTTCGAGGGCGTCGAGTCGGTGCGTGCCTGCACTGAGGCCTGTGTCGAGGAAGGAGTGAAATATTTGTCTCTCTATGCCTTTTCGGAGGAGAACTGGAAAAGGCCGGATGAGGAAGTCGCGGGACTTATGTCGCTGATGGCCAAATGTATGGCGAATGAACTTCCGACATTCCTGAAAAACGGGGTGCGCTTTGTCGTGCTCGGACATAGGGAGCGGCTATCCGATGAACTCAACGCCACAATCGATGACTGCATGGCGCGTACACGGGATGGAAAGAACCTGACGCTCATCCTTTTTATGAGTTATTCCGGCAAGTGGGACATCTTCCAGGCTGCAAAAAAAATGGCTCTCGAAGCCGCGGAGTCCCCGGAAGCCCTTGATAGACTGAAGAATGCGGAACTTTCCTTTTTCGACAGCTATCTCGTGACCGCCGGCATCCCGGATCCGGATCTCATAATCCGCACCTCCGGAGAGACACGCTTGAGCAACTATCTCCTGTGGCAGGCGGCATATTCCGAATTCCTTTTCACCGAAACCTTATGGCCCGATTTCCGCAAACCGGAGTTCCGCGCGGCGCTTGAAAGCTACGCAAAACGCGACCGTCGATATGGCAAAGTGAAATAAATTGCATATATTTGCAGGTTGTACGTGCCAAACACGGAAAACGACATTACGAATCGTAACACGAAATTTTTTGAGAATAGATGACGATTAGACTAAGATTCCTGTTCTGCGTTGCCCTTCTGTACGTCCTTTCGGGGGCTGTGGCGTGGGCGCAGTCCGGAGTGACGGTGGATTACAACAATCCTAAGAAATATATTGTCGGCGGAGTCACCGTTGAGGGAAACAACTACGTGAATAGGGATCAGATTGTCCAGACAAGCGGCCTTCGCGAAGGAATGGAAGTGACTGTCCCGAGTGATTTCTTCTCGCTGCTCATCGACAAGATGTGGAGCCGGCGTTATTTCGAGGATGTTTCCGTGGCAATCGATTCTCTCAACGCAGCGCGTGATACGGCCTTCTTTAAGATTCGCGTGACCGAGCGGCCCCGCGTTTCCCGTTGGACGTTCTCCGGCATCAAGAGTGGTGATCAGAAGGACTTGAAGGAAAGGCTGAACCTCAAGCCGGGAGGCGTATTCTCCGACTATGTTGCCAAGACCTCCACGGACATTATAAAGCGGTTCTACGACGAGAAGGGCTACAACAACGCCACGGTCGACATTCAGACAAAGCGCGACACTCTCGTGAAGGGTGCCATCCGCGTGAATTTCGCAATCAGCAAGAACGAGAAGGTCCGCATCAAGAAGATTGACTTCGGCGGCGTTTACGATGTGAAGGAATCCAAGCTCGTCAAGTCCATGAAAAAGACCAGGGACAAGAGGCTTCAGAACTTCTTCAAGTCCAAGAAATTCAACGAGACGGAGTTCAAGAACGACAAGAAGGGACTCATCGAGGCCTTTAACGAGGCCGGCTACCGCGACGCGAGGATTCTCAGCGACACTGTTTATTTTGTGGAGCCGGGAAAACTTGAGATAGACTTCAAGATTGATCAGGGAAAGAAATATTATTTCCGCAACATCACTTGGACAGGAAATTCTGTCTATCCCGCCGAGGCTCTGAACGACATTCTTCAGATTAAGAAAGGCGATGTCTACGATGTCGTTACGATGGAGAAGAGGCTCTACGGTGGCGGAAAGCAGAACGAATATGACGTGTCGAAGCTCTATAGGGACAACGGCTATCTCTTCTTTAACATCCAGCCTGTCGAACTCAATGTCGTCGGGGATTCCGTGGACGTGGAGATGCGTGTCGTAGAGGGCAAGCAGGCTACTCTGAACAACATCATAATCAACGGGAATGACCTCACTAACGAGAAAGTCGTCCGTCGTCAGGTGTTCACACGTCCCGGCTATCTTTTCAGCCAGTCCGACTTCGAGCGCTCCATCCGTGAGATTGCGTCCATGGGGCAGTTCGACCCGGAGGCTATCGCTGACCCAAGCAAGGGATATTCAATCATTCCAAACCAGCTCAACAACACAGTCGATGTAGTGTATAATGTGACTGAGAAGCCTTCAAGCCAGCTCGAACTTTCAGGAGGATGGGGCGGCAATACTTTCGTCGCAACGGTCGGAGTCAGCTTCAACAACTTCTCGACACATCGTTTATTCGACAAGACGGCGTGGAGGCCGGTTCCGCTTGGAGACGCTCAGAACCTCGCGTTCAGATTCCAAACCAACGGAACCTATTACACCTCGCTCTCCGCAAGTTTCTCTGAGCCGTGGCTGTTCGGAAAGAAGCCGACCTCGCTGAACCTCTCACTCTACTATACGAGACAGACCAATTCCTACCTCGCTTTCAACATCCTGAACAACGACCAGTATATGGAGGTCTATGGATTCGCTGCAGGAATAGGAACCCGTCTGAAATGGCCTGACAACTACTTCGTCCTCTACAATCAGTTGAGCTGGCAGACATACAGCCTTAAGGATTGGCAGTACAACTTCCTGTTCAATACCGGCGTTTCGCACAACCTCAGCTACCTGATAAGCCTGTCCCGTAACTCCACGGACCAGCAGATTTATCCTCGCCAGGGCTCGGACTTCTCCATTTCGCTTCAGTTGACTCCTCCTTACTCCCTTCTGAGAAAGAAGGACTACGGCGTCCTTGGCGCGGATGGAAAGCCAACGATAAAGAATCCTCGGGACATCGACTATAGTCTCCAGTCATCGGAGACCAGATACAGATGGATTGAATACCACAAATGGCAGTTCAAAGGCGCGGTCTACACGAAACTTGTCGGCGATCTTGTCCTGATGACGCGTGCGCAGTTCGGATTCCTCGGCTACTACAACCGCAAGTGGGGATATTCGCCGTTTGAGGGCTTCCGCGTCGGAGGTGACGGAATGTCCGGCTATGACACTTATGGTTCTGACATCATTTCGCTCAGAGGATACGAGAACTACTCGCTGACTCCGACTAGCACTTCGCAGTACAACTCTTCTGGAAACTACTATGCCGGTAACGTCTACGACAAGTTCACCGTCGAACTCCGCTATCCGGTGGTTCTCCAGCCGCAGTCGACGATTTACGCCCTGCTTTTCCTCGAAGGCGGAAACTGCTGGAGCGACCTGCGCAACTTTAACCCGTTCCAGATCAAGCGCTCTGCCGGTGTCGGCGTGAGGGTGTTCCTCCCGATGATCGGTCTGCTCGGTGTGGACTGGGGATGGGGATTCGACGACCCTGTGAACGGAAAGAGCCAGTTCCACTTTGTCATCGGACAGCAATTCTAAAGGATTGGCACAGCTTTAGCAGTGAATCAGCCGTTTGGACATAAATAATTGAAAAAATAAATTTTACAGATATGAAAAAAATGCTTTTTGTCGCAGTCGCATCGCTTTTCGCAACGGCTGCATTTGCCCAGAACGTAACCACAGGGCACGTCAACACCACTGAACTGATTCAACTCATGCCGGCAATGGACACTGTCAGGACTCGTCTTGACGAGGCCCAGAAGGAGGCTAACGAGACTTACACCGCCATGGGTGAGGAATTCCAGAGCAAGCTCGCCACTTATCAGCAGAAGCAGGCTTCTTGGACTCCTGCAATCAAGGCTTCAAAAGAGAAGGAACTTCAGGATATCCAGGCACGCCTTCAGGAGTTCGAACAGTCCATCGGACAGGAGCTTCAGCAGATGCAGCAGAGCCTTCAGGCTCCGATTTATCAGAAGGTGAACGAGGCGATTCAGAAGATTGCCAAGGACAAGAAGCTCGCTTATGTGTTCGACGTGAATTCTGTTCTTTACGTTGATCCTGCCCAGAGCATCGACCTCACTCCGGAACTTCGCGTGATTCTCGGCATACCTGAGGGACGCACGCTGGCTTCGCTTCAGGAGGAGTTGCAGGCGAAGGCTGCTGCCGCTCAGCAGCAGTAAAAATACCCTAAGCGGCAGTAAAAATGCCCTAAGCGGCACGCTTGCTGCGTTGTGCTGCGACAGATTAAATCCTCACAACCATTAGGTTGCTGCGGTTTAATCTTCTTGCACGCCTTGCAATCGCACCACTTATGACATTTTTACATCTCAGATATTTTTTTTTGTGAGATGAGTCTTCTATGAAATATTTAAGGGGCCGACTAAAAAGTCCCGAAGGGACCGCGCCGGGGGCGCGAGATACCCCTAATAGGGGTCGCAGACGTTAGTCTGCGGGGGTTAGGAAGTCCGAAGGAGGGGGAACAAAAGACTTTTTGGTTCCCCTCCTTTTGGCAAAGCAAGAATAACCACAAACACTAAAATTATGAAAACAAGTCAGATTATGGCCTCGCTGGAGGCGAAGTATGGGGAACAGAAGGAATACTTGCAGGCGGTGCGGGAAGTTCTGGAGACCATTGAGGACGTCTATAACGAACACCCTGAATTTGAGGCGGCGCGGATTGTCGAGAGGCTTGTGGAGCCGGACAGGATTTTCACATTCAAGGTGACATGGGTTGACGACAGGGGAGAGATAAGGGTGAACACCGGCTACCGGGTGCAGTTCAACTGCGCAATCGGTCCCTACAAGGGCGGTCTGCGCTTTCATCCCGCTGTGAGCGTTTCCATGTTGAAGTTCCTCGGCTTTGAGCAGACCTTCAAGAATGCGCTCACGACTCTGCCTATGGGCGGTGGCAAGGGCGGTTCTGACTTTGACCCAAAGGGCAAGTCGGACGCTGAGATCATGCGCTTCTGCCAGGCGTTCATGCTCGAACTCTGGCGCAACATCGGCCCGGACACGGACGTTCCGGCAGGAGACGTGGGAGTCGGAGGCCGCGAAATAGGCTACCTTTTCGGGATGTACAAGAAACTTGCACGCGAACATACGGGAGTCCTTACGGGAAAGGGAATGACCTGGGGCGGTTCCCTGATTCGTCCTGAGGCGACCGGCTATGGCGCTGTCTATTTCGTCCAGCATGTCCTGCATCATGCCGGGCTCGACATCAAGGGTATGCGCGTGGCGGTGTCCGGTTTCGGTAATGTCGCGTGGGGAACTGCGAAGAAGGCTACTGAACTTGGTGCGAAGGTGGTTGCAATCTCAGGTCCCGATGGTGTAGTTGAGATTTCCGGAGGAATGACGCAGGAGCAGATTTCCTATATGCTTGAACTTCGTGCGTCCAACAACAACGTGGTGGCTCCTTTCGCGCAAAAGTTCCCTGAAACGGTATTCACGCCGGGAAAGAAAGCGTGGAGCGTAAAGTGCGACATCGCGATGCCATGCGCGTTCCAGAACGAAATGTCGGAAGATGATGCGCGTGAACTGATTGCTGGCGGAGTGAAACTATGTGCTGAAGTTTCCAATATGGGTTGCACTCCGGGAGCGATCGCGGCCTTCCAGAGTGCAGGCGTCATGTTCGCTCCGGGGAAGGCGGTGAATGCCGGCGGAGTGGCGACTTCCGGACTGGAGATGACCCAGAACGCCATGCACATCTCTTGGACTGCCGAAGAAGTTGATGCCAAACTTCACGAAATCATGCGCAGCATCCACGAGACCTGCGTTGCCCACGGCACCGAACCGTCCGGCTATGTGAACTATGTCAAGGGTGCCAACATCGCCGGTTTCATGAAAGTCGCCCGCGCAATGCTCGAGCAGGGCGTCATATAGTTCAATGGCACTCCCTGGATGAACGGTGCGTAAAATCGCCGGACTGATATTACTGCCTGTGCTGATTTCCGCTGTCGGCGGATGCTGTTCCGACAAGGGAATCGGCACAGCCGTAGTATAGATGCCACCTGCCCTTATATAGGACGAGACCCTCGGCAAAGACTGTCCCGTCGGGATATTGTCCGCATTTTTCAAATTCTTTTTCCGGAATGAGGAAAGGCTCATCCATCCGTCCTATAAGTCTGCTCGGGTCTTTTGTGTCGAACAGCATCTGTCCGGCGCAGTAGGAGTTTGCCGCGTAGCGTCTGTCCCTTTCTTTGCCGCTGCGGTTTCTTCCGTTGTATATCAGGAGGATACCTTTGTCCGTGATTATTGCCGGTGGGCCGCATTCCGTCATATCGCTGTCGAAATGTCCGGGTCTGGGCGTTGCAATTTTCATTATGTTTCCTTTCTCATCAAGAAGGGGAGTCCAGTTCAGCAGGTCTTCTGACATTGCAATATTGACGAACCTCTCTCCCCAGTACATCAGGTATTTGCCGCCGACTTTTGCGACAACCTGCTTCCCGTCCTTGATTTGGGTGACAACCGAGCCAGACTTGCAGAACATGTCACGAAATCTGCCGTCGTATGCCTTACCGAATGCCGGACCGTGTTTCGTCCAGTGTCTGAGATCCGTTGATGTCGCTACAGCAAGTCTGGCAGTTTTCCTGTTCCATTGTGTGTAAGTCATAACATAAAGTCCGTCTTCTGTTTCGACTATTCTTGGGTCTTCGCATCCTCCCGGCCATTCAAGCGAATGTTGGTCATCGTTGTCGGGATACATTATAGGCTCCTCTTCCACATTGAAGTGCATCCCGTCCTTTGAAGTGGCGTAGCCAATTCGTGAAGTTCTTTTCCCGATACCTTCTCCATAATTGTCTTCGGCACGGAACAGCACAACAATCTTTCCGTCCTTCACGATAGCAGCCGGATTAAACGTGTCCCGTTCTGCCCAGCGAACCTTCTTACCACTGCACGGGCAGATGAAGGTGAGTGTGCTGTCCGGCGCAATCACCGGTCCCGAACAATCAGGGCGTCTGAACTCTGGCAATGACCAGTCCGGTGTCGTGTCATTTATATCATTCCCCTCCAATGCCCTCAGCCATTGTCTTTTTGTCCCACTATCACATTTTATGTCTCGCCCGGATAATTCAGACCATAATTTGGCGGTATTCTCATCAATCTTCTTGTCGAGTGACGCTTTCCAGTCCGGGAAATAGCCCTTGAGCGCAAGTATCTGAACCTGTCGAAAGTCTTTGTCCTCCGGTGTCAAGTCTTTGAAATAGACAAGTGTCCCGCCGTTGTTCAGAATTTTCTTCTGTATCTCGGTGATAGGAATCTCCCGTACCTTGAAGCCCTTGTGAACAGCAACAGACGCGGCATATCCTGCAGCTTCCCCAAGAGCCATCCAACAGGGCTCCATTCTGAGAGTGGAAAATCCCACATGACTTCCGGATACGGCAACCGGGAAAAGCAGGTTCTCGACAGTTGTAGGTAGCATCACTCCGTATGGGACAGTGTATACAGCCGTCGGGTAGCTGAAGAATCCGTCAAGGTGCACTCTGTCATCCTCGCGTTTGTGGACTGCGTGAGAATCGAGGGCGTAGTGGCTGGATGTGACTGATTCAGAGTGAATGGGTGGTCTTGCGCCCTTTTTTGTAGGCAACACGTCTTTGGCTGTAAAGAAATATGTTCCTTCAAGCCTTCTACCCTCTCGTACATAGACTTGTCTCGGGAAGTTTCCGTTGTCCGTGTATTCGTCAGCGGCAAGGCCATATCTGAGACAGGCCTTGCGAAAATTTTCCGGCAGAGCCTCATCGTGCTGAGCAAACCACAGTAGTCCGAGAGTATAGTCTTTGAGCCTTTGGGCGAAATTGTCCCTCCATTCCCAGTCTGCTGTCGGCCAAGGTTTGTTTTCTTCCGGAAGATCTGTGGATATCAGCGCAAGGTGCTGGTTGTTGCCGTCCTTCTTCATGTTCGGGAGAGTCACCATATTCGTGACCTTTGACATACCCCAAGTGTCACCGGGAATGGCAGTCTTTCCTCCGGAAAGAATCCTCTTCCTGTTTTCTTCCATCTGCTCGACGGTCACGGACTTGAAGCGAACATCCGTATTCCGTCCGGTCAGAACATCCTCTACGAGCGACAGATATTCATTCCGGTCATAGTTCTCCGGCCTTGCAATGGGTACAAGATTGTCCGTGTTGTCCGTCAGGCACAGACGGTAGTTGTATGCCTGAATCTCGTCGTCTCCCTCATAGGTCGTTCCCACCTCGTCCGGTCCATGTTTCCACCATCTGTATATCTTCCCCGCACAAGGCTCGCCGAACTCGTCGCGTCCTTCCCGCCCAAGCCTGAACGGAATGCCGGCCGCGGCACCGAGATCACCCTCGTATGTCGCATCAATGAATACCTTGCCTATCCACTTTTCCGTCTTTCCGTTGGTTCTGTTGAGCACGCGTATGGCAGAGATCCTGTTCCCATGCATTTGTACATTGCCTGTTGACGAGTCGAACTGTCTCATTGTGAGGACTGTGATTTTTCCTGCATAGTTCTCACCGAGCAGTTTGTCGAATGTCATCTGTGCCACATGCGGCTCGAAATGGTAGCCATTGCTGCAGTCTCTGACTTGAGGGGAATCCTCTCCAAAACGGTCTTTGTAATATTGGAGATTCAGCCTTGTGAATTCGGTAAAAAGTCCGGTTGTGGAGCCTCGTGTGGCGATGTCCGTGGCTCCGAGTCCGTTTGCGGGAAGTCCGCCTACATATTCGCTTCTTTCGAGAATGATACAGTTGCATCCTTCCCTTGCCGCGGCGATTGCCGCCATAATGCCTGATGGAGTTCCTCCCACGATGACCACATCGTAAGACCTTTCGCTATGGCTTTTCTTTCCGGATGCCGGCAGACAGCAACAGATCGCCGTCAGAACTGCCGTGACCATCGGGAGTAGTTGGCGCATTCGTGTCGTTCTTGACATAATTATTTAAGATCTATATAGTTGTCCTTGCTCTGCAGATTGTATCCTTTCAATACGAGACGGCTGTTTCCTTCCGGCCTCTCGGCTGTCTCGATTGTCACTGTCCTTGTCTCTCCCGGAAGCATGGAGAAGAAATTGTCTGTGTAGAAAGACGGTCTCACCGGCTTTCCTTCCGAGTCCAGGAGCTGAAGTTGGGTGAAGAATGCAATGGTGCGTCCTGCGTTTCTGAGCCTTATGTCAATGATGTTCCTCCCTTCTTTTTTTCTTATTCCATATTTCATGGACACTTTCGCTTTCCCGAGCCTGTTGAGGCTTTCAAAACCTGCGGTCGTGGGACCTGTGAGAGTCTTCTTTCCCTTGTATTCGTCAGTCGAACGCCAGTAGAAATTGCTTCCCACCTCCTTGCCGTCGGCATCGAAAAGCCTCAGTTTGATGAAATGTACAGGACTTATCTCTTTTGGGAACTCAACTTTCAGGACATCATTCGCGACCCCGTCTGCCGGCAGATTTACGGAGGTGGTTCCGCTCCAGACTTTTCTGGAATCCAAGTTCCATATTTCAGCGAGAACTTGGAAACCACGATACTCTTTTTGATAGTCGTTGACAACTGAAACAGTGTTCTTGAGATAGTCGAACTGTGGATGTAGCGGTTCGCAGGCGTTTGCTGTCGCATAGAGAGCCGCAGTCGGCTCAAGCGACCAGTCCCACATTCGTCCGCATACCTGTCTTATCGCCGAGTTGTGATACCAGAACAAAACCCCGGACGCGTAGCGGTCGCCGTAGTTGAGTTTGTTGTAGTTCCACACCTCCCAGATGCTTTTGTACATCATTGCTCCGACGAACTGAGCCTTCATCGCGAACTCTTCGATGCTGTCGGATTCCCCGTATTGATCAACTAAGTCCTTGTAGAGAGTGGACATCTGGTGAAACCCATTTCCGTCGCTGTAGTCCCAGACATCTTTGTTGATGGGCCAAAGGTCTTTTTCCGGCATAATTTCTCTCAGACATTCGACAGTTGGAAGACACGGAGCTCCGTATTCCGGGTTGAAACCGTCCACTCTGCTGCCGCGGTCGGATGCCGTGTTCTCATAATGCCGCATCGGATTGACTGTCTTGTAGGGGCTTCCATCGTGTACTCCCGCGCATTCGGACTGCATCTGATAGCCTCTCGTTCCGTCTTCTTCTTCAAGCAGTTTCCTGATTCCCGGCATTTCTGTGGATTCGTTTGAGCAGACATAGTATGCAAGGCTCGGATGATTCCGGATTCTCTTTACTGTAGATTCCACATTTTGCAGGTAGAGCCCTCTGTCCACAGGATGTTTAGTGTCTCCTGTCATCCAAAATTCTGTCCATACCATAATTCCCAGTTCGTCGCACAACTCGTAGAAGCGGTCCGATTCGGTGATACCACCGCCCCAAAGGCGTATGAGGTTTACTCCTGCCTGTGCCGTGTATCTTAGTTCAGCCTCTGTGCGTTTGTCTGACATCCTGAGCATATTTTCCGGTATCCAGTTGGTTCCACGCACGAAGACAGGCTTTCCGTTAACGCGGAATGTCCTTGACTTGTCCGGAGTGTTCGTGTTTGATGTTATTTCCCTGATTCCGAACCTGGTTCCTATGCTGTCAATAATCGTCTCGCCTTGTATTGCCTTGAGTGTTAATGTGTAGAGCTCAGCATTTCCCTTGTTTTTAGGCCACCAGAGTCTTGGATTTCCAATTCTCAGAGCCTGAAAATCCTCCGGTCTGAAAACAACCGTCTCGCTCATTCCACGCTGAACGGAAACTGTTTTCTCAAATTCGGCTCCTGTTTCAGGAATGTTTCCTATGACCTTTACTTTTTGTGTCCTGAATCCGGGATTGAAAACCTCCACGCTGACGGTTTCCTCCGCAATGTCATAATCCGGTGCATTCAGCGCACTTTTCACGAACGGATGCCGGAGGCATACATTTCCGGTTCTGAAGAAATGGATGTCTTTCCATATTCCTGTGTTTCTGTCCCTTATCCCGTCAAGAAATGTAAAATCCCATCCGACAGTCATGAGCATGGTCACGTTCTTTCCTATTTCCCCATTCCCACCGTTACGGAATTCCCCGACGGCACCGAAGGATTTGGCATTCCCTTTTCGCGGTCCTCCCGGTTCATCGACAGGATAGACCTTTACGGCCAGTATATTGCGGTCATCTCTCACGTAGTCAGTGACATCTACTGCCTCCTGCATGAACATTCCGGAGATGAAGCATACCATTTTCCCGTTCAGCCAGAATTCGGCCCTGTAGTTTACTCCGTCGGTCTGCATCCAGATTCTTTCGTTCTTTCCTTTTCTGATGCCTCCGAACTCCGTTCTGAACCAGTAGGTGTAGAAATCTCTGCCGGCCGTGCTTATGTCCGGAATCAGACCGCTCGAAATCCTGTTATTGACTCCATAGTATGGCTCCGGATAAATGCCGTTGTGAACCAGTGAGTTGAGTACTGTTCCCGGGACAATAGCCGGCATCCAGTCATCGGTGCTGAACCCTTGTAGGGAAATATTTTCGCCTCCGGCCTTTGCCTCGTCAGCTTTCTTCATCTTCCATTGGGAGCTTCCGCCGTGCCCTTCGGATGATGTCAGTGAGAACAGATAGTCCCTCTCCGCAGCTGCAGCGCAGGGAATGAGACAGAAGAAGATGAGGACAATGGATATAAGTCTTTGCATAATGAATTGTATGTTGATTATTTGTTGTTATTTTTCTGGACACTGGCCGCGAAGTCTTTCGGGTGGATTCCGAATTGGGCGTGGAAACATTTCGTGAAATAAGAAGGGGAGTTGAACCCTACCATGTAGCTGACCTCGCTGATCTGCAGATTCTGCTCGACAAGGAGTTTGGCTGCCTTTCTCAATCGTTCAAGCCTGAGATAATCGTTGGGGCTCATGTCAAGGACACCCTTTATTTTCCTGTAGAAGTTGGCCCGGCTCATGTTCATCATTTCCGCAATGTCGTCCATTCTGAACCTTGGGTTGCCCAGGTTCTCATTCAGAACTTCCTGCAGCCGGCGGAGGAATGCGTTATCGCCGGCGGAGATGTTCACGGAGGTGATTGATGAAAGCGGATTTTTTAGAAAAGCATCCCGCAGCAACTGTCTGGTCTTGAGCTGGTTCGCTATGACAGACTCCAGATATGGCAGGGAGAAAGGTTTCTCGATGTAGGCATCTGCGCCGATGTTCATACCCTCAATTTTGGATTCGAGGGTGGTCTTGGCCGTGAGGAGGACAAGCGGAATGTGGGTGAAGCGGATGTCGCTTCTCACCGTCCGACAAAGTTCGATACCATCCATAAGCGGCATCATTATGTCACTCACAATCAGACTGATGTTCTCTTTTTCGAGGATTTCTATCGCTTCCTGCCCATTATTGGCTGCAAGCGTCTTCCAGCGTTCCCCCAATGCTCCGGTGATGAAATCGCGCATCTCGGCATCGTCTTCCACGACGAGGATGACTACACCATCCGTCTCAGGAATAACCGCGTATCCTTTGCTGCCCGATTGTGTTTCCTGAGTTTCAAGAGAATTTTCCTCGGCCTCAATGGCGGCAGAGGTGTCTTTGTCATCGGACAGAGGCATTGTAAGCACAAATTCGTTGGTGTTGGAATCGTCCGTCATGCCAAGTGTTCCGTTCTGGAGTTCAGCAAGGGACTTTGAAAGGTATAGGCCTATTCCTGTGCCTGCTTGCCCGTCCGCATTTGTGTGTCTGTAAAACTGGGTGAATATTACAGACCTTTTTTCCGGAGGAACAACCGGTCCGTCGTTGCTGACACTGAGGCGAAATACATTCCCGTCTTTCACGATACGGATGACTATTCTTGATTTTGAATATTTCATCGCGTTTGTCAACAGGTTGCTTATGATTTTTGTCATGGACTCCATATTTACCATCGCAAATATATCCCTATCCGGGATATCAACGCTGCATTTTTTTCCGCTGTAGGTCATCGCGTCAGAAAACCTCTCGACGATTTCTTCCAGCAGTTCAGGGATATTCTCCCGTGACAATTCAAGCCTGAGATTTTCCTTTTCGATTCTCTGAAAATCAAGCAGCTGATTGACGAGGGCAAGCAATCTGTCGGTATTCCTCTTCATGATGCTCAGATCCCGCGTCGTGGCCTGGTCTGTGTTCTCCTTTGAAAGAATGTTGTCAAGAGGGCCCTTGATCAGCGTGAGCGGTGTCCTGATTTCGTGTGTCACATTGGTGAAGAATGAAATCTTTGTGTCATACACCTCCCGTTCTTTCGTCAGTTCGAACGCCTTTATGTATTTTTCACGTTTAGCCCTCTGTTGCCGATATATCAGACAGATGAAGGCTGCGAGCAGACCTATTGCCAGCAGAATGTAGACGGTCAGTGCCGGAACCGACTCCCACCACGGAGGACGGATGATGACGCGAAGTTTCCTTTCTGCACCGTGATAGTCTTTGGGTGTGGCGCAGAATACATATTCTCCCGGGCGGACATTAGAGTAGGTAATCCATCCTCCGTCATAGTCCCTCCATGCATTGTCATACCCTAACATCCTGAAAATAATGCGGACATCTTCGGAGAATGTCAGAGAAGCCATCTGAAACATGAATGTGTTCTGATTGTGTTCAAGTTCTATGGAGCCGGCATCGAATGATGCGTTCATGACCGACCTTCCGGTACCTTGCGGCTCGGAAATGGAAAAATCAGTGATGCTTATGTCAGGGATGCGTTTGTGTGACGAGTTCCAGTGGAGCTCCGTCGGATTGAAAGACACCATACCCTCGATGCATCCGAAATACATGTTCCCATTTTCATCCTGGCAATATGAGTTCCCGTTGAACTGGTTGCTGAGCAGGCCGTTGTCGACGGTGAAGACCTTTTCTGTGGATAAATTGTTCGGATTGATGAGAATCAGTCCGTTATTGCTTGACAGCCAGAAATATCCGGAACTATCTTCGGCAATCTGGTATATGACGTCCGCCGGCAGCCCGTTTCGTGAGTTAAGGGTGGTGAAGTCATTGCCGTCCGGATTCCATCTGCTGATTCCGTTGCCGTTCACGCTTATCCACAAGTTTCCTCTTGAGTCCTCAAAAATGCTGTTGACTGAATTTCCCGGGAGTGAGCCTTCGGACGTATGGTCGTGGAGGAACTGTTCCCATTTCCCACTGCCATTACGGCGTAGGTAAAGCCCGTTGGACAGAGTCCCGACCCAGAGATTTCCACGAGAGTCTTCGATAATGTCATTCACCATCTTTCCTCCGTTGATTTCTGGGACATAGCCGAATCCGCCGGTGCTCCTGTCGTAGAATTGGAGACCATGCATCGTTCCGACCCATATTTTTCTGTCGCTGCTGTGAGCCAATGCGAAAATGTTGTTGCTGAATAGTCTTGGCCCGGGTTCCTTTACGAATTCAAAAGAGCGAATCCGGGAGGTTTTCGTGTTGAGAACCTTGATTCCCTTTGAGAAAGTGCCTATCCACAATTCGTCCCCGTCGGGCAGCAGCGTCTGGATGTTGGTGAATTCAGAGCTCGGGGCAAAATGTTTGAAAACGCCGTTTCCCGGATTGAACAGGAAGAGCCCTGCATCTTCTGACGCGATCCAGATTTTCCCTTTTCCGTCAGGACACAGTCTTCTTACCCTGCGTCCCTCGAAGCTGCCTTTCGCGCCATCATTATAGTATCTCCTGATGTCCGGTATCCTTTGAGGCAGATAGTTGACTCCTCCGAAGAATGTCCCAATCCATATCCCTGAATCCCTGTCCTTGAACAGGGAATGAACGGCATTGTCTGACAGCGACCATTTGTCATAGGGGGAATACTCAAGATGCGTCGCTGTTTCGGCCGGAATATTCCAGATGAATACGCCCGATTCAGTGCCTATCCAAAGTTCGTCCTGGGAATACTGCATTATGCTCCTTACGAATAGGGATTTTCTTCCGAGACTGAGTTTTTTTGCCACGCGTGTCGCCCGGTTGAGTTCGATGACGCCATTGCTTTCAAGACCGAGATAAATCCGGTTGAATCCGCTTATAAGTATGGATGATATGATATCCTCCGGGAATATCCGTCTTCCGTCGTCGAGAAGATAGGGGGAATATGTGCGGAACCCGTCGTCCGTATAGAACAGCCCGTTTCCGGACCATGCAAACCAGACGGTTCCGGTGGCATGGTCAACTTCCAGAGACCTGATTGGGCTGGCGCTTTTAAGAACATGACAGAACTCGTATTCTCCCTTTTTTATGCAATAAACTCCGAGGCCTTCCACCGCGACATAGATTATGCCGTCCACCCCGCGTTTCACAATCAGTATTGTGTTCTGGACCTCCTTGCCTTCGGAATCCCTTATTGGCCTTCGCTCGAATGTGCCTATGGTCGGATTGTAGATGTATAACCCGGCATTTGTACCGATCAGGATGTTTCCGTCCCAGTCTTCTTCGAGACAGCGTATCTGATTGTTTCCCAGCCCATCCGACGAATTTGGGATGTGTCTGAATACCTTGAAATGTCTTCCGTCAAACCTGTTCAGCCCATCCTTGGTTCCGAACCACATGAACCCTTCCCTGTCCTGGATTATGGTCTGGACGGTGTTCTGAGACAGCCCGTTGCTTATGTCGATGTGTTCGAAGCTGATGTCCCGCGAATTTGCTGCGGAAAGGGTACAGCAGAGTGTGGTCAGCGCTATGAACAAAGTTCTTTTCATTTTTCTTGATGATGGTTAAAGTGTCATTACGCTGCAAATATATTATATTTATTAGAGGTATATTAAATGCCAACTTGAGTTTGAGACGATTATTATCGTATTTGAGATGATTTTTTGTCCGGTAATGAGTTTCTTTGCATCGTAAAACAACACAGCGATGACACTTGTAAAAAAACTTTTGACCATAGCTTTCGTCTCTTTGGCCGGAATGCTTCTCTTTCAGGAAGCCGCCTCTGCCTCCGAAGATGTGCTCAGAACCAGCCTGCTGCTCAAGAGCCCCGGAAATCCGGCCGTTGAATATGACCTGACAGACGAAGGGGGAAAACTTTCCCCGACCATCGGGAACTTGCCGCTTGCGGTCACTCGCAGGGTTGAGACCGGAGCTGACTTCACGAGGGTGGAACTCACGGTTAGGGCAGACGATACCATATATTATAATATAGGTCAGAGACTCTCGACAGGAATGCGGCATGCTGACTGCCTTTTCTATATGCCGGGATTCTGGTATAGGAAGAATCTTCGTTCCCCTGAGTCCGCGCCGTCTTTCCGCACCTCCGACAGTTGGATTGTTCGCGAAGACCGTTTGAGCACTCCTCTGACCGGGGTCTATGACGAGAAGACCGGAGAATGGTGCACGGTGATGCGGACAGACGATTTTGATTGCGAATCCCTTGCGGCTCACAGCAGCGGAGAAATAATACTCGGAAGTGAGACATCAATAGGGTTTACCGGATTCTGCAATGCCGGTTCAGATGCGGAAATTACCTTCGGCTTTCCATATCGTGAGGCTCCGAAGACCTATCTGAGGAAGCTCAGGCTCGCACCGCCTGTTACTGCCTTTGAGAAACTCGGGGCAGGCGAGAGCAAGACTTTTGTATGGGAAATCCGAAAAGGAAAATCTGCTTCATGGTCGGAATTCGTGGCTTCTGTCTGGGAAAATTCGTTTGAATCCCTAAGACCTTTGCCGGTGGGTACGAAATATACCGAAGAAACTGCAAAGGCTGCTTTGAGCCGTTATTTTGAGAGTTCTTTCGTCGGTTCTCATCCTCTTAAGTACTATTCGGGAACAGAACTTCGGACTGCGGACTGCCGGAGCAACGGAATCGCCGAACTTGGTTTTGTCGGGCGTGTGCTGCTGAACGCTTTCAATGCCTTGGAATATGGACGGGAGACATCTGATGCAAAAATGCTGGCCAATGCTGAATCTGTCTTTGAAAGCTATCTTGAAAACGGATTCACCGCCGGTGGTCTCTTCAAGGAAAAAGTGGACTTCAATTCCGGACAGGAATGCCGGATTTTCAGTATAAGGCGACAGTCGGAAGCCGTTTATGCGGTTCTTCATTATCTTCGTTACGAGAAGGCTTCCGGGCGAGGGCATGCCGGATATGAGAGGTTAGTAAGAAAAGTTCTTGACCGTCTGACAATGCTTCAGAACGAAGACGGCAGTTTCCCGAGGAAATTCGACGATGACCTTTCAGTCATAGATCCTTCCGGGGGTAGCACATCCTCTGCTGTTCTTCCTTTTTCGATGGCATATTCCTTTTTCGGCGACAAGAAGTATCTTGAGACTGCGCGCAGAGCCTCGTCATACATAGAAACGCACATCATTGCTCCGGCAGACTATTTCTCATCCACACTTGATGCAAATTGTGAAGACAAGGAAGCCTCGCTGTACGCCGCCACCGCCATGTACTATATGTATATGGTTGAGAAAAGGAACAGCCTTAGAGACCGCTATGCGGAACTATGTCTCAAATCTGCATATTTTGCCCTGTCGTGGTACTATCTCTGGGATGTTCCGTTTGCGCAGGGGCAGATGCTCGGAGATGTCGGTTTCAAATCCAGAGGCTGGGGCAATGTCTCGGTGGAGAATAACCATATTGACGTTTTCATATTCGAATTTGCCGACGTTCTTGATTTTCTGGCGAAAAAATTCGACAAGCCTTACTTTTCTGAATTTACTGCGGTAATAAGAACTTCCATGCTTCAACTGATGCCGGAAAAAGGGAAAATGTTCGACATCGCTGCAGAAGGCTATTATCCGGAGGTCGTCCAGCACACGAACTGGGATTATGGAAAGAACGGCAAGGGCTTTTACAATGACATTTTTGCTCCGGGATGGACGGTCGCTTCGCTGTGGCAGATGCTGAGCCGTGGCAGAACAGAGAAGTTTTTCAACAATTAATAATCTATATGAACAAATTCTTTAAAATACTTTTTCTGTCCGTGCTCATCGTTACGGCCGGTTGCAGTTGTGCCAAGTCAGCTTCGGAACCGACAGAAAAGCCGTACCTCAAGCTGAGTGTCTCGCAGAAGATTGTCAGTTGCAAGTCGGGCTCTTTTGAGGTGTATATCAATTCGAACGCATCTTGGAAAGTGACGTCGCAGGCCGGATGGATTCATGTGAATGTCGAGGAAGGCACGGGAAGCCGCAACATTTCCGTAGAATATGACGCGAATTATCTTGAAGACGGTGTCACGCCGGCAGCGGAACGCACCGGCACTGTGCGCATTTCAGCGGAAGGCACGATTCCTTCAAGAATAACGGTGAAACAAGGAGCAAGGACATTCAAGAATCCTGTGTTCCAGCCGATGCCGGATCCTTACGTGTGGAGAGAGGATGACGGACAGAGCGTGACATATTATCCCTGCAAGTCGAGCGGCAGCGGAGTGAATCTTGGAAAGACTTCGAAACTGACCGAATTCGGAGGTACGAAGAAAGTTTGGAGCTGCCCGGCCGACGGCGCCGTGAAAGTGTGGAACCGCGCCAATCTTTGGGCTCCGGAGCTCGTACGGATTGATGGCGTCTGGTACATCTATTATGCTGCCGGAAGGCCGTCATCCGAACTCGGTCCTGACGGCAAGGAACTCGGTTACAGCACCCAGAGAACCGGTGTGCTTCGCTGTACCTCCGCCGATCCGACAACCGGAGTATGGGAAGATATGGGAATGCTCTTCACTGGAGACGAGGAAGACTACAAAAAATACAGCGGTGGCGAAAAGCTTAGTGTTGATAACACCATCTATGCCATTGATATGACCGTGTTCCGGATAGGCTCCCAACTTTACGCAATATGGTCCGGAAACGTCTCCAAAACGGACGGAAACCAGCGCCTTTACATCGCACCGATGGAAAATCCGTGGACAATCAATTCTCCGCGTATCGAAATATCCAGACCGGACTACGCCTGGGAAAAGGTAAGCCGCAGCATAAATGAGGGACCATCGGTAATTTTCAGCCCTGACGGGACTAAACTCTTCTGTGTCTATTCCGCAAATGCTTCGTGGACAAAGGCTTATTGTCTTGGATGGCTCAAACTTGACCTCGCGAATTCTCAGAAAAACAATCCCCTTGTCAAGGCGAATTGGGAGAAGTCTCCTAATCATACTTTCTGGAGATGCGACAATGTTTCCAAGTCAAGCAATCCGAATGCGGACAATCCGACTAATCCTTCCACTATGCATATCGGCGGTGTTCATGGCGTCGGACACAATACTTTCACAAAATCGCCTGACGGCACCGAGGACTGGATTGTCTATCACGTCAAACGTTACAAGGATGACGGTTGGGATAACCGCGACTGCTTCCTTCAGAAAGTGAATTGGAACGAGAACGGAACTCCTGATTTCGGAACACCGGTCGGATGGCAGGAGGATATCGAGGTCCCTTCCGGAGAACCGCTTTAATTAAATGAATGACTAAATGATTGATTAACATGAAACGAATATCTTTAATTTTACTTTTCTCCCTTCTTTTCACGACGGCTTTCGCGCAGAAGAGCTGGGATCTGAAGCATTTTCCCGAAGGCAGCCGTCCGGAAGAAATCGGGAAGAAACTTGTTGAACACTATCTTGACACTCCGCACTCCCATTGGGGCGATGTCAGATCAAAGTATGAGGTGAAACTTGTAACCTATCCCGACGTGTGCGCATGGCTCGGCTCTCTGTGGTTCGCTCAGACAACCGATGACAATGGACTGCATGATGCTCTTGTTGAAAGGTTCGAACCATTGTTCTCTACGGACAGTCACCTTCTGCCGGAAATGTTTCCGAAGGCTCATAATGTCGTGGATTTCTATGTATTCGGAGCAGTTCCGCTTGAGATTTACAAGACTGTTCCTGAACAAAGATATTATGATCTTGGGATGAAATATGCTGATGGTCAGTGGATTATGCCCGAGAATCCAACAAACGAGCAGCGTGGTTGGCAGGAGAAAGACTATTCTTGGCAGACTCGGCTTTGGGTAGATGACATGTTCATGATCACTGAACTTCAGGCACAGGCCTATCACGTGACCGGAGACCGGAAATACATAGACAGGGCTGCGCGTGAGATGGTTCTGTACCTCGATAAAATCCAACGTCCCAACGGTTTGTTCTACCATCACACAGGAACTCCTTATTTCTGGGGAAGAGGTGATGGCTGGATGGCTGTCGGAATGGCGGAAATGCTTAGGCTCATGCCGAAAGACAGCGAATTGCGTCCGCGTATTGAAGAAGCCTATCACCTAATGATGCAGACACTTCTGCGCTATCAGGATTCTGACGGTATGTGGCATCAGATAATCGATAATCCGGACACATGGAAGGAGACTTCATGCACAGCAATGTTTACCTATGCCTTCATTGTCGGTGTGAAGAACGGCTGGCTTGACAAAAAGGTCTATGGAGAGGCCGCCCGCAAGGGATATCTCCGTCTTCTTTCATATCTTGACGAAAACTACGAACTCCGAAATGTCTGTGAAGGCACAGGGGCGAAGAATGACCTTAACTGGTATCAGAAACGCAGGAGGCTTACCGGAGACCTTCATGGTCAGGCTGCTCTCATCTGGTGCTGTCAGGCTCTTTGCGGCGATGTCAAACCATATAAAGTGAGGAAAAAATGAGTTTACAGAAGAGACTATATGTCGCTTTCCTGTGCCTGACACTTGGTATCTGTGCCTGTACAAAGGAAAAGGACTATCCTCCTGTCAATGGCGGCGGCTACAAACCCGGAGGTACCTCCGGTGAACAGATCGGGCTTGTCGGCTTCGAAGGCAAGGCCGAGCCGGTGGGCTGCGGAAAGAATCTCGTGAGGCGCTTTATAGAGATTCCCCAGTCGAACTGGGGGCGGACAGACGCCGGAAAGCAGCCGAGTTCCTTCGTGACCTATCCTGACGTGTGTGCATACCTCGGTGCATTCTGGTTTCTTGAGGCCGCTATTGACAACGCGCTCTTGAACGATGATGCTGAGGCTCGTGACGAGGCTCTTGGGCTGATGCAGGAAATGGTGAACAAATACAATGACGTAATCATCGGAAAGTCCACCTATAAAGACTCCAAGGGAATCGAAAGACCACTTGTGACGGATTTGCTGTGGCGGCATGAGAGCAATAGGGTTGACTATTATATTTTCGGAGCCATATCCCTCCACATTGCTTCCATAATGGATAATCCGAAATACGCTTCCGTGAAGTTCCCGCAGACAAGGACCGAATATCTCGATTTCGGGCTGGCATACGCCGACAATCAGTGGAATCCGCTGACTCGCGCCGAGTTCGATGCCCGCTTCAATAGCAGCGCATACAAGCACACCTCGACTCTTTTCAAGATGAGCGATGGTGACTGGGCGAAATGGGAGGAATATATCAAAAACGGATATTCATGGCAGACACGCCTTTGGATTGACGATATGTTCATGATTACCGCTCTTCAACTTCAGGCCTGGCAGGCTACGAAGGATGATTCCTCCTGCAATACGGATCCATGGTGGCCGGCGAAGACGAACTCGGAGAACAAATATCTTGACCGGGCTGTCCGGGAGATGAAACTCTACATTCAGAAAATTCAAGGTGCCGGCGGACTCTATTGGCACTCCACGTCCGCCAAGTTCTTCTGGGCTCGTGGAAACGGATGGATGGCAGTCGGTATGCCTCTGATGCTCAAGGCGATTGACGGAAATCCTGCATATAAGGAGGAGGCCGCGCTCTTGAGGCAGGAGTATGAGACCATGATGGCGTCTCTTCTGAAGTATCAGCAGATGACGGGAATGTGGGCACAGCTCGTTGACAAGACGGGAATGTGGTCGGAGACTTCCGGGAGTGCCATGTTCGCCTATGCCTTCATTGAAGGTGTACGCAACGGATGGCTTGACCATGACAAATATGGTGCTGCGGCGGCCAAGGCCTGGAAGTCGCTCGTCTCTTACCTTAATCCGAACTATGACATTCGTGAGGTCTGTGAGGGAACGGGCACTGGAACGTCTGAACAGTACTACCGTGATCGGAAGCGCTATGCCGGGGATACCCATGGCCAGGCTGCGATGCTATGGTGCGCGTATGGTCTCACAGAGATAGCAAATATACAACAATAAACCCTATAACACTAATTATCAAACTGATGAAAAATCTGAAAAACTTTATGTCGCTTATCATCCTGTTCATGCTGACAGGGTTGTCGTACGCCTATGCGCAGGACAGCGGCAAACGGAGGATTACCGGTACTGTCACTGACGGAGACGGAAGCCCTCTGCCAGGAGCCTACGTCTTCATCAAGGGGACGGAGGTCGGAACAACAACCAACATCGATGGCATGTATGTCATTGACATCAATCCCAAGGATCAGCTTACATTCAGCTTTGTCGGCTTTCTGGAGAAGACCCTTGCACCAAAGGCCGGCAGCAACACGCTCAATGTGGAACTGTCCGAGGACTCTCTTATGATGGAGGAGGCCGTAATGGTCGCGTACGGTGCGCAGAAGCGTCAAGCCGTGGTCAGTTCGCTTTCTACAATCACTAACGATGAACTGAAAGTGACCTCCACCAACTTGACCTCCAGCATTCAGGGACAGCTTCCCGGACTCATTGCGGTCCAGAGAAGTTCCGAGCCAGGACGCGATGATGCCGAGTTCTGGATTCGTGGAGTCAGTTCGTTCAAGGGCGGCACGTCTCCTTTAGTGCTCGTTGACGGTGTGCCGAGAAGCATCTCCGACCTCGACCCGGACGAAATCGACAGCTTCAGCCTTCTCAAGGATGCCGCGGCCACTGCAATGTATGGTGCAGAGGGAGCAAACGGCGTGATTCTCGTCACCACTAAAAGGGGACATATCTCCAAGCCGAAGATTCAGTTCCGTCTGGAGCAGAACATGTCCGTTCCTTACAGGATTCCGGAGTTTGTGGACTCTTGGCAGTATATGTCTCTTGCAAATGAGGCCGCCTACAATGACGGAATGGACAAGAAGTATTCTGACGAACTCATCGAACTCTACAGGACGGGAGCCGATCCGGACCTTTATCCGAACTCAAAATGGACGGATCTGATTGCAAAGACCGTTCACGGACAGAGATACACCCTCAATTTCAGGGGTGGCGCGGAGAACGCGAAGTATTTCGTATCCGCCGGATATCAGCAGAAGGACGGCGTGTTCAAGAAGAATCCTGAGTCCCGCTACAACAGCAACTTCTCCTATGACCGCTTCAACCTCAGAAGCAACATAGACTTGAAGGTCAGCAAGACGACCCAACTTGCCATTGACCTTTCTGGACAGTACACGACGAGACGGACGGCAAACCGCTCTCCGGACGATGTCTTCGTTTTCATGCTCCACACGCCTCCGCACCTCTTCCCGATGGTCTACAGCGATGGCTCCGTTTCTACATATGAGAAAGAAACAGATGCGAATAATCGTAACCCATATTACATGCTTTATCAGCAGGGATACAGAAGGGAATATAACACAAAGGTTCAATCAAAACTCACTCTCAATCAGGATCTCAAGTTCATAACACCCGGATTGAGCGCGAAAGCTGCTGTGAGTTTCGACCTCCAGAGCGGTCTGAATAAGTTGCGTAATTACTCTCCTTCAAAATATCACGCTACCGGAAGAAATCCGGAAACCGGAGAACTGATTCTTAGTCAAGTTGTTGCGGGATCTCCTGATGTGAAGGAGATAGCCTACACGGGAAGTAATTATACCAGAAATATTTACATCGAAGGATCCATCCAATACAATAATGTCTTTGCCGGTAAACACGATGTGGGTGCTATGCTCCTCTATAATATGAAGGACAAGCAACTCTCCACCATCGCTCTGCCATATAGGAAACAGGGACTGGTAGGGCGTGTGACATACGGCTACGACAACCGCTATTTTGTGGAGGCCAACTTCGGATATACGGGAAGCGAGACTTTTGCGAAAAAATATCGTTTCGGATTCTTCCCGGCAGTCGGAGCCAGTTATATAGTCTCCAATGAAAGCTGGTATCCTGAACGTCTCAAAAATATTCTCAGCTCTGCTAAAATCCGTGCCTCTTTCGGACGTACCGGAAATGACGATACGGGTACGAGCCGTTTCCTCTACAGGGCCACGTTCAACGAAGGCGGACACACGTTCAATCAGGGAATCGGAACAAACGGAGCGACCAATGGTCTCGGTGCCGGAATCTATGACCTGCAGTTCGAGAACTATACTCTCGGTTGGGAAATAGAGGACAAGATAAACGCCGGGCTCGACCTTGCGTTCTTCAACAGGGCAATACAGATTCAGGTTGACTATTTCAACAATCTTCGCTCCAGCATTCTCCTCCAGCGAAACACCGTTCCTGGATATGCCGGTTTCCACGAGAACCCTTGGCAGAATTACGGTAAGGTCAGGAATCAGGGTGTTGACGCGAGCATCGACCTCACGCACCGCTTCGGAGACTGGAAACTCAGCGGTAGGGGAACTTTCACCTTCGCAAGGAACAAGGTTCTTGAAATAGACGAGCTTACGCCATCTGAAGAGTATCAGAGGGTGACGGGCACGAGAATTAACGAGCAGTTGGTCTATATCGCGGAGAGACTCTACACTGAAGACGACTTCATCAAGACGATGAACAGCAACGGGACATACAAATACGAACTTCGTCCCGGACTTCCTCAGCCGGCTTTAGGCGGAATCATCGGCCCTGGCGACATCAAGTATGTCGACATGAACAACGACGGCATAATCGACACCAATGACAAGGTCCGCGGCATCGGTCACCCGTACCAGACCCCTGAAATCAACTATGGTTTCGGCGTGAATGTGGAATGGAAGGGAATCTACGCGAGTGTGTTCTTCTCAGGAGTGGCCAACACTTCAGTGCTTCTCGCTTCAGGAAACAACACTTTCTGGCCGTTCAACTGGGGAACGGAAAAGGGAAACTACCGCACCGCTTTCCTCGATCGCTGGACAGAGGACAATCCGAGCCAGGATGTCTTTTCTCCGAGACTTCATGTCGGCTATGGCAACAGCATAAATGACGAGCCGAGCACGTGGTGGCTCCGCGACGGAAGTTTCCTTCGCCTGAAAAACCTTGAGGTCGGATATGTCCTTCCGGAGAAGGCCCTCAGAAAGATAAGGCTCAGCGGCCTCCGTATCTACCTTCTCGGTGAGAATCTCGCTGTCTTTGACAAAATAAAGTTCTGGGATCCGGAACAGGGTAACAGGAACAAGGGAGTAAGCTACCCGATGTCCCATTCATTTTCCCTCGGCGTAGAAGTGAATTTCTAAAAAATGACTATGATGAACAACAATATATTGAAAAGAGTCCTCCTCGGCACAGTCGTGGCATTGTCATTGGCTTCATGCAACTATCTTGACGTGTCAGACGAATTGGGAGGCATCTCAAGTTTCGAGAACATATTCAACAATGTAGACCGTACGAAGAAGTGGTATGGGCAGATATTCGTCGACCGTCCGGACTATACCAACGTCTGGGGCGCGACCAATGCTATGGGCAATGCCTGGACAGGCTATGCTGACGAGATCTATACCCGTGAGCATCTCAAATACGGCAAGTACAGCAACTGGAACTCTTCCTTGAGCTACAACCACAGATGGTCAAGGCTCTATGCTTCAATAAGGCAGGCTAACATTTTTCTGGAAATGGCTCATCCCATTGACGGAGAGGGCGGTTCCGATGCCCAGAAGATAACAGAAGAGGAGATGAGGGTGTATAAGGCAAACGCGAGGTTCATGCGCGCAGTCTATCACTACTACCTGTTCGAGATGTACGGCCCGATTCCAATCGTAGACAAGTCCTACACTTTGGATAATCTCCCCGACCTTGAACGCAATTCGGTTACCGAGGTCGTGAATTGGCTTGACGCTGAGTTTGAGGCGTGCATGCAGGATATGTATCAGGAATCCTACTTCGACAACGACCAGATGCGCGGCGTGCCGACCAAGGGAGCTGCCATGGCGTACAGAGCAAAACTTTGGGTCTATGCCGCGAGTCCGCTGTTCAACGGAAGTTGGGAATATGGTAGCGGCCTAGTGAACGTTGACGGAAAGAAACTGTTCCCTGACGTTTCGTCAAAGGACGAGAAGATTGACAAGGCAGTCACCTGTCTTAAGGAGTTTATCGAATATGCCGAGGCGGGACGCTATGCCCTTGTCAACACCGGCAATCCGTCCGAAGACCTTTACAATCTCTTTCAGGAGTACAACAGAGAGATAATATGGGCCACTACGACTAATTCCTGGGGCTCTCTCGGAACCGAACAGTTTGACGGGCATGCCACTCCGAAAGGCGAGTATAAGGGACTTAACGGAATAGACATGCTGCAGGAACTTGTGGATGATTTCTATTGCTCTGACGGCAAGCCGATAAGGAACGAGAGTTTTATGGAGGCCTCAGCGCTCTATAACGAGACCTCTTGGGGTAAACTTCCGGGCAGCGAGTACGATGTCTATGGAATGTATCTTAACAGAGAGCCGAGGTTTTATAACAGCGTGACTTTTACCGGCATGAAATGGCCTTCGAGCGGCAAGAGAGTGGACTTTGCCTATGGCGGAACATCAGGCGCCGGAACCGGAGACGGAGAGCCGAACACAGGTCACATGGTCTATAAACGCTATTACAGGAAGCTTGGAAACGGATCTGGGCTTGTCTCAAGCAAGTATCGTCCTTCTATTATCTTCCGTCTCGCGGAGTTCTACCTTCTCTATGCGGAAATGCTCAATGAGCAGACCAAGGGACAGGACAGCGATATTCTTGTCTATGTCAACAAGGTTCGTCAGAGGGCCGGAATCCCTAATCTCGAAGACTGCAATCCTTCCATCGTGGGAGACTATGCCAAGCTTCGCGATGCAATCCGCCGTGAGAGTCGCATCGAACTTTGCACGGAAGGCCAGCGCTATTTCGACCTTTGCCGTTGGCTTCTGGCGGAAGATGTCTTGAATAAGGAAATGACGAAATTGGATGTCTACAAGACCGAATCGAACGGCTACTATTCCCGTATGACATTCAATCCGAGGGTATTCCTCGACAAGAACTATCTCTATCCTATTCCGCTCGATGAAATCAAGAGAAGCACACATGGTGTGTTGGTTCAGAACCCGGGATGGTAGTGAAGACGAACAAATAAAACAACACAGACATGAAGAAAATAATAAAGTTTATGATGGCGGCGCTTCCGTTATTTGCCGTCGCCTGCAATGACAACATTCCCGCTCCCGGCACCGTGAATAATGCCAAGGTGGAGAATGTCATATTCGATGAAACACTCACGGACGTCCTTGAGATTGTGGTAGGAAAGACCTTCTCTGTTCCGGAGCATGTTTCTGTGCTTCCTGAAGATGCCACGAACACGGCCCAGAGGTATGAGTCCTCGAATCCTTCGGTCGCGGATGTCTCAGAGAAAGGACTGCTTACCGCAGTTGGTGTCGGGGATTGCTCAATTACCGTTTATGCAGGAACAGAAGGCGTATGCAGCGATTTTCAGGTGAAGGTTCTTCCTGTGCCTGACATTGAGATTTCCAATATTGTATTCGTGGGGCTTGCGGAAGAGTACAGACTGCTTGACGGTATGACCGTGACGATTGACCTGAACACGAAGATTTCAGTCATGCCTGAGAACTACAGCGAAAAAATCGTGTTCACGTCTTCTGCGGAGGATGTGGCCACAGTCGATGGAAAAGGTGTGCTGACAATCCGCGGAAAAGGCGAGACTGACATCACGGCCGCGGCCGCAAACCATCCGGAAATCAAAGCCGTGAGTCATCTTAAGGTGACAAAGTTGGAAGAGACCGAGTGGGATCGCGCCTCATGGACGATGACCTGCTCACAAGATCCTCTTCCGAATACGGGAGGAAGAAATAACAGCCTGACGGCCATGTTGGACGGCAAGCCGATTGTGAACAGGAGCGGAAAGAACGATGACGCTCATACAAATGGAACGGCATTCTGCATAGATGTTCCCGGAAGGAATTCACTTTCTGGTCTCAAGACTGATGAGCAGAAGAATTCCCACGAGATTTCATTCACGATCGACATGAAAGAATCGCTTCCTGTCAATTATTTCAGAATAAGCAATATCAGTGACAATAAGGATGATGTTCTTGTCCGCTTCAAGGGCTTCACTGAGATTTCCGGAAGCAACGACGGCGAGACATTTACTGTCATCGTACAGAATCTTGACTTCACGGACAAGCAGAACGTCAAGGTCAGCAACACTACCTACAATCGCGAGACAGGAAAGATAGGCATAAAGTTCTCGCAGTACAGGTATCTGAAGTTCATGATGCGCGGACTCTCATGCTACGGTCCTCTTGGAAGGACCGGCGGAACGGCGCAGATTGAGGAATTCTATCTTGGCTATTCAAAGGACATTGACAATGTGGAATAGTTTTCTTATGAATAAAAATGGGGCAGTCGTACTGGCTGCCCTTTTGTGCCTTGTGGCGGCATTTCCGCTCCGTGCCCAAGTCTCTCTTTCCGAAACATCCTCCGGCAGGAACGTGTTCCCGCTGTCAACGAAGACTTGCGCCGCAATCATGTATGACGCCACTTCAGAACCCTCTGTCGTCGGTACAGCTGTCGGATTGTTGGCTTCGGACATAGAGAAAGTGACCGGCAAGTGTCCTTCTGTCAGCGGAAACGGCTCTGTTACCGCATCTTGCCGTTACGCCGTCATCGCCGGAACTCTCGGGCACAGTTCCTTGATTGACGAACTTGTTAGGGATGGGAAAATAGATGTTTCTTCCATTTCCGGAGAATGGGAACGCTATGCCGTCAGGCTTGTGGAAGCTCCGCTCAAGGGCGTCAGACGGGCTCTTGTCGTGGTCGGAAGTGATCGTAGAGGGACTGCATACGGGCTATTGTCCCTCAGTCGGGCGATAGGGGTGAACCCTTGGTATTGGTGGATGGATGCTCCTGTCGAACATCGTAATTCCATTTGTCTATCGGTGAATGCGTATGATGCGGCCACGCCATCAGTAAAATATCGCGGAATATTCATCAACGATGAAGACTGGGGACTGCTGCGTTGGGCAAAGCGGAACTTTGAGAAAGAATTGGGAAATATAGGCCCGAAGACATACGAAAAAGTCTGCGAACTTCTTCTTCGCCTCAATGCGAATATGCTTGCTCCGGCCATGCACGAGGCCTCGACCGCTTTCTATCAGATTCCACAAAACAAGGAAATTGCAGACAGGTACGGAATCATTATCACTGCCTCACATTGCGAACCGCTGCTTCTCAACACCGCGAGCGAATGGCACAAGGACAGGTATGGTGACTGGAACTACAATACCAACAGCGAGCGAATTGACAGTGTGCTCAATGCCAGGGTAGTGGAGACTTCTCCATACGAGAATGCCTATGTGATAGCGTTGAGAGGCCTTCATGACAGGGCTATGAGTGGAGCTGAAAGCCTGGATTCAAGAAAGGCTACGGTTCAGAGGGCACTTCTCAACCAAAGGAAGATTCTTTCGGACGTGTTAGGAAAGGATGCCTCTGAGATTCCGCAATTCTTCACTCCCTACAAAGAGGTGCTTGATGTCTACAATCAGGGGCTTGAACTGCCTGATGATGTGACGATTGTATGGCCGGATGATAATTACGGATATATGAAGAGGCTGAGCAGTCCGAAGGAACAGCTTCGTTCGGGACGTTCCGGAGTCTATTATCATTCCTCCTATCTCGGTCGTCCGCATGACTACCTCTGGATGAACACGACCTCTCCGACCCTGATGTACGAAGAGCTCCGCAAAGCCTACGATTCCACGGCAGACCGTTATTGGCTGCTCAACTCAGGGGACATAAAGTCCTGCGAGTTTGCCGTGGATTTCTTTCTCTCAATGGCCTATGACATAGATTCATTCAGTTATGAACGTGCGGCGTCCTACCGCTCCGAATGGCTCTGTGGGATGTTGGGCGAGAAAAATCGGGATGCCTACCGTTCAATCTTCGATGAATTTTACCATCAGGCATTCATTCGCAAACCGGAGTTTATGGGCTGGGGCTATCAGTGGACTACCGACAGGCACGGCAACGAGAGAAATACAGACACGGATTTTTCTTTCGCCAATTATCGCGAGGCTGAAAGACGCCTTGAAGCCTACAGAAAAATCTCATCGGAGACCGAAGCTCTTATGGCGCAACTTCCTTCAAGCCACATTCCTTGTTTTTATCAATCAGTGTATTATCCGGTCAAGGCTTGCGAACTGATGAGCAGGATGGTTCTTTCCGGCCAGAAAAACAGATGGTATGCCTTGCAACGACGCACTGCAGCGACGGCGGCAGCAGATGAAGCCATCCGTTGCCATGATAGTCTGAGAGTGATAACAGAAGGCTATAACAGTCTGCTTGACGGGAAATGGAATCACGTTATGACAATGGGGCAGGGGTTTGCCGCTTCTTATTTCAAAAAACCGGTTTTGCGTGAGGTGAAACTTTCCCCGGCTCCAGAACTCGGAGTTATGGTGGAGAATGAGGGCTCGCTTAACGGGGTGTCGAGTTACCACCTTCTTCCGGCATTCAATGGCTATTTCAGATGTGCATATTTCATAGATATATTCAATAGAGGCAAGGGCCAATTGTCCTGGACAGCTGAAACTGACAAAGAATGGATTCTTTTGAGTCGGACTTCGGGAAAAACAGCTGATGAAGACCGGATTATGGTTTCCGTTGACTGGAACAATGTTCCCGTCGGAGACAAAATTGCAGGGACTGTGACCATAAAAGATGGCTCAGGTGTGCAGGAGAATGTACTTGTGTCTGTATTCAACCCTTCTTCTCCAACTCGTGAGGATTTGAATGGCATATATGTCCAGCACAACGGATATGTCAGCATTGATGCGGCCGGGTATCACAGAAAGCGAGAGAATGATGCCATAAGGATCATTGATATTCCGAATCTTGGCATTGAGAACAAGGCTGTACAGTTTGGAAATCCTATGATGCCGAAACAGAACACCAGGAATGGAGATGTTCCTTGCGTGGAATATGACTTCTATACATTTGAGCAGGGCTCCGTTGATGTCTACACCTATGTTCTCCCGACTTTCGTCCTCAGTGCGGACCGTGGTTATAGTGGGCATGAGGCAACTAATATTGAAACCCAATATGGTGTATGCATCGACGACGGACCGGTGATGAACCCGTCCACTTCGTCGGTCGAGTATGCCCAGATTTGGTATGAGAGCTGCCTGAAAAACTGTCGTGTCAACAAGACCACGCTCCATATAAATGAGCCGGGCAGACATTCTATCCGGATACTCTGCGGAGATGCCGGGACTGTGCTTCAGAAGATTGTCCTTGACTTCGGCGGTCTTAAGCGTTCATACCTCGGTCCTGAACCTACCATGGTCAAGTGACGATAAAAAACATAAAATGCGGTAATCGGAAATTTAGATTGCCGTTATGGAAAAATTGATTAAATTTGCAGCCTTTATTCCCGTAGAGGCTGCATTTTTCTTGCCGTGGAGGGGATATGGGAACCTCATATTGACCGAAAAATTAAAAAATAACACAAAATGAGTGATAAGAAACTCAATCTGAAGTATGTGGTGTGTCTTCCTGTTGCACTGATACTTTTCGCATTCCTGTGGTTTTTTCCGATAGAGCCTGTGACCGTCGGAAACCTTACCTTCGGCTATAGCCTTTTCTTCGGAGACGGCGTTCTTTCGCAGGTTGAAGTCAGAGTCATAGCCCTTTTCGTGCTTGCCGCGATGTTCTGGATTTTCGAGATTATCCCGACGTGGTGCACCTCCACGATGATTATCGTCCTGATGCTCCTTACCGTCTCCGACCAGGCCGCGTTCACTTTCGCGTCAGACGCAAATGTCGGTAGCCTCATCAGTTACAAGTCCATACTCGCTACATTCGCTGAGCCTACGGTGATGCTTTTCCTTGGCGGATTCGCCCTTGCACTCTGTGCTACGAAGGTAGGCCTTGACGCCCAGCTCGCCCGCATCCTCATGGCTCCTTTCGGAACCAACCCCAAAATGGTGCTGCTCGGCTTTCTGATGGTAATCGGACTGTTCTCGATGTTTATGAGCAACACCGCCACGGCGGCCATGATGCTTGCATTCCTTGCGCCTGTGCTCCGCTCCCTTCCTGACGAGGGCAGCAAGATAGGTCTCGCATTGGCAATTCCGATTGCGGCAAACATCGGCGGTATAGGAACACCTATAGGAACTCCTCCGAACACGATTGCGCTTAAATATCTCAACGAGCCGTCATTCATCGAGACTATCAACGGAAAGCTTGCGGCTGCAAACGAGTCTCTCGGAACGGCTTTCGAGCCTATTGCACGCATCGGTTTCCCGGAATGGTGCTCCGTGATGGTGCCTTTCGCCATTGTGATGCTTCTTATTTCGTGGGCGATGCTGCTCGTTGTGTTCCCGTTCAAGGTCGACAAGATTGAGCTCAAAATAGAGGGTAAGCCAAACAAGGACAAGAGCTATTGGATTGTGGTGGTGACCTTCATCGTGACTGTCTTCCTGTGGATGACCGAGAAACTTCACGGTCTCAACTCCTATGTTGTGGCAATGATTCCTGTCGGCGTTTTCGCAGCGACCGGCGTGCTCGGAAAGAAAGAGCTCAAGTCTCTTGACTGGGATGTGCTCTGGATGGTTGCCGGAGGGTTCGCTCTTGGTCTTGGACTTAACAAAACCGGGCTTGCAGCGCATCTTGTAGAGGCAATACCGTTCGGACAGTGGATGCCGCTTCTTGTACTTGTCGTGGCCAGCCTGCTTGCTTACGCACTCTCGAACTTCATTTCCCACTCTGCTGCTTCGGCTCTGCTCATCCCGATTCTCGCTGCTGTTGCGACCGGAATGGCCGGAACACCTGGTTTCGAGGGAATGGGTGGCGCTGCAACGCTTATTGTGACTGTTGCCGTGACTTGCTCGCTTGCAATGCTGTTCCCGATTTCAACCCCACCGAACGCCATCGCGCATTCGACCGGGCTCATCAAAACGAAGGATATGGCACTTACAGGAGCGATTATCGGCGGAATCGGAATAGTTCTTTTGTATCTGATTATGGTATTTATTGGCCTCCCGAAATTTTAATAGATGAGAAAAATATCAAATATTCTTTGCACAATGGCACTTCTGAGCATTTCAGCAAGTGCCATTGCTGCGGTTGACGGCGCTGCGGTTGACGGCGCTACGGTTGACGGCGCTGTGGCTGCTGGTGCATCTTCTTGTCCGGCAATGGAGACTGCTCAAGCACCTGTGAAAGAAAATGCAGTGAAGGAACATCTTCAGAATCATTATAAGTTTTACGGCTTTGTCCGCAACTATATGGCGTACGACTCCCGCGAGGCTGTGGCAGGAACTGGAGACCTCTTCTTCTATCTACCCAAGGACCGCAAGCTCAATGATTTGGGTGACGATTTGAACCGGAAGAATTCGTTCCGTTTTCTTTCGCTCACTTCGAGGGTCGGTGTTGATGTTAGCGGCTATCAGATTGGTCGGACGTCAATTGGGGCTAAGATTGAGGCGGATTTCTATGCGGGACTCTCCGGTGTGACAGGAACGGCCACCATGCGTCTTCGTCAGGCTTTTCTCACTCTCGGTTGGAAGGACCTTCCGATGGCAGGGGGAAAAACGGCCTCTGTCAATCTCAAGATGGGCCAGGCTTGGCATCCGCTTGCAGCAGACCTTTGTCCTGTCTTCACACTCGAATCAGGTGCTCCTTTCGGCCCTTTCAGCCGCACTCCGCAGCTGACAATGGATGCTAATCTGGGCGAGCATTTCACTCTCACCGCTTCGGCAATATGGCAGATGCAGTATACATCCGCAGGTCCTGACGGCCAGTCGGCAAATTACATCAAATATGGCTGCACTCCGGAAGGCTATCTGGGTGCCACTCTCAAATTCGGTGGCTGGATGGCGCGTGCCGGTGTTGACATTCTCAGCATCAAGCCGCGTACAACGGGAACAATCAAATATAAGGACGAAACCGGAGCAGAAAAAACGACTACTGCAAAGGTTTCGGACCGCATCACCACCGCATCTCCCTTTGTCTATATGCAGTATGTCAAGGGTAAACTCGCGCTGAAGGCCAAGACCATCTATGCTTCGGCGGGTGAGCATTACAACATTCAGGGAGGCTACGGAATAACGAAAAAATTTGAAGGCCTCGGCGAGGACGGCCATTACGAATATGCTCCGACCCATTCTTCATCCACTTGGTTTACAGTTTCTTACGGCAAGAAATGGGCTCCGATGCTGATGGTGGGCTATTACAAGAATTTCGGCACATCCGAAGACCTCTACAATCCTGGCAATGACGGGAAGGTGCTTGAGTCCGATTTCTATTTCTCGAAAAACAGTTTCAAAAACCTCAATCATCTCTACCGCATCTGCCCTGCACTAATCTGCAATTTCGGCAAACTCTCCATAGGTCTCGACTACGAATTTTCAGGCGCCCAGTTCGGCACACCGGAAAAAGACCAGACCACCGGTAAGACATACTACAACACCCGAGCCCTCGCCACGGAAGACCTTCACTGGGTCCACAGCCACCGGGTTCAGTGCATGGTCAAATTCACTTTCTGAATATTGCCTTTGGTTGGCTTAGACCGCCATTACATAGGTCACGATGTACCAGGTGTAGGCGGCGTAGCACAGGAGCATAAGCAGGCCTTCGAAGCGTGTAATCTTTCCCCGTATGCCGAAAATCATCGGGAGTACGGCGGCAAGTATCATTGCGCCATAGTCAACGAGTCCGATTTTCCCTGTTGTCAGAGGTGTTATCAGCGAGGCTGTACCGAGAATCATCGTGACGTTGAAGATGTTGGAGCCTATGATGTTTCCAAGGGCCATGTCTGTGTCTTTCTTGACGGCCGCTGTGACTGACGCTGCAAGTTCCGGAAGGGATGTGCCGCAGGCAAGTAGGGTTATGGATATGAATGCGTCGCTGACACCGAGTTTCCTTGCAATGGCCACTGCCTCATCTACGAAGAAGTTCGAACTTACGATCAGCGCGGCAAGTCCTCCGAGAATGCTGAATGCAGCGAACCATAGGCTCTTATTTTCCTCTTCCACTGACTCCCCGCCGGCAGCCGCAGAGCTTTTGCCTCGGCGCAGCGAAATCCACATAAATGATGTAAAAACAAGAAGCAGCGCGGCTCCGTCCCATCTTCCGAGACGCGGCTCACCACCGACGAAGAAATTATAGACCAGCAGCATAAGCAGGACAGACACTGCTATGCAGAAAGGAATTTCGAATTTCATGTTTTCACGTGACACCGCAATCGGAAAGAAGAGCGCCGTGAGACCGAGAATCGCGAATACATTGAATATATTGGAGCCTACAACGTTGCCTATCGCGACCTCCGAGTTTCCACCTATTGCCCCGACCGTGCTGACCACCAATTCCGGCAATGACGTCCCGATGCCAACAATCACCGCTCCGATAACAAAGCTTGACACCCTGCACTTCCTGGCCACCACAACGGCTCCTTTCACGAGAAAATCCGCCCCGAGCACAATCCCGGCAAGTGACAGAATCAAAATAAGATATTCCATGTTAACGCATATTTCCCGCAAAAGTGCGAAAAAATTGTTAAGAAATTATTACGTAACGGTCATGCTTCTAAATTCCTGCGGCAGCAGGGTACTCGCCGAGGATGTTGAGATCCTGCATCAGGGGGCGTACAGCCTTGAGAGCCTGGCGGTAGCGGGAACGGGAAAAGAAGCGGATGTCGATGTAGAAGAAGTATTGCCATTCCTGACCGGGGATGGGGAGCGACTGGATTCGTGTCAGATTCATGTCATAGAATGACAGGATGGTCAGAATCTGGGCGAGAGAACCTGGTTTGTGGGGGAGAGTGAAACAGAGAGATGCCTTTGTGACAGCATTGTCCGGGACAGATATGCTGTCGTCGAGGATTAGAAAACGTGTAAAATTTTGCTTATAGGTCTCTATGTCGGCAGCGAGGATCTCAAGGGAATTCTGCTCTGCCGCGAGACGGGATGCCACTGCGCCTACACCCATGAGTTTCCAGGATGCAATCTCAATTGCGCTCTTTGCCGTGTCTTCAGACTCCACCATCTTGATCCATGGGCAGTTGTGCTCAAAGAACTGACGGGTCTGGTTGATTGCCATATAGTGAGTCCGCACTTCCCGGATGTCATGGATATCCTGTCCGGGGAGCGCCATGAGGTTCTGGTGGATGGGGATGTAAGTTTCTCCCTTAATCTTGTGCGTATTGGCTCTGAGCAGTTCAAAATTGGGCAACAGACCTCCCGAAATCGTATTCTCGATTGCCATGACGATGGCATCTGCCCGCCCCTCCCTGACGGCCGTGAATAGTCCGCTGAATGTGGGACATTCGACAATGGAGATGTCCTCACCATTTTTTGAATAGAAGTCCCGTGCGGCCTGCTCGTGGAAACAGCCTCTATATCCTTGGATTGCAACTCTTTTCATTTACTCAGGTTTTGCGTTTTGTTACCCCTCGATGACAAGCCCGTCGAAGGCGGGGAGAATGTTTGCCGGTGTGCCGTCAGCATTGTCCGGAAGTGCCTTCAGTTCAGGAACGAAGTCCTTGTACTTCGGTAGGCGGTCGCTTAGGTGCGTGAGCCACGAATGCTTCGCTCCGACCCTGCGGCAGACCTCAATTGCCTGCTCCAGGCCCCAGTGTGAGTTGTGGGTACCGCGTTTCACCGTGTTGATTATGAAATGCTCCAGACCTTCGAGCTTCGCGAACTCTTCCTCCGGGATGTAGTTCATGTCCGTGCAGTATGCGATGTTTCCGAAACGGAAGCCGAGCACCGGAAGCGCACCGTGCATTCCGCGGATCGGGATGACCGTTGTCTCCCGAACAACACCGTTAGGGTCGCCCGGCACCTCGTGGTAGCCGATTCCCGATTCCCATCTAAGGTGCGGAGCCGAGTCGTCGAAGCGGACGGTGAATGGCTCGTCCGTGATGTCGTGGACATGCCATTCGGGGGCACCGGGGTATTTGTGGGCAGCAAAAGCATAGGAATACTCCATCCTCAGCGAATCCTCCACATATTTTTCACAATAGATTTCGCAGGCCCGTCCCTCTGTGTAATTGAGTGCCCTCACATCGTCAAGTCCTCCCGTGTGGTCCTTGTGATTATGGGTCAGGAGTATCGCGTCGAGATGACGCACGTCCTCCCTAAGCATCTGCGCCCTAAAGTCCGGACCGGCATCGACAAGAATTGTCATCCCTTCATGCTCCACCAGCACGCTCGACCGGAGTCTCTTATCCATCGGGTCCGCACTTCGGCAAACTTCACACTGACATCCGATTACAGGCACTCCCTGCGAAGTTCCGCTCCCGAAAAACGTCAACCGCGTCCGTCTCTTTTTATTCTCCTGGAAGTTTTCTGTGTAAGTCATATTATGTCCTTTTTGTATATGTGCGAAAGGCTTCAAAAAAACGGGAGGAGAGAAACTCTACGCGATTTTTTCATGAGCTGAGGGTTCTCACCTCCCGCGTGAAGCCGTATGCTCTGAAAGAATCTATTCCTCGCCACCAAGCGCCTCAATCCTCGTGTTCTCAGCCGTCAGGACGACAGTCGAAGTGCGTCCGATAAGCTTCGGGTCATAGTCCTCCCACACCTTGATGTAGTTTTCCGTGTATCCGCACATCTTCCCATTCTTGTCCGCGCCTTCAAAAAGCACCTGAGCCGAGTCCCCGAGACATCCGCTGACAAACTCCCGGTGCAGTTCCTTGCAAAGTTCCTCCAACCGCGCGACCCTTTCCGTCTTCACGCTGTCCTGCACCTGGTCTTTCCGCACGGCGGCCGGGGTTCCCGCCCGTCGTGAATAAGGGAAAATGTGAATGAACGCCGGACGTATCCTGTCCTTAAGAAAATTGTACGTCTGTTCGAAGAGTTCGTCTGTCTCGCCGGGAAATCCCACGATGACGTCGATTCCGAAGAATACCTTCCTGTCTACGAATGCCTTACGGATGTATTCAATCTTACGCGCAAAGGTTTCCGTGTCGTAGCGTCGTCCCATCTCACGGAGAACCGTGTCGCTTCCGCTTTGAAGGGGAATATGGAAATGCGGGAGGAACTTTGTCCCCGACACAATCCAGTCAATCATCGGTTCTGTCAGAAGATTGGGCTCAATTGACGATATGCGGTAGCGCTCAATGTCCTCGACGTCGTTCAGCGCCCTGATGAGGTCGAAGAAATTCTCTCCTGTGCTCTTTCCGAAATCTCCGGTGTTCACTCCGGTAATTACGATCTCACGGCATCCGGTGGAGGCAATCTCCTCCGCTTTCAGTACAATGTCGGCAATGGGCTCATTCCTGCTCTCACCACGGGCGTACGGCACCGTACAGTAGTTACACTTGAAGTCGCATCCGTCCTGGACCTTGAGAAACGAGCGCGTGCGTTCGCCGGTGGAATATGCTCCCAGATAATTGCAGTCCGAATACGCTCCGAGGACGTGTCCCTCATCCTTTCCGCCAGGCATATCCACGATGGCTTTCTCTCCATTCTCGGTGTTTTTACACGGATTTCCTTTCAGCGATTCGCCCCCGCTGCACTCGGAGACATATTTCAGTATCCCCGGAACGACCCAGTTCTTCTCCTTAGCCCCATAGACCTCCCGCACGCCCTCCAGAGCCTCAATCTCACCGCGTTTCAGCTCGGCATAGCAACCTGTCACGAAAATAGCCGCATCCGGAGACACCCTGTGCAACTTCCTGATGATGTTCCTGCACTTTTTGTCCGAATGTTCCGTCACCGAACACGTGTTCACGAGGAATATGTCCGCCCCCTTCGACCACGGCGTCACCTCCAGCGGCACTCCGCTCTCCAGAAGCCGTCTCTCATAAGTCGAGGTCTCCGCATAGTTCAGCTTACACCCCAGAGTAATAAACGATATTTTAGTATTCATAAACGCAGAAATCCGCTTCTAGAAACTTTTTTCACTGCCGCCGTCCATAGTAATCCGACTCCACTCGGCCTTGCCCCCTTTTATCGGCGGATTCTGCTTCGACATGCGGATTGAGAAATGTCCAAGACGTGGGTATCTTTTTTCGACACTGCGGACGATGCGTGCAGCGACGTTCTCGATGAGATTTGAAGGGGTGGCCATCTCCTTTGCAGCAATAGTGTATATCTCCGCCAAATCCATGGTGTCCGCGAGATTGTCAGTTTTTGCGGCTTTGTCGACATCGATTTCCGCCATGAAATCCACGATAAAACGATTGCCGTGTTTCTTTTCGTCCTCGTAACATCCGTGATTCGAATGGAATTCCATTCCCTCAAGTTCAAGTAAGCTTGTCATATCATTAAATTTTATCTTTATTCCTATCTTCCGTGGTGCACCAATTTCTCCGCAGCGCCACAGCCGGGTGCTACACCAATTATATATACGCAGGGCCGCTTTCCTATTTGAAAGCCTCCCGCAACCTTACGCTTCCATTCTCCGACCCTCAGAGTCCTGATGAACTCGTCAGAGGTCGTTATGTCGGCCGCGACGCAGACTAGCGTTCTGTCTTCGCATACGGAGCAGATGACGGAAAGCATCGCGTCGTTGCGGTAAGGCGTCTCGATGAAGATGTGGCTCCGGCCGCTTGCCGAGACCTCTTTCTCGATGGATTTCAGCCGTCCGCGACGCTCTGCCGGCTTTGCCGGGAGGTAGCCGCAGAACTCGAACGCCTGGCCATTCAGCCCGGAGGCCATCAGGGCCAACATCAGCGAGGACGGCCCGACGAACGGCACCACCTGAATCCCGCGCCTCTGGCAGAGCGAGACCAGCTGTGCTCCGGGGTCGGCGACCGCAGGGAGCCCGGCCTCCGAGATGAGTGCCACGTCGCCGCGCTGGAATAGCTCCAGGTAGGATTCCACAGTGGCAGCGTCCGTGTGCTCGTTCAGTTCGTGAAACTCCAGAGAGTCAATCTTTCCCCGCAACCCGGCCTTGGACAGATAGCGCCGCACTGTCCGCAGTTCCTCCACAACATATATTCCCACGCTTCCGAGCAGCTCCAACACCGGGGAGGGAATCACCCTCTCCGGCTCATAATCCCCGAGCGGAGAGGGCACCAGGTAAAGTTTATTCGTGATATTCTCCATATTCTCTAAAAATCTTATGCGACTGGGGTGAACATTATTCAGACTTGGGGGTGTACGCCTTTTTCTGCTTGCGTGTCAGTTTCGACTTCCGTGGCTTCTGTGCCTTCAGTGTGTCCCGTGCCTCCACTTTCAGTGTGTCCCGCGCCTCCACTTTCAGTGTTGTCAGCTTGCTCCGGTCCTCATCCTTTATTCCGTTGAATTCCAGTTGATAGCCCATACCGATGCCGTTACGCTGGGAGTTGTCAAGATAGTTCGTGTACTGGTCGGCGGAGTGCGAGAAAAGGTTCAGCCGCAGGGTTCCGGAGCGGTTCAGTTTTACTTCAATGTCTATGTCGCCCACCACGTCTGTGTTTGTGCCTGTCGACTTATACTGCCTGTTACCTATGTTTCCGTTCACCACCACGCGGTTGTTGAACAACTGTGTCGAGACGGCCACGTCGAAAACGTCGTTTCCTTTCGAGTTGGGCTGATAGTTCAGTCCGAGGTCTATCGGGATGTCGAGCCTCTGGAGGATGTTGTTGAGTTGGTTGGCCATCACCTCCGAGACGTTGGAGTAGAGCAGGGTAGAACTGTTCACGATGCCGGACTGCTCGTCAGGAAGGAAGCTGTTCGAGATAATCAGCGAAAGGAACTGCTTCTGAATCTTGTCTTCAGTGCTGAGCGCACTCTCAACCTTGGACTTTATGGTAGGGTCTATGTCCGGGACGTTAATCGAGAACCCGAGACGCGGGTTCTTCAGCTTGTCCGAGATGCTGATTCCGCACTCCACCGTCCTTCGCGTGCTCACCGACGTTGTGTCCGCAATCAGCGTTGACAGAGAGGCTTTCGTCTTGTAGAGCGCGTCGATGTTCAGGCTGCTCTCCATAATGTCGCCATTGAAGCGGATGGAGCTGCCCTCCTTAATCTGAAAGTCACGCGAGGCAAGCCCCAGGGCTACAAATTTGTAGCTTCCGCCGCTGATGTTGTAATTGCCGTTTATGTTGAAATCATCGCCTTTCATCTTCAGTTCAATCTGGCCGTTGCCGTTTGCCGAGAGCATGTTGCCGCTTTCCCTGTCAATCTCCACGAATGCCGTCACGCCAGGTGTGGCTCCCACGCGCAGATTGAGGCTGAAGTCTCCGGATTCCTCAGTCTGCTTCTTCAGCTTGCTCATCATCTCTTCATACGGGTCCACCCACACTACCTTTTCCTCTTCTCTGAATCTGAGCAGGTCGGTAGCTCCGGCCACTGACGTGTTCGGGATCGGGATGTGCAGGTTGCCGGTCTTTTCCGTAACAGCATCAATATCAAGTACAATTCCGCTGAAAGGACCGCTGATACGCACGTTTCCGCTGGCGAAGAGGTGTCCGTAAAAATAAGGGCTCAGGCTTGGAGTGGTGTCGAGACATTCCAGATCTTTCACGCTCGCCTTGAGATCCAGCCCCGGAGTCACGAAGTTTCCGAAAGTTATGGCCCCGTTCACATTTCCCGTGGAGCCGAACTTGTCAGTGACGCTTACATTGTCGAAATGCGCTCCATCATTGTCTATATGGACTGGACCGCTGACCTGATAGGGAACATTTGTGAAAGCGATGCTGAGCACCCCGTTGTCGATCCTTACATCTTCCGAACTGATTCCCGGAGATGTGACCGGCCCGTCAAGGGCAATACGTCCTGAAAGTTCGCCTTCGAACCTGTTGAAAATTTCCTCCACAAAGGGCCGTGCATAGCCGATGTTGAAGCCGTCGAGCTTGAGCTGCGCCTCTATCCCCTTGCTTGACGGCGTGTAGCGTGCCTGGGCCGAGAGTGTGTTTTTCCCGTTTATGTCGTTCTCCGCGCTTATGTCGAAGCGGTTGAATGTCTTGTCCCATTCGCACTTTGCGGCGAGAATTCCGATTTCCTCTCCGGCCATATAGGTCGAGTCGCAGACGACGTCGAGAAGAATGCTCTTGTCGTCGAGAGGAGAGACAAGCCTTGCAAGGCCGGTGAGCTTGCCCTGTAGTCCGAGATCCGGGGTTACGAGGGGATTCACGATGCCAATGTCGAATCGGCCGAGTTCCATGGAGAGCGTGTCAGCGGCGGATTTGGAGACCTTTCCGTATGCCGACAGCCGCTGCTCATCGTTGGTGAGTTCGAACGACTTGACCTGAGCAGTTTTGTTAGTGATGTTGAATTCTGACTCATGTATGCTCCAGTGCTGTGAATTGAGATGAACTGTCGACGGCAACAGGCGTATTCCCATCGCAAGTTCTCCGTCCATTCCGCGCGAAAGCTCTCCGAGCGCATAGATCTCTCCCCGGTTGTCGAGTTCCCCTTTGTTGTCATACTGAAAGCCAACTCCCATGCGGTTGTCGTCGGCATATATCTTCAGAATGCTATTCTCAAGCGAGGCAAAGTTTCCGAGCCTGATGACGTCCGCCCCGATGCTGCCTGTGAGGTTGTTGTCGTCGTTGTTGAAATCCGCCGTGAAATTCTTGAGAAAACTGCCGTTATATGCTACCCTTGAGGAGCGTATTGATGAAGTGAAACGTCCTTTCGGGGATATGCCGAGCCTGAGGCTCGTGCTGTCAGCGATGTACAGTCCCGGCGAGAGGAATGACAGCAGGCCGCGTGTGTCATGGAAACTGAGTCCTATGTCATATTTCCTACCGGGCCTTTCCTCGGCATTTTCTCCATCCTCCCCGCTGTGCCTCTCTTCGGAATCATCTCCATTTTTCCCCGCAAACTTTCCGCCAGCGTCTCCATAGAGCAGAGGCAGGTCGCGTCCGGTGGTAATCTTTTGCAGGTCGGATATGAACTCGCTCGGCGAGCCGCTGCCGTTATAGAGTGCATCGAGGAAACTTGATGCGAATTTTATCCTATATATTCCGTCCTTTGTGATGGACGTCAATTTTGCATCCCCGATATCGTGAATTCCAGACTCGTTTTCCAGCACGAGTCCGCCGAGTTCAATTTTTCCAATGAGGTCATTCCCTCCCGTCCTTACGAAATCTGCTCCGGTTCTGAACCTTAATCTCGAAATCTTCCTGTTGTCGAGTTTCAGCGCGTGCAAATCCGCATGACCGACATTCGCATAGAACTTGTAGAGGCTGTTGTTCGTGTTCTTTGAGAGAGCGAAAGTCCCTTGGAAGAGGAAATTCAGGTTTGGATCTCCGCATACGAATTTACCGTCAAAAGCGTCTTCGCTTATTTCACCCGCCGCCGCAATCCTGCTGTAGTCGTATCCCATCAGATTGAGCCTGTCCACTTTCAGCGAGTCGATGGATATCTGCATCTTATTGCCCCGTTCATCCGGCAGTTGCATCTTCAATCCTGTCTCAAGACTGCACTGGCGAATGGTCTCCGTTCCCGCAATCTTACCGACGTCCAGGTTCTTTGTCCGCAGCCTTGCGTCCATCCGGATGGGTCTGTTCTTCACAATGAGATCGTGGAACTTTATGTCAGCATCGAGAGCTCCGATGAGAGAGTGTATTTCCGGACGTATGTGCATATTGTTTATAGGTCCGTTTACGCGGCAGTTCATCATGAACCGCTGTCCTTTCGCAAACTTGTGAAAGTCAATATTTTCCGTAGTCCATGCATTCACCATCCGGTCAACTCCAGCCGAAGTGAACACGCAGCCCGACAACTTTGCGTCAATGGACATTTTCCTCACGTCGGGAATGTCTCCGAGGTGTCCGTCCACTGTCCCGATGAGACTGCCGTCGTCAAGGCATATCCGCACTTTCCGTATGTCCATATCCCTGACAGGACCGCTTACGCTTCCCGAATATATCTTCGCTCTCAGTCCGGTCCCTTCCAACATCGGAGCAAAGAACACAAGTGTCTGGAAATCAAGGAAACTATCTCCGAGAACGCCGTCCATCTTCACTTTGTTGATGTAGTCGGCGAATGCTTTCACGTCGTCGAAGCTCATCATATACAGCGGAACATCCAGATTTGAAAAGTCATCCCTCAGCTTTATGTTTCTGACTATCACCTTGCCTCCGCCGACCCGAGCCTCTCCGCTCAGATTTCGGCAGTTGAACCCGCTTCGTTCGCGGAACGACATCCCGAGTATAGTGCCAGTGACGGCTCCTCCCTTCATCTCGAGGTTCTTGCCACGCAGGTTTATATGTCTGACTTCCAGGTCAGTCCAATCTATCCCGACCTGTCTCGGCGCTTCTCCCTTTCTTTCCGACGGAACGTATGTCCCCTCGACGATATTGGCGTCCGGTCCGAAGTTCAGCATGCGGAATCCCATATCTTCGACTCTCACGTCTCTGATTGAGAATATCTCCTTCTCACTGATTGGCCTGGGCTTCTTTTCCTCGGAAGAACTGAGTCCGAAAATTCTCGTCAGATTGGTTGTTAACCCTTCGAGCACGAGGTTCATCTGCGCGTCCTTCACTTTTGCCTGCGACACCTTGAGCCCTTCTCCGGTGAACAGCCCGTCAATCGAGAATCCGGCGATGATGCTGCCGGCACGGAAAAATGTGTCAACCTTCGGCTTGAGCGTGTCCGCCGGAATGACAGGAGCCCCGTCAAGTATGAGCACGTCCTCCAGAACCAGCGTGTTGAAAGGCCTGAGGTGTATCTTTCCTATTCTTATGTCCGCCGGGACCGCCTCCTTCAGCTTTGCCGTCACCTTGTTTGCCACGAATGTCTGGACACGAGGCGACTGCAATGTGATGAACGCCGCCCCGATGAGAACGGCAATCGTCACAAGGACAATCTTGATGATATGAAAGGCTTTCCTCAAAAAAATGTATATTGTGTAACCTGCAAAATTAAGAATTTGTAGCGAGAAAGGGAAGCCGTTTCGTCTATTTTGTCGGTGTTTCTCTCTTTTTTCTGTGTATTGTGATGTTTGTGTTCGTAAAATGTCGATTTTGTCCATTTTTCTGAACGGATTGTCTATGTTTCTGAGACCTCAGTTGGATAACTTTGCAAAAACAAAGTTTCAAGTTAAAGACATGAATTCACTAAACCACATTCTCCGCTGCATCCTATCGGTGGTATTGCCGTTTCTTCTGCTATGCAGTCCGCAATCAAATGCGAAAGACAACACTGAATGCTCTCCGCTATATCAGAACCGCTTTATTGAGCTGCCGCTTGGAAGCATTTCAGCGGATGGCTGGCTCAAGGAGATGTTGATAAGACAAAAGAATGGTGCAACCGGTCATCTTGACGAACTCTATCCTGAGGTTATGGGATCGCGCAACGGCTGGCTCGGAGGTGATGGTGATCAGTGGGAGAGAGGGCCATATTGGATTGACGGACTGCTGCCTCTCGCATACATCCTTGACGATAATAATCTCAAGGCCAAGGTGCGTCCGTGGGTGGAGTGGATGCTCTCGAGCGGACAGGAAAATGGACAGTTCGGCCCAAGCACGGACTATGCTCCGGAGAAGGGTCTTCAGCGCGGTAACTGCCAGGATTGGTGGCCGAGAATGGTTGCCCTAAAGGTGCTACAGCAGCATTATTCCGCAACCGGTGACGAACGTGTCATAAAGTTGATGACCAATTATTTTCGTTATCAACTTTCGGTAATCCGCGAAAAGCCGCTCGACAACTGGACGTTTTGGGCAAGACATCGCGGCAGCGAGAATCTCAATTCTATATATTGGCTATATTCCATAACAAAAGACGATTTCCTCATCGAACTCGGTGACATCATATATTCCCAGACCGAGCCTTTCACCGAAATGTTCCTCTCTCACGACAAACTGACGAGGGTAGGAACCATCCACAGCGTGAACCTTGCTCAGGGAATAAAGACTCCGATAGTCTATTGGCAGCACGACCGCGACCCTAAGTACCTTGAGGCGGTATCTTGCGCCATGAACGACCTGGAGCGTTTCCATGGCTATCCGAACGGGATGTTCAGCGGCGATGAGGCCATTCACGGGAATGATCCTACACAGGGAATTGAACTATGCGAAATCGTTGAGTATATGTATTCGCTGGAGACGATGTATCGCATAACCGGTAATCCTCGCTTTGTCGAGACGCTTGAGAAGGTTGCCTTCAATGCACTGCCGGCACAGACGACCGATGACTACATGACACGTCAGTACTTTCAACAGGTGAATCAGATAAATGTGATGGAACGTGAGTCCAACTTCGACGTGAACCATTCCGGACTGGACGGCTGCTTCGGACTCCTGACCGGCTTTCCGTGCTGCACTTCCAACATGCATCAGGGCTGGCCTAAGTTTACTCAAAATCTATGGTATGCGACGCCAGATGGCGGGCTTGCTGCAACGGTCTATTCTCCAAGCAGTGTGAGGACGCGTGTCGCCGGCGGCGTGGACGTGAAAATCAGCGAGATAACGAAATATCCATTTGAAGAGATGGTCACTTTCAGAATTGACGAAATGTCCCGGAATACCGAGTTCCCGTTTGTCGTGCGCATCCCGTCGTGGAGCGAGAAGACATCGGTGAAGGTTAATGGAAAGGAAATCTTTGATGTGGCGGACGTTGATAATCTTCTGACAGTGAAGAGGAAATGGAAAAAAGGTGACGTGATGGAGCTCAGTTTCACTCCTCAGGTGCGTCTCACTCTCTGGAAAGAGAATGCCCGTGCCGTGGAAAGGGGACCGCTGGTATATGCGCTGAAAATTCCGTCTGAGAAAAGGACCGTGGAAATAGAGAGCTCGAAAAAGAACCAGAGAAAGTTCTATTATGAATACAAGGCAAAGGCTCCATGGAACTATGCTCTTGTGCAGGTGCCGGATAGCGATTTGGAAAAGCACTACGCGTTCTCGCGCAATGAAAAATCTTCCGAGGAAAATTTCCCGTGGAGCGAGGAAGGTGCACCTTGCAGCATAGTCACCGAAGCGGTGAGATTCAATAGTTGGAAGGAATACAACGGAATGGCTGGGCCGATGCCCTACAGCATAATGTTCAATCCTAACGTCGGAAAGAAACGCGAAAAGATAGAACTGATACCATACGGCTGCACTATCCTCAGAATCACCGAATTCCCGATGGTGGGAAAGCATAGCGCGGAGTAGCGGGCCTATATCGCCGATTGAAATATTTTCGGAATAACCGACATATAAATTAATAACATTTAAACTCATTTCTTTATGAAAAAAGCATTGTTTTTTGCGGCAATGACCGCAGTTATGGTATGTTTCGCGTCATGTGAGAAACAGGAACAAAAACCTTCGACGTCAGATAAGGAAAATCAAGACAATCCGGAATCTCCTGCAGAGAAATATCGACTGCTTGAAGACTTTGAGGATGGCGGAATGCTGACATGGACCGGTTCTAATGGGTGCTCGTTCGAAATCGCCGACAATCCGGACAAGAAGGGGGTCAACACCTCGGCGAAGGTCGGCAAGATCACTGCAAGCGGAGCTCAATGGGAATTTACATGGAGCACCTATTTCGGAGTGAAGCAGGAGGGCGACATTCCGGCATATCTCGATTTTTCGGAGGATGGCTACATCGTAAAGGTGGATGTTTATTCACCAAAGGCCGATTCCCCTGTCTATCTCAAGATTGAGGGCGACGAGGTTCAATCAATAGAGATTCCAACCGTGAAGACTACCAAGTCCGGCGAATGGGAGACGCTCACGTTTGACTATGAGCCTTATTCTCCGGTTGACGGGGCATACCGCAACTTCGTGATACTCTTTGATGCTGGTGTCGAGACTGCCGGCGGCGAGATTTTCTTTTATGACAACATCCGTCTCTGCAAAGAATAGTTTCATATTGGGGCTTGTCTCAAATATGTATGGTATTTCATAATTTTGACAAAATGAGAGAAATCTTTATAAAAATTGTGACCATTCTGTGTGCTTCTGTCCTCTCCGTATCGATTTCTGTCGCGGAGGGACAGAATATGCGCATCCGCGGCAATGTCACGGACGAAGAAGGAAAGCCGCTTGAAGGCGTAGCCGTTATGGAAAAAGGCACTTCAAATGGCGTTCTTACTGACTCAGAGGGAAAGTTTCTCCTTAAGTCCGATTCTGAGAACGGGACGATCGTATTCAGCTGCCTCGGTTATCTGACAGTAGAGGTGACGGCATCCGACACTGATGCGCTTGCGAAGGTGGTGATGAAGGAAGAGAACATGATGATAGATGGCACCGTCGTCATCGGCTACGGAACCATACGGAGGAGTACCCTTGCCAATTCAGTGGCGAGTGTCCGGAACGACGACCTCGTTCAGGGTGCGGTGACATCGCCGTTGCAGATGCTTCAGGGCCGTGTCGCCGGACTTTCCGTTTCTACGGCATCTGGCGATCCTAACGAGGGGAATCCGCAGATGATGCTCCGAGGAGTCTCTACCCTTATGTCCGCCCAATCGCCGCTGATTGTGATTGACGGAATCATAGGCGGCAGCCTGAACAACGTCACTCAGGATGATGTCTTGTCGGTGGATGTTCTCAAGGATGGCGCGGCTGCCGCGATTTACGGAACGCAGGGAAACAACGGCGTCATACTCATAACCACAAAGAGGGGAACAGGGAACGCGAACACTATTCTCTATCATGGATATATGTCCGTTGACAACATCTCCAATAAAATAAAGGTATTCTCCCCGTCCGACTACAAGAATCTGAAGGAACTTTCCGAGGGAGCGTTCATCCCGCTTGACAACGGGTATGAGACAGACTGGAGCAAAGAGGTGTTCCGTCCGGCTGTCAGCCACTACCACAATCTGTCGTTCAACGGAGGCCGTGAGAAAGGCCGCTACTACGCCAATATCTCCTATAACAGCCATCAGGGGATCATGAAGGGGTCGGACTTGAACAAGTTGAATATATCCGTCGGCACGAATCATTCGTTCTTCGGTGACCGTTTTCAGGTAAGTGCGAATCTGAGCGATGTCTTCGCGAGGGGACATCAGGTCTCGGAGGAGAACGCGTATCTCGGTGCACTGATTGCCAACCCTACTTCCCCTGTGCGCAACGAGACGACTGGAGACTACTCAATCTTTGCCAATGTCCCTAACCCGTCCCGTTCGATAAACGAATTCCGTGAGGATGTGAACTGGAACGAACTCTCTGCCAACGGAAAACTGACATGGTCACCTCTGAAGAGCCTGACCGTCAATGCTGTCGGCGGTATGAAACTGTTCTATCATTTTAATGGGGCTTATGCTACAAAGTTTTTTGATGAGAACCAAAGCAATGGCCAGGCATGGCGTAACACGAGCATGAACCTCACGTGGAATGCCCAGTTGTTCGCTCAGTATAGTGAGCGTTTCGGTCGGCACGATATAACGGCCGTAGGGGGCTACAGCTGGTATAGCTATGATGTTCAGAACTTTGCCGGCTACAACTATGATTTCCCGACCGACAAGTTCGGGTACAACAATATGGGACTGGGGCTTGCCCTCAAGGAGGGGAATGCTACAATGTCTTCCGCGCGTTCGATGAATCGCCTGATGTCATTTTTCGGTCGCGTGAACTATAGTTACGACGACCGCTATGTCCTTGCCCTCTCTCTTCGCGGAGACTGCTCCTCTAAGTTCGGCCCGAATCACCGTTGGGGAGCCTTCTGGTCCGCTTCAGGAGCATGGAGAATCAGCAGCGAGGAATTTATGAGCGGAGCCAAGGATTGGCTTGACGAACTGAAGTTCCGGCTCAGCTATGGAGTGACCGGCGTAGAGCCTTCGTCACCATATCTCTCGCAGATGATTTACAAGTATTCGAATCCCGTCTCCATGGATGGGAAGTACATCTGGACTATATCTCCGTCGGCAGTCGCCAATCCAGACCTCAAATGGGAGGAAAAACACGAGGGGAATATCGGCCTCGATTTCTCTATATTCAGTTCGCGCTTTAGCGGTTCTATAGATTTTTACATGCGCAATACGAAGGACCTGCTCTACAGCTACAGCGTCCCGATGCCACCGAACCTCGCATCGACAATCTATGCTAATGTTGGTTCAATCTCCAACCGTGGTGTGGAACTGATGCTTTCCGGCCAGCCTGTGAAGACTCGCGACTTCACTCTAAACCTAACCGGAAACGTTTCATACAACAAGAATAGGCTTGTTAGTCTCTCCAACGATCGCTATCAGCGCGATTTTATGGAAGTTGGCTCCACCGGTTCACCAGTTCAGCAGTCGACCCACCTGATGAAGGAAGGAGGCGAGATAGGTGACTTCTATGGTTGGAAGAGTACCGGAATAAAGGAAAACGGTGCATGGATTATTGATGGCGGTGCCTATGGAAAGGAGGACTCCCGTCAGATTATCGGCAACGGTATTCCGAAGTTGAACGCCGCACTTTCTGTCTCGATGGCCTATAGGGGTTTCGATCTCTCGTTCTCTTTCCGCGGCGCATTCCTTTATCAGATTCTGAATCAGTACCGTATGCTATGGGAAACATGGCAACATGGACAGCAGTACAACTACCCTGTCTCCATTCTCGAAAAGCCATATGGGGGTGAATATGGAATCAAAGCCACGACCTCTCCGGCGTATGTGAGTTATTATGTTGAGGATGGTGATTTCGTGAAACTCGACAATGTCACGTTCGGCTATAACTTCAAGTTCGGGAAGAAATGCCCTGTCAGAACACTGCGGCTCTACTTGTCCGGGCTGAATCTCTGCACATTCACAAAGTATAGGGGCATAGACCCGGAAGTGAATTTTATGGGGCTCGCGCCAGGCATCGACTACACGTCGACATATCCGACGACGAGAACCTTCTCCTTCGGAGTGAAAGTTGGATTTTAAAGAACTTGAAAATGATGAAAACGAGAATATATGCTGCCGCAGCTGTCTTGATGTCTTGTGCCTCGTGCAGTATGGACGAGATTGTGTACTCGGACATGACAGCCGGTGAATATTATACCAATTTCTCTGAAAGCGATGTGCCGGCTGCAATCGGAAAACTCTATTCCGACCTTAGGCTTCTCTACTGCGGAAACGATGTCCACAAGGAGGGATGCTGGTACTACACCAACGAGGAAATGGCTGATCTATGGGTGACTCCCAAACGTGGAGGCTCATGGTATGACGGTGGAATCTACTACCGCCTGAACCAGCACCGCTGGGAGTGGACCGATGCTCATGTTCTGAATAACTGGAGAAAGGCCTATCGCTGCATAAACGACTGCAACAGACTGATATATGAATTTACGAACGCCGGGCTTGCCTCTGAGGTTGAGATGATGTCAGAGATTCGGGTCGCACGGGCGTTCTGGTATTGGGTGCTGTGCGATATGTACGGGAATGTGCCGATTCAGACAAAATATGATGTGCCGGATAACTTTCTTCCAGAAACCTCTTCCCGTCAGGAAGTCTTTGAATTTATGGTTTCCGAGCTCCAGGAGAGTATTCCGCATCTTCTCGCGAAGGCCTATGGACGTTGGGACAGCTTTGCTGCCAAGTGTCTGCTCGCGAAATGTTACCTAAATGCTGCGTCATGGGGCGTGACCGTTGAGGGAAACGCGTGGGACAAAGTCGCGGAACTCTGTGACGAAATCATCTCTTCAGGAAAATATTCGCTTGAAGCGGATTACAAGGCATCATTTGTTACTGAGAACCAGAATTCGAGCGAAATCATAATGGCCGTCTGCAACGATGAAACCTATGACGACTCGGAGCCGTTCCGCATCCATCTATGGACAATGCATTGGAAGTACTGCTACCATGCCAATACTGTCACCCAGTATTGGGGAGGTTGCTGCGCTACACCGGAATTTGCCATGAGCTACGACCCAGATGACCTCCGTTACGGAAAGTCATGGTTCGAGGGACAGCTCTACGATAACACAGGGGTATACACTGGCAAACCAGGCTCGCTTCTTTACTGCGATCCGTGGGACTCTCGTGACAAAGGCAAGCCACTTTGTCACACGAAAGAGGTACCTCTGTTCGAGGGTGATGCCATACCGACCACAGGTGAGGCTTCCGGGGTGCGGATGCAGAAATATGAAATACGTACCGGTGCACTGAATCGTCTCAGCAATGATTTCGTGCTTTTCCGCTATGCCGACGTGCTTTTCATGAAGGCGGAGGCTTTGTATTGGAAGAACGGAGGGGTGGCGACGCAGGACTGCTGTGATCTGATAAACAGCGTCCGCAAGCGTGCCTTTACTACCTTCACCGACGATAAGAAAGTGACAGTGGCGCAACTCGATGACGACCGCTTCCTTCAGGAGTATGCATGGGAATTTTGTCAGGAGGGACAGCGCCGTCAGCAGCTCATACGCTTCGGGCAGTTTCTCACGAAGGAGTGGTTTCTCCACGAACCTACTAATGATACGGACAGACTTCTGTTTCCGATTCCTCGTGAGGAGATGCTTGCCAATCCGAATCTGAAGCAGAATCTTGGCTATCCGAAACTATAAGAATTTTTCAAAATAATAAAAATGAAGAATATCACTGCCATACTATTGCCGCTGTTTGCCGCGGCTATGTGCTTGGGCTGCGGCTGTTCGGAGTCTAGGGACGGAGAATACGGAATTCCAGAAAAACCGGGGAAACCCTCTGTGGAGAATCGTTTCCTTAACCGCTGCGACTTCGAGAACGTCACACTGACTTTCACTCCGAACGGGCCGGACTATTCCGTGGTAACGAATCCTAAACGCGAGGGCCTGAACCGCTCGAAGCACTGCGGCAAAGTGGTTACGGCTGGAAACAAATGGGAACTCATCTGGAGCGAGCCGCTTCCGCGCAAGCTGGACTTCACGCGCAACGCCCCGGTCTTCAAACTTAAGGTGCTCGCTCCACGGGCAGGCGCGAAGGTCTATTTCAAGATTGAGCCGCCGCAGCTCGGAGAAAGCAATCCAAAGGCGCTGGAGGTCACGGATGTCGTCACGACAAAGACAGGCGAATGGGAGGAACTGGAGTTTGACTTCACTGGTATGGCTCCGGAAAGCAATATGTACCAGAAAATCGTCCTTCTTTTTGATGCTGGAGGTACTTCTTCCGGCGAGAAATGGTATTTCGACGACATAATGTGCCCTGACGACGATCTTACGGATATATGCCTCTTCCAACGCTATGAGGGCAATCCAGTCTTTGAACCTGAAGGACCCGCGAGTTGGAGAAACAAGCACATTGCCAATGCCGGAATCCTTTCACCGGCCAATTCCCCAGACGGGAATTGGTGGCTCTATTGCAGGGGCAGCGGAGACGTCCCTTATTACTGCGACCAGATAGGGCTCTATCGTCAGAACGCTTCTGACTTTAAGCCATTCGGGCCGTGGAACGAGTACGAGGGCAACCCCGTGCTCCCTGTCGGTCCCGTCGGCTCTTTTGATGACGGATACCTGCTCGACACTGCTCCTGTGGTAGGAAAGGACGGTGTTATCTATGTCTATTATCAAGGTAACACAACGGCGCACAATGCTGCCTGTCTCTGCGTGCGTTACTCTACTGACGGTATTCATTTCACAGGTATAGACGCTCCGCTCCTTAAAAAGGGATGCAGCGACGCGGTCTATCATGACGGAAAGTACTACATCTACTATGGCGGTGGTAATCCTTGCCGTCTCTATGTTTCCGTCACCGAGGACCCTCTTTCCCTTGCGAACTCCGAGACTTATGAGACTATCCCAATCGGCGGCGGCCCGTCCAACTTCGACTCCTACGCCGTCAACGGCTCAATGGTGTTCCGTCTCAAAGGCGTTGACAAATGGTTCGCGTCCTATCAGGGCAGTAGCAATAGCTACGATTTTCCGGACCGTTTCCATATTGCCGTTTCCGACGATCTTATACATTGGACCAAGATTGACAATGACCGTCCTCTCTTTACGAGGGGTAGCCGCGGAGAATGGGATCAGGGCGGAATCTGGTTCTGCGAAATCTTCGAGCACGAGGATATGCTTTACCTATACTATGAGGGGTGGGGACGCAAAGGCTATGTCCCTAACCGCGATGAACCATATTTCTCCGGCTGTTCGCGCATCGGTGCGGCCTATGTCCCAAAGGCTGAGTTTCTCGAATGGTGTGGCATAAAATAGGCTTGGTTTATCCGAAAAATCATATTCCGAATCGGATTTTTCTTAGAATCTGTTTAAATTTACGGAATGTCATATTACGGAATAACACAAACGCCTGAGTTTATGAAGAAAAACATGTCGTTAGGGAAGTCTATACTCATTATTCTTTCACTTTGTGGCATCCTATGTCCTCTGCGCGCTACGAGTCTCCAGTTCAGGCATATTGGGGAAAAGGAGGGGCTTAAATACACCTGGGTTCATCATATAACCGGGGACAGCCGCGGGTATATATGGTTCTCGACAATGTACGGGGCGTTCAGATATGACGGCTTCGGATTTCGGGAATATGCCTTCCGCTCCGATGATGGAAAGGTTCTCCGTGTTCTGAAGGTCTTCGAGGATTCGCGCTCGAACCTTTGGTTCTGCACCGATGGAGGTCTTTTCCGCCTCAATCCTCATGACGGTTCGCAATCCCGCTTTTCCTCGACTTTGGAAGCTCCGTTCCGGATAGGTTCCAATCTGGTGGAGGACATTTGTGAAGATGACGATGGCAATCTGTGGATTGCTGGCGGTTCGGGAGTTGATTGTCTCGGCATAAACGGAACTCGGGCGTATTATGGGCTTGGGCGCACCAAATGTTTGATGTTGGATTCCCGTGGAAATGTTTGGGCTGCGGTCGGGGATAGGGTGTTGACGCTTGACCGCGAATCAGGGGACTTTGTTCAGATTGGGCTGCAGTCGGTCAGTGGAATGATAAACGACATCTATCAGGACTCCTCCAACGACATATGGATTGCGAGCCGCAATGGTCTTGTCTGCTATAGTCAGCAGTCAAAACAGACCCGTTCTTACAGCGTGGCTTCGGGTGAACTTCGCAACAATCTGGTTCGGCAGGTCATCCAAGACAGGAACGGAGATATCTGGGCGGCCACAGAAGGTGGAATAGTAAGAATCACTGGTGGGCGTACCGAACTTGTCATGGCAGAAGGTGGCAATCCATGGGGGCTGAACGACAATGCCGTCTATAGCCTCTACTGTGACTCCGATGACAATCTTTGGGTGGGCACTTTCTTCGGAGGGGTCAATGTCCGTTACAATCATTTTAGGATGTTCGACTTCATGTTGACAAGTTCATCCTCATTCTCCGCATCCAGCAAGGTCTTGAGCGGAATTGTCCACGCGGGAGACAGACTCTATGCCGGAACTGAGAACGATGGCCTGTACATCTTGGGACCGGAAGGCAATAATGTCCACTGCCCGGCGGGAAAGGACGGCTTGAAGAGCGGTAACATCCATTCTGTCTGCCTTGACCGGCGCGGAAACCTCTGGCTCGGAACTTATCTTGGAGGACTATACATGAGGCCGAAGGGCCGTTCTTCGTTCATAAGCTTCCGCTCCGGCAGCCGACGTGCACCGGAACTTACGACGAACAATGTCTATAGCATCCTTAACGACAGCATGGGAAATCTCTGGGTAGGGACGCGGGACGGAGGACTCTATCGCTACGACTACGAGACCGGGACCTTAGTTCATGTCGCCGGCAATCTTCCCAATAACCTGTTCATCTGGGATATCTTCGAGGATAGTGTCGGTGACATCTGGCTGGCCTGCTACGGCGCCCATATCTGGAAGCTTTCCTCGTCGGAGGGCTATGCCGCCCATGAAGTCGAATCGCCGGTAAGCACATATGTGTCAATCTGTGAATTGTCCGACGGACGCATTGCATTCTGTACGGAGACGGACGGGATAATATGTTTCAATCCAAGGGACAATTCGTGCGCAAAAGTAACCTTCAGTTTCGGACTTCCCGACGACACTGTCTATGCCGCGCTTCAGGACGACTACGGGAACCTGTGGTTCTCGACAAACTCCGGTCTATGCCGTACAGACCTCAATTTCAGTTCATATACGAGATACACGATTTGCGACGGACTGCCGACCAACCGCTTCAATTACAATTCTGCTGAGAAACACGATGGGAAACTCTATTTTGGCAGTACTAATGGTCTTGTGGAGGTGGATCCGTGCCGCGAGATAAGGATGGATGCGAACCGGCCGATAAGATTCAATGATCTGTGGATAAATAACATACGGCAGAGTATCGGGCCAGACGGGCCGTTGCCTTCTGATATAAATGAACTCGATGTCCTAAGGCTTGAACACTGGCAGAACACCTTCTCGATAGATTTCTCCAACAATATGTTCGGCTATAACTACGGACAAACATTCGCCTACAAGATGAAGGGACTAGACGACGATTGGCATGTCCTCGATGCTTCCAACCGAGTGGATTTCATGGGGCTCAAGCCTGGCAACTACTGCCTTTCGGTCGCCAACATGTCTGAAGGCCATGTTATGGACAATATTTCCTCGCTGAAAATCATGGTGAGGCCAGTGTGGTGGCAGAGCACTGCAGCGAGGATCTGCCTCGCTATTCTGCTGCTTGCATTGGCGACGTGGCTTCTGGTGATGTTCGTGATGTCATCGAAGCATAGACATGAACTTGAAATAGAACGTCTTAATAGGGAGAAGGACAAGGAAATCGCCGATATGAAGTTCCGCTTCTTCGATAACATCTCACACGAGTTCAAGACTCCGCTCTCGCTCATTCTCGGGCCGGTTGAGCAGTTCATGAACGGCATTGTCCCAGAGGGGAAGATGGATAGGTATTTCGAAATAATCAAAAAAAACGCGGACAAACTGCTCGCTCTCATCAATGAACTGCTCGGCTTTCGTGAACTCCAGTCGGCAACGCTCAGTCTGTCATCGTTCGACGTCCTGAATTCCGTCACCAATGTTATGGGGCGCTATGAATGGCAGTTAGAGGACAAGGGCATAATGGTTTCTATCGACGTCCCGGAGTCTCTTGTGGTGGAGGCGGACCTGGAGAAGTTTGAGACGATTCTCGATAATCTGCTGTCCAATGCCTGCAAGCACTGTTCGAAAGGTGACAATGTATGCATACGTGCCGAGAAGGACGGAGAAATGCTGCGCCTGACTGTGCGTGACACGGGGGAGGGTATTTCGCCAGACAAATTGGAGCACATCTTTGACCGCTTCTTTACGGTCAAGTCCTACGATATGTATTCCTCCGGAGTCGGACTGTCTCATGTGAAGTCTCTTGTTGAGTTGCACGGCGGTCGGGTATTCGCCGCCTCTAAAGTCGGGGAACTGACCGAAATCGGATTTGAGATTCCGCTCCATTCCGATAGTCGCGGGGACGTTCAGAATCCGGAGTGTGAGACTGTTTCCATGAATATGGAATATGCCTCCGATGATCGTATGCATTCCCTTGAGAAGTATTTTGTAGAGACCGACCTCGACAATGGGGAGTACCTGAAGATTGCCTCTGAGACAGTCATCTTGATTGTTGAGGACGACAGTTCGATGAAGGACCTTTTATTCGATTATTTCTCCAGGAAATACATCGTCATAGGAGTGGACAACGGCGAGGCTGCTTCGAGACTAGTTCGCGAGGGGCGTGTCGATATAGTGATTTCCGATGTCATGCTTGATGGCATGTCCGGATACGACCTGTGCCGGAGTATAAAGAGCAGCATCGACACGAGCCACATCAAGGTCATACTTATGACCGTCCTCTCCGAATATGACCAGAAGTGCCGGGGCTACCTTGCCGGAGCGGACTCGTGGATTGTCAAGCCGTTCTCTTTCTCGTTACTTGAACTCATGGTCAGGAACATAATAGTCGGCTCATGGATCAGCCGCGAGAATTACCGCAAGTTCGAGATAGACCTTTCCAAGGTGGAGATTCCGGCTTCTAACGCAGACGAACAACTTTTGAACAGAATCTCTTCAGCGGTGATGGACAGCATCTCTGATTCTGAATTCAATGTTGACACTCTCTGCCTTCGTATCGGCATGAGTAAGGCCTCGCTTTACCGGAAACTCAAGGCGCTGACTGGGCAGTCCGGCAATGAGTTTATCCAGAATGTCCGTCTCAAGTACGCCGCAAGACTTCTCATCGACTCGGACAGGCTAGTCTCCGCCGTAGCTTACGACTGCGGATTCTCCGATCCATACTATTTTTCCCGCGCCTTCAGAAAATTATTCGGGATGTCTCCGAAGCAGTGGCGCCAACAGCATCACGAGGGGACAGATACGGAAATTAACAGGAGTACCGATGCTGAAGCTTGCCCGGAAAATGAACCCCCCGGGAATCTAAGAGAATAGTCCATATATAATCTGGACATAGATGAAATTTTTCGTACTTTTGCAGCGTAATAACATTTGCCCGGAGCGAAATTTCTCTTTTGTGCGGGCAATATTTACGAGACTTGATGAATATGGACATAATCTTAGGAATAGAATCTTCGTGCGACGACACATCGGCGGCCGTCATAAGGGACGGCTACCTTCTGTCGAACGTAATCGCGAGTCAGGACGTGCACAAGGCCTATGGTGGCGTGATTCCGGAACTCGCCTCACGCGCACACCAGCAGAATATTGTGCCTGTGGTGAGCCAGGCCATCGACAGGGCGCTCATCAAGAAGGAGGACATCACTGCAATCGCGTTCACCCGCGGTCCGGGACTTTTGGGTTCGCTGCTGGTCGGCACGTCGTTCGCAAAGGCGCTTTCCATCGCGCTCGGATGTCCTTTGATTGAAGTGAACCACCTTCAGGGACACATACTTGCAAATTTCATAAAGCAGTACGACAAGGAAAACCGCGCACCGCAGTTTCCCTATCTGTGCCTTCTGGTTTCCGGCGGAAACTCGCAGATTGTCAGGGTGGACAGCCCGCTGGAATACGAGATTCTCGGACAGACTATCGATGACGCTGTTGGCGAAGCCTTCGACAAATGCTCCAAGATGATGGGGCTCGGTTACCCGGGCGGCCCGATTGTGGACAGACTGGCGAAGGAGGGCGACGAAAACCGCTTCCATTTTGCGAAGCCCCATGTCCCGGGGCTGGACTATAGTTTCAGTGGCATCAAGACCTCGCTGCTCTATTTTGTCCGCGATGAGATTGCAAAGAATCCGAATTTCATGGAGGAAAACAAGGCGGACATCTGCGCCTCGTTTCAGAAAGCGCTGATAGACATTCTGATGGATAAGCTTGTCAAGGCCGCGAAGCAGACCGGCATCCGCGAGGTGACAATCGGCGGCGGTGTTTCCGCTAACAGCGGACTCAGAAACCGCATCACACTCGAAGGACAGAAACGCGGATGGAACGTCTATCTTCCTGAGTTCAAGTTCACGACGGACAATGCCGCGATGATTGCCATTGCCGGCTACTACCACTATCTCAATGGTGAGCGCACATCCCTTGATGTCGCACCGGTGTCCCGCCTTGCCGAATTTTGAAAAATCCAATAAAAAGCGATCTGCTTCGTTGCACTGCGACAATTCAAAATTTTATAGTTATGAAGGAATTAGAATTGACCTGCAGGGTCGGAAAGGAAATATCTGAAGATGAACTTCGCTCTGCTGCTGCGAAGGCTCTCGGCGTGGGGGTGAAATCTGTGGGGGAGTGCAGACTCGTGCGGCGTTCGGTTGATGCCCGTGGAGACGTGATTTACCGCCTTCGCTATCAGGTTTGCACTGCTGCCGAAAGTCTTGAAGACTACGCGATTCCTGAATATCACGACGTTCACGATGCAAAGCCGGTGATTGTCGCCGGCGCCGGCCCTGCCGGGATGTTCGCCGCGCTGCACCTTCTGATGCGAGGCCTCAAGCCCGTGATTATCGAGCGTGGGAAGGATGTGCACGCCAGGAAATTTGACGTCGCGAAACTCTCTGACAAAGGTGTTCTGAATCCGGACTCGAACTATTGTTTCGGCGAGGGCGGCGCCGGCACATTTTCCGATGGCAAACTTTTCACCCGCTCCTCAAAGCGCGGCGACATCCGGGAGGTCCTGCATCAGTTTGTGCGTTTCGGTGCATCCGAGTCCATTCTCACCGATGCCCATCCTCATATAGGCAGCGACCGTCTTCCGCTCGTGGTCGAAAACATCCGCAAATGTATAATAGAGCATGGCGGAGAATACCATTTCGACTCACGCATTACGGACATATCTCCGAAACCAGACGGGGGCTACAATGTCGTAACGCTCGGTGGTGACGGGTCTTCAGTGACATATTCCGCCAGAAACATAATTCTCGCAACAGGTCATTCCGCGAGGGATATTTACGAGCTCTTCAACAAGAAGGGATGGGCGCTGGAAGCGAAGGGATTTGCGCTTGGCGTCAGGGTCGAGCATCCGCAGTCGCTGATAAACAAGATTCAGTACCACGGCAAATATCAGCCATTCATGCCGACGGCCGAGTATTCTTTCGTGACCCAGATTGAGGGTAGGGGAGTTTTTTCTTTCTGCATGTGCCCTGGAGGCATCCTTGTTCCCTCCTCGACTGAGGATGGCGAGACGGTCCTGAACGGTATGTCAAATTCTGCGAGGAATTCAAAATGGGCAAATGCCGGAGTCGTGGTCAGCATTGAGCCGGGAGATATCCCGGAATATCCGGCATCGGACCCGCTTTCCCTGATGAAGTTCCAACGCGATGTCGAACGCTCGGTCTACAACTGGGTGCAGAAAGCACGGCAGGGCGTGGGCGGCACCGTCAAGGAGGCCCTCTCGAATGCAGGAGCCTCGAAACCTGCTCTGAACCCGTTTGCAGCACCCGGCCAGAGGATGATGGACTTTTGCCGGGGTGTGCTTTCAACAAATCTTCCTGCAAGTTCATATCATCCGGGGGTAATTTCCGCCCCTCTCCATGAGATGCTTCCGGAACATGTCCGCCTTCGTCTGAAATATGCCTTTCCGCAGATTGGAAACAAGATGCGCGGCTACTACACCAACGACGCGCTCCTTCTTGGCGTGGAGTCTCGCACATCCAGTCCGGTCCGCATTCCGCGTGATCCGGAGACTCTCCAGCACACTCAGCTTTCCGGACTTTATCCCTGCGGAGAAGGTGCCGGTTACTCCGGCGGCATAGTCTCGTCCGCCCTCGACGGCATCAACTGCGCGGAAAGAATAGCGAACGGGCGGTAGTCTATGGAAAGCACAATATCACCTTTCGCGCGTCCTCTTTACGTGATGGCCAAGCCTGCCGGCCCTACCTGCAACCTCGCTTGCGAGTATTGCTACTACCTGGAAAAGAATAACCTCTATCCGAAGACACCGGGCACGGGAATGCTTGAGATGAGCGACGAAATTCTGGAGGAATATATCCGTCAGTATCTCGACTCCCAGACTATGCCGCAGACTCTCTTTACCTGGCATGGCGGTGAGGCCCTTATGCGTCCGCTCTCGTTTTATAAGAATGTCATGCGGCTACAGAAGAAGTATGGCCGCGGTCGTCAGATTGACAACTGCATACAGACAAACGCCACGTTGCTTAATGCCGAATGGTGCCAGTTCTTCAGGGACAACGGATGGCTTGTAGGGGTCTCGATTGACGGTCCGGAACTCATCCACGACCGCTACCGTCACAATGTCCGTGGCCGCGGCTCCTTTGCCAAGGTCATGGCAGGCATCGAACTCCTTAACCGCTACGGCGTGGAATGGAACGCGCTGGCTGTAGTCAACGACCTGAATGTGGACTGCCCTCATGAGTTCTATAGGTTTTTCAAGAGCATAAATTGCCATTATCTTCAGTTCACTCCGATTGTAGAGCGCATCATGCCTCATTCTGACGGGCGTCATCTCGCAAGTCCCGCGGACGGCGAAGACCTCCCGCTCGCTCCGTTCTCTGTAACTCCGGAGAAATGGGGTAATTTCCTTTGTGCCGTCTTCGATGAATGGGTAATGAACGACGTAGGACAATATTATGTTCAACTTTTTGACGCCACGCTCGCCAATTGGATGGGGGTGCCGCCTGGCGTTTGCACGATGGCACGTTCTTGCGGCCATGCCGGTGTGATGGAGTACAACGGTGACGTCTACACCTGCGACCATTTCGTCTTTCCGGAATACAGGCTCGGCAACATTCGTGAGAAGACCCTTGTGGAGATGATGTACAGCAGACAAGAACAGGATTTCGGCGACGCGAAGTACAAGTCTCTGCCCAGGCAATGCCTTGAGTGTCAATATCTTTTTGCCTGCAACGGAGAATGCCCCAAAAACCGTTTTGCCCGCACTTCCGATGGAGAGGCCGGACTGAACTACCTCTGCAGAGGGTATTGGCAGTTCTTCGATCATGTCGCTCCGGCAATGGATTTCATGAAGCGCGAGCTCCTTGCCAACCGCGCTCCTGCCAACATAATGAGGGCTTTGCGCGGACAATAAAACAGCTTGCATTCCGCGAATATTCGGTTTCGGAGAAAAGTCTTGCTGATGATTTCGGAAAAATATCTTATATTTGCGCGCCGTTTCTCCCACGTCCGCGAAACGGCATCATTTCCAAAGTGAAACCCATCCGACGGCAGCCGGAGCAAAATAAGGCAGGATATGGTAGAAATCTTCTACAGGGTGAACGGACAGATGCAGGTCTCTCAGACGGAGATCGATTTCTCTGCAATCAACATCTCGGATGTGGTATGGATAGATCTTCTTACACCTACAGGCGAGGAAAAACGGGCTGTAGAGGCATTTCTCGGGACTATGATTCAGAGCCGTGCGACTGCCGAAGAGATTGAGTCGTCTTCACGTTTCTCGGAGACTGAGGATGCCATATTTGCGAACACGAACTTCGTCATCCCCGGACCGGAGGAATATGCGATGGAGACGGTTTCCTTTATATTAAAGGGTAATGTCCTCACGACTCTCCGCGAGGTTCAGCTCCGCAGTTTTACAGAACTCCAGCGCCGTCTCAACGTGTTTCCGAAGATGTATCCCAACGGGTTCACCGTGTTCAACAGCATTCTGGAGCAGCGCATCGACTCCGATGCCGACATGATAGAGATTCTCTCCAAGGAGATTTCACAGTACAACAAAAAGGTTAGCCTCGGCGAGGATATCAATGAGGAATTCCTCCTCGACATCAACCGCCTGCAGGAGAATACGATAGTCCTTAGGGAGAGCATAGTGGACAAGCAGCGCGTGATTTCCAGCATACTGAAGTCTCAGAAATGTCCCAAGAGCATCCAGAACAAGTTGAACATTATGCTCAAGGACATTTCGTCCCTCGTGAATCACACCAATTTCAGTTTTGACCGTCTTGAGTATCTCCAGAACACCGTCATCGGTCTCATCAACCTCGACCAGAACAAGATAATGAAGGTATTCACCCTCGTCTCGCTTCTTCTGATGCCACCGACGCTTATTGCTTCCTTCTATGGAATGAACGTTGCCCTGCCGATGATTCCCGGTGACACGCAGTGGAATTGGGTCATCATTGTCTCGCTGATGGTGGTTTCGTTTGTTATCGTCTTCCTCATATTCAAACGCAAAAAAATGTTGTAAAAGTCGCAAAGCGGCGAATTGCTTCGTTGGCCTTCGGCAATTTCTAAATGTAGTACCCCTGCATATTCATCTGGGGGACATACCTGGTGTTGTCGTTGAAAAGCTGAACGATGGGTATGATTTAGTATACTTTTGTTTTTGTGTCATTAAAAATCTTTGTATATTTGCATTGAAAGTACATTAAACCATACTATGAATCTTGCAAGTATTATAAGAGAGCGTAGGGTAAAACTAAACATTTCTCAGAGCGATCTCGCTCAAATGGCTGATGTAGGTATTGCTACGGTGAAAGACATTGAACGGGGACAAGGAAATCCGCGGCTGACTACGCTTTTGAAGATAATGGAAGTTCTCGGGATGGATATAGATTTTCATATACGTAAAACAGTTTGAACCGATTGTATATGCGGAGTCTTGATATTTATTTTCATGGAATTAAAGCAGGACAGCTGACTGAGAATATTCCGGGGAAGTTATATTCATTCAAATATTTGGGGAGCTATCTACAGCAGCCTTGCGGTGCGATTTCCGTTACCTTGCCGCTTACAGACAAGGTATATGAGTCGGACAAGTTGTTCCCTTTTTTTGCGAATATGCTTCCCGAGGGGGCAAACAAGAGAATCGTATGCAGGGAACACAAAATTGACGAAAATGATTTGTTCGGACTGCTCAATTGCTTCAGCGGCAAGGATATAATAGGTGCAATTACAGTAAAGATTCCTGAAAATGAATAGAATAAATATCTGTCCCTCAACTCTTGCTGCCGGATACACTACATACTCTCCCAAAGCGATGAAACATCTCTTCGGTGATGCCAGAGTTTCCCCTTTTCTTGATTTCGGAATTGACGAGTTCCGTATGACGGAAGATATTGTTCGCTCTGTAAACAGAATATCGGTATCAGGGGCGCAGGAAAAATTTCCGGCAATCGTCGAAAATGGGAAAATACGCCTTGCGGCAGACGACGAAAGATCCACACATATTCTGAAACCTGCACCGTGGGATGAGACAATAACCACAAGAAAGCAAATTCCTGCAAATGAGAATCTTACAATGCAGATAGCTTCTCAAGTCTATAGAATAAGGACAGCTGCTAATGGCTTGTGTTTTTCTCCTTCAGGAGAAGCGATTTACATCACTAAACGTTTTGATATTGCGGAAGATGAATCCAGATACGGGATGGAGGATTTTGCCTCATTGGTGGGGAAGGACGAAATCGGGGGTGGCGTGAATTACAAATATGACGGTTGCTATGAGGACATTGCGATTGCTATACGGAAATATATCCCTGCCTGGCCTGTCGCTATGGAAGAATTTTTCCGTTTGCTTGTGTTCAATTACATTTATGGCAACGGTGATGCCCATCTGAAGAATTTTTCGATAATGAAGTATGGAGATGATTATAGGCTAGCTCCTGCATACGACCTTCTCAATACCTCAATTCACATTGACGGAGATGACTTCGGACTGAATGGCGGTCTTTCTTCGGCAATAGAAGAGTCTGATGTTTATGACAGAACCGGACATCCGTGCCGAACTGATTTTGAGCGTTTCGGACGTATAGTCGGTTTGAAAGAAAAACGGATGAAAGCCGTCCTCGATACATTTTCAGTTCTTCCGCAGCTATCATCCACGCTCATCAGCAATTCCTATCTCACCGACAAGATGAAACGCAGTTACCTTCGCACAGTGGATACCCGCATCCGTCGCTTCAATAGACAGTCCGACTGAGATAATTTTTACTTTCTGGATCGTAAAGGCATTATAATTCAGTTATCATTCCTTCAGTCGGGAGTCGATGATGATGGTGACGGGGCCGTCGTTGATGAGGGAGACCTGCATGTCGGCGCCGAAAACTCCGCGGCCTACTTCTTTGCCGAGTGCGCTTGATAAGGCTTCGCAGTACTTTTCGTAGAGAGGTACTGCGAGGTCGTGTCCGGCGGCGCGGATATATGACGGGCGGTTGCCCTTTTTTGTGGATGCTGTGAGCGTGAACTGCGAGACAGCGAGTATGTCGCCGCCTATGTCCAGAACACTCCGGTTCATGACACCTTCCTCGTCATCGAAAATCCTCAGCCCGACAGTCTTTCCGGCAAGCCATCGCATATCTTCTTCGGTGTCTCCGTTTTCCACGCCGACAAGCACCAGAAGCCCCTTTTCAATGGACGATACTTCCTCCCCTCCGATGCTGACGGAGGCATTCCTTACTCTCTGAATCACCAAACGCATATTACAAAATCTTTGAATTCTCATTGTGCAAAGATACGGGCAAAATTTCTTCGGAAAGAATGTTCCGGAAAATATTTTGATGAATTTCGTGTTTCTTATGACTATGCAACTGTTTGACAATCCGATAATTTTGTCTATATTTGCAGACTTTTTGTCGGGAAGATGTGTGGTTTTGGCTGCAAGTCTTTGAGACATAAGTTATTATAATAATGTTAAACCCCTAATTAGTTCAAAAACAATTATGGAAGAAATTAAGGTTACCGAGCAGGAGTCACCGGCAGTTGAGGCTGCTGAGGCTCGTGTGGAGGTAGAAGAAACCAAGAAGCAGCCTGTAGCGAGCAATGCTTCAGTGAAGCCTGAGGACTTCGACTGGGACGCATTCGAGAACGAGGGCGTGTACGGCGACCGCAAGGAGGACGCCGCAGAGTATGAGAAGACCCTTTCTAAGGTCGTAGAAGGCGAGGTCGTAGAAGGCGTCGTGACCGCGATCGGAAAGAGGGAGGTCGTTGTCAACATCGGCTACAAGAGCGAGGGTGTCATTATGGCTCCTGAGTTCCGCTACAACCCGGACCTCAAAGTGGGTGACAAGGTTGAAGTTTATGTCGAGAACACTGAGGACAAGAAAGGACAGCTCGTTCTTTCTCACAAGAAGGCACGTCAGCTGCGCTCTTGGGATATGGTTAACGAGGCATTCAACAACAACGAAATCGTTAAGGGTTATGTCAAGACCCGCACGAAGGGCGGTATGATTGTGGACGTATTCGGAATCGAGGCATTCCTTCCGGGTTCACAAATCGACGTCAAGCCTATCCGTGACTACGACCAGTTCGTTGACACAACAATGGACTTCAAGATTGTCAAAATCAATCAGGAATTCCGCAATGTCGTCGTTTCACACAAGGCACTTATCGAGGCTGAAATCGAGGCTCAGAAGAGCGAGATCATCAGCAAACTCGAGAAAGGTCAGGTACTTGAGGGTACTGTCAAGAACATCACCAACTACGGCGTATTCGTTGATCTGGGCGGTGTTGACGGTCTCATCCACATCACAGACCTCTCTTGGGGCAGGATCAATCATCCTGAGGAGGTTGTATCTCTCGATCAGAAGATTAACGTCGTTATCCTCGACTTCGATGAGAACAAGAAGAGAATCGCCCTCGGTCTCAAGCAGCTTCAGCCGCATCCTTGGGAGGCTCTCGATCCGAACCTCAAGGTTGGTGACAAGGTTAAGGGTAAGGTTGTTCTCATCGCTGACTACGGCGCATTCGTTGAGATTGAGCCGGGCGTAGAGGGACTTATCCACGTTTCCGAGATGTCTTGGTCTCCAAGGCTCCGCGTCGCACAGGACTTCCTTAAGGTAGGCGACGAGGTAGAGGCTCAGATTCTTACTCTCGACAGGGAGGAGAAGAAGATGTCTCTCGGTCTCAAGCAGCTCGTTGAGAATCCATGGAAGAACATCCGTGAGAAGTATCCTGTAGGCTCAAAGCACACAGCAACAGTCCGCAACATCACCAACTTCGGTGTCTTCGCAGAGCTTGAGGAGGGAATCGAGGGACTCGTTCACATCAGCGACCTCTCATGGAACAAGATCAAGCATCCTTCAGAGCTTGTTGCTCCGGGCGACAAGATTGACGTTGTCATCCTCGACTTCGATGAGGACAACCACAAACTCAGTCTCGGTCACAAGCAGCTTCTCCCTAACCCTTGGGACGAAGTTGAAGAGAAGTATAGCGTAGGTACGGTAGTAGAGGCCAAGATTGCCGAGCTTAAGGACAAGTTCGCCGTAATCGCTCTTGATCCGGCTGTAGAGGCTATCTGCTTCAATAGGGATCTTGTTAAGGAAGACGGCACTCAGCCTACTGTAGGCGAGACACTTCCGTTCAAGGTTGTAGAGCTCAAGCGCTCAATGAAGAGAGTAGTTCTTTCTCATCTTAAGACTTACGCTGAGGCTAAGGCAGAGAAGGTTGCTGCAGAAGCTGACAACACCAAGAAGGCTGTCAAGAAGATTAACTCAAACGTCGAGAAGACCACTCTCGGTGACATCGACGCTCTTGCTGCCCTCAAGGAGAAGTTCGAGAAAGGCGAGTAATTCCTTCACGGAATGAACTTTACACTGAATGTTCTGGGCACGGCTTCGGCCAAGCCCTCGGCAAATAGGAATTCAAGCGCTCAAGTACTGGATGTACGTGGGCGCTTGTTTTTGATTGACTGCGGGGAAGGCACCCAGCGCCAGCTTTGCCGTCAGCATCTTTCTTTCGAGCGCATCGACGCGATTTTCATCAGTCACATCCACGGCGACCACATCTTCGGGCTTTTCGGACTTCTTTCGACAATCGGTCTTGCAACCGGCAGGAAGAGTATCCGCCTCTTCGGCCCCAACTCGCTCGGCCCCGTGCTGAAGTTTTTTCTCTCCTATTTCGGGGAGCAGCTCGGCATAAATATAGACTTCACTCCTGTCAAGGCCAAGTCTCCGGAGGTAATCTTCGAGAATAAGTTTTTGACAGTTGAGGCATTCCCGCTGAACCACCGCATCGAGACCTATGGCTACATTTTCCGTGAGAAGATGCCGCAACTGAACGTCCGCAAGGATGCGATTGAGGAATATGGTCTCGGAGTAGCTGAAATTTGCTCGCTCAAAAAAGGGGAGGACCTCGTCCGTACAGACGCTGTCGGACGTCAGATTCTGCGGATTCCGAACGGAGAGTTGACTTTTCTGCCGTATCGTCCGAGAACCTTTGCATATTGTAGCGACACGGCCCCGTTCCCCGAATTGTCTGAATGGGTGAAGGGCGTTGACCTGCTCTATCATGAGACGACCTATATGTCAGGTCTTGAGAAGGAGGCTGCTGCCCGCTATCATTCCACGACTCTTCAGGCGGCGCGGTGCGCACTTGATGCTGGCGCCGGCAAACTGATTGCCGGGCATTATTCCTCGCGCTACCGTGACACCGCTCCTTTGCTCGCTGAGCTCCGTTCCGTATTCCCGAACTCTTTCGCTGCAAACGACGGCGACGTATTCGATGTCCCCTTGGACAAATGTGCAGAACAGTAGGGCAAATTGTATGTTTTTTGCTAACTTTGACTGATTTTGCGTCGGCGTCCTGATGCAAGGGCACCGACGTTTGTGTTTACGCTGATATGAAGAGAAATATATTCATAAGCCTTATTCTTGTTTTCCTTTGTTCTGCGACGGCGTTTTCCGACGTTCGTTCGACGCAGGAGGCATATATCCGCAAATATTCCGGGATCGCCGTTGCCGAAATGTATCGTTCCGGAATTCCCGCCAGCATAACCCTCGCCCAGGGACTTCTTGAGTCCGGTGCCGGAAAGTCGCGTCTTGCTACCGAGGGCAACAACCATTTCGGAATAAAGTGTCACAACTGGACGGGAAAAAAGATGTACTACGATGACGACCGGAAAAACGAGTGTTTCAGAAAGTATCCTTCGGCAGACGATTCGTTTCGCGATCATTCGGATTTTCTCCGCTACAAAGATCGCTACAAATTCCTTTTCGACCTTGACCCTACGGACTATCGTGGATGGGCATATGGTCTCAAGAAGGCCGGCTATGCGACAGATCCGAGCTATCCACAGAAACTGATAAAGCTCATAGAGGATTATAGGCTGTATGAGTATGACACGAAACCTTCGGACTATCCGGATGACGGCGCTGCTGTCTCCTCTAAGCCTGTCTCGGGCGATAAGAATGGCCGCCAGGGCAAGTCGAAGCCAGGAAAGAAAAAACCTGTCACGCGCCCTGTATCACCTTCCATAATCGAGACTCCGAAGCCTCTGAATGAGGACCAGCGCGAGGTTTTTCGCTTCAATCTTTCGCGTGAGATGTATTCGCTCAATGGTGTCCCGTTTGTCTATTCGGTGGAAGGTGAGACCTATGCGTCTATTGCCGGGGACTATAACCTTTTCCTTCGGGAGATTCTGAAATACAACGACCTCACTGCGGACCGGGAACTTCTTCCAGGAACTGTGGTGTACCTTCAGCCCAAAAAGTCGATGGCTGCGAAAGGACTCGACAAGCATGTCTGGGAAAAGGGCGATGATCTTTGGTCAGTGTCGCAGAGATATGCCGTGAAGTTGTCTAAGCTCAAGAAGATGAATGGTGTCAGGTCGGATTCGGATCTGGTCGAAGGCGACTTGATAAACCTGAGGAAATGAATGTGAGTAAGAAACATGAAAAAATAAACTGCTTCAGATTTGTCAGTATGAAAAAGAAGAATGTTATCATCATTTCTGCGGTGTCGGTCATTGCCGTACTTTTCGTCGTCGGAATCGTATTTGCCTCGCTCTGGTACATCGACAACCGCCGTCCGGGATTTGAAAAGGAATTTGTGCTCCTGGTCTATCCGGACACCGATGCCTCGCGGGTGCTTGACGCGCTTTGTGAAGACGGGTGCGCAAGGAGCAGAAGCAGCCTTGAACGATGCTTCGGCAGAATCGGTGTTGTGGAGAAAATGAAGCCGGGACGCTATCCGATACGGACAAAGTATCCTCCAATTTATGTGGCGCGCATGCTCGCTTACGGATGGCAGGAACCGACTGTTCTCACCCTCTCCGGAACTTTGCGCAATAAGGGGCGGATAGCACAGCGTATTGCCTCGCAGATGATGGTGGACTCAACATCGGTGATGAACGCGTTGAACGACGAGATTTTCCTCTCTGACTATGGTTTCACGCCTGAAAATGTCTTCGCTCTCATAATCCCGGACAGCTATCAGATGTACTGGACAGCGAGCGTGAGGGAAATTTTCGACCGTTTCAAGAAAGAATACGACGAGTTCTGGACTCCGGAGCGTGTGCGGCTTGCCGGAGCTCAGGGTCTTACTCCGATGGAAGCTTCAGTCATGGCATCGATTGTCTGTGGTGAAACCCTCAAAGACTTTGAGTATCCTCTGATTGCCGGAGTGTACCTCAATCGTTTTCATCGTGGGATGAAGCTGCAGGCCGACCCGACAATCTGCTTTTGCTATGACTACGCGCTGAACCGCGTCCTCAAGAAGCATCTTTCCGTCGATTCTCCATACAATACATATAAATATGCCGGGCTTCCTCCCGCTCCGATTAATGTCCCTTCCAAAGCCTGCATTGAGGCCGTGCTCCATCCTGACCCTCATAATTATCTGTTCTTCTGTGCAAATCCGGATTTTGACGGTACACATCGTTTTGCCGCCACCTATGCGGAACATCAGCGCAATGCACGTGAATTTCAAAGGGCACTGACGGCTCGTTTCAAGGCGAAGGCTGCCGAATCAAAATAATTGCATATATTTGTATGCTTGTGGTTGTATTACCACATTGGGGGGGGATTTTAATTACTGAAATGACATTACGATGAAAGACAAGAATACTCATATTGTGATTATGGCCGGTGGCATTGGAAGCCGTCTTTGGCCCATAAGCACACCGGAGTGCCCGAAACAATTCATTGATGTGCTTGGAATTGGAAAATCTCTGATACAGATGACTGTGGAACGTTTCCTGCCATCTGCGGATATCGGAAATTTCTGGGTGGTGACATCTGCGGAGTATGCTTCCATTGTCAAGGAACAGCTTCCCGACATTCCTTCGGGACACATCCTTCTTGAGCCTGAAGCACGCAATACGGCGCCGTGCATAGCCTACGCCTGCCGCAAGATTGCCGCTCATCATCCGGATGCAAATGTCGTCGTGACTCCCTCCGATGCCCTTGTGACAAAGATAGATACGTTCACTTCTGTCATTGGAAAGGCCCTTGCCTTAACCGCAGGCTCATCCGCAATTGTGACTATAGGGATAGTGCCTACCCGGCCGGAAACAGGCTACGGGTACATAAGTGCTCCGGGGTTTGTCCACGGACAGCTGATAAAGGTGAGACAGTTCAAGGAAAAACCGGATCTCGCAACTGCAGAGAAATACCTTGCGTCCGGGGATTTCGTTTGGAATGCCGGAATATTCGTATGGAATGTGCGTACGATAAACGATGAACTCCGTGCCCACGCGCCTCAGATAATGTCGGTGATGGACCGTCTTGAACCGTATTTTTACACTTCTGGCGAACAGACTGCTCTGGCAGAGTTTTTCCCGACCTGCGACAGGATTTCAATCGACTATGCAGTGATGGAAAAATCCTCGAACATCTATGTCATCGCAGAAGAACTCGGATGGAGCGATCTCGGAAGCTGGCATTCGCTTCGTGCACAACTGGCGGATATGGGTCTGACACAGCAGATTGCGCGATGGGAGGCGGTGATAGCCTCTGCGGGAGCGAAAAAATGCTAAAAAAAGTGAAGAAATATTTGGTGGTTTAAAAGTAAAGTCATACCTTTGCAATCCCAAATCAAAAGAGACGCTGTTTTGGGGCGCGGTTCGATTCGTTAGCTCAGTTGGTAGAGCACAACACTTTTAATGTTGGGGTCTCGGGTTCGAGCCCCGAACGAATCACGATAAACACTTGAAAGAAAGTTTGCTTCCTTAGCTCAGTTGGTAGAGCACGACACTCTTAATGTTGGGGTCTAGGGTTCGAGCCCCTAAGGGAGCACAAAACGCCGAAGTTCGAAAGAATCTCGGCGTTTTTGTGATATATGACCACAATTCAATATTTGCGGATATGGCAAGGAAAAAGTATGAACTTGGAATCGCGTTCAGCGGGGGAGGAGCTAAGGCTGCGGCCCATTGCGGAGCTCTTCAGGCTTTGAAGGAATACGGAATGAGGCCGGATGTCGTGTCGGGGACAAGTGCCGGGTCGCTCGTTGCCGCGTTTTTTTCTGCCGGATTCTCGCCGGTGCAGATGATAGAGATGTTTAGGGAGCTTAACTTCTTCAGGGATATAGTCGCGCCGTCGCGGCCGAGGGGCGGATTGTTTGACTCGACTCCTCTGCTTGAGTTGCTTCAGGAAAAGCTGCCCTATACAGACATCGAGGAACTTCCGATTCCTACCTATATCGTTGCTGCCGACATGGATCACGGGCGGCCCAAGGTGTTCTCGAAAGGGAAACTCGCTCCTCGCCTTGTCGCTTCCTGTTCCATTCCTATTGTGTTCAAGCCGATGATAATCAATGGAGTGCATTATGTGGACGGAGGCGTGTTCCAGAACCTTCCGGTGCCGGCAATAAGGAATACTTGCGAAAAGGTCATAGCCTTCAGCGTGCGTCAGATGGAGCCGGAGCCCTACCGCGACAATCTGGTCTATGTGGCGATGCGTGCCTATAGCATGATGTTCATGTCCAACATCATGGACGCCTCACGTCTTGCCGACACCTACATTGAACTTAATACTGACGGATGCAGCGTTTATGATCTGTCGTCGATAGAGACTCTTTTCCGCAGGGGATATTCCGATGCCTGCGCTGCTCTTGAAGCAGATGGGTATGAACGGGTTATGTCGCCGGAGAAGATAGAGTTCCCTCAGTTAGAGATGCCTTCTGTAAGACGCGAGCCTCCGTTTCGGCGAAGTCTCGACCATATTGAAAGACAACTGGAGATACAGAAAGGACGCCGTCGCGACAAATGATGATGCGGGTGTCTCTGAAATCGTCGGAAAAGTATTGCATTTTCCGATGGATAATCATATCTTTGCGTGATTAAGTGTATTGTTTTATAGTTTTTTACCCTTGTTTTTTATGAAACGCGTTTTCTCTATCATGCTTGGTGGGGCAATGATGCTTCTCGCCGGCTGCAACAAGACGGAAGTACAGCCCACACTGCCGGACTCCGAAACTGAAAAAAACTTCAATGTCGAAACAACGGCGCTCACTCAAGGATCCATCAGCGTGAGAATAACTCCGGTGGACAATGAAGAGCCGTACTACTTCGGAGTTGTCACCAAGAAAGATTTCGCATCCCTTTATAAGAGCGATGCCGAGACTCTTCAGGAAGCATACATCAAATGGTTCGAAGAGATGGCAGGAAAAAAGAATCTCAATGTTGAGGAATTTCTGTCGCAAGCTTTGCTCACCGGAATGCAGAACTATCAGTTCCGCGCTCTCGACCCGCAGACCGACTACATCTTCTTCGTATTCGGAGTAAGCTACAAAAACGAGCCGACCACCACCCCGGAGACCTTCGAATTCAAGACGAGAAGAGCGACCTTGAAAAAGGACGCTGTAATCAGCATAACGGAAGTCGAAAAGGGAAGCACCTGGTTCAAGGTAAAGTTCGACTGCAACGACCCTGACATATTCTACTACGGTGACGTTATGCTGCCCGACATTTACGAGCAGTACTGCGGCAGCAACCCGGACAACATCCCTGCTTACGTAAAGGATTATCTTACAGCGCTCAAGGCTGAGAACGACGAATTCAACGCGATGAGTATGGCTCAGTTCATCAGCTACATCACAGTTAACGGAGAGTCAGAGTACGACACCGCCCTTACGGATGTCGCAAACAGCCTCCTCCCTGAAATGGAATACCCTGTATTCGCAATCGGAATCGCAAACGACGGAAGTTTCACGACAGAGCCGGTTGTCAAGATGGTAAGAACCGGCGAAACCGAAAGGAATAACTGGATTTTGGATGATAAAAAAGTGACTGATATACAATACGATGTCACTGTCTATCCGGCATACGACGAGGTTTACGCTGCCATTCTTGAGCGCGACTGCTATTTCGAAGGACTCAGCGACGAGCAGTGCGTGAATGAACTCCTCGCTGCAAGAAAGGGTAGCTTTATGGCAGATCTCATTACCGGACGTGGGAAATTACAATTCAACAATTTGATTCCGAACGAAGACTACACACTCTTCCTCATCGCCTGCACGCCTGACGGTCTTCCAAAGACCGGGGATAAACTCAATGTGAAGAAAGATCCTGTGAAGACTTTGGAGGCGACTCCTACCAATGCAGTCTATAGCGTGAAAGCCTACAGCGTCACGAAGACCTCGGCCAAAGTCTCCGTTTCCGGAAACGACGCCGCTTCAGGTCAGACTTATATGCTCAACTACATCAGCAAGGCACGCCTGATTGAACTCGCCACCAAGGAAGAGGAAGCTAACGGCGGAAACTCAGGTGGAGGTTCTGAAAGCGGGAGCACAGGCGCTGAAGGAGGAAGCACAGGCGAAGGCTCTGAAGGTGGAGAAACCGGCAGCGAAGGCGGTGAAGTGACTCCGATTGTTCCTTCCGAGGCAAGCTTCCAGACTGTTCTCAAAAGAGACTGCGACGAGTTTATCGACGCCAGTCTCAAGGCGTGGAACGACAAAAAGCCAAATGCCCAAATGGACAGAAAGGAATTCCTTTCAAGAGCCCTTCTCAGCGACGTCGGAGTCGGAACTTCATATTCTTGGGACGGACTTACTCCTGGCACCGAATATGTCGCCTATGCCATCGGACTTAAGGCTGACGGGACCTACACCACCAAGGCTTATACTACTGAGTTCAAGACAATTGAAGACATTCAGAGCCAGATTCGTTTGGATGTTGGTATGAAAGCGTGGGTGTATGAAGAGTACTACCCGAACAAAACCAACTACACCGTAGCCGCTACTGGCGAACCATACAACCAAGTCCAGGGCGTTTACTGCAAATCCTTCATTGAAAATGATGAATGGGCGGAAAAGACAGGAGCAGAGATTGAAGAACTTCTCAAGAAAGAGCAGGCGGGACTGTATGGCTCTGTAAGCGCCCCTCTTACAGTGGAACGTGGTAAAACATTCTTTGTTTATTTTATAGGAGTTGACAAAGAGGGTATTTCGACACACGTCAGCAAAGTGACACATACCTCAAGAGTAGAAGGTGGCGACAACGGTATGGCTAAAACTGTCAAGATTGACAAACTCGAAACAATCCCCGTAAGGTAGGTCCGAGATTTACAGTTCATTGTATGAAAACGACATACTTAAAATGTTTCTTAGCTGTTTTTGCTGCGGCCGCGCTCTTTGCCGGCTGCGAGCCGAACTGTGACCCCACGCTATCTGATCCGAACCCCGACCCGACTCCTCCCGCTCCACCGACGCCGGCCTACAAGGTGGGCGATCTTTACACAAAAGGCTTTGTCAAGGGGATTGTCGTGAGTGTGGATGAAACGGGCGAACATGGTCTCCTTGTGTCTCTCAATCAGTGCGAAGAAGTCTGGTCCTACAAAGTGGAGGAGGCAATGGGCTCCCTTCCAGGAAGCGGTGCCTACAACACCTCATGTGTCCAGAAACTTCATGATTGGAAAGAATACTATCCTGCATTCGTCGAGGCTACGAAGGATAACGTCGGAGCATTGAAGAATTGGTTTTTGCCGTCAATGAACGAACTCGCTAAACTTTATAGTGCCTACACCGGGCACGAGACAAACGACACGGAAGGCGGCACAGGCTCGTTGAACTCCATAAGGTCTCCGAAAACAGGTCCGGAAACTGCTTCCGCTTCGTCCGAAGAACAACAGCGTAAAGACTTCTTCAACAAATGTCTCACTGACAACGGAGGAGATGCGATGGAAGACAAAGTCTACTGGTCGTCCAGCGAAAACGGTCCGAGCATAGTCTTCGCGTTCGACATGGGAACGGGGAAAAGTATAGACACACCTTCCGACCTCGACAAGAGAGCCAAGCATATGGTGCGTGCGATGGCCTCTTTCTGAGAAAGCGGCAGTCACAACAAAATTTAATAAGTTGCCACAGATTTGGCAAAGACTTTTTAGAAAAGCACAATGAAAATACGTAATATATTACTGTGTGCCGCAGGCATTCTGGCATTTGCCTCCTGCGACAAAGAGACGCCCTCTGACCGGGAGGACAACAAACCTTCGACAACGGCTCTCCCGGCTCCGGAAGTGACCATTGAACAGGGCACGGCATCCATTTCCGCAAAATGGGAGCCGGTGGAAGGGGCATCGGAATACAGATGCGAGCTCACCTACATCTCCGGTGGAAGCAACGTTAACGTCTATAAAGAGAATGTCGAAGATCCTTCATTCTCTGTGGATGCACTTCGCCCGAAAACAAAATACACCGTAAGAGTCGCTGCGGTGACGCCCAACGGAAAGGCTTCCAGAAACTGGTTTACGGAAGAGGTGACAACCGGAGAGTTAAACGCGAAGTTCGAAATCACTCCTTACGAAATCTATAACAAAAGCACAGGGCACATCGACTATGTCGCAAAAGTGACCCCGTCCGACGCGACTCTCTGGTATTGGATTGGAGCCGTTTCTTATGCCGACAGGATTGACGCCAATCTTTGGATGGAACAGGAGATTGCAAACGCACTCGAAGCTGGAGAGACGTGGGAAACTCTCGTAAACAAAGGCTATATCGTCAAGGGAGAGGCCGAGAGCGTTTTCCAGTTCACTGGCAGCAATCACTTTATGTTCACCGCCGGGGTGCTTGAGCGTTTGGGAGACAAAATAAACTTAGTTTCAAAAATCGCTCTCAGTTATCCTTTCTACGGAGAGAATTTCGAGGACAGAGTCAGCCATCCTTGCACTTACGACGACTACCTTGGAGATTGGGTACTGATGCCTTACGACAGAACAGATTTTTCCGCCACAAAAGGATGGGAACTGAAAGAACCGAAACCTTTCAATGTGAGGATTTCTGCAAAGGAACAGGGAAAAAGTTTCAATCTCTCCGGCTGGGGAGGAAGTGAAAATAAGTTCCTCAAGCCAATAGTGCTCGATTTTGAAAAGGCGGACCAGAACAGATATGACCATTTCTCCGTCTCCGTGCCGCAGACCATCGAATTTGAAAACGATGTCAACTGGCACTACACCGCTTGGCTAACGATCTTGGACGCAGACAACACTCCCCGTGATTTCGCTCCTTACGACCGCGAATATGAGCAACTCTCTAAACAAGGCGGAGGTGAAGGCTGGAACAAGGCCTTCAGAGGATTCATCGCAAATGGCAACAAATCAGTAATCAAGATTTTAGGAAACAGTTTCAAATATGATGGTCTTACCGTCTATATGAGAGGTCTTTGGATTTGCGGATTTGACGCAGTGGGTAAGTATAGTTCTGCAGATGCAAAGTACTATTATAACGGAAATCGCGGTGGCATTCCAAACGCGGTGTACTATCTTGTGAGAAAAGATGTCGCCGAGGGATTGGAACTCAAGGCTCCTGACCTGTCCGCCGCTCTGCAGTAATTTGTGAGTTTTGTTTATTTTTTTGTGAAACCACAAAAATAAACTACCTTTGCTGTGGAATTGAGATATGGTGTAATGGTAGCACAAGAGATTTTGGTTCTCTTTGTAGAGGTTCGAATCCTCTTATCTCAACGAAATCCCCGTAACTCTCGGGGTGACAATAAATTACAAAAATCTGTCACAAAAAACGGGACAGAAACGGGACAGCTTTCGCACCCCACCGGCAGTTTATATTCGATTCTGTTGGAGTTGTGCGAAAGAAAAAAAATGTCTTTCTTCAAACCCATCGCGTATAAAGAATACATACCTGCGCAACTCCACGAAGGCGAGCAGTGGTATATCTTTTTTTATGTCGAGAATCCGGCAACAGGGAAACTCAAACGTGTCAAAATCAAGTTTAACAGAGTCAAGTCTGTCCGGGAAAGGCGCAGAGCTGCGCTGATGCTAGTTGCGGCATTAAACGAGCGTCTGTCGTTGGGGTGGAATCCGCTTGTGGAAAAGATAGCGCCACGTGCTTCAGTCAAGTTCAAGGATGCTGTAAACAATTTTATAAAGGTGAAGGAGAAAGAAGTGGAAGCGAACACGTTGCGCTCCTACAATACCTTCACGAAGAAGCTTCTTGTCTGGGCTGAAGGTAGGGGATTCAGGGAGAGTTCCCCCGTCGCGGCATTCACGAAGGCATCTGCCTTTGATTTTATGGAAGATTTGGAAAGGGATAACAATTTCGTGGCGTTCACATACAACAATCATCTCCGTTTCTATTCCACGCTTTTTCACTGGATGGTTCAGAAAGGCTATCTTCCCGACAACCCTTTTGAGGACATAAAACCAAAGAAGAAAAGCCTCCGCAAGAAAAAGAGACGCGTTTTGTCCGATGATGAACTTCAGATATTATGGAATTTTCTTGAGAGGGAAAATATAGGATATATGCGTCTATGTCTCTTGTGCTATTGCTGTTTTATGCGTCCTAAGGAGATTATGCTGCTCAGATGTTCGGACCTTGATTTGAAGACACAGACGGTCAAGGTAAGGGGAGAGATAGCAAAAAACGACAATGATTCTGTGAGAACGATTCCGGACGCTATGATGAGATATTTCGCAGACATTGACCTTTCGCACCCGAAATGGTATCTTTTCTCCGGAAAGAATTTTATGCCGGGAAAGGAGTGCACTTGGGTGCAACGGGTTTCGGATTATTGGAGGGGAGTGGTCCGCCCGGCAACGGGATTCGGTAAGGATGTTCAGTTTTATAGTCTGAAGGATACGGGCATCACCAATATGGCAGCCGCCGGTGTTCCGGTGTCTTTCATTCAGCAGCAGGCCGACCACAGCAGCCTCGCAATGACTTCCATCTATTGCCAGCGCAGCGGCAAGGCAACGGAAGAGCTCAAAGGCGTGGACATTCTCAATGTCTCGGAATGAGGAAAGCTACGCTTCCCCTTCGAGGGGATAGAGGGGTCTAATACAAAAGCCCCCGGATTTCTCCGAGGGCGGACGGCTAAAACGTGTTCGTCAAAACATTAAGAGATAGCCGAAAGTTCCCTTGCGATGTTGCGTATTCCGTTGATAATTTTCGCCTGCGTGACCGGTTTCGGCATCCTCCAGCCGTTCGCATAGTGGCTGAGTTGCTGTTCATTGATTCCGGTTTCCTTTGATAAGGCCTTGCGGGTTATGAAATTCTCGGAATAACGGAGCAACGCCCGTGTTGTCAGTTCAAACACCGGCTCCCATTCGCCCTGCAATTCAGCTGGAATATCATCCGGCTCCAACCCTTCAACATGAAACTTTAGAGCATCGACGATGTTACGCTCAACCTCGTGCAATGTACTGCCGGTTGCGACGCAGGCGATGTCCTCGTTCACCGGAGCCGCGCCATAGTTGTGTTCATACCAATCAATCTTTATTCTAACTTTTTCCATAACAACTGTGTTTATTCCGTTCGTTTTCAAGAAAAGGAGGGTGGTCATTTCCACCCAGCCTGTTTCCAGATGCTGTTCAGGAGATCCTGTCCCAAGTCGTCGCTTGGCTTTCCGTTCACAGTAACAGTTCCTTTCTTGTTTTTGTTCTTGAACTGCCGGTGGTCTCCTTTCATTCTATCGAGTTCCCAGCCGTCTTTCTTCAAGAACTCAAGCACTTGTCTTACTTTGTACTTTTTCATATCTCTTATGTTTTGACAATGCAAAGATATATAAAATTATATCACCGTGCAAATATTTTGATATATTTTTCTATATCTTGAACTAAAAATACCCCAGGTTTCTCCGAGGCGCAGAATAATCAAACATTAAACTCTCAGACGCAACCAGAGAAAGGCGGCGAGGAGAAGGGTGACGAGGACGGCCCAGGCGAGGACGTACCAGACCCATTTCGGAATGTAGGGTTTGGGCACCTCGACGGGGACGGGCACTTCCCTGGTAACTTGTATGATTTCCTGCTTTTCGGGGATTTTTGCCGGGACGGAAAGGGCGGTGCGTTTGTTCTCGATGCTGTGGCGAAGGTGGCCGCAGGTAATGGTGGCGGTGGATGTGGCAAGGGAAGTCTCGACTGTGGATGTCGTGTCGGGCGTGGAGATGATGACAGACTCGACCGGAAGGGGCGCGGAGATGATGGTGTCGCGGACGGTCAGGGTGCGAGTGACGGTGGTTGTGTCGTGAACGGCAACGGTGACGACGCGCGGGCTGCATGATACGGCCATGAGCGCGAGGAGGATAAAAAAATGCCTGAAGATTCTTTTCATAGTGAGATTTATGGAAAACGGATTCTACAATTTCTTCCCCGCATATCTTTTGTTGTAAAGAATCTGTCCGCGCTGTTCGCCTTTGAGCCTGTGGCTGAAATGGACGAACGAAGGATAGAGTATCATCTGGTCGAAGGGCAGATCCAGTTCGACGGCTTTCTGCGCGAGTTGCCTCACGACCTCGATGTCTCCGTGGCCATTGCGTCCGAACGGACACACGTCGGCGGCCTCGCCCTTGGTGTGTTGGGAAGTCGGAACGCCTCCGACTGCTTTGTTTACTTCCGGACACCTGTAGCCGCTGTTGATTGCGAGCGGTTCGCCCCAGGCATCACGGAGCGGCTGAAGGACTTCATCAACGAGTGCCTTGATGCTGTCGCGGACATCCGTCGAAGTGATTGTGTTCCGCACCTGCATTCCAGGTACATCCGTTTTTTCAAATTCTTTGTAGTCAAAGTTTTTGCTGATTGTTCCCATATCTGTTTCAATTTATTTGTCATACAAAAAACGGCAACCCCGAAATACCGGAATTGCCGCGCCCATAAAATTTGTGTCAAAATATAAGATTATGGAATTTCTTTCGTTTCGTCGTCCTTATGTTGCAGTTGTTTTGCATTAGCGTTTGACACTATGCTTTTCCCTAACCGTCGCTCGATGTCAACGCGGGTTTTCTTTGCGACGCTGCCTCCAGCCTTCGCGACCCTCCGGCTCTCGTCAAAAGTCCTCGGATTGTGCTTTTTGGAGAGTTCCGTCGTGACCGCTTCCGCCAGAGTGTTTACCGCTGTCTCCAGATTAGTCATGTGGTCGCGCAGGTTTTCTTTCTTCAAGCCTTTGTAAGCCTTGTATTCCCTTGTGGTAAATCCTGACCATTCTTTTGTCAGAATGTCCGTGAGGGTTGCATACTGTCTGTCCTTCACACCGCATCTTTGCCACTCGTCTGTAAGCCCTTTACGAGTGCTGATACCCTGCTGTCGCTGTTTAATCCATTCTTCGCTGTAGCCTTTTCTGCGATAGTATTCATAGCCACGTTCAATGGCCATTTCCGGATCCTGAATTTCATCAATGCGTTCCGAAGCGACCCGTGCAATCCACTGCTTGATAGGCTCCGCCTTCGGTGATGGGATGGATTGGATGAGACGAAACATCTGTTCCTGGTCAGCAACATCAGTGAGTCGCATCTTGCCGTCAGAAGCCGGCATTTTCAAGGTACTACAAATTGTAGTAGGTTCAGCACCCTCCTTCTTCAATCTGACTTTCAGCACACTCCAGTAGCGTTTTGCATCCACGCTCTCCGTCAAAACATCAATGATGTCAATGACTGAAAAATACCATTTCTCCGTTTCCTCGTCCCATTTGGTTCGTATCTGCTTATTTTCAAAAAGCTGAATTGATTTTTCTTCCATAGCCGTTATATTTTGACCCTGCAAAGGTAAATAATATTCGGCAATTCCAGTATGTCAAAGAGCTGTAAGAATCTGGCAAATCAGACTCTATTCAATCTTCACCTGTTCGACAATGTTCGTTACGTCTTCGGTGACGGAGACCTTGGTGCCCATCGGAGGCTGGCGGATGCCGCAGCCGACTTTCCAGCAGCGAACGATGGTAAGCCTCGCCACGTTGGAACTGAGCTTGTCGTTGCGATCGCGCAGGACGGCGATTTCCTTATAGAGCGAGTCAATTTTGTTATCCTTGGTCACGAGACGCGCGTCATACTCAACCTTCGAGTTTCTGAACTCCTCGCGCTGCTCCAGAAGTTCCTGTTTCACCTCCTTCACGAGCTCCTGCCACTGGTCGATGGTCTTGCTGACGTTGTCGAGCACGGAGGATGTCTTCTTGTCACCAAGGAGGTAGATTGTAGTGAACGCCCCGCTCGTTATGAGCGTCATTATTATGTTTGTCCAGTCCATAACATTATCCCTTTAGAGCGTTTACTTCGGTCTGAAGCGCAGAAACAGTCTGTCTAAGTGCGGAAACCTGCAAGACGAGGGCGTTGAGCTGGCTCATAATGACCACATCATCAGGTGCCGTGGCTGCGGACGCCCTAAGCCGTCCGTCAGGTAGGCGTCGCGCGATGGAGTTTCCGGAAGCCTCGGTGTTGAGCGGAACTTCAGCCACGCCCGTTCCTCCTGCCGGATGGACGAGTGCTTTTGTATCATCCTCATTCTTAGCCGCAATAGTATTTGCAAAAGGAGTAAGGCTATAGCCATTTACTGAGAGGCTATCGGTGTCTGAGAAGAAACCATAGGTAACTTCCTTATCTGATATGTACTCATTGGTACGTCGGCGAAAGTTCGTATAGTTAGAGCACTCTATAAGCTCTTTCCTAAAGCAACCCATTGTTATGCCTGTACCAGAAGCATTGACAACGGCTAACGCGTCACATGAAATCATGTTTGTGCAATGGAAGAATCCCTCACCAACACTGCCTTCTCCAATCCGGCACATATAGAGATATTCGCAGTAACTGAACCCTCGGGTCAGGGCCTCTGAATGATTACTTGTAATCTCCGCCTTGCAGTTGATAAGTCTCTGACAGTTGAAGAATCCTCTGCCGTACTTGCTTCCCGAAAAATGAACATCAATATTTACATTCTCCACACCGGCAAATGTTTCAAGAACATTGCTCACAGCATCCGCGTTCGTGGTCCAGATGCCTTCAATTACAAGATTTTTGATAATGCAGTGGCCATGTCCCTTTATCGCCGTAATCCCTGTCCTTGCAAGCGCTCCGATGGTTATGGTCGCGCCGTTGAAATCAATCTCATATATGTTCGAGTTGATTGTAATCGGTGAGGAGAGCGTCACGTTCCCGCCTTTGTAGATGAGACGCTTGCCGAGGTTAGTCGAGAGCTTCGTAACATCGGTGAACGCCACGTACGCTGTTTTGTCGTTCACCTCGTTGATTGCGCCCGTGACGGTCTTGCTCGTCGTCTTGAGGGCTGCATCTGTCTTCGGTTGCTTGTTGGCGCTCAAGGCATCGGTGACGGTCGTTGTCGCGAGTATCTTCTTGGACAGGGCACCAGTGGTGGCATTCATCGTCAGAGTGTAGAGGTTGCCCTCGGGAGTGACCGCATAGCCGTTGAAGGACGATGCCGCGTTGGGATTGTATCCGATGAAGCCCTTGGAACCGCTGTTGTAGAGTATCGGAATCTCGTAGCCATTTGTAGTGTCAACGCCATACGCCGCAAGTTTTGCCGCGTATGCCTTTAGTTCAGCAAGCTGAGTTGCATCGGTCGCTCCTGACTTGTTGTCGTTGACCTGAACCGGCTTGAATGTGTCAAGGAGAGCTCCGATGACCTGCTGCACCGCCTTGCTGGCGGCAGGGTTCTTTCCGTCGTAACCACCGACTCCGAGAAGGTAGGCATCGCCGTTCTGCATCACTTCAAATGCGTTCTTCCTGTCCGAAGCGGATGTGCCTACACCTATTGAGTGAAGGGTGTTGTCTGCGCTGCCGAATGAACCATCTGCTTTGTTTGACTTATTGAACTTGCCCTCGGCGTGTTCTGCCGTGTTGCTCGTCACCGTATCAACACCTTCCGCGTGGGAGTGCTGTCCGTTCGCCCATCCGCGCAAACCCTCTGCATGGGCATTCAGCCCTACGGCGTGGGTATTCTGGCCCTCGGCATGAGTATGGTCGCCGATTGCATAAGTGCCAAGCCCTTCCGCGTGAGATACATCACCAGTTGCCTTTGAACCTCTACCCTCCGCATGGGATGCATAAAACGCTTCTGTTTCTCTGCCTTCGGCATGGGAATATTGTCCAGCAGCGTATGTATCCCTTCCTTCCGCATGGGAACCTCTCTGTGTTGCTTTCGTATTGACGCCTTCGGAATGAGCACCGTCCCCTAGATCCATATCACCCACGGCAGGATTAGAATAAACCATTATGGTTTTTGCATCATCACCTGTATCTTCCGCTATCGATGTGAATGGAAGAGATTTTACCTTTATTGTCGTTGCTCCTATGGCAGCAGTTTCTGCGACCTCAGAACATTTGTCATAATGCTTGTCGTTGATTATGGAAAGTAATGCACCAGCCCCTATGCTTGCCGTCAGAGCCTTTTCGAGAGTGATTGTCTTTGTCGTGAAATTTATCGCCTTCCATCTGACGCCCTTTGTGCCGGCAATGGTTCCGTTGCCTGTTGCAATCGAGTTTCTGCTTATCACCTGGCAGGAGTTCTGCTGTAAGCTATAATCGGCCGCGCCTTTGGCGACGCTGTCAACGATGCCGGCTATGTTATTAGCAAGCTTCTGTTTCGTCACAGCGCCATCAGCTATTTTCTTCTCAATCACAGCACCGTTTGCAATTTTTCTTGTGGATACTGACGCGTCAGGAATGGTGCGCAGGGCTCCGATGTTGGCGCAGGCCTGCGCCTTCTGAGCATCCGTAAGGCTCTGGGCGATGTCGTAGCGGATGGCGCCGGGGCAGATAACGCCGAGCACCGTGCCCACAGACACATCGAGTGAATCATCTGACTTACCGGGCCAGAGCGTCACGCCAAGTCGTATAGGCGTCACTTCGATGCGTTCCTGCTCCGGGAAATCCTGGTCGGGGGTAATCTCCGCAATCTCACAGAAGAGCTCTCCTTTGCCGAGACAGATTCTCGACAGCGGAACCGACGCCGTGAGAGTCATCCCGTCCTCGGAGAGGGAGCAGCCGGTCATCTGGTCTCCATCACGTTCGACAATAAATACATTGAGCCTTTCCTCCGTGAAAAACCTAAGCCGAACGTGTCCCGGAACCGCTACTTGATTGTTCGTGTCACCGTCCTGCCTGAAGAAACGGTGTACGGACGAGAAGTCGCTTTTGAAGTTCTGATATTTCATATCTTGTATTGTTTTAATTCTTTCCTTATGGGAACCATCGACGGGTCGTTGTGTTTGTCGGCATAGTGCCACTTGAATGAGAATGCGTTGAGTTCTCCTTCTGTGCCTTCGGAATCCACTTCGTCAATGACGATTCTCCGCGAGACGCCGTCAATGACCGCATAGCGTCTTGCCGATGAGAAGAACTCCTGCCAGAACCTGACCTCCTCCTTGCTTTGCAGCCATCCGGTGAAAGTCTCGTGGATGAGGCGGCTGTCATTGGTAAGCTCACACTCGATGCCTCCGTTTGTGAAAGATGTCGGCTCTGTGGTGAGCTCTGTTTTTCTGTTTCCCGTGGCGTAGATTGTTTCCATTAGTCCCACACTGCCGAGAAACTCAAATGTAGAGACCTTATTGTCTGAAACTATGAATCTTAAGACTTCCGATTTTACGACTGATGTTACATCCCCATTATCATCCTTCAGAGAAGTCTCTGCCCAGATGTCGTAGGCTTTGAGTTCGTATTCGGAGTATCCGGCATCATCGGCGAATTTCCGTATGGACGGGTATGCCATATCCACCGAATTGAGTCCCTTGCCTAAAGAGTAGGGATATTGATACTTTACCGGAGGAATGATGTCGAAATAAAAGACAAAGAACAAATGGGATTTCTCTCCTGTCACAATCGGCACATAATCCGTCCCCATAGGCTTTGATACTCCAATTTGTGAACGAACAGTGATAAACTTGCGACCATCATACACGCGCTGACACTCCTCGTCTTCCAACTGTCCCGCAAAAACACGATACTTGTGAGTTACCGCGTCTGAACCTTCACCAAACTTAATCCATATTTGTTCTCTTTCGGTCATTCCAAATATGAATTCTCCAAGGAACTTGTTTTTAAATCCTGACAGAATTGATGACATTGACAACAAAATCTCTTTGAAATTCAGTTCAATCCGTCCGTTCATACCTGCTGTCAGCGCAAATGTGGCCTGATAGAGGATAACAGGCGAGGATAACCCCTTAACCGAGACATAACTAAGCTCAATCGGGACGCGTTCATTCGCAGATGCTGTGATTTTAATCGTCCCCGCATTCCCGGCAAAGAGGAACGGGAACTGATCTTGATATGATGTGTCTATTGTCATATTGCAAAACTACTCACTTGTTTGAGGGCAAAAAAGGACACTATGCCGATATGAAATCCGCGCTGCACTCCAACGCTTCGGAGCCGGCACGGAGTGTCACCGAGAGCTTCTTCACAAAGAAATCGCGACCGTGCAGCCGAACTTTGTTGTACATCCGGAAGTTCAGAAGGTCGAATTCATTCAGGTTAACGTCACAGGTGATGACCTGCCGGTCAGTGGCAAGCCATTGCGCGTAGGACTTGTGGAAATGCTCATAGAGCCAGTCCGGACGAAGAGACGCCCTCTCGCCGGAAGACAACGTGAGACATATATCTTCATCTTCCGAATTGCCAGTTATAGGCACATCCATTGTCTTTTGAGAAAGCGCATGTCCGCTGTCTGTCATCTGACCATTGACAACGAGTCCGACATAAACATCGGCTCTTCGTTCCGCCTCTTCATTTATCGGCTCCGTAATCGCAGCCATGGAACACCGCTGGAGTAACGCCCCTTGACTCTTTGGCCTTGTAAGAATGGAAGGAACGGATTTCACAAGGTTGAACGGACAGGAGTTGTCGACAGTGTCGGCATCAGAGACCACATTCTCCTTCGCGATATTGTTCTGAAAAACGATGTCGGCAGCCGCAACGGCCGCCTTCCCTGACGAACCACCAATATCGTAATTCACGCCCCACGTACAAACAGACACAATATCACCGGTAGACTCGATTTTATATGGAAGGATTCCGAGCGTGGCTGGTTGTTCTGCAAGCCAAAATGTGACAAACAGTGGCGTTTTACTCTGCTTGAAGAGGTCGATTGCGGAAGAATCGCAGTTCACGCTGTCTTCGCCTGAGTTTTCATAACCAAACTTATAACCGCAGCACTCCTCGATGCCGGATGAAAAGTCGTCTGACACCTTGCTGCTCCAATCTTTACCCGCATACGAGCCAAGAATGGAATGGATGGATTTCATAATGATGCGTCCGCCGTCCTCAAATACGCCAGCACAAAACATCCTACATATTCCTTGAACAAATTCAACTATGGTAATATCGGGAAGATAACCGGCAAACGTAGTGAACTTGTGATGACCAACCATATATGTTCCGGCACGCCCGCTTCCGTTTCCAAGCACAGCGATATGCTGATAGAGTTCCTTTATATCTTCATCGGAGTCCAATTCCACTCTATCAGTTATTGCCGAGGCATATATGGCGGGAGTGCGTTTGGGATCGTCGCCAAACGGAAAATTATGATATTTAACATTACTTTCTACATACGGCCTTTGGTCATTGTAGGTATCACTCTTGTCGAGATTATCGCAGTCTTTGACAAAATAGCCCGTTTCATCCTTATTCACAAGAAGTGGCCAGCAGAACTGATTGCTGTCTACTCCATACGAGCCGGACATTCTCAGTTCATATATCTTCTTGCCCCACTCGCTCTCCAAATCACGCCCCGAGAAGATGTAGTTAAGATTACCATCCTCGATACCGTCGTAGATGAGGGAGCCGGAGAGAAACGGGATGCCGTTGAACACGATGGATGCGGCCAGCTTCTTGACAGCCGGCTCCAGCTTCAGTGCCGGGAGATATTGGAGAATGCGGCAATTGACCTCCGATGGCAGCAGCGCTATGGATGTGGAGAACGGAACGGGGATGCGGTCGTCCTCGAACATCGGGTTGTTATATTCAATCGCGAATTCGGCGTCCGGAGCAAGGTCGAGCGATATTCCATCTTCTGTGATAATCTTTATCATCCTAACTGTCCTCTTCTTTTAAGTTTGTTGTACTTGTCCTCGGTTTCTTTAATTCCGCCCTTGCCAAGCATTGACACGCGGGCGGTGATTGGCTCATCGAGCTTCTTTGTCAACTTCTCGATGGCTTTTGTGAGAGCCGCGTCGGTTGCCGTGTCTTCGTGGCCATCGGAAGAAGTCGTCACAATCCTTGAGTTTCCATCGTTGATGAATCCGCCGGAGACACGCCCTGGCATCGCTGTGGCCGGATAGACCGCGTTGAAATTCAGACTGCGGAGTTTTCCGTTGCGCCGTGCGGTCTCCATTGTCGATATTATCGGCATAAGGCTCGGATTCTCAAGAGCCTCGTGCGGGATTACATATTCGGAGCCGTTTTCGCCCACTATGACGGTCGGTGAGGAGACAAATCCTCGCGCATCAGGATTGAGCCTGGCATTGAATGATTTGCCGTCCTGCCTGCGCTTGACACCGATATAGCCACCCTCTTCCGCTCCGGATGTCACGGGCTGCGAGGCGATGATGGCGATTTCGGCGGCTCCCATTGCGGCAGCGATTGCAGCTGCGGCAATTCCCCAAGGAGTTGCTCCGAGCTGCGCAATGGTTGAAGTCACGCTCAGCGCGGTGTTTATTATCGCCTGAGTTAGGTTCAGGGCTTTGTCGCGCTTTGCCTGCTTGAGAGCGAGTTCCTCCTGGTAGGCGTCGTACTCCGCATCCATCTGTTCCACCTGAGCGTTGTACTGGGACTCCGTGATGAGACCTGCGTTCAGGCGTTTTTCAAGGGATTTTTTGCGGTTATCCTGATTCTTCTTATAGTCCTTGAGCTGAGCGTCCTCTTTTTTCTTTGTCAGGTCCATAAACTTTGAAGCAAGACTGAAGGCTTCCTGTGCGGCGCCTCCGATTCCGGCGACAACAGTCTGCAAGTCTTCCGCTCCGAACTTTCCCTCCTTGAGGTTGGCAAAGAATGTGTCCCAGTCGTCCTGTGATACGCCGAACAGGCTGCCATTGCCTGTGCCCTCCGTCAGGGAATGACTCTCTTTCTTCGGACCGTCAGACGACTCTTGTGAAGATTCCTGTGCAGTGCCCACCGCCGCGTTCTTGCGTTTGATGATGTCGGCGAGCTTCTGCATAATTTTATTGTAGTCTGCATCATCAAGGCTTACGGACATTCCCTCAATTTGACCGCTGTCAGCAACTTCCTGAAGCATAGCCTCCAGATTCTGAAGATACTCGACATCGAAATTGGCAAGTTCTGCCGTGTGCTTCCGCTTCAAGGCAGCCTTTTCCTCCTCTGTGCCCTTGAATGCGAGAAGTTCCGCCGCCTGCGAGTTCTCCATCTGAGTGCGTCTGAGCTTGTGCTCGTCCTCAAGACGTTTTACCTCGCGGTTGAACGCGTCGAGCCTGATTTTGTCGAGGTTGTTCTGATGTTTAGTCTCGGCAAGTTCAAGCAATTCAGCATTGTCTCCTGCCTTGGCGCGTTCCTTCTCGTAGCGCAGGTCCTCTTCCATAATGGCTTTCTGAGTCAGGTCTTTCTCATTGTCGATGACGAGCTGCGTTTTCATCTCCGCATCCTGCTCAATCCTTTTCAATGTTTCCTGAAACAACTTCTCGGACTCCTCGTTAACCTCCTGAAAAACCTGTTCAAGACCTTTCTGAAGGGCAAGAGCACTCTTCTCGGCCGCCGTCTCGACTGGGGAACTTCCAGAACTGCCTTTCCCGCTTTTCCCGCCTGTTCCACCTGTTCCGCCTCCGGAGTCCTCGGTCGAGCCGTCAGTCAGCGTTCCAAGAGGAGCATTCTTGCCAGACGACTGTACTCCGAAAAGGCCATCAACCATAGAACGAAGCTTTGCACCGTTCTCCTGCGCTTCAGTAAACAAGGCTATAATGTTGTTCACCTGCCTATCCTGGTTGTCTATCGTTTCATTAAAAATGCCGGCAATCACGTCACGCATCTCGATAAAATGAGAAATATCAGGCATATCATAGTATTGAGACAGTGCTCCGGTAAGAGAACCAACTTGCGCAGCAGACAGTGACTGCCCTTTATTCATTTTCTCATAACGCTTGTTGAAACTGTCCAACGCTGCCTTCACTGCATCCATCTTGTGCTGCTGGATGTCCATTTCTGCATTTTCCCGAGCTTGAAGCTTGATTTTCCGCTCCAGCTGTGTGTTCACGTTTGTCAACGCCGTCTCCAATTCCTCATTGGAGGTCTTCTCCGTGAGGAGTTGCGGAAGATAGTCGCCATAGAGTTCGTTGATTTTGTCGATTGCCCTCTTGCGTTCGTCACTACCCTCGGCCGCCGATGTCGCCGCATCCTTCAGTTCTTCTAGGGATTTGCGTTCCTTGTCGATTTCCGCCTGCGCCTTGACGAATGAAGACGTTGTGTCAACTGTCCGTTTGTTGAGCTCTCTGAGTTCCTTGGTGGCTTCACGGGATTTGGAGACAAGAAAACTGATGCCTTGAGCAAGGACTGCAACGGCGGCAATGACAAGGCCGACAGGATTTGCAATCAAAGCCTTGCCGAAAGCCTTTGCAGCAGCTCCTGCTGTCTTGTAACCACCCGCAAGAATCTTCAAACTGACGGTATGCAGCGAATTGGCTTTGCCAGCCGCCTCCAATGCTGCAACTTCTTTCAGAAGAGCGGCTCTGAACTCAGCACTGAACAGGTAGGCAATTTTCTTTTTTGCAACATAGAGTGCAGTCAGACCCGTTACGGTTATAATTGCCGCCTGATATTTTCCCAAGAGCGTAATCAGCTTTGAAATGACTCCTAAAAAAGTGTTGGTGCCACCAATGACCATATTCGCAGCCGGCATCAGTTTCTGACCGATTTCAACGCTCGTTTCCGTGATTCTCTTTTTCAACTTTTCCTGAATGGCCGTGGCCGATTCGTTCTTGGTGTTGAATTCGTTGGTCAAAGACGTGCCCTCCTGAAAGGCCTCGTTCGCGAGCTGCTGCTGGGTTTTGAGCATATCAACATTGTTGGCCAGCGCACCGAGCACCGTCGTTGCCCTCTGCCCGTTCAGGTGCATCTCGTCCATGGCATCCACGATGTCGAACAGCCCCTGGTCGCCCTTCATTCCCTCAAGCACCTTGACGAGCGCACCGTTCACATCGTTTGTCAGGAGGTCGCGGAACTCCTCGAACGGCATCTTTGCAATCTGGGCGAATGTTTCAGTCTTCTTGAACATTGCCGTGATGGTCTGCCCGATTGCAGTCGCCGCAGTTTCGGCTGCCTGTGCGTTCGCGTCAAGGGTGGATGCAAGACCGAGGATTTTGTCTATGGATATGCTCGCATTGGGGGCGATACCGGCGAGGCGGTTGGTGAAGTTCACGATGTAGCCCTCATTGGCGGTGGAAGCCGCTCCGAGTTCATTGATGGCGGAGCCTACGGACAGCATCGCCCTCTCAAGTCCCATCTGTCCCTTCAACTGGAATATATCGACGAGTTTTCCAATCTGTCCTATGGCTGCCTCCGCGTCTCCTCCGAGGTCTTCTTTCAGCGCGACATTGATTTTGTCGGCAGCGGAAACAAACTCCAGCAAGTCTTCCTTGCCGGAAAGTCCAAGTTTACCACCCACGCGAGCCAATGACAGCAACTCATTCTGAGCGGTTCGCGTGTCGAACTTCTTGAGTTCAGCACTCAGTTCCTCAATTTCATCATGGCTCAGCCCCGTTGTCTTCATCGCGTCGACAAGCGCTTCGTCATATTGCAGCCACGACTCTCGAGCCTGCTCTGTTTTATTCCATAACCCGGATGCAATGTCAATCAAGGCCTTTATTCCAATTGAGATATTCCCAATATTAGTGAAGGTGTTGGAGAGAACTGTTTTTGTACTCTGGGATTGTTTCGCGAGTTCTGCAAAGCGTTTCCTGCATTCAAGCAATTCTGCGTTCAAGGCATTCCAATTCTCAGTTCCAGGCACGGCTTTTTCCAAAGCAGCGCGAGTCGCTTTTATATGGCTCTTGAGTTCAGCTATCGTCTTCTGGTCGAGGTTCATCTGTCTTTGGAGCTCGGCATACTTCGACTTCGCTTCAGTGAGTTTCTTGTTAGTCTCAGCAATTTCCTTTGAGTGGTCTCCCTCCGCATTTTTCAAAGACTTGAGTTCCGATTCGAGCTTTGAAATAGCCTTCTCAGTGTCAAGGATTTCCTTTCGTCCGGCATCGCCGTTCACAATTATGTTCAACCGCAGGTCTTCGCTTTTCATTTTGTGTCAATTTTATGACACAAAAATAGCTGCCCGCAGGCAGCTATGAAAGGACACTAAATGTCGTGTTTCCAAGGTTCTTTTTCTCGCTCTTTCTTCCGTTTGTCGAGGATAATCATTATCGGAATAAATACTATAACAGCGATACCTATAATCACCCAATCCGTCGCAGATGTTGTCGCAATAGAATTCAGAAAAATAATGAGCAAGCCTAAGCCGCCAATCAAAATCACGCTGAATAAGGCGGTCAGCCCTGTCATTCTGAATATTGCTCTGATTAAATCTATCATGTTTGGTATTTTTTATTGAAGACTGCAAAAATCGCTCCTATAACAACGTTGCCCGCAGGCAGCTATGAAAGGACACTAAATGTCATGTTTCCAAGGTTCCTTTTCTCGCTCTTTCTTCCGTTTGTCAAGAAAAATCATAATTGGAATAAATATAACAACCGCTACGCCAATTATTATCCAATCTGTTCCAGAAAATGAGCAGAAAGAATTTAACAACATTATAAGCACCCCAAAACTACCAAACAAAATTACTGCACTCAATGCGCAGGCGCCCGATAATTGAAATATTGATTTTATGAAGTCGAACATAGTGGTACTTTTTTATTCTCCTTACAAAAATCACGCCCGCTCGAAGCAATAAAACCCCCGGATTTCTCCGAGGGCGGACGCCTGTGTGAGGTTTACCAAACAATCACGCAAATATGGCGTCGAGATCTTGTGATATACTATGAAAGCCGTTGCGGATTCTCTCTTCCTGTGTCTTTCTTGGCTTCGTGCCGTGTGCATATGCCCAGAGCTGCTTCTGGGAGATGCCTGTAACCTTTTCGAGTGTTGCGAGAGAAAACCATCCCTTGCTAAGGTAATATTTCATAAGGCTCTGTGCATCAAGTGCGTATGAGACGGCAAAATCCTCATCCAGAAACTCCGGATACTTGAAGCCCTCTTCCTTGGCAGTGGCCTTGTAGAGCTCCATCTGCTGAAGCATATCAGCCTTGGCCGCCTCGATAGTGTCTCCCATTCCGGAGAAAATCTCGTTCTTGCAATAGACGGAATATGTGCCGTCCGATGCCCTTTCAATGATTGCTGAAATCTGTTTCATATCATTCCGCGTTTTTGAAGGAAAGGGGCTTATTTGAGCCCCATATCCTTGCTGATTTTCTTAACTATTCCCGTTCCCATCTCTTTGGCTCCGTGGTAAGGAACTGGGTAAGTCCGGGAGCCTTTCTTATAGATTACGTGGCTGCCTGCTTTCCTCAAGTATGTCCAGCCGTTTCGCTCTATCCATCTGTGAAATTCGTCTGACTTCATATTGCGTGTTGTTTGGTATTGCAAAAATAGTAATAATTCTATTGTTTACAAAATTTTTTCATAGAAATTTTACTATTATAGGCAATCGCGATCAGATAGATTCATTTTCAATCTGTTGGCGGATGGCAGCGGCGACTTCGTCGGTGAATTCGTACATCAGGCGTTCGGCGATGCGGGAGTAGGCTCCGAAGACATAGCGGTTGTGGATTCTGCGGCGGCGGGAAACAACCTTGGAGCCGTAGCGGAGACGGCGGAGGTCGAGGAAGCGCTCGTAGGCGACGTGCTGAAATGTCATCTTGCCGTCAAACGAGTCGGAACCGGAAGAGACTGAGACCGAGCGGGACTTCTCCAAGCTTCCGCTGCGCGTTTCAAGCTTGGAGAGGATGGCGGTGCCCTGACGGCGGAGCATCGACTCTCCCTCTTCCTCCAGGATATTGCGTATGAAACGTGCCTTCACCGACATAGTTTCTACTCGAATGTGAGTTCAACGCTATAACCGAGCCAGCCGCCGAAAATAGAGGCTTCAGGGACAATCTCGACGGACGCGAGCGACATCCCCGAAAGAAGCCCGCAGGTGCCGGAGGTGGAATCGGCGGCCACCCGCTCGACAATCTGTGAGGCAATGTCGAGAAGTTCGCCGTACTGCTTCCGCTCGCGCTCCGAAGTGTTAGCGGAGCCGAGCCCCTTGGCAACGACGAAGAACGCTGTCGAGAGTACGGAACTGTAGGAATCCGAGTCGCCCTGCTGACGACATTCAGGACGCGCTGCAAGCACCTGGACGCCCGAAAGATGCTGGAGCTTCGAGGTCGCGTCCGACTGCGCCGTCGTCACGATGGGGCTGATGCCAGGAAGGGAAAAGCCCTCGATGTACTTTGTGAGGCTAATGAGTCTTTGAAATCGCTTCATATCGTTTCTGTTCCTTGAAGTTGTGCCACATTATGCCGAGAATGGAGAATAGCGGTTCTTCATCCACGCGCTCGATGTTGCCTATCGTCTGGTCCTTGGCAATCTGCACCACGAGGTCATTCCACCCGAAGCCGTATCCTCCTTTCTCGTCTCCGTCGCCAGCAAACAGACGGCCGAGCTCCACCGTCTCGCCGTTGATGACTATGTCCTGCGTCTGAAGAAACTTGAGGCAGGATGCGAACCAGAGTAATATGAGGTTCTTCTGCCATGGTTCAATCCGCGCCACAAGCATTGTTTCCCTCTCGATGTTCGAGGAATCTACCGCGATTACGCGCCGTCCGGCCCTATTCGGCTGCGAGCACCGCCGTCTGTAGAGAAAGACAATGCACTCGTCAAGGTCGGCCACCCTGCCGGAATGCAGAAAGGCATTCATCGCCACGGCAGCGTGCCTGAACTCCCCGAAAGTGAGGTCCTGTAGCAAATCAGACGGGCCATAGAGCCGGAAACGTCCGCTCTTCACCATAGGCAGCGGGTTTGTCACGGAGTCGAAGGTCAGCCGGCACTGGAGCGTCTCCTGCTCCACGTCGAGAAGGAATCCTAAACATCTGTCACAAAGCATCGCAAGATTTTCGTCAAGCCGTGTCGCCTCATCGCCCGCAAGGCTCTCCACAAGCGCCGTCCTCAGTGAAAAGCGCAGCCCCAGAAGATGACAGAGCACTCTGACGTTGAACTCCAGCGGAGAACCGCCGCGCAGGATGCACTCGCCATAAGTCCGGAACACAAACTGCACCTGTTCTGGAGTCATCTCATCCCATGACGAGGGTAACGAAACTCGTTCCCCGGTCTCATATATCCCAATCTCCGTCATACCACTGTTGCAAATTTATTCGCGGGGTCGTTCTTTGGCAGCAGTTCGGCTTCCCCGGACGCCCCTGCGAGTTTCTTGAGTTCGTCTTTCACCTGCACAATCTGAGCATTGGTCTTGTCAATGAACCAGTCGATTTCTTTCGTCTCCGCAGCGCGGCTTTCCCTATTGCCCTGGTACGACGGGCTGAAACGCTTTGCAACGGAAAGAGGGAGGATGTCAAGAGACCACCTTCGCGCAGCCGTCACAAGAGCCGTGAGAACGGAAAGGAGCGCAGCTCTGCTACGAAGACGCATCGCCGTTTCATCAGACTCTGCAACCTCCGGATAGATGCGTTTCCACACCTCTTCTCCGACAAAAGGCTCCACGGCGTTCTCCTGTGCCTCGACGATGAGCGGAACAAAAAGGTGGAATGCATAGCTGCTGCCGTCCACAGGGTAGAATCTCTCGAATTCATTGAGGTTTCTGACAATGCAGCGCCCGACAAGGTCGCGCACCGGTGAACTTAGCCAACTTGCCGTCTGCTTTTTCTCCAGAAAGCGGAAAAGAGAGTCAAGAGCCCTGTAGTAGCGGTCAAGCATAGCCCTGTCATCCCGGTCAATCATCCACTCGAACGGCATCTTCTCGTTGTCGTCCATCTTCACCTTTCGCCCCGTTCCCTCGTGGCTCACGCCCGAAAGCTGCGCATAACGTGCAATCGCACGAAAAGCCACCGGAAGCCGCACCGCATCCACAAAATCGGGGTCTGTGCCGCCAAGATAGGCCTTTTCAGCGGCTTCAACCACCTCTGAGCCGACAACAGAACCGAGTTCCTGCGCGGCGAAATCAATCTCGGTGCGTATGAGATAGAAGGGCGTGGATGCGAACCACTGACCCGTCAGGGAGTTCAGTTCTTCTGAACCATTCTGTACTTTGTCAAACAGCATAACTATTGATTTTTAACTCGTTTGTCAGTCGGAACCGCCTCTTCCGCCTGAATCGTCTGGTGATAGAAAGCCAGCTTGAGGTTACGTCCCGGGAAATTGAAGGCGATGGCCTGGTTTATCGGTTCAAGAATGCAATTTGAGGCTATCTCCGTGTCTGAAAGAAGATAGAGTTTGAAGGCATACAGCAACTCAGAACCCGAAGCCAGCTTGCCGTTCACCATCACGTTACTCAAAGACGGATGCAGTCCCATTCCGGAGGTGATGGCCGATGCGGAAGCTTCTGAAATCTTGAGCTGCGAATCCACAAAATCCTTTATCTTCTGGTCAATCGCCTCAATCTTCCACGACACAGCCCCGCTGCCGTTCTCAGACGGAATATCCACCGTGTAGAAAAACTTTCCGGCGTTCTCCTTGCCCGAAAGCACCTCCGTAAGCTGAGTCAGGAGCTCCGAAGTGAGCCGGCTGATTTCTTTCTCCACCCGTGCGTCATCCCAGTCCGGATGAATGTTCTTCAGAGTGTCGCGTTTGGTGTCCCAATACTCGTTAGGGGCGTGAATGTGGTACGCAAGATTTATCCCGTTGTCCGTCACATACTTAAAGATTGTCGGAATCTCCGAACCTCTGACAATCCAGCGAAGTGCTCCCCAATACTGTGGCACAGAGTAGAAGTCGCGTGCGAATGAATATGTGTGGTTGTATGATGCCGAAGCGCCATATTTCCCTGGATTACGCCTGTCATAGACGGGATATACCCGCACCCCAGTCCTCACACAAGCGTTCTCGAAATCTCCGACGATGATGTGGCGCACATCTCTGATGTCCCGGCTGTCCGTCCATTCGAGACGGGCGTTCTTCGCAGGGATGTGCTCAAGGCAGGAAATCCTCGGATTGCGCCCGATGCGATGACCGCGTTCAAGATACTTCGCATCGAAGAATCCCTTCAGGTGCAGGTAGTCTGTCATGCAGCCTTTGATGTAGGAGACATAGTCCCAGCTTTCCAGCCAGTCCATGATTTCCCTATCTTCCTTCCACTGCCGCTCAATCTTGCCGCCCTCGAAGGAAAGCTGTGAAAGATAGAGCCCTTGACCGAACAGGAGTCCCATCTGGCGTTCGAGTATGCCGGGACCGAGGTTGTTCGAGTCGAGGATGTCGCGCAGGCGCGTGGGCAGTTGGTTGTCGATGCCGTAGGGTATCACCCTGTAGCCTTGAATCGTGTGCGGGAGATACTCCCAGTTGCGGTCCTGCGCCTGCCAGAACAGCGAGTCGAGGCTACTGTCCCTTCTGTTCGAGAGGGTGAAGCACCGCCCGTCCTCAAGGTGCAGCGCATAGGAATGGTCCGAAATCTTCTTAACCGTATTCTTCATCTCAATGTAACTTTTTCTCCGTTGAAGGTCATCAGAAGCGGCTGGTAGAAACGGCGGTTCTCCATAGTGTCGAGATTGATGTATGCCTCGACCATATCCGCGTGAAGGTGATGCTCCCTGCATTCTCTTTTGCGGAGCCGAGCATGCGGAACATAGACAACGCCCTCGCTCGTTCCTGCCGAAAGGTTGCAGGACATGAACGAGAAGCTAAAAGTCTTTCCCTCGGAAGAGAGTCGTCTCATTTTATCTATCGCTTCATAAACATCCATAATGCAAAACTACTCCCTCGCGCCCGTTCGTCAAAGGACACGAAATGAGAGGCCGCGGCCGGTGCGCAGATTGCCCACATACGCCATCGAAACGGACAGTCTCATATTCCGTACATCCGAAAAATTACAAGATTTCGGTAATATTTTTAAGGTATATATGTATATGTCAATGCCTTGCCACGTCCGTTCCGGAGAAAATGCTTTCTCGCGGACAAAAAAGCCCGGCCGCGCTCATTTTCGTTTGCGGTCGCAAACGAGTAAAAAGGTGATATATGACGCGCTGACCCCGCGCCGGGCTACTTGAATTGAGGGTCAAGGTTGGATTTCGCGGCAGAAGAGCGCATCGAGGCGAGCTTGCGCCTCTCCCTTGTCATAAGCAGATACTTGAACGAATCCGACGGGTTGGTGGAACGGGTAGGCAGTTCGGCCACAGGCAGGCGTTCGCTCGATTTGTCCTTAAACACAACTCCGGACTTCACCTTGGTGCGCGCAAGTTCGAGAGACATCTTCAGGTTCTTTGCGGCATAGGCGTCAATGCGAAGCCAGGGCAGGCGCGGGTTGCGCTCCGACATCAGCTCCTGCATGAAGGCATACTCCTCCGGTTGGCCGATGTTGCCTTGACGTATGGACATCAGGTGCACCGTCCATCCGGTCCTGTTGCCACCGTCCCACTCTACGGCACGCTTGAACTTGGAGACCTGATCCTCGCCCACGGACTTGTAGGCGTTGCCGGAACGATCGTAGTATAGATAGAGCACGCGGTTCTGCATGGCCGCGAAGTAGGTGCGGAACTTCACTCCGAGATCTTCGGTGTATTCCGGAGCCAAAGTGTAGAGAAACTTGAGCACTCTGATAATCTCATGTCCCTGTTCACTCCCATCTTGCCCGATTGTCATTGAGCACATATTGCCGAAATCCACACCGGCCTGCAATGGCTTGGTGCGGTTCAGATGGCGGAGTACGCGGCAGTCCTCGACCTCGCGCATATCGAGACGGTCGTATGCGTCTTCATCTATGCCGTCGTAGTAGAAATGCCGTGCGGAGAGCGCGGTGTAGAAGCGGTCACCGCTTTCGAGTCGCGGCTTGAGTGAAAGGATGGCAGTGTTAAGGTCAGGCAGCTTCGCGGCAATGGCATCGGAGAACCATTCCTCCGTGAGGATGTCCGCGTTCACATAGCTCGATGCGCGTATGTAGAAAGTCGATGCCTCAGGACGGCTGCGAAGTTCCGTCCACCGCGCCTTCCAGAGTTCGGCTGTGCGGAGTCTGTTCCGGCAGTCATTGAGGTCATCAGGCGACTTTGTCTTGAGCCACTTATCCTTGGCAGCCACATATTCATGCAGGGCCTCGTTATACACGAGCCCAGCCTTTATCACTGTGAGTATCGCAGTCTTGTCCACATTGTCTGCCTCTTTGTGCATCCAGTCATATTCCCCGATGTGGGAGACGTCCGCCATATCGGATGTAAAGCACACGCCTCGATAGAACACACTCCTTCCATATTCCTGCCTATAGCCACGCACGGCCTTGAGGAGGTTAGCTATTTTGTCTTCACGGAAATATTTCGCCTCGTCCCCGAACACGAAGACGTATGACGCGCCCGCGAGAGTCGACGGGCGGTCGAGCGATCCGAAGCGGATGTTCAGCCCTGTGAAGAAGATGATGGTGCGCTTGTAGGAAACGAGCCTGTTGAATGGCTTCCAGAAATGGGGCTTGAGCCAGTCCGGAAGGTTCTTTGTCTCAGCGTCGGTAAACTCCGGTGGCTGCTTCTCTATGACATAGTGCTCGCCTTCTCTGAATCCCTTACGCTCAAGTCCCTCCAATACGGAAGGCAGGACATTCGCCGTAAGGTTGCTGAATGTATCGGCAACCCAGCAACATGGTGCGCCCGGCATATCGAACATTATGTCGATAAGCCTTTCAACCTGGATGTCGGTGGTCTTCGCGGAGCCTCGCCCCAGCTCGCAATAGGTCTTGCGCGCACCGACGAGGGCTACTAGCTGGGCGAATTTGTTCTGATATTGCACCGACGCGCTTTCCGTCCGCTCGACGTTAACTTTCTTCCTGTGCGACATTGTCCATCAATTTTACTATGTCAAGGTCATCGATGCCCGCATCAACCCTCAGGCGTTTCTTCACCGCTTCCGGAGCGACTATGCCGTCAATCTGGCGGGCAAGTTCATCCCTGTTCGCTCTCGGCAGCCCTATGACTTCAGGAGAAAGCGAGAGCACGCGGAACTGCTTGCTGTAGTTCTCGGCAGGCAGCTGCTGCGGGTCATCTTGGTCGAGTCTGAGCACCTTTGCCTTGCTTGAGAGGATTCCGGCGGCAATTTCAAAATCCTTCGTTGTCCTGGCATTCTGCATAGCGAGGGCATAGAGGGTGTCATACTGGTCTGCCATCTTAGCCCGCATCGCCTCTTTGGAAACCTTGCGGTTTGCGAAAAACATCTCAATAGCCTCAGCGTACATATTGGAAGCCTGTTCATAGGAGAAGGAGAATGGTTTGGAGGTGAGGAATTTTATCGTGCGACGTTTTCCCCACTGGCCGTCGAGGGAATATATCATCGTGAGTAGGTCTATATACACCTGCTCCTTCTGAGAGAGGTTGCCCTTGCTCCCACCGGCTATATAGTCCTGTATGCGCTCGAAAGCCCCCTCGTCTTCAGGACCGCCGAAAAGGTCGAGCTTCGAAATGCTGAAGCTCTTGTCACGCACGACCTCATTGAATTGCTTCACTGCTTCCGGGGTTCCGCTGGCTGCGGCACGCGCCACGGCGATCTCGATGTCGGCACGTTTCTTCAGCCGTCCGTGTTCGATGGCTTCACGCACCTCTTCGGGCACGGACTTCTCGTCTATGCCCTCACTGATGAATATTTCGTTGTCCGGCCAGCCGAGGGCGGCAAGGTAGGCAATCCTGTCAAGGCTGTCGTCTTTCTCTTCGTTGTTCATAGTCGTCGATCATTCGTTTGACTTCCGCGAGCATCCGGCGCTTTGCCGCGATGCGCTCTTCCCTCAATGGGCGGAGATGTGGTTTGTCTCCCTTTTTAATTTCGTTGCCGGCTCTCCAGATTGCCTCCTCCAGATTCTCCTTTTTCCGGACGAGTTCCATAATCGGCATCGCGCGAAGCTCCGCTGTCTGTCTGGACTCTTTGAAAATCGGATGCTCTCCGAGCACAGAGTGATGTTCCTTATAATGAGTAAATTCGGAGAAGATTTTCCGATTGTTGGAATAATTTTCCAGCACTTTTTTCGCTGTTTCGTAACATTGTTCCGGAGTGGTGCATAGGAAGAGTTCCTCATGTGCTCTCATCGACTCCTCCCATGCCGTTATTTTGTCGGCCGCCAGAATCTTCAGTTCCTGCGGGCAATCCGGCTCCGAGAGGAATGGCCAGTTTTCGCGGAACTTCACTTTCGGCACAGGCTGCAAGGCGCTGACGGCGATTGACCTTTTTGACGAAAACGGCAGGAGCGATGCCTTCAGGAGATAGGTGAACCGTTTCGGGGCTTTGCGGACGAGGGCGTCGAGGTGGCGGTTTGGGGCATATATACTCAAAAGCCGAAGTCCTTCCTGAACCTCGGCTCCTGAATCAATCCATCTGTCAATCTCGTTCAACATCCCTCGTTCATTTCCTCTTTGAGAAGGAATTTCTCAGCGAGCGCAGCAATGGCGGCGAAGCCTTCCGGCGATGCTGCCACGAAGAACTTTCGCAGGAAAGCCTCTATGACCACATTTTCGCAAGGATTGGCTCGGAGTACAGGCGTGATGAAGTTTCCGAACGAGAACGACACCTCCATCAGGAGTTTCCCGGCATTGTACCGCTTCAAGAACGCCTCGGCCGTATCGGTCTCGGAATCGTCGGCCGCAAGCCACACAACGAGCCTTTCTTTGTCGAAAGTCATCGGCACGCGGCTGACCGCCTGCCTTTCCCCGTTCCGTGTCACATAGACATAGTTTCCTTTCAGAAGTTCGTCCGTGATTTCCGTACACGGGATGATGTTCGCAGGAAGAAGAGTGAACTGGTCGGCAATCCTGTTGTCGGCAAGGCATTCCGCCAGAACTTCCGGCAGCTGTGCCCCGGTGTCAGTGACAACGAGATGCCGTCCTTTGTGGAATCTGTCCCAGAGGCGCGTCATCAAGGTCTCGGTTCCCGGATAGGCACACACGACCACATCGTACTTTTTCTCGGCTGCAGCTTCCGGTGCAGCAGTTTCTATGTCTGAAGCCTGAGCCTCAGCTGTCTTCTGAGGCTCAGTTTCCATAGTCTGTGATGCTTTCTTTGTCATTCTTCAGATGATTAGGCACTTTCGGTCACTGCGGTTGCAGCGGCCGCTAATGCGGGTAGCTCGCCCTCGTAGTCGGCCGGGAGGAACTTGCCGGCGATGTCCTGTTTCCAGGTAAGCTTGCGTTTGTTGGCCTCGCTGCTGTCGGTCCTCTCAACCGTGAGGAACAGAGGGTTGCACTTGTTTCCGAACGCCTGTACGCGTCCTGCCGCTGAGCCGTCGCACTCCTTTACGAGGATGACGACACCCTTATTCATGAAGGCCTCGACGAAGTTCTTGATGTCCTTCTCGTTGCCAGGGTGCTCGAACTCAACACCCTGTTTCACGCCACGGGCATCGGCGTCGCCGGAATACTCTTCTGATGCCGCGATGGTCTTAGGCGTCCCATATACGCACACGGCTTTCGCTCCCTCCTTGAGAGTGTAGTTGCCCTTCACGGTCACGTCACCGAGTGCTCTCGTAGGTTCGGTCTCGATGTCCTCGACATCCATGATTATGATGTCGGAAGACTTTGGAGACGGGCATCCCGCGCCGTCTCCATTCTTTGGAATACTTACTTTTGTATACATAGTCCTGATTGTTTTTCAGTGATTACGCGCCTTCCTGTCCGGATTGTCCGGAATCTCCGGCCGCCTTCTGTTCAGAGTCCTGGCTTGCCGGCTTGACCCCGTTCATCCACGGACCGTCCTCAGTGAGGTCTATGCCCTCGGAAAGGATGCTCTCTGAAGGAGTGTATCCGGTCGGAACGGCCGCGAACACAGCTTCGGCAATCTTGAAGCCAACCGACAGAGAGTATTCTCCGAACACCTTCACATCGTAGTTGCTCTCCTCGATGCGGTTGATGCAGCTCTCCGCCTTGGAGTAGTCAACCAGCTCGACGAAGTTCTCTTTCGGAGTGGCGAAGAGAATCGGCGAGTTGTACATAGATTCAAGAGCCACAAGGTGGAAGTTGGTGAAACGGATGGTGTCACCGTTCTCGATGCCGGTGTACTTGCCGTTTACGGCAAAGTCTGCCCTCTTGTAGCGGGTGCGGAACTGCTCTGAGCAAAAAACGACTGCGGTCTTCGCGAAGAGTCCGGAGATGTTGTCAACGAAGCTGTCAACATACTTCAAGAGCTCCTCGTCAGAGAGCGTCTTGTAGTCCTTTGCTGCGCGGAGGTAGTTGATTTTGCAGTTTTCGTCCGTAAGACCATCGACGAGGATGGTCTCATAGCCGTCCATGGAATCCTTGGCTGCTGAACCGGCCGTACCATCAGTGAGCCCAGCAAGCGAGACTTCCTTGAACTTTCCCTTTCCAATCATCGAGAGGGTGATGTCGTCGAGGGTCTTCGGAAGGATGTGCTCCTCGATGATATACTTGGTGATAGGCATCTCAGCCTGAGTCTTGCCCTGCTCGTAGAGGTTGAGCAACCATGACTTGATGATGTCCGTCGGACGAATCAAGACGTTGATTTTGTGACGGCGGTAAGGGATGCGAATCGGAGTGAATTTCGCCGTGCCTTTAGGAGTCCACTTAGGAGTGAACTGCTGTGAGACTTCGGTGAAGATGGCAGCAGAAGCGATGAAGTCGCGATCGGACTGGATACGCGTCATATGCTTGGAGTCGTTGAAGCCCATATAGAGCCTCTTTGCGAGGAGGTCAAGCTTTGCCTTTGGCGGCATCACAATCTTGAACTCAGTGTTCAGATCCGCAACGTCAAGCGTGCTGCTGTCGAGGGCTGCGAAAGCCATCGGGTTTGTGGATGCGAGCGCCTGTGCGACAATCTTGTTGTGCGCTGCGCTCATGTTCAGGACGAACTGCCTTGTGGCTTCGCCTGCCGAAAGCGGCTTTGACGGAGTCTGTGCCTGTGGCTGCGGTTCCGGTTCACGGGAAAGTTCCAGGACATCGCCCTGAAGCTTTTTTACCTGAGCGGAGAGGGCTGCTGTGGCCTCGGCTGTCTTTGCTGCCACGGCCGCGTCGAAGAGGTCGAAGGCGTCTTCGTCTTCGAGAGTGACGGACTCCAGCTTCTCGAGGAAAGCCTGTCCGTAGTTCTCAAGAACCTTCGCGCGCTCCTCAGCGGAAAGTTCAACCTTTCCATCCTTGACAGCAAGCTCCGGTTTCCCGAGAAGACGGGCAACGATTTTGCCCATCTTTGAGTTTGAGAGTGCTTTTTTGTTCATTGTACTTGGTATAAGAGGTTTGTAAGTATTTTCGTCAGATTTCAGCGAGCGCGAACGCGGCTTCTACGCTTTCCTTGAGAGTCTTCCGAGCATCGGCGAACCCGAGCTTCAGAGCGTCGTCGCAGAGGAAAGTCGCCCCGGTCAAGACGCCCTCTTTCTCCACATCGAGCATCGGGCGTCCTCTCTTGACTGCCTCCTGGAACTGTGAGACGATTGGAGACATACTGTCCTGGATGAGGCTGTAGTCTCCTTCGAGTGCCTTTCTGTAGTCGAGGTTCTTATCTGGGGACTCGCGTGCATAGACCGGAACAACCTTCACCCCGGTCTGCGGGTCTTTCTCCGGAGGTAGCGACAGTGTGCACAGTACCCCGATAGAACCTATTTCAGACATAGGGTTGTCGAGATAGATGAGATCACACTGTGATGCCACCCAGAGAGCGGCACTGCAACATAGGTCGCAGTGAGCGATGACAGGTTTGTGGGCTGCCTTAGCATAACGTATAGCCTCGACGAGCGGCGGAACAGCATTGGCCGTACCGCCTCCGCTGTCAATGTCAAGGACTATGGCGACGATGTCCTGGCGGTCGGCACAGTTCCTTATGAATGAAGCAAGAGCCATAGCCCCGTCGGAGCTACAGGTCTCGTATTTGGTCATTGTACCATGAAGCGGCAGAACCGCCACCTTTTTCTCGACCGTCGCCTGTGCACCATCGCCAATCTCGGAACCGTCCGAAAGCATGAATGACGGACGCGTCATTTCCTCGACATCGGCAAGAGGCGTGCGTGAAAGAAGCGCAAACACCGCAGGAAGATATGACTCCGCATCAGCCAGGAGCCATTTCCCACGGATTATCTCCGCAGCCAAATGTGATGTGTTTATCTGTTTTCTCATTGTCCGTATTTTTACGCTACAAAGGAAAACAAAAGCGCTGTCCCGAAAAAGGACAGCGCCCTCCACGGCCTTCAGTGCCGGATATGTCTATTTTAAAATGGTTGGATGTGACTCGATATACATATCCCGCAACGGCAGGCTGATGACGAAACAGGCATCCTCAAGCGAAAAACAGTACTCGGTTTCCTTGCCTTCAACTTCTATCTTTTTTGCCGGACTGTTGTACAGCCATACCTTTATCCTGTTGAAGGAGTCATCATCGGTAAGGGAGTGGACGGCCTTCCTCGCATCGGCTTCCACGTCGTATGCAGTTTTGGGGGATTCTGCATCTATGAAATCGAACAGTTTCTGCTTGTTCTCAGCAAGGAATGATTCTCCATCGATTTCCTGAAACAGTTCCTGTCCATACTTGTTAAGTGTCCGCGGGCTCTGTTTCGCTGAGAGAATAAATTCCGTCTTTCCACGAAAGAATGCTACGTCTTTCTCTGTGTCAGAAAGTCTGTCCGAATGTACGTCGCAAGGAAGTCTGGAAATTCTTGACTCAATGTCCTCCTTCACTTTGTCGATTTTCTTTTCGAGAGAGTCGTATTTCTCATTCAATGATTTGATGTCAGACTTAATACTTCCAAGAGCCTTCCCCATGTCAAACATCTTGAAAATTAATCCGCCTCCAACCAGAGCGGTTACAATCGATGATATCAAAAGTTCTAAATTCATAACTGTGTCCTATTGTTCTGTCCCGCAAAGGTAGGCAATAAAATGTTAATTAATTAACTAATTAACATTTTCCTTGCAAATCTTTTGCCAATAAAGTGTTACGGGTGGAACTTTACGGACGGATTCAGAGATTTGAATAAATCTCCGAAGAAATTGATTTCTTCATTGCTCATATATCTTGTGGTTCCGGTACGTTCTCCCTTGGCGTATTCCTGGACGTGGACGACACCCTCGGGAAATATTGTTTTGTTTTTCCCTTTTCCCTCCATGTGAATATGTCCCCAGTCGAAATCGATGGACTGCAGGCGATCTTTGTAGAGTTTGACTTGGACAATTTCCCCAGTCTTTTTTCCAGGCAGGGCGTAAAAATCAGATTTCCCGGAACGGCTAGGTAGATCGCTACTGGAACCATCAACTTTTCTGAGTATTTTTCCAACCAGGCCTTTATAATATATAGTGTCACCGACTTGTTCAAAATCTTTGAAATAAAAACCTCCTGCCGGATTATATGCTCGTGCTCCTCCCATCAGTCTCTATCTTTTTCATAGTCAATGACGCTATAATCTATTGAACGGAGATATTCCAGCATAGTACGGCAATTTGTTCTTCCGTCCCAATATTCACTGAAATCTTCGTTCAGGAACAAATCCAGAGTCTCGACAGTCAATGGCTCTTCTACGTATCCTTCACCGGAATCCATAAGGAGCATATACATGTCATACTCGTAGCGCATGAAACCGATTCCGTCAGGATTTTTCATGCAATCAAGAAGAATATCTCCAGTAGATGACTGATTGTGCTTTTCCCTGTATTCTACGATTCTGAAGAAATGCTTCTCATTTTCAGATTCGGACTCTTTTGCAATCTTGTCGAACAGAGCCTTGTCCTCATCAGAAATCTGCCAGATGCCGTCAAAGCTTCCATATTTTCGTTTTTCCATGTCTTAAACTGTTGATATTGTCCGTCAAATATACAAAATTATTGAAATTCAAGTCGAATGGCTTGCCGTAGACAATGACTTTCGAGGGATTCAGAACTCTGAGACATTCGCTCATCCCCAGAACGGACGCGTTCTTCGCTGTCTGGTTTCTTCCTACAGCCGTATGTCCTACGGCAATGATTGAGGAGTGCGGAAGCCCCTCGAAACAGAACCTGAAGGAGTCCGCATTTCCCCAACTGGCGCTCGGAATCACACGGATACCCTGACTCTGCCACCACGCTGCAAGTAGCCGGTTCCTATAGACATTCCAAAAATTCAACGCCGGTGGCAAATCGATGTACAAACTGAAATCGGGGGCAATTACGCAGCGAAACCGCCTGAGCAGAGACAGATATTTCTCCGGAGTGTTCCATACCCGTTCGAATTGATAGTCATCTATGAAGAAATGAATGCCACAATCATAATCCTGTGAGGTCAAAGCCCTATTGAATCCGATAAAGCGCTGCGGGACACTGCCCTCGAAGGCCGCGACAAGCGGAAGACCGAATGCCCCGGCAAGCTTTACAGACTCGCACAAAGGAAAACAAAAGCGCCGTCCCGAAAAAGGACAGCGCCCCTCACACCACTCAGTGGCTGATTTTGCTATTTCACATTTGATTTCTTCTTTTCATTGATATATCTCAAGGTCTCTTCAAGCGTTATCCTAAAAGATTCTTCTGCTTCTTCGTCCGTTCTTCCATATCCGGCAATATCGAGACTTGGACAATAAACTATTTTGCAGCCAGAATCTTCAAATCGAACAACGCTTCCGTCCCGCTCTAATATTTCGTTAATCATATTTACCATATCATATAAGCAACACTATCCAATGTCATGAATGAGGGATTCGTTCAGGATTTGTTCAATATGCACTCCATTTATCACAAGGTCATTCCAAATCCTGGAATCATCTTCGAAGGTCATTATGACATCTCCGTCGGCATGGTGTTCCGGATAGATGCAGTCGACATTTTCGTATACCCATTTCCCATCCCAGTTCGGATTTCTCCGAAGGCGGCGCAATTCTACCGGATATTTCTCCATATCGAGTGTGTACCAGTTCATGTCCTTAACCCAAAAGAAAAGTAGACTGAATCCCCACTCGTTAACATAATAGCGAAAGACCTTTTCCGGATTATCAGACATGACATCTTTATATTCACTCTCTCGCCATCCCAATTCGCTTGCATATAGCGCATGGTCACCATCTTCACCGACACGCCAAAAATTTGGTATTAAGATTTTCCCTTTCTCTCTTGATTCCATCTCATTGCTTGTTTATATAATCTAATATCCCTTTCGTTCAAAGGGAATATATTCTTCGAATCATGCCTATCGCGCCCCACTTCCACGCCATTTCGCCAATAGTGTACATGAGGACGATTCTTATCTATATCAAACTCAACACATTTATAAAGCTTATGATTTCTGAAATAATAAATTTTCTCTATCCTCTTTCGCTCCTTTGAATATGCGTAATACGTCGTGTTGGGTGTATTGGAATATGGAGGAGTCTTGTTGTTCGTCCCTTTATCCCACTGTACAACTTTAATCCTACCGAGCATCCCAATAGATGAATACTCCCTATCTTCCACCAGAATGCCACGCCCTCCGGACCTCAAAAAGCTACCACGTCCGCCCATATTGCATCTGTTTAAACACATACATTCCTCCACGTCCGTGCAACAATTCCTCTACGAGAGGATCGAGCCTTTTTCCAAATACAATTATGTTCGACGGAGAGAGACATCTGCACATCTCTATGAATCCGTTCCGAAACAATCTGCGCGAATTGTCGCTCGCCATTGCTCCTGTTGTCGAAACCGCAACCGTGCTATACATTGGCAGAGCCTCGAAGCTGAAACGATATGACAGTTCGTCACTCCACGACACTGACGGAAGCACATTTACACCATTTTTCTGCATCCAGACCGTAAGTAGGCGGTTCCTGTAGGTGTTGTAAATCTGCAACGGAAACGGCATATTGGCATACAAACTAAAATCGGGCGATGTCACGCACTTGAACTTCTTCAAAAAATCAAGGTATCTTTCAGGACTGTTCCAGATTCTTTCAAACTGATAGTCATCTATGAAAAAGTGAACCCCACAATCATAGTCCGTAGATGTCAAGGCGCAGTTGAATGGTATGAAATGCTCAGGAACTTCGCCGATGTAGGGATTCACCTTGGGCAAATCATAACGCCAACTGAATCTCATCCCTCGTATCAGGTGCATATTCAGCATCCTGGCTTTCCGTATTTCACAGAGCTTCGGCACTTCGGGCAAAATTATTTGGTTGCCGTGTGTAGCCGGATGCAAAGATAGAGTTTTTTCCATATATGCAAATGGTTTACAGCCTCGAAACTGTTTTGTAGGTGGCGGAGAGTTGGAGAAAGTCGAGATTGTCCTCCAGCTCGAAGTGCAGGGGGATGTCTTCAGTGCCGAGGAAATAATCTACGGCGCAGCAGCTTTGATCCGCGCAGACAACGCGGGCAATGCAGCCATCACGCAGCGTCTTCCTGACGGCGGGCGAAAGACCCTTGCAGCGCAATGCGAGTTTATAGGTCAAAGAGCGTCCGTTCTCGCTGACAGTCTCCTTGCTTTCCAGCGTGCCGGATGCGGGTATCATCGACAGCCTTGACATCTTCAGAAGGTCGAACCCGCTTGTTGCCGAGCTCACCAGAACTTCGTTGATTATTCGTATCATCTTTCAATCCTTTAAGGTTTATGCTTTCATCGAGATAGTAGCAGCGGCGGAGAAGGCGCTGCGTCAAAGATTTCATCTGTCGCTGGCTCGTCCTGTAAACCCGTTTGTAGAGAGTGTCGCTGCAATCCACTTCCACCAGGTTGCGGGAGATGATGAACGCCTCGACAATCTCCTTGCGTCCGTAGCCGAGACTCTCGCCCTTGCGGTAGTAGCCGGCAAAGTCGAGGTCGAATGTCGCGGAAAACGCCATCATCAGAGCCACGGTGTCCGCCTGTGAATAATAGATGAATTTGTTCACCACATTCCTGGTCGCAGGATTCAGCGGCAAATCAAGAGTCGCAACGAGTTCGCCAGCCGGTTCCGCCACCGGGCGCCACGACTCCCGAACGCGGGCGCACAGGAGTTCTCCTATGGGTTCACGTGTGCTGACCTTATAGACATCCTCTCCCGGAATCCTCGGAAAGAGGAAACCGAGGTAGTCGAGTCTCAGTTTAGTGTCAAATTTGAGTTTTATCAACATAGTAATCCGCCTTTCAAACGCCTAACACTCACAAAGTTAAGTATATTTAACCGCTTTTACAACAACTTTGTTACTTAATCCATACATCCTTCCCCTCCCGAATCATCCGACAGAGGATGCGGTAGTTGCTGTCCCGGACATAGTCACTGTACCAGTCCCCTTTGTCCGGTCCGAGTTCCACACGGTAGAGGACGCAGCGCCCCCGGTAGAGGTCTTTCTGTTCCGCCTTGACCATTCCTGGAGGAAGTTCCCTGTAATGCCAGAGCGGCATCGAACGGCCGTAAACTTCGGCATTGAACTCCAACCTCTCCGGAACGGCCGTTTTTGTCTTGGATTGTGTGCTTTTTTCAGTCATAATTATGTCGAAAAACAGGTGTTTTTTCTCTTCAAAAATTTCTGAGAGTTTTGAGGTCGCAAATTTTCTGACGCTTTGACGCCGTGACGCAAAATCCTTGTAACTCTCTGATATTCAGTGGGGGTGTCGGCGTCAACTTTGTTTTTTATCAAGTTGACGCCAAAAAGCGCCAAAATGGTCTAACTCACTGATATTCAAGCGCGTCAACTTTGTTTTCATACTCCTGCACATACCCCCGAAATGTCCCGAAATCGGCGTCAGCAAAAACCATTTTGACCCAAGTTGACGCCGCAAGTTGACGCCGTTTAACTCTCTTATTTTCATTTACTTATACTCTTTTTTACTATTAAGGCGTCAAAAGGTCAAAGAAATATATACCTTGAACTAGTCAGCAAAAATTCTCCTCCTCCAAAAAGAAGGGTCCGCGAAAGGCGAACCCCCTATCAAAGTGCTTTTTTTGACGCGCTTGTGAACTGTTTCTACACAAGAGCATCGATGGCCGTTATATAAATGGCGGCTGCTCCCTGTCAGGCTGCCCGACTTCCGCCGATGTCCCGATTACCCCCGGCCCCAAAGCCTCGCACTCAGGCGGGGCGTCGATAATTGACGCCGCGTCAAGCTTCTCCTCATTATCCTTTCTCGTATCGATGTAGAAGAAATAGAGGTCTTTGCCGTCGGCTTTGCGGCGGATGTCGTTGCGCTGCCTCTCGGTCTCGGAAAGAAGAAGCTCAGGCGGATTGAACACCCAGCCCTTATAAGCGCAGTACATTATGAGTTTTTTCTTGAACGTCTGCATCTTGATGCTGTCTTGAATCTTCCTGTTCAGAGTGGACTTGTAGGCGTCAAATGCCTCGTCCTTATTCACAATCACATCGAGACGTTCCTCCGTGAACCAGTCTTCAGCCCACCAGATGAATTCGTCGGTGATGGCTCTCTGGAGGTTGCGCTGCTCGATTTGCTTCATCGGTGGCTGAATCCGGATGCGGAGCTTGTGCCAGACAGAGATACAGTTGAACATAAAGTTGTAGAATCCGTTCATCTCATCCGGGGAGTAGTCCTGGATGAGGTTCTTGTGAAACTCCGTGTATGGAGAGCGCTCCTTCAGACCACGCATCGGGTCATCGGAGTGGTAGTAGTCCGTAAATGCTGTGAACCAGGTACGGCGGCGGAGCGATGCATCGAATTTTTTGATTGCGTGGTTGGAGGTGAAAGCCACTTTGGGACTATCCTTGAATTCCAGTATGAAAGCATCCTTATTCTTCGGGTTCACCACCATCTTTCCTGTAATCATAGGCATGAAGCGGTGAAGATCAATCGAGTCGTTCAGGTCGTCGAAATAAACAGTGTCGGTGATTCCACTGCGCACTCCGGCAAGCATAAAGTCCGTCTTTGACGGATTGATTTCCTGACCGTTGATGAACAGCTGCTTGCGAAGCTGCTCCGTACTCGTCATAAACAGAGACTTTCCTGTACCTCCCAAGTGGGTGCCTTCCTCAGACTGCTCCGTCTCCATAGCATAAATCGCGTAAGGCTGGCCGGCTACCTTGTGCTTGCTCATAATGTAGCCAAGTGCCATAACCTTTGAGATGAAGTGCAGATCCGTTTCCGCCTGTTCGTCAGGTGTCAGACTGATGCCCAATTCCTCCTTTCGCCAATAGTTGCGCCCTGTGTTATAGACAAAGCGCATAAATGTGTTGTCGTTGCGGAAAATCTTCAGCCGATACTTCTTAAGCTCATCCAGAGCGTCAACTTGCTTTTTAGTTTGAACATAGTCGGGGGTGTCGGGGGAGAGGATGGAAAGACGGTTCAGCAGAGTGGCATATTCCTCGGAATACTCGATGTCGAAGAAGGGCTGCTCTGCCCGGAAGTCTCTCTCGATGATTTTGCTACGATAGACATTGTATGGACAATCCGACGGCTTCAGGAGTTTTGCGCCCGTGGCCGTGACCTTTACCGGTCCGTTGTTGAAGAAGAATGTGTCGGAATGTTCGTCGAATGCGTTGAAGTCCGGCACGATCACCGATAGTTTCTCCAGCGAACTCCGGCTGATTTGCGGAGAACGGTGGATGGTGTTTGCGAGTGTCTGGTTGTAATAGTTCGCGTGGGTGCGGAGATACTCCAGAAGATAGGCCGAACAGTGTGCTGAAATGCTGTCGTCGCCGATAATCGTCACCACATTGTCCTTCACCTGACAAAAGGCGAAGTCCGTGCAGTCCGGATTCGTGGCGATGCGGAAATATCCCGAAGCTTCGAGAAAAGAATACAGCTGTTCGTTGTTTATGTCGTATCCTCCGAATCCTCCCGTCTTGGTCTTCTTCTCCTGCCAGAACTTCAGCCCACCGGAGAGTTTCACCAGCTCTTTGAAAAGAGAGACGGGGTTCTGGTTCTCCGGTCTGCGGAAATGCACGAAAAAATCCTTCGCGTCCTTGCAAGGCTTGCCTTTACGGTCTTTGAAGCGTTTGAGTTCCTCCGGGAGGCGGATGATGTTGATGTCGAGGTAGCGCAGCGCAATGCGGTACATATTCGCAATACCCGTGTCGTCGATGTCGTAGAGGATGTATATCTTTTTGGCAATCTTCTGAAGCAGAGAGAACTCATACTCCGTCAGTTCCGCCGTTTCCGAATTCAGCCAGCAGACGTGATAACCGGCCGAATGGACGTTCAGGGCGTCGGAAGGTCCGGAACAGATGATGAGTTCTTTCCAGGTCATATCGACGGCGGGGCCCAATTCCTCTCCGTCAATCGGTTCCGCCTCGACGATTCCGTGATAGACTCCATTCTTCGCGTCGGCGTATGCCTTTATGAAATCCTTTTCTCCGAAGAAATAGTCCTCAGGCTTTTCGCCAACGTACATAAAACGGATGTCTCCGAGCGGCTGATAGAGTTTGCCCCATTTGCCATAGTCGTAATAATAAATGGGGTAGTTGTCTGTTGATGATATTTGCCAGCTCTCTCCTTTGGCGTTCTTTGCCGTGATGTAGGAATCCACAGGTTTCAGGCAGAGGTCGGCGCAGATTTCGGGCGTGATCTTGTAGCCGAGAAGATAAAGCTCCCTGTCGGTGAATTTGCCGCCTTTCCTGAGGTTTACGGACATCTTCTCCTGTCCCTTGACCTTATTCATCTCCGGCATCGGCTTCACCTCTGAGGCGGCCGCGTCTCCCTCGATGAGATGCGGAGCGTATTTCCGAGCAATCCAGTTTATCGCCGCCGGATAGTCCAGCCCCTCTTCCCTCATTACGAGCTGAATGGCGGTGTAGGCTTTGGTGTCGTTTCCTCCCTTATCCTGGATGAACCAGACGCCCTCTTTCCGGAACACGGTGCAGGAAGGGCTCTTGTCGTCCTCCCGAATCCTGAAGTTGCGCCCGCGCCCCGAAAAGCACGAAGCGCTCTGAGGATAATATCCCGCGATGACAGCCTTTCCGCCCTCCGTCGCCTCAAAAATCTGTTCCTTGCGTATCATATAATACTAACCTATTCATTAAACTCCTTTCCTTTTTGTTACCAAAGCCGTCCGCATTCCGGGCGGCTTTATTCATTCTGGAAGGTCGTCATCGAACTGCACTGCTTGGGCAGCCATTTCGGGCGCTTTGAGAGGACGCATATTGCCGAGAATCGGCTGGGAACGGCGTTCATCCTCCGTCATCGCGTCGAATGTCTTTTTGTCGATGTTGCCCTTCACGAGGTGCGTGTCGCCGTACTTGCTTTCCTGTGAAAGCTCGATGGCAGAAAGGTTGAGATAGACACCCTTGCTGCCGACATAGATTGCCTGATTCTCATCAACCGGGATGAAAACGCCTTTGCGTCCCTGGGCGGTAACGAGCTTCGCGCCCCTGAACTTCATAAAATCGAGTTTGATTGAAAAATTATCCATAGTTCATTAATCTAAATAAAGTTCATATTTGTAGTATTCTTCCATCGTCACCGGGCGGAGTACCCTCTCCAGCTTGTCGGCGAACTCTGATTGCGGATTAACGCACACCGCCCTGGGAGTTGTGCATCTTATGAATGTCGTGTGGGCATCATCGCACCACCATCTTTCCGTAGCCATCACTTTCTGAGCATTGCAGCGGCGAGCCCTATGAAAAGAGCTGCCAGGAATAGAGACAAAACGCCTGTGAGTGTCTTGTCAAGCATAATGAGTATTAACCCCGCATCCGCGAGGACAGCACCCGTAATCGTCGAAAGCCTCAATGTGCTTTCCTTTGAAATGTTCAGTCCCATCGCACTGCTACCTTACGCGGGAAACAACGATAGGAGCACCCTTGGGAGCCGAAACCGTGTAAATCCTGTTGAAATCCCTTGAGATGACCGACACGGTCACTCTGACAACGGAAACTTTGCACCCTCGAAGAGTGGTGTCCTCGCCCGGCTCAAGTGCCAGAATTCTTGCTCTACAATTTGTCTTTGCCATATTGAAACAATTTTGATTTTGTGGGGATGGAGGGAGTCGAACCCTCTGCTCAGGTATTCGGTTTATTCATCGTGCAGATTCCCGACTCACTCATCGTACCAGATTTGACGGTTCGGACTTTCGTCCGCTTCACGTACTTCCGGCATTGGCCGGTTGCGAAGTCTTGAGCCGCGAGGCTGATGGTGCCGTGGGCTTTCCGCACATCCTACGCTTTGGAGCTTACTATGCGTTATATCCTTCCACCACTGCTATAAACTCAAGCCTACATCGCCCGATGATCTGTGTGTCATATTCCGATGAACTATGCCGCTTCTACCGCCCGCGCGGTCTGCATCCCCAATTCCCCGTCTTTCCGGGGTGTCACTCCGTCTTTCCAGAGTGTCCTCTCTGTTCTGTCGTGGGCGTATCACTACGCTCTAACCGTAATATCCGACTTATACTTGCCTGCCGGTACAACCTTTTTCTGTAGTTTCTTCCTGCATTCCCGAGTCCAAGGCGAGAACATCGCGTCAAAACACGCAAGTTGGATTTCATCGTTTCCGTAAAAATGGATGTTGCCTTTTGCCTCAGCTAACTCTCCGCCCGGCGTTCCGAGTGAGATTAAATAAGCTCCGTCCGTTTCGTCTGCCCAGTCTACCAGGATTTCGATAATTTCTTCTAAAGATTTCATAACTGTTGTATTTAAGATTGATTATAATGTATTTAAGATTGATTATAAGATGTCTCGGATAAAAGCACCGCGCTCCGGCATATCACCGACCCCTAAACTATTCTCGGAATGTCGGAACTCGCGGCGCATAGTCTATCTGTCTCCCACATCACCCACTGTCTCCGGCATTTTCCTGACCATCGGGAAGTAAAGGTTGATAGCCTGATTGAGTCGCTTGAGCGTTTCGACTTCCCTTTCGTGCTGAATCTTAGTCCAACTGAGCGACTGTGCTTCGGGAGTCATTGCATTCCATCGCTCTTCAATGCGGTCGAGGAGCAATCCTGCGGCGTCCTTGAGCAACATTGCTTCATCTATCCGGATGTCCATTATTGTCATCCGTCCATTTTGGTCTTTATCCATCCACATAACATTGTGAGTATTAAGAATTTTACTTATCTTTACGGGGTTTATTAGTTAATTAGTTAATTTATTAGTTAGTTAATTAACATTTCGACGACAAAGTAAAGAATTTTTCTTTAATAAAACAAGAATAATTCAATAAGTTTTCATCGAAAAAATCAGATAGTTATGGAAAGGATTGATAAACAAATACTTGAAGAATTACTCGTGCACTTGAATATGAATGCGCGGCAATTGTCCATTGCTTTAGGAATGAATACACCGCAGGTTTTTTATGACATTAAGTCTGGTAAATGCGGTATTTCAAAGGCAATGGCGAACAAAATTCAAGAAAAATTCCCTAGTATTAGTACAGACTATCTTCTTACAGGAAAGGGCAGTATTTTAGGGAATGTTGAGCAAAAAGTTGGAGATAATGCTTCGGGAGTTGTGATTCAAGGACAAAATCATCTGAACAATTCCCCCATCGACAACCGCCACTACTATTCCGACTCTCCCGATGTTCTCAAAGCCCAAATCGAACTCCTCGATGAACGTATAAAGGAGAAGGACGCCCAAATAAAGGAGAAGGACGCCCAAATAAAGGAGAAGGACGCCCAAATAAAACAACTATTAGACATCCTCGCAAGTAAATGATAAACTCTAAAGAAATAACGTTATGGATGAAAATTACGAAATCCCCAAGCCGCTGCCCGCAGATTCGGTAGACCCCGGAAATATACAGGAAAAAGGCGAACCGTTGCCTACAACGCTGTGACAAGGCAGATGAAGAGAACTGCACCCGCTATAATAATTGAGAGCAGGGAGATGACGGCTGCACGGTAAACCTTGACGTGCTTCAGGTGCGCCGTGTCATTCGCGTCGATGTCCATCTGCCTGTTCTGGAGCATCTGAATCAGAAACATCTTCTCCTGAAGTTCAGGTTTCAGCAGTTTCATGTAGTCGCACATAGGCCGGCTCAGAGAGTACCTCGGTGCGTGCCCTGGAATATGGAAGATGTTCCCGTAATGCAACCGAAAGACAAGAATCCCGGCCGGCACGAAGAGCGCTGCGAAAGCATAGACCGCCATGATGAGTGCGACCGACCATCCTCCGGGATAGAGTGCGACAATCGCGCCGGCAAGGGAGATCAGTGCCGCGACAATCCAGCCGAGCAAAATCCCGCTCATCCTCTTGAGCCGGTTGTTGCTTTCATACTGTGAGCTAACTTTCTTGTTGGCGTCCTCGTAAGCTCTTCTGATGACCGCCACGTCCACCGCCTTCCTGAATTCCATGTCGGAGAAGAAAACTTCAGCCTCCGGAAGTTGTTTTTTACCTGTTTCCATAGCCAAAATGTTAATGATTTTATGCAAAAATACAAAGAAAATATGTTTACATTTAATTACTTAAAATACATTGAATAATATGACAACGATAAACATACGTAACCTTGTAGGACGGGACATACTAAATAGGATTTCAGCCCATGACATTCTTTCGGCAGCATCGGCTTGCGGCGATTCAAAGGTTTCGCTCGATTTTGATGGCGTCCAGTTCACCACGAGGAGCTTTATGGATGAGTTTTACAATGAGGTTAAGAAGGCATCGTCAGACGGCGTGTCTGTTTCCGTTATCAATATGTCCGATGACTTGAAACAGATGTACGCAGCTGTGTCGAGGACCCAGAAAGGCGCAACAACAGAGATAACTATGAAGCCCTACTACAAGCCGAAGTCCATCTCCGAAATGGAGGGTTTCTTCGCTCAAATGTCCATATAGACATCTGGAGACGGCTCAAAACAAGGCGGACAAGCCCCTGGGTTTTAGGGACGCGTCCGCCTTTTTTGTGCAAAAACATTTATGTTACATCTCTGTAAGGCCCTATCTGTCCGAGAATTAAGCCCTCTTGTACCGGGACAAAAACGGGACAAAAATGCCCCAAAATCGGATTTTTTGAAAAATTAAGTAGTTGACTATGAGTAAGATAGAAATCAAGAAAACCAGTCGGGGGTTCCTCTTATCTCAACGAAATCACGATTAATTGTCAAAGAAAACTGATTTTCTTTGGCTTTTCTTTTGCGGAAAAGGAAATATTGTGTACATTTGCGCTCCCAAATCGGGCGTGATGGTCTTGTGACCTATGACGAATGGTGGCAATTAATTAAATTTAAGATAAAATGAAAAAAGGAATTCATCCCGAAACCTACCGTCTTGTAGCTTTCAAGGATATGTCAAACGATCAGGTCTTCATCACAAGATCCTGCGCGAACACTCGCGAAACAATTGAAATTGAAGGAGTTGAATACCCTGTAGTGAAGGTCGAGATTTCAAACACATCTCACCCGTTCTACACCGGCAAGATGAAACTCGTCGACACGGCAGGACGTGTGGACAAGTTCTACCAGAGATACGCAAACAAGAAGAAATAGTCTTCTTCTTCGTTGTTCAGAAAGTAAGAGGCGGAACCAGTCGGTTTCCGCCTCTTTTCGGATTCGTCCGGCACGAAAATCTGATTCGGACTAAATATCCTTATTCGCTCTGCAGCAACACTGTCGCCCAAACTTCGCAACCTTCCTTGCGCCCTACAAAGCCAAGCTTTTCAGTTGTCGTGGCCTTGACTGAGATTCGGTCGGTGTCGCAGCCGAGGACGTCAGCGAGTGTCTCGCGCATTTTAAGAATGTATCCGGCGAGCTTCGGAGCTTGAAGGGCGATGGTGATGTCCGCATTTCCGAGCCTGTATCCCCGGTCCTTGATGAGTCCGTTCACTCGGGCGAGGAGAATTTTGCTGTCGATGTCCTTGAACTCGTCCGAATTGTCAGGAAAATGTTTTCCGATGTCTCCGAGGGCGAGGGCACCGAGCATCGCATCGCACAGCGCGTGGATTGCCACATCACCGTCTGAATGTGCCACAAACCCTGTCGGCCCGTCAATTTTCACTCCTCCGAGCCACATCGGGATTCCCTCGGCAATCGCGTGCACGTCATATCCCTGACCTATTCGTATGTCTTCCATATTCATGTTCCAATATTCAAGTTTCGCAATCTAACGTCCTTTCACGGCAATGACCCGTCTATCGCGTGCAAAAATAATGAAAAATGTGTAAATTTGCAGGATATGTCATTTCATTCGATGTGAATGTGGGGTATCAATCAATAAAAGACGGGATTATGGGGATATTCAATTTCGGATTCTTCGGAACTCAGGAGCATCGGGTCTTTAATTATAGACCGCGCTACTATGACGAAGAGAAGGACGCCTTAAAGCAGAAATTCGGGGCGGTTGACGGGTCGCGGGAGAAAAACTATGTTCCCGGGGCTTATATAAAGGGAAGTCTTAGGAACGGGAATTATTCGAAGACGCGCGGTTCGAGTAAGGCTCAGCGAATCATAGGGATGGTTACACTCATCCTTGCTTTTGTAGTTATCTATCTGATTGCCAAATACTATTCGTTGTTGTTCGCGTGATATGGATATAAGAATACTGCCGAGTAATATAGCGAATATGATTGCCGCGGGCGAGGTCGTCCAGCGGCCGGCGTCCGTTGTGAAGGAACTCATGGAGAACTCCGTCGACGCCGGAGCGACCCAAGTCAGCGTCATCATAAAGGACGCGGGGCGCACCCTGATTCAGGTCATCGACAACGGGTGCGGAATGTCTCCGGATCAAGCGGTACTTGCGTTCGAGCGTCATGCGACCTCCAAGATTTCCTCGGCTGAGGATTTGATGGACATCCACACCTTCGGATTCCGGGGGGAGGCTTTGGCGTCAATCGCCGCCGTGGCAGAAGTTACGCTCAAGACCAGACGTGCCGGGGATGAAATCGGCTGTCAGGTAGACTTCGCTGATTCCCAACATCTTTCAACGATTGAGACGGTCACCCCTGTAGGCTCTAACTTCTCCGTGCGCAACCTCTTCTACAATGTTCCGGCGCGACGCAAGTTCCTCAAATCCGAGAGCGTAGAACTCAAGCACATAGTTTCCGAATTTCAGCATGTGGCCTACACCCGCCCTGACATCAGTTTCACGCTCATCCACAACAACCGCGAAATTTATGTCTTGAAGCCTGCCAGTTCCCTGAAGTTCAGGATACAGGACATTGTAGGCGCCGGAGTCGCCTCGGAAATTACCGACATCAGCGCCGAGACCTCCATAATGCGCGTTTCCGGCTTCATCGGGCGGCCGGACAAGGCCCGTAAGGGGTTGGGTAACCAGCTGTTCTTCGTCAACGGAAGATATTTCCGCAGTCCCTATCTCCACAAGGCTGTGATGAAAGGATATGAGGGGATGATTGCTGAGGGGACGACGCCGACCTATTTCATCTACCTTGAAGTGAATCCTCACGAAGTCGATGTCAATGTCCATCCGCAGAAGGCTGAAATCAAGTTCGAGGACGACTCGCTCGTGTTCCAGACCCTTTATGCCTGCGTGCGAGAGACTCTCGGCAAGAACTCGTTCGGAACAGCGTCCATAGACTTTGAACTCGGCTCGGTTCCTGAGCTTCCTGCCGTCGGGCGCAATTTTGACGAATACCGTCCGGTCTCCGAGCCTGCAATGCCGGAGAGCGGCTACAACCCTTTCGAAAACGACGGTTTCCAGAACCAGCCTGACATTTTCACCGGTTCACATCCCGAGCAGGGGTGTGGTGCCGGACGCGTGAATGGTTACGATACCGCCTCATACGTTGACAGACGCGACGACTACGGCAAGCTCTTCGAGGACCATTTCGGCATAACCCGCAGTTTCATAACCGTTCAAGACAAATACATAGTCACCAACTCGAAGTCGGGGCTGCTTGTCGTGAATGCCCGGCGCGCCATGGAGAGGATTCTCTACGACCGTTTTATCAGCGGCCGTCGCGATGAAGATGCGGACCATTTTTCACAGACTCTTCTATTTCCGGTGTCAGTGCGCATAGGTGTTGAGAATGTGCCGTTTGTTGAGGCGAACTCTGAGGTGTTGAAGGGCTTTGGCTTCGACATCGCCCCGTTCGGGTCAGATTCCGTGGTCGTGAACGCCATTCCGGCAGGATATTCCTCGGAGGAGGGACGTGTGGAAACTATGGTAGGGGATTTGCTTCTTCTGCTTCAGGACAACCACTCGATCATTTCCGAACTTGTGCGCTCGGACATGGCGGGCAAGCTTGCGGTGCTAGGGGCTTCCGGCTACGATGGGGTGAGGAACGCGGACGAGGCACAGCGCCTTGTCGATGCCCTGATGGCCAGCACCAACCCGGAGTTCACGGCGGCGGGCAGGAAAACTATGGTGATAATTCCTGCGGACGAGCTTGACAGAAAGTTTTAATCGAACCGGTTGCGCTCTCAGTTTGCAGACATAGGGAGCCTCCCGGCATAAACAAAAGACAGAATGCAGTTCAGATTCGAAAACAACAGCGGAAGGGGATTCCTCAGCGCTATCCCTCCGGTGACAAGAAACATAATTATCATTAACTTCCTGATTTGGATAATTTCGGAGCTTAGTCATGACTTCATGTACGAGAAGTTCGCCCTTTTCTATCCGAAGTCTCCGTATTTCCACTGGTGGCAGTTTGTCACGCACATGTTCATGCACGGAGGCTTCTGGCACGTGTTTTTCAACATGTTCACCCTCTACATGTTCGGCAGCGTGCTCGAAAGGGTCTGGGGACCGAAGAAATACCTCCTGTTCTATTTCGTGACTGGTCTCGGGGCGGCGGCCCTGCACACAGGTGTTGAATGGCTACAGTGTCTGCATTGGGAGCACATCGTGAACACCGGGGCCGCAGCCGACGCCATTGCTGCGAACCGCTCCATTCAGACTCTCTGTATGACCCCGACCGTTGGCGCGTCAGGCGCAATTTACGGCCTGCTTCTTGGTTACGCGATGCTTTTCCCGGATTCGATGATGACTCTTCTCTTCCCTCCGATAACGCTGAAAGCCAAATGGTTCGTTCTTATTTTTGCTGTGATTGAACTCTTGACCGGAGTCACTGGTGTCGGGGGCGGCATCGCCCACTTCGCTCATCTTGGAGGCATGCTCTTCGGCCTGATACTCATCCTCTGGTGGAAGAAGGGCAACAAGATGTACACCTATTATGACAACTGAACCGTGGGAAAATCATGAAAAAGAAGGGCAATAGACGACAAAGGAACCTATTCGTGGGCATTTCGGCAGGAGTGCTGATGCTTGTTGCGGCCGGGTTGCTCATGCTCTCCTACATTTCCACGGTAGCCAATCCCGCTAAGGTCTGGTTTTTCTCCATTTTCGGTCTGCTCTTCTTCCCGATAGCGATTCTGAACATTGTTCTGCTGATCTGGGCGGCTGTCCGGCGTTCGCCTCTTCTCATAATTCCGCTGCTCGCCGTTCTCCCGTCTCTGCTTTTTGCCGGCCGCTACATCCGCTTCGGCAATTCCGAGGCCGCTGGACAAAATGAGGTTTCCGCCAGCCCTTCAGCTTCCGTAAGACTTCTGACTTGGAATGTCGACCGGTTTTCCTACCGCAAAGACCGCTATGCATCCCGCGAGGCATGCGCCGACTCCATCTTTGCCTACCTGCGCCGTCAGAATGCCGACATCATCTGCCTTCAGGAATATGTCACCGAAAACCCATCGCAGCTCAAGTCCTTTGTCAGTTCACGTATGCCAGGCTACCATATTGAATACTATCTGCTTAAGGGACGCGGCACCTACTGCGGGAATATGACCCTCAGCCGCCTTCCTGCAGTGGGGAAGGGAAAGGTACTCTTCGAGGATAGCAGCAATCTCGCCTTGTATTCGGACTATACCTCATGTGGACGTAAGTTTAGGATATATAACTGCCACTTCGAGAGTTATGCCATATCAATGTCGAGCATCTGGAAGTCCGTGACCGGTGATCGCGAGATTCTGCAGAAAACGGAGAACAAATACCGCAGGTCCATCATCCGCCGTCCCAAGCAGGTCAATGATGTGCTCGCGCATATTGAGGAGAGCCCTATTGAGGCGCTCGTGTGCGGGGATTTTAACGACAATCCGATGTCTTACACCTACCATCGCATAAGCCACGACCTGAAGGACACGTTCGTCGAGGCAGGGTGTGGGTTTGGCGCAAGCTACTCCGCATTCTGGCCGATGCTCCGTATAGACTATATCTTCATTCCCCAAGAGTGGCACGCGGCGTCCCACATCACAGACCGTGTAAAGCTCTCGGATCACTATCCAGTTGTCACAGACCTTGTTGCAGGTCAATGATATGGACGAAAATGGTATTTGATGTCTTAGAATGATGGATATATAAAGTGTGAGGCAACAGAAAGTATTATTAATATGAAGGAAATGACTGATTATAAGGAAGAATTGCGAAGGACGCTTGAAGTTCTTCGCAAAGGAGGAATTGTACTCTATCCTACAGACACCGTGTGGGGACTCGGGTGTGATGCAACGAATCCTGAGGCCGTGGCGAAGATTTATGCGCTGAAGCACCGCTCTGACAGCAAGTCTCTTGTGCTGCTTGCCTCTGACGTGGATATGATTTGCCGATATGTCCGGGAGATTCCGGAGATGGCTGTGCAACTGATTGAGGTCAACGACAGGCCGATGACCATCATTTATCCGGGTGCGCTCCACGGCGAGGTCGGACAGCCTGCGGACAGGCATCTTCTTGCGCATAATGTCGTGGCAGATGATGACACGGTGGGAATACGCATCCCGATGATGAATTTCTGTCGCGACCTTGTCGCCGCTCTTGGACGTCCGCTTGTGTCCACATCCGCAAACATTTCGGGTGAGCCTACTCCGAAGAACTTCTCGGAAATCACCCGGTCTGTGCTTGACGGGGTTGACTATGTGGTTGACCGCTCGCTCGAAGGCGGGGCGACAGGGCAGGCCTCGTCAATCATAAAGGTGGGGCTTGACGCCTCGATTAAGATAATAAGGAAATAACGCGGCTCCGGCAAGTGTCAAAATCAATATGGAACTTTTTTATTCAAGTGACATAAATGGCGGTATTGTCCGTCTTGATGAGGAGGAATCCGGTCATTGTGTCCGGGTTCTTAGGCATAGGGACGGAGATGAACTCAGCGTTATAGACGGCAAGGGTACGCTGATGCACTGCCGCATAGTCAACGATCGTCCCAAGGCGGTTGAGGCCGAGATTATCTCCAGCATTGAATGTTGGAACGCACACCCGTATCGTCTGACCATGGCCGTGTGTCCTACAAAGAACATCGACCGCTGCGAGTGGTTTGCAGAGAAGGCTACTGAGATAGGGGTGGATTCGATTGCTCCTGTGATTGGTGAGCACTCTGAACGCCGCATCGTCAAGACGCAGAGACTTGAAAAGATAGTTCTTTCGGCCGCCAAGCAGTCGCTCAAGGGCTCAATCCCGGCAATCGCCGAAACTGTCAGTGTTAAAGATTTTATCCTACAAGGCGCAGGCTCCGCTGATTCGCTCAAGCTGATTGCCTGCTGCTTCGAAGATGCAGCCCATCCCCGCAAGTCCATGAAAGAGGTTCTTGAACAATGGCTCGGCGCTAATTTTCCGTCTTTTGCATCAGTCAGACCGGAGGCATACGAGGATGGTGCGGTGCGCGAAGGTCTGAAAGCTGGTTCCCACATTCCCGAAATCATTGTCCTCGTTGGTCCTGAAGGTGATTTTTCGTCAGACGAGTTGAACCTGGCATTAGAGCATGGCTATGTCCCTGTTCATCTCGGCCCGTCCCGCCTACGCACCGAAACGGCCGCTTTGCTGTGCGTGGAGATTGTGTATAATTCGCTGATGCTGTGATATATAGATATTGTAACTAAAGAATGGTATGGGAACAGCTTTGAGCATAATATACGTGCTGTTGGTCATAGCGATTTTCTATGTCCTGCTCAAGGAACGGCGTGACCCGGCGGAAACGCTTGCATGGATACTTGTCATTCTCGTCATTCCTGTGGGCGGAATTGTCGCATATATGCTTTTCGGCCGCAGCTGGCGCAAGAGCCGGCAGTTCAGGTACGATGACGACACCGTGTCAAGACGCCTCAAGTCAATTTGCTCGGAGCAGCTGAAGGAAATATGCAAGCCTGCCTACTCGGAACTTGTCCACCGCAATTTCGTCACACTTCTGCTGAACAATGGAGAGGCCGCGCTCACCCTTGGGAACCGGCTTCGGATTCTGAACAATGGTTGCGAGTGCTTCCCTATGATGTTCGGGGATCTCAAGAATGCGGGCAAGTTCATACACATCGAGATTTTCGGCATCGAGAGCGGGGAACTCTTTGAACAGCTCTTCGCCATACTTTCCGAACGTGTGTCAGCAGGAGTGGAAGTGCGGGTGATATTTGACAGCGTGGGCAGCCGTGCTCTGAAGATCCGTGATGTGGAGCGCATGCGTACGGCCGGAATCGAGGCCTACAGCTATATGCCGGTCTGGCTGCCGCATTTCGCCAACAAGTTCAACTACCGCAACCACCGCAAGATTGTCGTGATTGACGGTGAGGTCGGCTATACTGGTGGTATGAACATCGCTGACCGCTACCTCCACGGGACTAAGCGAGGCGTGTGGCGCGATACGCAGATTCGCCTTGAGGGCGGCTCAGTCACGATGCTCAATGCCGTCTTCATCAACGACTGGTCATTCGTGACCAATGGTGAGCTGCTTTACGACATGAAATATTTCCCGGCTCCGCACATAGAGGCGACCCTCCCGATTCAGATTGCGACCTCCGGACCGGATTCTCCTCATGCTGCCATCATGCAGGCCTATTTCGCCGCCATCGGAAACGCCAAACGCTACATCTACATCTCTACGCCGTATCTCCTTCCTAATCAGCCTATTGTGACAGCACTGAAGGTTGCGGCGATGAGCGGCGTGGACGTGCGGATTCTCATCCCGGTGCGCGGAGACAACATGGTGGTCGCCTGGGCAGGCTATTCCAACATTGACACGCTTCTCGATTCGGGAGTGTCGGTCTATCTCTATAAAAAGGGATTCAACCACTCGAAATTCTTTGTCATCGATGACGAACTCTGTTCCATAGGCTCTGCAAACCTCGACTACCGCAGCTTCGATACGGACTTTGAGGTGCAGGCCTACATCTATGACCCGGAAACAAGCATCGAACTCAAGGGATATTTCCTCGAAGATCTGAAGGATAGCGAACTGATTACCGACGATAAATGGGAGCACCGTTCCCGCATCAGCAAGATCATGGAACCCATCGCCCGCCTTTTCGGCTCATTATTTTAGATTATTATTATGTTTATAGGACTTATTTCGGATACACACGGGGTGTTTGACGCTCCTTTCAGGGAATTTCTCTCGCCGGTGGATGAAATCTGGCATGCCGGGGATTTCGGTGGCGGATTCGAGACGGCGGCGGAGATTGCGGCTTTCAAGCCGCTGGTCGGAGTCTGCGGGAACTGTGACAACTATGACCTGCGCTACGACTATCCCATCCATCGTTTTTGGGAATGCGAGGGTATGAAAGTGCTGATGACCCACATCGGCGGCTATCCCGGCAAATATGACCGCAATGCCTATGCCCTACTTATGCGCTATCAGCCGGACATCTTCGTCTGCGGTCACTCACATATTCTCAAAGTCGTCTATGACAAACACTTCAATATGATGGTGCTTAACCCTGGGGCGGCCGGTCTTCAGGGCTTTCACATCGTCCGCACTGCTCTCCGTTTCCACATCGACGAGGGGAAAATTCACGACATGGAAGTGTTCAAACTTGACCGTGAGCAGCCGACGTTGAAGCTGTGATGCCGGTAAACTTGCGTCCGAATGGCCATAGTGTCAGTGTTTGGGAGCAAAAAGTATAATTTTTTTTGTGAAAAATATTTGTTGTTTCACAAAAAATGCGTACTTTCGCGGCTTGTTAGAAAAGCGGTAATTTTACAGCTGTTTCTACGGGTGGTATTGTTTAATTAAATCATTTTTCAGTATTATGAAAAAGGTATTTATGTCTTTGGCAGTTGTAGCTCTTATGCTCGCTACCGTGTCTTGCGCCTGCAATAACGATCAGAAGAAGGCTGAGGCTACAGAGGAAGCAAAAACAGAGTGCTGCGACTCTTGCTGCGCTGCAGCAGATTCAACCTGCACTGCTTGCGACAGCACAGTCGTTGCTGAGTAATTATTACTCTAGCTGCAAAAGCGTCATTGGACGCTTCAAAGATATTGTCTCTAAAGTGGGAACAATATCTTTTTTTTGTAATTCAAGTTTCGTAAGTGCGAAACACCTCTTTTCATAAAGATATGGCGACAAAGATAAAGACGGCATGGTTCTGCACCTCGTGTGGAAATGAGAGCCCGAAGTGGATGGGACGATGCCCTGCGTGCGGGGAATGGAATACCATGGTCGAGGAGACTGTGGCTACAGGAAAGAAACCTGTCGGCGCAACGGGTGTGAACTTCGTGGGGTCGGCGTCAAGACCACAACCCCTTTCAGCCGTGGAGACCGGTGGGGAGGCTCGCGTATCGCTGAACAACGCGGAACTTGACCGCATACTCGGTGGGGGAATGGTTGAGGGGTCACTTGTATTGGTAGGCGGTGAGCCCGGCATCGGGAAATCGACCCTTTCCCTCCAGATACCTCTAAACTGCCCGAACCTAAGGACGCTCTATGTCACGGGCGAAGAGTCAGCGAAGCAGGTGAAACTTCGTGCCGAACGGCTTGCGGCTGGCATGGGTGCAGGAGCCTCTGATTTCTCCAACTGTCTGATTTATAGTGAGACACTGATGGAGAATGTGATTACGGAGGCGCGTGCTCTGATGCCGGACCTTATGGTCGTCGATTCGGTGCAGACTATGTATTCGCAGGCTGTCGAGTCATCGCCGGGTTCCGTCTCGCAGATTAAGGAAACAGCAGCGATGCTTCTGCGTTTCGCCAAGGAGACTGGAGTTCCTGTCATTCTCATCGGCCACATCACCAAGGAGGGAAGCATTGCGGGACCGAAGATTCTTGAGCATATAGTCGACGTCGTGCTGCAGTTCGAGGGGGACAACAGGGGGGCATACAGGCTTCTTCGCAGCATCAAGAACCGTTTCGGCTCCACTTCCGAGATTGCCGTATTCAAAATGACAGGCACCGGGCTTGTCGAGGTTCCCAACCCGTCTGAACTGCTGATACCGATGCACGCCGACAATCTGAGCGGCATTGCTGTCGGGGCCATTCTCGATGGTACCCGTCCGTTTCTCATTGAAGTTCAGGCTCTTGTCAGCACAGCAGCCTACGGCACTCCGCAGCGCTCGGCCACCGGTTTCGACACGCGCCGTCTCAACATGCTGCTCGCTGTCTTGGAAAAACGTGCGGGATTCAAGCTCAGCATTAAGGACGTCTTCCTCAACATGGCCGGCGGGCTGAAGATTACCGAAACAGCCTGTGACCTCGCCATAGTCAGTGCCGTGCTCTCCTCCAACATCGACTTTCCGATTCCGTCAGACGTCTGCTTTGCCGGTGAAGTGGGACTCAGCGGTGAAATCCGCCCTGTCGCGCAAGTTGAAAGGCGCATAGCCGAAGCCGCACGCCTTCAGTACCGCAAGATTTTCATTTCATCATTCTCTACCCTTGACTTCAAGGCTGAAGGCATTGAAGTGGTGCGGGTTGGGGATATACCAGAACTTTGCCGCAACCTGTTCAGAGGGAAAGAATAAAAAGCGGATTGCTGCGTTACTCGTTTTGATAAAATCCTCACAACCATCAGGTTGCTGCGGTTTTATCTTCACCGAGTGCCTTGCACTCCATCTTTTTATTCATCCCCTCTGGTTCTGTGTGTTGCATAGCATCAGCTGCAGAGGCAATTATTTGATATATTCGGAGAGGACGGACTCTATGTAGTTGCGCAGGCGTGTCGTGGACTGGATGCTGTCGTTTATCATGATTGAGAACGCTATGGTTTCGCCGGTTGAGGCCTCCTTTGATGTCCCTGCTGGAGATATGCCATTGGATTGCGGGAGGATGTAGCCGCAGTAGCAGAGCACTCCTCCCATCGAACCGCTTTTCAGACGTATGCGGCGGCGGATTCCGAGAGCAGAGGTGCTGAAGATATGCTCGTCAGGACCGGGATTGTTGAAGGTGCGGAGATAGGTGCCGAAACAACTCTGACGGGACATGGCGGTGAGGAAGCTGACGAGAAACCCGGGACTGACGCTGTTTTTTCTGGAGAGGCCGCTGCCGTCCTCAATCCGTACGCGCGATGTGCTCACTCCCATGTTTTCGATGATGCTCATTTCTGACTTCAGGGCATCATCCGTGCTTCCACCGGGCCCAAGGGCTCGCAGTAGAGTCTCTGCGTAGAGGTTGTTGCTGACGCGAAGGGTTTCCCTGATGATTTCGGAAAGACGCGGAGAGAGAGTCGTGGTGATGGTTGTGAGTGAATCCTGCGGTGTGAAATGTCCGGAGTATGTCAGGCTTCCACTTGTGTCGAAAGTCTCGAAGCCGAAACTCTGTCTCCTGTCATGATGGTCATAAGTGCCAAGGCATTTTTCATGCGCCGATGATTCTGTATTATGGAATATAGCTGTCGGATGGCATGCCGATGTTGATGTGACCGCCGTGCACGGGATTCCGTTCGATGAGAGGAAGGACGCGAACTCGTATGCGCATGAGAAGTCAGCGAACGGATCGTTGTAGCTGATTGTTTTTGTCCTGCGGTCGACGGCATAGCTTCCTACCAGATGCCCGACCGCTGCAAATTCACTGACGAGCAGGTAGCTTTTGTCTCCGCTGCCTTCCGGCCCTGTCGTGCAATTGTTCATTATTTTCATCCAAGGCCTGTTCGGCAGCATTTGTTTTCTGCCGGAATCGGCGCTCCGGATTTTGCTGGCATTCTCACTACAGATTATGACCTCATCCCCGGCTCCAGTGCCGGGGGCGACAGTTATTTCGAGGCAGTTCTCATTGAACATCAGCGCACTGCATGTCGCCCCGTAGTACGTTCCCAGGTCTTCATACATCCAGCTTCCGTTCACTTCCGCCGGCATCCTGCGCGAGTCGGCGATGATGCTTCCGGCAATGCTCCGGATGCCGGCGCCGCGCACGGCCCGTTCCCATCTTGAGAAGAGACTATCCTTCGGCATGGCGAGTGCGGCCTGCGAACCGAGCGTCGGGTCTCCACCTCCTATGATGTAGAGGTCTCCGTGGAGCACTCCGTCTGTGCCGACACTTCCTGAATATGCCACAGCCGTCTCGAAGCGAAAATCGGCTCCGAGACGTTTCAAGGCTGCCCCTGCCGTCACTGTCTTCAGGTTGGAAGCCGGAATGAAATTCAGGTCTGCATTATCTTCTCTCAGCACCTTTCCGGAAAGTGTCCTTATGCATATTCCAACTTGTGCACCTGACGGAGTCGCCACTTTGCGGTTTTCTTCTACCAATGTCAGACCATTTGCCGGTGTCCCGGCACCAAGGCCGGCTGCAATCAGCATTGTTGCGAAGAATGTTGTTATTCTTTTCATTTCTAAAAATCGGAGTTTGCAGCTTCAAAATTACTCAAAAAATCTTATATTTGCCCCCTCAAAGCGAAGATGCCGGGACGATGTGCAAGATGTATGAATCCCGGTTTAGCTTGTGGATAGATTCATATTTGTAAATCAGATAATTATGAGCAAGAAAACTGTCTTGGTTTCAGGTGGTGCCGGTTTCATCGGCAGCCATGTTACCGTGGAACTCATCAATGCCGGCTATGACGTGGTTGTCGCGGACAACATGTCAAACTGCGACATGACCTGCTTTGAGGGTGTGAAAAAAATAACGGGACACGATGACATCCCGTTCGAGAAAATCGACTGCTGCGATGATGCTGCCGTAGACAGTCTTTTCAGCCGCTACAAGATTGACGCAGTCATTCATTTTGCCGCGTTCAAGGCTGTTGGAGAATCAGTTGCGGAACCTGTAAAGTACTATCGCAACAATCTCGACTCATTCCTCAACATCCTCAATGCCTCCATTCATCACGGCGGATGCAACGTCCTTTTCTCCTCTTCAGCAACTGTTTACGGAGAAGCGGAGAAACTTCCTGTAACGGAAGAGTCTCCACGCCAGAGCGCCACATCCCCATACGGCAACACCAAGCAGATCTGTGAGGACATTCTTCGTGATGTTGTTAAGGCTTCCGCCGCATACGGCACAGAGGTTGAGTCCGGCAAGGCAGGGAACGGCCCAATCAAGGGAATAGCGCTCCGCTATTTCAACCCTATCGGAGCACATCCTTCTGCCCTTATCGGAGAACTTCCGCGAGGCGTTCCTAACAACCTCGTCCCGTTCATCACCCAGACCGCAATCGGAAAGCGTGAGTGCCTCAGCATTTTCGGAAATGACTATCCTACATCTGACGGAACATGTCTCCGCGACTACATCGACATTGTTGATCTTGCCAAGGCACATGTGGCGGCTGTCTCAAGGATGCTTGACAAGAAGATGAAGAAGGACTATGAAATCTTCAACATCGGAACAGGTCGTCCGGTTTCAGTCCTCGAGCTTGTAAAGACATTCGAGAAAGTCAACAATCTCAAGCTCAATTACAAGTTCGCTCCGCGCCGTGCAGGTGACACTGTGGCAATCTGGGCCGACACCACCCTTGCCAACAAGGAACTCGGCTGGAAAGCTGAACGCAGTCTTGAGGATACTCTTGCCTCTGCGTGGGCTTGGGAGAAGCATCTTGCAGGAAAATAGGGAAAGGGCGAATAAAAGGCGGTCTGCTTCGTTGGACGTCTTGTCAAAATCCTCACAACCATCAGGTTGCTGCGGTATTTGACTTCACCGTCCGCCTTGCATCCCATCCTTTTCTTCATCCCTTTCTTCATAGCTTATTTTGCCGGCATTGAGAGAGATTTAAATTTGAAGATATATAGCAACAAAAAAGGGCAGGTCAAACGACCTGCCCTTTTATTGCATGTGTGTCGAAAAAACTACTTCGAAACAACGGCGCTGAGCTTCTCGCAGAGTTCGTCAAGCTTCTCGAACATCTCTTTGCGGAGAGCGGCAAAGTGTACGGACGGCTTAACGCCTTCCGCAGGATGGTTTACCTTGTCCTTGAGGTCGTTATAGAGGTCAACTGCCTCGTCGATAACCTTCGCAAGATCGTCGTTGTTCTTGCCTGGGTTAAGTGCAGCGAAAAGAGTGCAGTCGTCAATGAATTCTCCAACGAAGTACTCGATGTCTTTTTTAATAACTCTCAGATTCATAATTGGATATAATTAAATCAATTTTTTGGATTAGCTGTTTTGCAATATTTCATTGGAAACCCTGTTGAAATTCCGCTGCAAATGTAACACTATTTCTTATTTTACGCAAATCATATTCAGGCAGTTCCTTATCCTTTCAAACGGGCGCTGTCATCTGAAATAGCGGATAGAATTCTGAATTCTGTCGACCGCGAATCTCTCATCCCTCGTCTCGTCCTCATGGCCGACGATTCGGACGGCTGACAGCAACTTATGAGCGTTTTCATAGCAGTCGGCGTCTTCTGGAAACAGAGAATTGACGCGTACCAGATGGGAGGAATGGATCATCTTGCCATTCCCGATGTAGAGCCCTACATGCGTAATCCGATCCTCCTGTCCGTTCTCTCCGCGTCTTCCGAAAAATAGCAGGTCTCCCGCCTTGAGGCTGTCAGCGCAGAATTTGCGCTCTTCTCCGGAGATGTCTGAAAAAAAAGGCACTTGACGTCCACAGAAAGCCATCTGATTGGCATTGCGCGGGAGCAGTGTCCCGTTCATGAAGTAGGCGAAGCGTACGAGCCCGCTGCAGTCGAAACCGTTCGGTGACATTCCTCCCCACAGGTATGGCGTCCCGATAAACCTCATGGCCGTTTCCACGACAGATTTTTCGTCTGCACGGCTGTCCATAGCCCATTTTGAGAAATCACGCAGGTCCGAGGTCCTGACCCATCCTTCACGTCCGCCGGGCGTCTGCACCTTTGCCCAGCCCTGTATGCGCACCGGCAGGCCATACGGGCGGAATTTTGGCACTGGCTTCCCGAGCACGGCCCTGATAATGTCACCTTCCACAAGATCGCACACGACTTTCGACCGGTCCGTTCTTTTCTCGTAAATCGTCGAGTGTGGCACCGTCACGATATACCTCCTTGCCGAAATCCAGTCCTCGACGCCGTTTTCGTCAACCTCGTGCACTCCCATATTCGTGCACCATGCCGTGTAGGGCTGAGGCGTGCTCACTTGAAGCCAGTATCCATTTTCTCCTACAATCTCCACCACCGTGCCCATAAGTTCCTGTGTCTCAAGCGGAGATTCGTAATCGGCCGACTGCCTGAGAAAGGATACGGAAAAGTCGGTTATTCCCCACCGTTTGGAGGCGGAAGTCTCCGCATTTCCTGCAGCAGGCGTGGTCTCCTGCGCAAAAATTGTCGTCGCGGACAGAAGCGCCGCCGCAAGTGCACATATACCTCTATATATACCCATACTCAAGTCATTTTGCTTCGCGGGACGTTCCGCAAACGCGACACAAAGTTATAAATAATGCCTAAGAAATCTTCAAAAAATAACCTGCATCATCTTTCTCATTCTTTTCGGTCTATCTTTATTTTCTCATCAGTCGTGTACCTCCAGTACACTCCTTCTTCCAAAAGAAATCTATCCTCGAAAATAATTGACAAATCTGAAGCAGTTTATTCTTTTCATATTTCTAAATTTGCAGAAAAATATCCCAAAAGAAGAAATGGACGAAGACGAAAGAATATTGCCGGACGGAGTATTCGCTCCAGGGCGACGCTACAGCGCCTACGTCGACTTTTTCCGCCAACGCTACGGTGCGAGGCTTCAGAAAGTCGTGATTGACGCTGGCTTCACCTGCCCGAACCGTGACGGTAGTGTGGGTTTGGGAGGCTGTACTTTCTGTGACAATGCAGCCTTTCATCCGTCCTACAGTTGTGCCCAAAAGACAATCTCGGAACAAATAGACGAGGGTATTGTCTTTCATCGGGGACGCTATCGCAACACAGCGGCGTATCTCGCTTATTTTCAAGCCTATTCCAACACTTACGCCAGTCTCGGGCGCTTGAAGGAACTCTACCTCGCGGCGCTGGCGCATCCCTCTGTTGTCGGGATTGTCATCGGGACGAGACCTGACTGTGTTGATGAGGCGAAGTTGGATTTTCTTCAGGCACTCGCCTCGGGGAAGGTGCTTGAAGGCTGGCAGCGGGAGATTGTCCGTGGGGGAGATTCTGTGACGGCAGCATATTCTGTGCATAAGGACTCTGACAAGATTGGGGCAGGAACGAGTTGTGATTCTGCCGCTCTTGTGTTGGATGCACCGGTCGTGATTGTGGAATATGGAATCGAGTCCTGCTACGATGCGACCCTGCGTCGGGTGAATCGCGGGCATGATTTTGCGGCGGCGCGGCGGGCGGTTGAGATGACGGCTGCACGCGGACTGGACTGCGGGGCGCATTTTATTTTGGGCCTTCCGGGGGAGAGCCGCGAGATGATGCTTGAGGAGTGCGGAATGATAAATGCCCTGCCTCTCACGACAGTCAAGTTCCACCAACTCCAGGTTGTCCGAGGCACCGCTATGGAACGTGAATATGCCGCTCACCCGGAGGATTTTCTTCGCTTCTCCCTTGATGGCTACATTGACTTTTTCACTGATATGCTCGAACTCCTTCGCCCGACACTGTGCATCGAGCGCTTCGCCGGTGAAGTGCCGCCCCGTTTCGTGAACGAAAGTCCTTGGGGGCTCATCCGCAATGTTGAACTTCTTCGTCTCCTTGAAAGCCGGCTCGAAGAACGCCGCACCTGGCAGGGACGGCTCTATCGTGGTTAGGACATGTTTTCGCTGCACGAAAAAAGTGAAAATATGCTGAATGTCGTGAAACTTTGCGTATCTTTGGGTTTCAAATGAATGCGCGGGGCTGCCGATGGCGGTTTGCGGGCATTGAAATGAAACCGGAATCATGGCAACAGAGGAAAAAAGACTCTACCTTATTGATGGACACGCACTTGTGTTCAAGATGTACTATGCCCTGCTGGCGCATCCTATGATAAATTCGAAGGGCGTGGACACTTCGATTCTTTTCGGATTTACGAAATATATCTTTGAACTCATTGAAAAGGAGCATCCTACACATCTCGGAGTGTCCTTCGATCCGCCGGGAGGAACTTTCCGCCACGATGCATATCCGGACTACAAGGGAACGCGCAGCGCTACACCTCAGCTTGTGATTGACGCGCTTGAGCCTCTGTGCGAAATTTGCCGTGCTCTGAACATACCGGTGCTGATGATTCCGAAATATGAGGCTGACGATGTGATAGGCTCGATGTCTAAAAAAGCTGAAGCCGAGGGCTTTACGGTGTATATGGTGACTCCGGACAAGGACTACGGACAGCTCGTGACCGACCATATATTCCAGCTGAAACCCGGGAAGGGCGGAACTGACAGTGAAGTTTTTGACAAGGCTAAGATTTGCGAAAAGTATGGTGTGCATGACCCTGTGCAGGTGATTGACTATCTGACCATCTGCGGTGACGCTTCGGACAATGTGCCGGGTGTGAAGGGCGTTGGTGAAGTGGGCGCGAAAAAACTTCTCGGACTCTACGGCACCGTTCAGGGAATTTATGACAATCTCGACCATCTGACCCCGAAGCAGCGCGCACTTTTCGAGGCTGCGGAGGATCACATCGGAATGAGCCGCTTCCTTGTGACGATTCGGACAGACCTCGACCTGACGGAATTCCCGACTGCAGACATGGCTCTTGACAGGCATTACGGCAAGCGGATATTTGAGCTTTTTGACAAGTATGAATTCACCTCCCTGAAGAAGTATCTTGGCGATGCTCCGGGAGACTATGATGGTGACGCCGTTTCCGCCGCCTCGTTTGATTATGTGAATGTACGGGCTGATGAACTCGTAAGGGCCGGTATGGAGTCCGGCTCTGCGGCTGTTCTGCAGAATGGGGACAGCCTTGTCGTTGCGGCCTATGCCGGCGCTTCCGCTGAAAAGGATGGAGAGATTCTTGTCTCTTCCGGCACTCCCGGGTCTTTCCGTGAGCTTCTTGAGAGCGGGAGTGTTGTTAAGGGCGGGTATGGTCTTAAGGAATGTTGGAAGTGGCTTCTGGGGCAGGGTATTGAGATGAACGGGACTCTGCACGACGTGGAACTGATGGACTATCTGATAAATCCGGAGAAAAGTCACAAGATTGAGGTGCTTTCACGTACAATTCTCGGCGTTGGCATTGAAGACGATGCTGCCGGAACGGGAGAAAAAACGGAACTCTCTCTCTTTGACGATGCAGCCGGAACTACGGAAAAGGATTGTTCGAGAGAGGCCGCAATCGGCCTTGCGCTTGCTCTTAAGGTGCGGTCGAACATTGAGGGACTCGGCTTGTCGAAGCTCTATGACGACATTGAGGAGCCTCTGATCCGAGTGCTTGCAAAGATGGAGATAGAGGGCGTGAAAGTCGATCTTAACCAGCTGCGACGCTACTCCGACTCTCTTTCAGTCGAACTCGCGCAGATTCAGGAACGCATACGCAAGGATGCCGGCGAACCTAATCTGAACATATTGTCTCCCAAGCAGATAGGTGTACTCCTTTTTGAGAAGCTCAAGCTGAATCCTAAAATCAAGGCCAAGAAGGATGTGAGGTATGAATATCCGACCGATGAGGACACGCTCGTGGGGCTTCTTGACAAGCACCCTGTGGTTGCAGACATTCTGGAGTACCGCGCCGTCAGGAAACTGCTCTCGACCTACATCGAACCTTTTCACTCATTCGTCAGCCCTGTCACCGGAAAGATTCACACGACTTTCAACCAGGCTCTCACGTCCACTGGTCGTCTCAGTTCTTCAAAGCCGAATCTGCAGAACATTCCGGTCCGCAGCGAGCGCGGCAAGGAAATCCGGCGTGCCTTTGTGCCTTCGCGTCCGGACGGTGTGATAGTCTCAGCGGACTACTCACAGATTGAACTTCGCATCATGGCTCATTTGAGTTGCGACTCCCACCTCATTGAGGCTTTCCGTGCCGGCGAGGATATCCATGCCATGACAGCCTCGAAGATTTTCGGCGTCCCTATCGGCGAAGTCACCCCGCAGCAGCGCCGTATCGCAAAAACTGCAAATTTCGGCATCATGTACGGAATTTCCGCCTTTGGTCTCGCGCAGCGCCTACGCATACCACGAAATGAGGCGAAACAGATTATCGACGACTATTTTAGGCATTTTCCATCAATTTCATATTTCATCGAAGACACTCTCACCGCGGCAAGGGAGAACGGATATGTTGAGACGATTTTCGGACGTCGCCGGTATATTCCCGACATCAACTCTCACAACGCGACGGTGCGTGCCCTTGCAGAAAGAAATGCCGTGAACGCCCCAATTCAGGGTACGGCTGCCGACATCATCAAGATTGCCATGATTAACGTCGACCGCCGCATGACGCAGGAACATCTGAAGAGCAAGATGGTGCTTCAGATTCATGACGAACTTCTGTTCGACGCTGTCCCTGAAGAAGTTGAGGCTTTGAAGCGGCTTGTCGTGGAGGAGATGGAGAATGTGACAAAGTTGTCCGTACCGTTAACAGTTGAATGCAATGAAGGAAAGAACTGGCTCGAAGCTCACTGAGCTGAGCGACGCCGAACTCCTGGATAGGGCCAAGGCTCAGGATCAGATGGCATTTGTCATTCTGTATCAGCGTTATCGCAATGCCCTCAATGCGCACGTCTCGCGTTTCCTTTCAAACCGTGAGGATATTGAGGACGTGTGCATAGAGTCCTTTCAGAAAGCTTTCAGTCGAATTGGGCTCTACAACGGAACCTACATGTTCTCCACGTGGCTGTTCCGCATAGGGCAGAACACGGCGTTCGACCACCTGAGCCGCCGCCGGCGCAAGGCCGCGAACATGCCGATGCAGACCATCGCCTACGATTCCGACACCTCGCTTGACATTCCCTCTGAGGCAACTTCTCCAGAGGATAGCGTGATTAGCCGTGAAGAATATGACAAGTGGCTTACTGTCATAGACTTGCTTGAGGGAGACTACAAGACGGTGGCGAAGATGTTCCTGCTCGATAACTACGGCTATCAGGAAATCGCCGATGCCCTCGGCATGCCTCTGAACACCGTGAAGACCAAGATTCACCGGGCCCGCACCAAGCTGATGCGGATGATGGAGATGAGCGACGAGGCGTTGTAGATGAGGGCTTTATAAAGATCAGTGATATGAATTATACCGAATTTAAGAATATACTGACATCAGAGTTTCCCGGGATTACGGAAGTCCAACTTTCGCGCTTTGAGGATATGGAAGGGCTCTACCGGGAATGGAACTCAAAGATTAACGTGGTGTCGCGCAAGGATATAGACAATCTCTATGAACACCATGTGCTGCATTCGCTAGGAATAGCGCTGTACCTGAAGTTCCGGCGTCCGGATGTTCTGCGCATGTGGGGAGGGGAGTCCCTTCTTGGTGGATGCGAGGTTTTCGGCGACGAAACCTTGACGGAGAACGCTGTCGGTGACGGAGTTTCTTGCACGGTCCTTGACCTTGGCTGCGGGGGCGGTTTTCCGGGCATTCCATTGGCGACGTTGTTCCCTGAAGTGAAGTTTACCCTCTGCGATTCGATAGGGAAGAAAGTCACAGTGGCCCGAGAGGTTGCCGCGGCTCTGGGGCTTGAGAACGTGGAGACCGTGAATTCCAGGGCCGAGACCCTTCCGGGGGCATTTGACTATGTCGTGTCGCGTGCAGTGACTTCGCTGGACAAATTTCTTCCGTGGGTGAAGGGAAAATGGCATCGTGACATTTTCTACCTGAAGGGAGGTGATCTTGTGGAGGAAATCGCCCTGGCTATGGGCAAGTTCCGTCTGCCGAAGGGCTCTGTCGGAGTCTGGCCAATCTCGTCTGTGCTCCATGATGAGTTTTTTGCCGAAAAGATGGTCATTGACATCCGTAAGTGACGGCCTGTATGTCCCGAATTGCCGGCTACTGCAAAAAAGTGTTGCATAAACAGCAAAAAACTTTGGTGGATTGAGGGAAAAAGACTACCTTTGCAGTCCGTTTTGTGGAAACTATATTCAGAAACGAAGGAAATACAGGAAAATATAAAAAATAAATACAATGAAGAGAACATTTCAACCATCTGAGCGCAAGCGCCGTAACAAGCACGGCTTCCGCGAGCGTATGTCCACACCGAACGGACGCAGGGTTCTTGCATCCCGTCGCCGTCACGGACGTAAGAAATTGACAGTATCATCTGAGGATAGGTTCTAGTATCATCCTCTTTCGGTACGGATAAAGCTGATGTCCAAACGGTTTGTTTGGGCATCTTTTTTGTTTATATTTGAGCGTCTTTTGGGGCATATTCTCCCGTTATGTTCGTCGTTTAGGGAGACTAAACTTCCTCTCAAAACAGAAGAATCTGCCTCCAAAATCCATCTCAAAATGGATAAGCGTTTTTAATTGTCAACTATTTCAAAATAAAGCAGAGGTTATGGTTGATACTGAAAAGGTTAATGGACTGTTCGGAAAATACACCGACGAGGGACGCGCCCTGATAGCGAGGGCGTGGGAAATTGCGGAGACCAACCTTGAAGGACAACTCCGCGGAAATGGGCATCCGTTCATTGAGCATCCGATCAACGTCGCCCGCATAGTCAGCGACGAGATTGGCCTCCCTGCCGAATGCGTCGCCGCCGTGTTCCTCCATGAGGCGCACAGGTTTCGCGACTGCGAGGAACCTCTCGCAGACTTTCCTGCCGACGTTCTCGCGATGGTAGACGGCCTTGACAAGATTGCCTCCATAAAGCCAAAGGACACAAAGCTTGAAGCGGAGAACTACAAACGGCTCATCGTCTCCTATTCCCGCGATCCCCGCGTGACCGTCATTAAGCTCGCCGACCGATTGGAAATAATGCGGTCGCTCGACATATTTCCGAAGTCTTCGCGTGAAAGGAAGACTCTCGAGACACTTCTGCTCTACATCCCGCTCGCACATCAGCTCGGACTCTACAATATGAAGAGCGAGATGGAGGACATCTACTTCCGCTATGCAGACCCGGAGCAGTACCGCGCCATCACCAACAAGCTTAAGGCTACGGAAAAGGACCGTCAGCGGCTTATGAGCCAGTTCATTGAGCCTTTGAAGCAGAAGCTTTCGGACGAGGGCATACAGTACAAATTGAAAATCCGCACCAAGACGGCATGGTCGATTTACAACAAGATGCGCAAGCAGAACGTTCCTTTCGAGGGAGTTTACGATGTGTTTGCCATCCGTTTCATCATAGACTGTGAGCCTGACCGAACCGTGGAGCAGGCGCTCTGCTGGAAAGTCTTCGGCTATGTGACAGAGGAGTATGAGCAGGACAGCGACCGTCTCAGGGACTGGCTGTCACATCCGAAGCCTAATGGCTACGAGTCGCTTCACATCACGGTCAAGAATCGTGACGGCGCCTACATTGAGGTTCAGATAAGGACGAAGCGAATGGACGAGACAGCGGAGAGCGGACTTGCCTCCCATTGGTCCTACAAAGGAATAAGCCATGAGGCTACGCTCGACAACTGGCTTAAATCTGTGCGTGGGATACTTGAGCATCACACAGATATGTCCGAGTTTTATGAGGATGACCTTCCGACCCCTCCGAGCAAGGAAATCTTTGTTTTCACCCCGAGCGGGGAACTGCGAAAACTTCCTGCGGGGGCGACAGTTCTTGACTTCGCCTTCGACATCCACACCAATCTCGGCGTGCGCTGCTCCGGAGGAAAGGTCAACGGGAAGGCCGTGCCTATCCGGGAGCGTCTCAAGACTGGAGACATCGTGGAAATCATCAGCAACAAGAATCAGAAGCCGACGGCTGACTGGCTGAACTTCGTTGTCAGCTCAAAGGCGAGGACCAAGATTAAGCAGAAACTTTCCGAGGAGGAATTTGAGCAGGCGTCCGAAGGCAAGGAAATGCTTGCGAGGCGTCTGAAGAACTGGAAGATAGAGCTGAGTGACGAGATGCTTGCCGCACTGATGAAAAAGTACCAGCGCAAGACCATCAACGCATTCTATGCCTCTGTAGGCAAGGGAGAGATTGACGTCTTTGAAATCCGCGACTTCATCAATGCCGGCGGAGAGGCTCCTAAGATACCGGACAACAAGGGGCAGAAAGCCTCTCTCGAACAGCAGCCATCCGGAAAGGGCGGTGACGATATACTTGTGATTGACGCAAAGAATGTCCGCGGCCTGGACTACAAGATGGCCAAATGCTGTAATCCTGTCTTCGGTGATGATGTCTTCGGCTTCGTGAGCCGTTTGGACGGAATCAAGATTCACCGCATGTCCTGTCCTAATGCCGCCCGCCTGATGACCCAGTACCCCTACAGGATTCAGAGAGTCCGCTGGAGCGACACCCCGTCATCTTCGAATTTCCAGGTAACCCTCCGGGTGAGCGCGGCGCACGAACCCTCTGTGGTGAACGAGATCATGGACGTCATCAATCAGTTCCGGGCTTCTATGCGCTCGTTCAATGTGACTGACAACTACCGTTCCGGCACCTACGACATACTTCTGAAGGTCGCTGTTCCGAGCAATCTTGAGCTTGACAAGGTCATTTCTCAGATTCGCAGCCTGCGCAATGTGATAAAGGTCAGCCGAAGTTAGGAAACCTTCAAGAAATAAGCTGCCTCTAAAATTTCTGCCGGTTGTTTGCTGCACAGATATAAAATCCCTATATTTGCTTCCCGTTTCAGAAAACCAGACCTGAAACCGGTAAATCTATGGACTACAGCAGCAAGTGCAAGTCGCACCCTTGGCACGGAATCAATCCCGGTTCCGCGGAGGAGGTTCGGGCCTTCATCGAGATAGTGCCGACCGACACCGTGAAATATGAGGTTGACAAAGAAACAGGCTATCTTTCCATCGACAGACCTCAGAAATTTTCCAACATAGTCCCGTCTCTCTACGGCTTCATTCCGCGCTCCTACTGCAGCGTGAAGATGGCTGAACTTACGAACAAGTCGCTTGCACGCTATGACATTGAGGGCGACGGCGACCCTCTCGACATTTGCGTGCTCACGGAAAAGGACGTCACGCATGGAGACGTGCTTGTCTGGGCCCGTCCTATCGGTGGTCTGAGGCTGCTTGACAACAATCAGGCTGACGACAAAATCATCGCAGTACTCAAAAATGACGCTGTCTATGGCGAATACAGTGACTTGAACGAGCTTCCGGTCGAGATTGTCCGCCGTCTGATCCACTATTTCACGACCTACAAGGACATCCCCGGCGAGAACGGACGCAGGATGCAGTTCGTCAGCATTTATGGCGCGGACGTGGCCCGTGACGTCATCAACCGCTCTTTTGAAGACTATCGCGATCTCATCGCTTCAAAGAAGTGAGGCTCTCTGATAGAAAATCTGCGATAATACGGCGAGTCTTTTTGTCCTGCTTCGTGTGCGGGTCATCAAACGTGCCCTTTGCCATCATTCCGGAGAGTCGCTCTACAATTCCTGCACATTCCGGTGACTTCGGATTGAAGTGCCTGATTTTCCGTGCAATGTGCTTGTAGATTGTCGGCCATTTGCAGTTTCGAGACCACATCTCCTTCTGATAGTCATTGCCGCGTTCAGTGTAGAGGTCGTGGGACTGCTCAAGCCCTATGCACCAATTAGTGACCTTCTTCATTCGGGAGGAACTCAAGTCGATGGAGCCGAAGTTGGGATAGTAGTAATAGAAAGGGAGATATGTAATCGTGACCGACGGATTTTTCAGCAGGACGGCACTCCACCACGGGAAGTCCTCGAACGTGATTCCCTTGATGAACTGGATGTCCTCAATGACGCTCTTGCGTATGAGATGGCGCCATACGTAAAAATGCTTCAGAGGCCAGGTGATTCCTTTCGGGTGCGACCATTCCGTCACGTGCTCGTATATGTCATTTGAAACGCAGCATCTTACTTTGCCGGCGTCAAACCTCTTCCGGAATCCTCGTGGTCTGAAACCTATCGTATCGAGTCCGAGTTTGTGGCGTATCACCGTGATATTGCGATAGTTGGGAGCCTTGTACCACGAGACAATGTCTGTCCCGTTCCTTTCGGCGAGGGCGAGGGCAATTTCGAGTGTTTGCGGGTGTATGAAATCGTCGGAGTCGAGGTAGATGATGTACTCTCCAGACGCATTCTTCATACCCTCGTTTCTTGCGTCGCTGAGCCCTCCGTTCGGCTTATCCACAATCTTGAACCGACCGTCCCGTGATGCGTATTCTGCAAGGATAGCGCGGCTTCCATCGGGACTCCCGTCATTGACGCACACGGCTTCCCAGTCGGGGCAAGTCTGGTTCAGGACGCTGTCGAGGCAGCGCCGGAGATATTTTTCCACATTATAGATGGGGATGATGAGGGAGACTTTGTTCATGGATTCAGTGTCTGTTTTGTTGCCTTGCGGGAAGGTATGAGGGTTATGATGTAGCCGATGACGGCGACTGTGATGCAAACCAGGGCTATGTCGACGGGACTCAGGAGCACCGGATAGGCCTCGACGAGGAAGCTGCCCGGCATTTTTATTATTCCGAATCGTTGCTGTACCAGTGCTGTCGCAGTTCCGATCACCGCACCACCGGCCAGTCCGCTCAAGGTAATCAGCCAACCTTCAAGGCGGAAGATTCTTCGGATGAGACTGTCTTTGGCCCCGAGGCTGCGCAGGGTGCCGATGTCGTCCTTCTTCTCTATTATGAGCATCGAGAGGCTTCCGAAGATGTTGAATGATATGATTATTAGCATGAACACCAGAATCATATAGATGGCTGCCTTCTCATATTTCATCATCTTATAGAGCGACTCGTTTTGACGGAAGCGGTCCTTCACAACGAAACCGTCGCCGAGCCGCTGTTGGAGTTCGCGTATGATTGCGGATGTTGTGGATTTTGATGCGGAAGCCTCCTGAGTGAGTCGTATTTCCACGGCCGAGACTTCGTCTTCGAGTTCGAGCAGTTCGCGCATCGTTTCAATCGGGACAATCATTAACCTTCCGTCCACTTCGCTGTTGATGCTGAACACCCCTGACGGCCATACGGTCACGCTTTCAAGCGATGCTGCGGCGTTTATGGTTGACAGACGGCGCGTCCGTGAAGGGTAGTAAAGCTCTATTCCTGCGAGAAATGCGGGATTGATGCCGAGATTGTGGGCGAGGACCGTGCCGGTGCAGGCGAGCGGGATGTCTCCTCTGTGAAGGCGGAACTCTCCGCGTACAATGTGCTCTCCGAGCTTGGACTCTTCTTCGTAAAGTCCGTCCACGCCCTTGACAAGTGCCGTTGACTGGCGGTTTTCGTAGAGCACGAACACGTTTTCCTGAAGTGTCCCGCAGATGCTCTCAACCTGTGGGTTTTCATAGAGCCAGTCGTAGACATCGCCCTCTGGAACAAAGTATTTTCCCCTGGCCGGGCTTATCATGATGTCCGGTTCAACTGTGCTCATCATTGATTTTACGAGAGAATCGAAACCGTTGTAGACCGACAGCACAATGATGAGTGCCGCTGTTCCCACCGCCATACCCACAGCGCTGATTGCAGAGATGATGTTGATTACATTCTGCGATTTTTTTGCAAACAGGTAGCGCCGTGCAATATAAAAATCTAATCTCATAAAACTGTCGCAGCGCAACGCCGCAATCCGCCTTTTAGCTGTTTTTTACTTTTTTAGCAGTTCTTCGATGTGTTCCACATAGTCGAGTGAAGAGTCGAGGTAGAAGATGATTTCCGGCACGATGCGGAGCTGTTTTCCCATCGCGTGTCCGAGTTCACCGCGCAGTCCGCGTGCATTCTCTTTGAGTTTACCCATAACGGCTCCCGCCTTTTCAGAAGGGAAGATGCTGACGTAAATCTTTGCGACAGAGAGGTCTGAGCTGATTTTCACTCCGCTCACGCTCACCAATGCCCCATCGAAGGCCGCCATTCCCTTGCTGCGGAGAATCTCCGCCATTTCACGCTGTATTTCTCTGGCAACTTTAAGTTGTCTTGTGCTTTCCTGTGATTCCATATCCCGTTAGCTGCTGATTGTTTTTAACGATTACTGATTGTCTGTTTTCGCTCCGCGAAACTTAAGTACCATACAAAGATGGCTGATAATTTTAGAATTTACAAAAATGAGCGAAAAAAAGAGCGGCAAAATCGCTTCCGCCGCCCTTTGACAGTGATACTACAGTGTCAATCCGAGACTTATGTTTCTCTATTTTTTTCTTAGAGTCTATTGTTTTTTAGAACCTGTTGTTTCATTAGAGCCGATAGGAAGACAGTTCGGCAAAAGCCTTTTGGTACTCCCTTTCAGCTTCGAGGTAGCGGTTCACCGCATCGTAGTAGAGCCCAAGGCTGATGAGGTATTCCGGAACCGAAATCTCACCTGCTTCTACAGCTTTTTTCAGAAGCGAACTGTTGTCGGAATCTTCCAGATATTCTCTACTGTTTTCCGCCACGGCCCGTAGTGCGGCAGTGCGCGTGTACTGCTGCTCCAACTTGCTGTAGAACTGCTGTTTAGCATCAATTTCCCTGCTTTGAGCTGCCTGAACCGCAGCTTTGGCCTGACGAATTTTGCGGGCATTGGACCAAAGTGGAACGGATATTCCGAAAGTGATACCCTGGTAGCGTTCTCCTTGGGTGAATTCTCCCATATATCCGAGTGTCAGCGACGGCAGATTTGAGGTCTTTCTCAGAGAGAGTTCCTTGCGGTTCACTTCGATTTCCTGTCTCACGTAGGCAAGAACCGGACTGGACGACTCCGCTTCGGAATACCACAGATTGAAATCTTCCGGAAAGTTCTCCTCGGGGAACTGAGCCAGGGTGAAATCGATGCGCTTTCCTCCGTTGAGTCTTGAGAGTTCCGTGAGCAAGGCAGACTGTTCTGCGTGAGCCTTGAAATGAGCGTTCTGCACAGAAGCGAGGTCGAGCCGTGCATTGTTATATTCAATGCGGTTGCCTTCTCCCTGCTCAAGTTTTTTCCTCATTTCTTCTGCGACGATTTCAGCGTTCCGGAGCCTTGTGTCAAGAACATCTTCAACTGCATTCCAGTAAATCAAATCGATGCAGCAATTCTTGGCTTCCAGGAGCAGGCTCATCCTCTCTGTCTTGTATTGCCATTCAATCAGTTCGTTGCGTTCGTTTGCGACCTTGTTCTTGAGTCCTGTGATTGTCCCGAAGTCGAAACCTTGCGTGACGCTCACATCCTGGCGGTTCCCGATTGACGCAGGGCCGCCCCAGAGGTAGTTGAATCCGATTTCGGGGTCGTCGAGACTGATTCCTGTGCGGTTTTCAAGTTTTTCCGCCTCAGCGCTGTGCCTGAGCGCCTCAAGGGTGGTGTTGTTGCTTTCAATCTCGCGGAGCACCGATTCCATCTCGCGAAACACCGATTCCGTAGTATGGCTCTGTGCCGAGGCGATGCCCACTGCGGCAATCGAGACGGCGAATGTTGTAATTATAAACCTTTTCATTCTGCAATCTCCTTTTCTTTTCTGATTTGAGAATCTTCCTTATTTGTAAGCATATACATAATCGGAATTATGAATCCGTTGAGGAATGTCGACGACAGGAGGCCTCCGAGTATCACTTTGGCCATCGGGCTCTGAATTTCGTTACCCGGGAGGTCACTTCCCACCACGAGAGGAATCATCGCGAGGGCGGATGTGAGGGCTGTCATAAGAATTGGGTTGAGCCTGTCTTTTGAGCCAATCATCACACTCTCACGGAGTTTGTGTCCTTCGATTCTCAGGTCGTTGTAGCGTTCAATCAGCAACATTCCGTTTCGTGTCGCGATGCCGAAAAGGGAAATGAATCCGATGATGGCAGGGATGCTGAGCGCGTCGCCGCCCAAACGGATTGCGAGGACTCCTCCGATGAGTGCAAGCGGAAGGTTGAGAAGAATGACGACTGATTGGGTGAGATTGCGGAACTGATTGAAAATCAGAAGGAAAATCACGAGTATCGCAAAAATTGAGGTGATGAGCAGAGTTCTTGATGCGGCTTGCTCACTTTCGAACTGACCGCCATATTCAATGTGGTAGCCTTCCGGAAGTTCAATTTTTTCATCGATGATTTTCTGGACATCGTTCACAACGCCGCGCAAATCCCTTTCTGCAACATTAGCCGAAACCACAAGCTTTCTCGCGACATTTTCGCGGTTGATTGTGTTCGGTCCTGATGCGGAACGGACTGTGGCGATGTTTCCGAGCGGAATTTTCACTCCGCCTGCGTCAATCATCAAATCCCGGATATTCTCCGCACCCGTTCTGTGTTCGTCATCGACTTTGAGTGTGAGGTCGAAGGAGCGGTTGCCTTCATAAACGAGAGATACGCTTTCTCCTGCAAGCATAACGTTCACGATTTCAGCGAATTCGGGAAGTGTTACGCCATATTTTGCGAGCATTTCCCTTTTCGGGATAATCTGGAGCTGCGGGCGTTCCACAAGTTGCTCCACATTCAGGTCCACAAGGCCTTCCACACCGCTGACGGCTTCTTTGATTTCATTTCCGATTGCATACATTCTGTTCAAGTCGGTTCCGAAGAGTTTGATTGCGATGTTGGCACTGGTTCCGGAGAGCATAGCGTCAATTCTATGGGTAATCGGAGCACCGACTTCGACATTGATTCCCGGGATGAGCCCGAGTTTTTCGCGTATGTCTGAAAGAAGTTCGTTTTTGCTGCGCTTATCGAGAATGAACGGGGCCTCGATTTCGGATGTATTGACTCCGAGTGCGTGTTCGTCCAGTTCGGCACGTCCGGTTTTACGTCCAACTGTCTGAATCTCAGGTATGCTGAGCAGGATTTGTTCAACTTTGGCTCCGATTTTGTCGGACTCTTCAAGTGAAACTCCAGGCATTGTGCTGACATTGATTGTGAATGAACCCTCATTGAATGGCGGCAGAAAGCTTCTTCCCAGTCCCGCAAAAATCACGAGTGTGGCTACAAATAGCGCAGCGGTGACGCCGAGCACGACGGCCTTATGCCCAAGGGCCCAATTGAGGGCTTTCCCGTAGATCTCTTTGAGTTTGCGTGTGACAATCGGTTCCTTTTCTTCTTTGTCGTCATTATTTTTGTGATTGCCAAGCAGATAGCTGCAAAGTACAGGGGTGAGCGTGAGGGCGACGAGTGTCGAGGCACAAAGCGATGTTATGAATGCGATTCCGAGCGGCACCAGCAATCGGCCTTCCATTCCTGAGAGGAAAAACAGCGGTAGGAAACTTGCGATGATGATGAGCGTGGAGTTGAGAATCGGCATACGCACCTCTCTCGACGCCTCGAAAATGACATTGACTTTCGGCCTGCGCTGCTCCGGAGGGAGATTGTGATTTTCCCTTAAGCGTTTGAAAACATTTTCGACGTCGACGATTGCGTCATCCACGAGCGAACCGATTGCGATTGCCATACCACCGAGGCTCATCGTGTTGATTGTGAGTCCCAAGGCGTTGAGTGTCAGGATGGATATGACAAGAGACAGAGGAATCGTCACAAGGGATATGACTGTCGTCCGGACGTTCATAAGGAAGAGGAACAGGACTATGATGACGAATATTCCTCCTTCGAAAAGGGATTTCTTGACATTGTCAATCGAATTGTTGATGAAGCGTTCCTGGCGGTAGATGTCGGTGGACATTTTTACATCCGCAGGAAGCGTTTTCTGCAATTCGGCGAGGGCGTTGTCGAGTTTTGCACTGAGTTCAATCGTGCTGGTGGCCGGCTGTTTGGTGACAGTCAGAATCACAGCTTCTTTTCCCCTGTGCGAAGCGACTCCGGTCTTGGGCGACTGATTGCCGATTTTTACTTCGGCGATATTGTTGAGTGTCACGGGATTGTTTCCGTTGACCTTCACAAGTGCCTTGCCGATTTCCTTGACATTGTCGGTGGAAATGACTCCTCGTACTATGTATTCGTTTCCATATTCGTAGAGTATTCCTCCGGATGCGTTCTGGTTCATATTGTCCACCGCAGCATAGACCTCGTCGAGCGAGATGCCGTAGTGTTTCATCCTTGAAGGATTCAGAAGTATTTGATATTCACGGACATCTCCTCCAAGCACTGCGACTTGTGCAACTCCTCCAGTGGCGAGAAGCCGTGGCCGTATGTTCCAGTCCGCGATGGTGCGGAGTTCCTGCATCGGGGTTTCATCGGCAGTGAGTGCGACGAACATCACTTCTCCGAGTATTGACGACTGGGGTCCGAGCACAGGATTTCCGACATTGGAAGGAAGGTCGTCACGCACGACGGCGATTTTCTCGGAGACAATCTGACGGGCACGGTAGATGTCTGTGCCCCAGTTGAATTCGACCCAGACAATTGAAAAACCGGTTGTCGAAGATGAGCGCACGCGGCGCACGTCGGTGGCTCCGTTGACAGCCGTTTCAATCGGGAAGGTGACAAGTCTCTCGACTTCTTCCGGAGCCATTCCCTTAGCCTCCGTCATAACGGCGACCGTAGGAGCATTCAAATCCGGAAATACGTCCACATCCATAGTTGTGGCCGTATGTATTCCCGCTACCATCAGCAGCACCGCCGCCACCAATATGACCAGCCGATTATTAAGCGAGAATCGTATAATTCTATCTAACATATATTTACATTTATTTCAGCAATTTATTTCAGCAATTTATTTCAGCAATTTATTTCAGCAATTTATTTCTGAGACCACTGAGCTTGGGTGAGAGGGGATGAAGAAAAGGATGGGATGCAAGGCGCTCAGTGCAGCCAAATACCGCAGCAACCTAGTGGTTGTGAGGATTTTGGCAAGCTGAGCAACGCGGCAGACCGCCTTTTCTTCATTCCCGTCAGTGATTATGGGTGTGACCAGGAATGGCAGTACTTGCAGAGGCCAACTTAACCTGATGGGTGCCACGAACGACAACCTCCTCGCCGCTCTGCAGCCCCGCCAAAATCTCCACTCGCTGCCCATTGCTGTGCCCGATTGTAACTTCCTGGCGTTTGAATATTTCCTCCTCAAGCCGCACAAAAACAGCAAAAACGCCCTGGTCTTCGGACAGCGCTCCGACAGGAAGACTCAAAGCATCCTCCCGGCTGTCGCTCAGCAGCCAAACTTCTGCAAACGAGCCCGGAATGAATCCTCCGCGATTCTCGAATTCAAATGTCACCGGGATATAGGCGGAACCCTCGGAAGCCACTCTGCCACAAGAGACTAGGCGTCCTTTGAGAGCCTTGACATTATAGACCTCGGAGTCATACGCCGCTTGAAAATTGGCGTCGTGGATTTTGCCGAGATCTTTGAAATGACCCTCCGGAAGGTCTGAAACCAATTGCATCTTGTTGTTGCTGACGAGTTTGGCAACAATCTGTCCGACGCTGACATATTCGCCCTGTCCCACAAGAATCCTGCTCACATATCCGGCAGCCTTGCTCTTGAGGCTCACTCCCTGCTCGGAAAGGTTTGCCGCCTGTCCTTCATAAGAGGCTTTGGCTGTCTCATAGTTCAATTTTGCCTGTTCGAAATCTTTTTCTGAAATGATTTTGTCTGCAACAAGTTTCTCTGCCCTATGAAATTCTTTTTCAGCAGTTTCAAATATGGCTTTAGCTTTCACGACAGGGTCTCCGTCCTGGAGATGCCGTGCGCTGACCGAAGCGATTTTTTCGCCCTTTGCAATATACGTTCCCTCTGATATTGAGGGATTTGAGTAGTAGAGTACTCCGGATGTTGTGGCAACGATGTTCTCCTCACTGCCCTGAAGGTTGCGGAATTGTCCGCCGGTGTGGATGACTCCTCGAAATGGAGCAGGCGTGACGATTTCTGTTTCAAGTCCGACCGCCTCTGCCTGAGCCTTGCTGAACTTGATTTCTCCGGCGTGCAGCCCTTCATCGTGTCCGTGAGCGTCGTGAGAGTGGGCACTATGATTATGCTCGTGCTCAGAATGATTGTGGGCTTCGTGTGAATGGGCGTCGTGACTGTGCCCTTCGTGTGAATGTCCTTCGTGTGAATGTGTGCAGGACTCCGAGTGAGTATGTCCCGCCGCCGAACTGTCGGTTGCTCCATTCTTGGATTTGCAGCCCACAATACAAAGGGCCGCAAAGAAAAGAACGGTGATAATGTTCTTCTTCATATATAGTATATTTTGTGATTCAATTATTCGCCTGTGGCTGAAAGGTCCCGAAGGGACCGCGCCTCAGGTGCGAGATTCCCCTATCAGAATTGCGCTGACATCATCAGGAAACAAGAATATATTCCCGATGCTTCAGGCACGGAAGAATGGGGGAGCGCGAAGGGAGAATGTCCCATCGACATTTGCTGATTTGTAAAGACAAGGCGGGAGGTCTCCGAAATCGTGCTCCTCGTCGTTGATTGCGATGTCATCGGCAAGATAGGCGATGACGACGGCTATGAAAAACTGCACAGGCTGCGGAAGCAGGTGCATCTGATAATTTTCTGTTCGAGAATTGAGAAAAGCCTCATCTTCAATGCAATATGACCGGTCGTCGTTATGTCCTGAGCCGTCACCGCAATGCCCTTCTTTCCCGTCACAAAGTCCGGAATTGCCGTCGCAGTGCCAATGATGGGCCGCTGCCGTGCAGGAATCTGCTTCTCCCGAAACATCTGCGACATCAGTCCCGTGTGAATCGGAGCAGGAATAATGCTCGTCCGCAAGGCACATAAACCCGTTATGATGATGGTGGGGCACGAAAGAAACCGCCAACAGTGCAATCACTGCGACAGCAACCATCAAAGCAGACCAAGCCCTTTTCGTCATATCCCCAGTTCAAGTAAAACGACCCTCCTCAATATCCAATCTCCCCAAGTATGCAAACTTACATAAAAATTACGAGAATATAATAACAACTCAATGAAAATCCGCACATTTCATCCCGACATCAATAAGTTTTGTCGTGTTTTATTCTCAGGAATGTCCTGTGGCGGCTTCTGCGGGACCTTTCGCAACCTCTAGCTCAATTACATAATAGGATAACTAAATTTGTCAAAAGCATAATCATGTAGCATGCTCCCGACGCCTTACCACTGAATTTCAGAGATGTAGGTTACACCGAATTTGTCGGAGACATGGACCTCGCCGGAGCGGGCATTGGCAGAGGGCATGACCTCGAACATATTGTGACTTTTCTGCGGCGCGCAGTATTTTCGGGTCGTGGCGTTCTTCACTTCTGAAAAAATGTCCACATAGTCCGGGTCTTCCATTTCAGTCTGACGCATATCGGCGACTTTTTTGCCGTTCTCCCACCATTCTACACTGCTCCAGCCGTCGTCGTAGTTCCAGATGTTCGCAATGATTTTCGCCCCGTCGGTGCGGCGCGGAGGATAGACTTTCATCTGGTAGCTGCTGTCGCGGCCGAGAGACTTGTAGTACCAGCGCATGGACTTGCCTTCGACCTCTGCCACCATGTAGCCCTGAGGGGTGCCGTCGCTGTTCAGGTACTTGTTAAGACGGAGGGCTCCTGTGGCACGTGAGACGGTGATGCAGGATATGTTGTCCAATCCGAAACCCTTGCCGGCATAGTCGTAACTATAGTTCTCGTGATTGTGCCCGGCCCAGGAATAGACTTTTGAATAGCGCGAGAAAAGTTCCTTGTAGCCTTTGTAGTTCAGACCTCGGGTCGAATGGCTCGAACGCTTCTTGAACAGTTGCGAGTGCGCGCAGACCACAAGGGGAGTGTCGTGAGGGATGAACGCGAGGTCCCCCTCCAGCCATTTCAATGTGTTGTCCTCCAGACCCGAACGATATGTTTCATTGGCTGACATTCTGTTGTAAACGATGTCGTCAAGAACGATGAAGTGCATCTTTCCGATGTTGAAGGAGTAGTGGAGCGGTCCGATGTATGTCTCGTAGTGCATTGTGCCGAGACGGGAGGCGTAGAGGGTGGTCTGGTCGTAATCGTGATTGCCTATAACGTTGAATGTCGGGCACTTGAGACCTTCGGTGATGTCAAGATAGTCGTCGTATGCAGTCAGATAGTTATACACGAGGTCGCCGAGGTCTATGGAATAGCAGTCACCGTTCACCCCGCTTCTGAACGCCTCTGCATCGGGAATCACTGAATTTTTATATGCCTCTGCGGAATTATCGACACCGAACGGACGCATCTGCGGGTCTGCAATCATCAGCAGAGTGAATTTGTCCGATGCGCTCTTGCGAGGTTCAAGTTTAAAATTTGCCATAACTGCCTTCTGATAGCGTGCGATGCGTCTGTAATTGGACGGACGGCCATTGACGGAAGAAATCTCATATTCCGAAGGAAATGAAATGTAGACAAATACGGCGTCTTCGAGATTGCTGCGCATGGAATAATAGCCATATCCATCGGTCTGGACGCTCTGGAGACCATCGCTGACCACAACGCCGGCGATTGCATTTCCTTCAGTGTCAGTGACCCTGCCAAACACATTGCTTCCGTCGGACATGAGTTCAGCAGCCTCAGCCCAATCATCGGGATATTCGCCTCCTGTCGTGACCTTGACACAGGCTCCGGAAATGTTCCCGCACCTCCCGCCGGCAGATGTCACCTTGCCATAGTTTGAGCAGTCCTTCAGCATAACTGTCGCCTGGTCCGAACCGGCCGTCCATCCTGCAATACCTCCGGTATGTATCGCCTTGGCATTATTCTCAAACTTGTTGCCGCCCGCGCCGCTTGTTACATTCCCGTAATTGGCGCAGTTGCGGACATAGCCTCCGTCCTTCGCGTCTTTCTTGACCCCGACGGAGCCGACTATGCCGCCGCAGGCAGAGCGCCTGTCAGGGCTGAATCCGTCGAACGCGACATCACCCCGGTTTATGCAGCCGCGTATGTGGACGGGCCTGTTGACTGAACCTGCAATGCCGCCGACGGAACCTGGAGAATCGTTGGTGATGCGCACTATGCCATAGTTGACGCAGTCTCCGAGAACTATCGCGGCGTGAGGCATACCGCAGATTCCTCCTGTCATAGGGGAGTGCGGTCCGGAGGAACTGACCTTTCCGAAGTTGTCGCAGCACATGATGTCGCCTTTTGTCATGCCGGCAATGCCTCCGACACGAGCTTGGGATATGAATGCGGCATTACGCGGCTCTCCCGCCGCCGTCTCGGCCATTATGTCGCCTCTGTTTACGCAGAATTTTACCGGCACCTTGAAGCCGTTTCCCTGAATGCCACCGACATTGCAAACTGGAGAGTCTCCGTTGAAATCAATGCTTCCGAGATTCTCGCACCAAGCGATGACTGGGCACATCTCCGTCTTCAGAAAGCCTCCTCCTGCTATGCCTCCGAGATTGACGGAGAGCTCACCGATCTGTTCCGCGCCGACTGTTTTCGACACTATCTGCCCGAAGTTACGGCAGTGCAACACCGAGGCCTTGTTGACACCTGCTATGCCGCCGACATAAATGTCTTTTTCTGTGTATCCGGAACGGTGGCTGATGTTTCCGTGGTTCTCGCAGTTCTCTATTATGCCCTCGTTCACGTCGGCTATGAATCCGGCATAAAATTCGGTATTGCCGCTTGAGACCTTCATAGAGCAGGATTCTCCGATTTTTAGGTTGCGGACCGCTCCGCCGTCAAGAATCTTTCCGAAAAGTCCCCGCTGAGTCTTCCAGTTAAGGATAGAGAATCCGCAACCATCGAACACGCCTCCGAAAGACTGGACGCCGTTGAACTTCTTGACCTTGGACATGTCAATGTCAGCAGTCAGGCAGATGGAGCCGTCCTCCGACCTCCACTTTTCAATGCTCTGTCCGGAGTTGCACGCGGAGGCGAACTCCAACAAATCCTTATAAGTTCCGATGCCTTCTGCATAGGCGGCAACCGCCAGGAGGAGAAGCAGGAAAATGGAAACTAATCTCTTCATAAACTTTAATTACCATCTCAAGTTTCGCAAGTATTCTAACTTCTTGCGAATATTAAACTTATCTCTTTTATCAAACTCTCAAGTCCCACGCACTTTTTTCTGTCCACGTTACCCCTCTCCTAAATCCTCTCCCTCGGGGAGAGGACTTGCCTTCGCCACAAGGGCTCAAAAGTGGTGTTTCGCACTTGCGAAACCTGAGTTACCATGAAACAGTTGTGGAATATTCATTGCCGAAACGGTCCGTTACGGTGACGGTTCCCGAGTCGGACTCTGCGGACGAATAGCATCTGAAAAGATGCGTCACCGGAGTGGCTACATTGCCAGAATTGTCGAAAAGCTTGAAATCCGCAGATGAACTGAGCGCGGAGCCGGAGGCCTTGTAGAAATCGAAGACTTCCTTGTAGGCCGCGTCATATTTTCTGTTCTTTTCAGTCACTTTGCTCATGACAGCGGAGCCGTTCTTTGACGAAGTGAATTTTACATTGCCCCATTTTTCGTCATACATGAAAACGTTGGCATAGACATATTTATCGTCGTATGTACCACGCGGATATGCCCGCAATTGGTATGTTGCATCCAGTTTCTTTCCGCCACGCATCGCGACTCCGTCGGCATTGAAGGTGAAATCCCGCAGGGTATATGATGGAATCTCTCCGACGGCCGTTTTGCTCTGATATGCTATAGGCTTGAATTGCCATGACAGGTTCTCGCCATCTGCTTCCGCCACAATGTAGCCGCGCGGGGTGCCGTCTTCGCATAGCCACTCGTTAATCCATAGTGCCCCCGTCGCCCTTGAAACAGTGTGCACCTCGATGTTCGGGAACTTTGAGGCGGCGTCATAGACATAATTGAAGCTGTTGTGTACATGACCTGCCCACGCATAGACTTTCTTGTACTTTGAAAGAAGCAATGCGTAGTCCGCGCCGTGACGGGTCGTCGTGGTCTGCGAGCGGTCTGTGCCCGATGCAATCATGAACATCGGTGAATGTGCGCAGACGATGAGAGGAGTCGAATAATCCACGTATGACAGGTCGTTCTGCAACCATTTCCAAATGTCGTCAGTAAGTCCTTGGTCGTAATCCTTGAGCTGTCCTGACGAATTAAGGCGCATTATCAGATTGTCGAGAACAACGACATGAAACTTCCCGACATTGAAGGAATAGTTCCTCGGGCCGAGATTGTTTTCGAAATATGCCGCGCCCGCATCGTCGTTGGCCGCAGTGGGGTCATTGTCATGATTGCCGATTACGCTGTAGAATGGGAAGTCCAGTTTCGCGAGGTCCTTGCAGTAGTTGTCATACAGCGACATATTCTCATGAACAATGTCGCCCAGCATCATTCCATAGACGGGGCGTCCGCTTATTGTGGAAGCATATTCACTTATATCCTTCCATAGATCGTCGCAGCAATCAAGCGAATGGTAGGCGAAATTGTCGTAAGTTGCCGATGCGGCGCGCGGCTGGGGGTCTCCGGCGATAATCATTGAAAACCTTTCCGGGTCAGCCTTGATCTTGTTCAACGTGAACCGGAGCTGATAGCTTCCGTTGATTTGCTGGGCATCGCCTCTGCCGAGCCTTTTCCAGAACTGCGGTTTTCCGGATGTCACCGCCGCCTGATAGCCCGAAGGCTGGACAACTGACACGAATCTTACTTTGTCCAAGTCGCTTTCCATCGCAAATCGACCGTCGGCTCCGGTCTTGACGCATTGGTATCCGTCTGACACGATTACGCCCGCCATAGGCTTTGCGCTGTCGTCATAGATTATTCCTCGAATGTTTGTTTCACCCGGATCGTCCCCTGGAGTCTCCGATGGTTTGGCTGCAGGTGTGCATGACCAGAGACCGGCCAGCAGCAACAATAATATGGATATTTTCTTCATTTTAACGATTATTTCCCGTCCCAATAAGTGCATGAGGAGATGGTGGCATTGCTGTCTCCGGCGATGAAAGATGAGTAATTGGAGCCAGTGACGGCATTCCCGCGGACATTTCCTCCTGCCTTACAGCCGCTTATAGTCGTTCCCGACGCTGTTGAACCGGCAATACTGCCGGCTGTTTCGCCTGACTTGGGCTTTTCAGTTTGACTGATGACGTCTCCGAAGAAAGAGCTCTCCTTGCAGTTTGAACCGGTCCAGAGTATTCCTGCTACGCCACCACCGCTGAAAATCTCGGAACCGGCGGACGTGCCGCTGACCTTGCAGGTTGCAGTGCAGTTTGTGATTGCAGTTTTGTCAGCGATGCCGATGATTCCTCCGACGTAAGCGCGGGTGCCGTTCGCCATTGTTCCGGTGTTGCTGCAATCGGAGATTTTGGCGTTGCGCAGATAGCCTGCTATTCCGCCGGCCATGCCCCTATAGGACTTGACGGAAGCTGAGTTGGTGCATCCGGAAATCGCCAGAGAGCCATTATAACTGTTGTTATATCCGTAAGCTCCGATGATTCCGGCTGCGGAGCCGCACTGCTGCCCGCTCACATTCCACGGATTGTTGTTGTAGTGTTCGTTGTCGATTTCTCCGGTGTTGTGGCAGTCCTTTATTTCCGAGTCGCCGCCCATGATGACTCCGGCTATTCCTCCGGCGTGCTGGGCATAGCCGTTAGACTTCGCACAATCTTGTGACTGTGTTATGTTTGTGCCGTTTGTGCATCTGAGAAGTGTGGCTCCGCCTGTGGAGACGAATCCGACGACACCTCCAAGACCTGAGTATTTATGCTTCAGAGCATTGTTCTTGCTCGCCGTCAAGGTGATGTAGCCTTCCGTTGCTGCGTCCTCGACCGTAAGATGACCTCCTGATGGTTTGTCTCCGAAAACTCCGGCGCTGCCCACGACAGCTCCGACTCCGAGTGCAAAACTTCCGTATTCTTTGTTTTTCACATTCAGTGTTATCGTCGATTTCCACTGAGGATGCTTCACCGTAAGGTCGGATGACACGCAACCGCGTCCAATTAGTCCACCGACAAAGACGGTTGTGAAATTCGTGTTGTTTTCATATTCCGAAACATTGAGGACACCGGCAGAAACCTCCCCATCGTTGCTCAGGTCCAGCACGGCGTCGCAGACAAATTCACCATATAGCCCGCCCAGTGACAACTGACGGACACCTCTCTGGTCGGTTGTGGCTCCGTTTATGTCGCACTTTCCGTTTTCTGTATTGGTGTTTCCGGAAAGATGCGCACCTTCAAGATAGCCCGCGATTCCGCCTATGCGCTGAATCTTGACGTCTGAACCCGATACCAGTCCGGCATCGTTGGCGCAGCCGCTGATTGCCCCGTCCGTCATATTCCATCCGACGATGCCGCCCATGCTGATGTAGCGTGATGCGTCATTTGTGTTGTCAACGAGTCTCAATGCGGAAGTTGTGACGCGACCGCAGTTTTTGGAGTCCTTAACGGTTCCGGCGTTTGAGCCGGTGACGCCACCGAGATAATGGTTGTATGACACCGCCGCATCCGACACTGTTCCGTTGTTGGAACACTTGTCAATGCTTCCGCCGTTCATGCCCGCGAGTCCTCCTACATGAAACTGCCCCTGTCCGCTGGCCGTCTTGCAGGCATCGTTGACATTGACGTAGCCGTAATTGTGGGAGTTGCTTATGATTGTACTGCCTTGTGAACGTCCCACAAGCCCTCCGACAAACGCCGAGGTAGATGCATTCAGCGATGACGCACTCATCGTCACTTTCGCGTAGTTGTTGCATTCGGAAACCATGCAGTCCGTCAGTGAACCGGCAAGAGCCGCGACAAAGCATTCTGTCATATATTCCCCACTTGTGGAGAATGCCGATGATTCGTCGATTACGACATTTGAAATGGACGCGCCTTCGCATATTCCGAAAAGCGGAGAGGATGCTTTCAGGTTCAGAATCTTTCTGTACCGTCCGTCGAAAACCCCCGTGAACGGATGTGCTGTTGTTCCGGCAGAAATCCATTCCCCTGACATTGACGACATATCTATGTTGTTCAGTAATACGACCTTGCCGTCTTTTTGCCATTCACTTATGTCTCCGCCCTCATTCACCGTCTGCGCGAACAGTTTCAGACCATCGGCGGACATAATTCCGTTCACCGTATAATATTCCTGCTTAATCGATGGAAGCACGACATCCGCATCCTTGTCCGCGACATCAAAAGTAATTTGCGGCCTGCGTACGGTCCGAGTGTCGCTTGGATTGTCGGCAACGACAAAACTATAGGTGTCGGTGTTGTTCTCATTTCTTTCCACGGAATAGGTAATCCATTCCGGCAGAGCTATTGCACTCACTCCGGATGCAGGTACGGTTATCTTTACGGAAGGACAGTCTTGAGCCGGCAGAACGATGTTGCCCTCGTTGTCATAGGTCATTTCGTTTCCGAACTGGAAGACACTGAACTGCGAATCCGGTTCGGTCAGGTCCGCCCGGCGGAAGCCTATGGAGCCGAACCGCGCTGCTGACTCGTTGGCGTTCCAGCTGACACTTACCTTTGTCTTGGTCACGCCGTTTTCAGAGACGGGAGTTCCAACTTTGGCGGCTGACATCCAGTCGTTTCCGACAATTTCCCATTCCACTCCGTCCATTACAGAAACTTCAAGTTCTTCTGTTCCTGACGTTTTGGAACTTACGGAGAACAGCTTATTGACAATAAATACATTGCCTGTTTGGCTGACCTGAATTGCCAAACATTTATATTGCCCGGAGACGAAAGTGATGTTCGCGCTCTTGCGGTCTGAATACTCGCCATTTGCGAGAATGTTCAAGGTGAATCCGCCGTTTCCTTTATGGGTCTCCTCCACGACCTGACACCAATCGGCATCTGATACCATGTTCCAGTATATGTCCTGATTGTTGAGCGTCACGCCAACGCGTATGCTTCTGCTGGCCGAATTGAATTGCAGCGACTTGACTTCAGCGTCATTGTAGGTGCAACTGAACTCTATGGGCTTCAGTTCCTTCTTCTGATTGTCCTGAGGTTCCTTTGAACAGCCTGCTGCGATGACCGACAGAATCAGCGGCAATAGTATATTATATCCTTTCATATCAAAAACTTATCTTGTCTGTTATTTTCTTCCGCGCAGCCTGTTGCCTCGACTTTCCGTCGTTGACGCCCACCACAGGTCTGTCTGCATATTGTTCGTCCCGCCGAGCCAGTTGTCAAGCGCTTCCTGATAGGTGACCGGGTTGCGGTATTTCTCATCTGCAGGATACCTCAGGCGCGTGGGCAGAATGTAGTTGTTGCCGGCAGCAGGACCGTTTGTCTTGAGAATAGGGTAGCCCGTGCGCCTGTAGTCGCACCAAGATTCAATGCCTACCCAGAACATCGAAATCCATTTCTGGGTGAGAATGGTCTCAAGCGCATTGTCCGCCTCGATTTCAGAGGAAAGGATGCCGAGGAATGCCGTCATGGTCTCGCTGTCGTGCGTCTCCTCCGTGTTCCATTCGAGGACAGACTGCTCGACCGCCTCAAGATAGAGCCGTTTCACTTCCGGATAGCTGATGTCTATGAGTCCGCGTTGCCCGGCTTCGGCGAATATGAACAGAAGCTCTGAATAGTTCATCAGGGCATAATGTTCAGCGTTCTGAAGATTGCCGACCGAGTTGCCGGCACCGCGCGGGTATCTTCCCACCTGTGAATTGCCTGCTGCCGATACATGAGTTTCGAGAAACTCGTCAAGATCACTTTTGAAAAGCTGGGTTGGAGCACCGAGCGGGCGTGTGAAATAATAGTAGAAACGTGGGTCGGAGAGACCTTTCTTCTTGTTATACATTTTGTTGACGAGGGTTTCGCAGGCGATAACGCTGTTCCATATTCCCGAAGTCGTCGAATAGAACGGAGTGTAGAGAGCGGAGTTATACTTGCTGAAACCGACCAGTGCGGCGTCGCTCCGGCCTCGCATCAGCGCATAGTCCCCGCCTTCGGAAACGAAGCAGTCATAAAGTTCCGCAATCTTGTTTCTTACGCTGAAATCCGGTCTATCCGTGCCGCTCATGTCCATGATTCCGCCTTCTTCCTCGACTTTCAGCGAAGCCCTCATGAGCAGACGAAGGTAGAGCGAATTGCCAAGACGGCGCCATTTGTCGACGTTCCCCTCATACATGTAGTCGCACAGCGGGCTGAAATCAGTCTGTGAAAGTTCACCCGAATTCTTCATCTCATCTGCCTCAACGAATGCGGAGTTCGCGTCCTCCAAAAGGGCGAAAAGATCGGAATATATGAGTTTCATGTCGTCATATTTCATCGTGTAGCTGACCTCATCCTTCTGGAGCGCAATCTTCAGCGCGTCGAAGTAGGGGACATTGCCGTAGGCATCCACGATGTTCGACATCACCAGTGCCTTCAGAACCATAGCAACTCCCTTCATTGCGGGGTTGCTCTCCTTTTTAGCCTGCGCGAGCATATATTCGGCATTGCCTGCCTGGATGTACAGGCCAAGCCAAATTGATGCGTCGGTGGATTCCGTGATGGAGTAGTTATAGTTCATCTGCGACGTCACTTCGGTGTTGTAGTTGATGCTGTACTGCATCAGTTCGGACATGAGGTCGTATGATCGTGTGACGAGGGTGTATTCAGTGTTGTAGAGAATCGGCTGAACGAAGGACTCCGCCGGCGCGTCCTTGAGCGCATACGGATTTTTGTTCATCTCGTCAAACTTTGAACAGGACGATGCCACCGCAATAGCTGCCGCAACTATAGTATATCTTAAAAATCTGTTCATATTCACTCTCTGTTAGAACGTTATTTTCAGGTTCGCTCCATACTGCGCTCCGGACGGCATCTGGAGGATTTCAAATCCAGGGATAATCGCGCTTCCCCTCATCGACACTCCTTCCGGATCCCAGCCCGGGAACTCGCTCCAGCAGAAGAGGTTGTTGCCATAGACGGCCACGGACAGACCGCGTATAACCCTGGTCCTTGCAATGAGTTTCTTGGGGAACGAATATTCGATGCGTGCCTCGCGAAGCTTGAGAAACTGCGTGCTGACGAAGTTCGCCTCCGCATTGGTGTTGCTGAAAGCAGAATGGTAGTATTCAGAAATCTCGTTGCGCGGAATCGCATAGTCGTTGATTTTATAGTTCCCGTCATCCATCAGGACCACGCCCTCCGCAATCATTCCTCCTTCTCGTCCGGTGAGTGTGCCCGTTCCCTTTCCACGGTAGTTCAGCACCCAATTGGTGTAGGAGAACACATGACCGCCGTACTGACCATCAAAGCTTACCGATGCCTTGATGTCCTTCCAACGGAACGACAGGTTGAAGCCGCCGCGCCATTTTGGGCTGCAGTCGCCGATGTATTGCAGATCTTCGTCGGTCTGTGGTTTGCCCTGCTTGTCCAGAACGACCATGCCGGAAACATCCTGCATCATGCCGTCGCTGCCTATTGCATAGGAACCTTCCGGCGCCCTCTTGTAACCCTTTCCGTACATAGACGTGAGCGAACTGCCTTCATAGGCGGTCATCAGCGCGTGGGAGGAATATCTGGCTACAATCCATGAGTCAATGCCCTCTCCGAGGGAAAGAACTCTGTTGCGGTTGAACGACCAGTTCAGGCCGAGTTCAAGCTGGATGTCATTGGTTTTCAATAGTATTCCGGATGCTGTAAGCTCCATTCCCCAGTTGCGGATGGTTCCGGCGTTGGTATATACGCTGCTGGCTCCGGTTCCGTATGAAACGGGCATATCGGCAATCAGGTTCTTCGACGTTCCGTCATAATAGGCGATGTCCATTTTCAGCCTGTTGCGGAACATCCTTATGTCCGCGCCGACCTCCCATGAAGTGACGATTTCAGGTTTCAGAGAGCTGTTGGATTTCGCGGATGGGAGTGCAACGCCGCCCGGGAACTTGGTGCTTGCGAGATATTCCTCGATGCGGTAGGCCGAGGTGTCGTGTCCTACCTGCGCCCATGATGCGCGGACTTTCATCAGATTGACCAGCCCGTTTGTGCGTCCGAAGTCGAAGAGATCGTTGAGGGCGGCACTTGCTGAGACTGACGGGTAGAAATAGGAGCGGTTCTCCGCAGGAAGTGTGCTGGACCAGTCGTTGCGGCCCGTCACATCGAGGAAAATCGCGTTCTTCCACGAGAACTGGAGAAGCGCATACAGTGAGTTGGTCTGGCGCTTGTAGCCGTAGTTGTCGACTTTTATCTCTCCGAGGGAGTTGGCAAGAGAATAGACTCCCGGCTGCTTGAGCTTGTCCGCCGTCTGGAACTGCCTTCTGTAGTTCTGGCTGAGGATGTTGCCACCGACATTTCCTGTGAAATGGAAGTCAGCCCCGAGTTCCGTGTCATACTTCAGAAGAAAGTCTCCCGTGAACTGCATCGAAGTGATGTTCTGCTCGCGATACCATCCGTCTGGATTCGCCTGAGTGGATGTGGCTTGTCTCTGCGTGCGGAAGTCGTTGCTCATGTCAAGACCTCCGCGCAGCATGAGGGTAAGTCCCTTGCAGAAAGTGATGTCGAACTTGGTGTTGCCATAGATGCGGTTTTTCAACTGGTCGTTTGTACATTCGTTGGCGATGAAATAGGCGTTGTTCTTGCCTCCGGACAGGTTGGTGTCCTGCGCAATGCCCTCCTGCCCTGCAAGCCAATAGTTCTTTGCCCACGACATATCAACATTGGGGGCGTAGGTCCAGAGGCTGTACATCACTGAGGTAGAGCCATATCCAGACGATGTCGGGATGTTGTCGCACTGCTGGCGCTTGAAATTTACCGAAGTCTCGGCGGACAGCCACTTAGCAAGATTATTCGCGGTCTTGAGCGATATGTACTGTTTGTTGTAGTTCGTGTTCGGAACCATCATGTCGCCGCGCGTGTCGCTGAATGTGACTCTTATGGAGTTCTTGTTGTTTATCTTTCCTGAGACGGAAAGAGAGTTGCTGACCACGTATGCTGTGCGGAAATAGTCCTTGAACCAGTCCCCGTGGCTCACGAAAGGGGTGGCGGTTCGCTGGAAGTCGCCCTCCTCATTCTTTGTGCCTCCGATGGAATAGCGGTCGTCATAGTATTGATACTGAAGCGAGCCGTCCATCATCGGTCCCCATGATTCCAGAGAGACAGTGCTCTTGTACTCCGGCACCGGATGGTAGCCCGAGCCTTTTAGAGCGTCGCCGCTTTTTAGGTAATAGTAATAGTCCGGATTCGAGCCTTGTCCATATTCGTACTGGAGGTCCGGTGATGTAGCCAACGTCTCGAACATCACGTTGGTGTTGTAGGAAACGCTAATCTTGGAGTCTTGGTTGCCACCCGATTTCGTGGTTATGATGATGGCTCCGTTGGCTGCGTTTGAACCATAGAGTGCGGTGGCGGCCGGTCCTTTCAAAACAGTGATGTTCTCTATGTCATCGGGATTGACGTCACCCGTTCCGTCGCCGTAGTCTATCGAGAATGTCGAATCATCTCCTCCAGCCGTTGATGATGTGGAGGTGTTGAACATCGGGACTCCGTCGATGACGAACAGCGCCGAGTTGTTCGCCAAATCCACTGACGATTCGCCCCTCAGCGTTACACGCATTGAGCCTCCCGGACCGGAGTTTGTCCTGTCAATCGCCAGACCCGCCACCTTGCCGGCAAGTCCTCCGAGCCAGTTGGAAGAGGCCGCAGCGTTGGAGAAATTTGCCCCATCTACCTTGGTGGTGGCGTAGCCGAGAGACTTCTCGTCGCGCTTCATTCCGAAGGCCGTGACGACTACGGACTCAAGCACCTGAACGTCGTCCATCATCCTGATGCTCAGCTCACTCCGACTCCCGACCTTGACTACTTCGTCCTTGTAGCCCATTGAACTGAACCTGAGCTGCTGCTCAGGCAGGACGCTGATGGCGAAGACACCATCATTGTCGGTAATCACTCCAATTGCCGTTCCTTCGATGAGTACTCCCACGCCGGGCATCGGCTGCCCCTGTGAATCTTTCACTATTCCGGAGACGACATGCGCGGTCTGCCCGGAGTTTGCCGGGGCATCGTCCTTAGTCTGATTTCCTGAGTTGCCATTATCCGTTGTCGCGGACTTGACGTCGGTCTTTATGGCAATCTTGTTTCCGAGCACCTCAAACGTGCAGCCCGTTCCAGCCAATGCCTTTTCCAAAACTTCACTTACAGGAAGGTTCTCGGCTTCTACCGAAACGTTCCCGGCCTTTTCAAGAACCTGTACGCTGTAGAAGAAGGTGTAGCTGCATTTCTTTTCGATTGCCGCAATGAATTCCCGCAAAGGAAGGTTCTTCGCAGAGATGCTTATGACCGGCTCCTGCCGTACCTGCGTGGCGAACACGCAGGGCGACGACAGGATGGTGCATAATGTCATCATCACGGAAAAGGCGGCGATGCGCAATCTTTTCATGAAGAGATTCATATTTCGATGTTTTCGTATGTATTCTTTGTGTTTTCTCCGACCTGGAAACGCTTTTGGTTTTCCCCTTAGAGTGTCCCTTAGAGTGTTCCGTCCCAGAGATAGAATGTTCCTCGTGTGCCGGTGGTGCTGCCGATGGCGCAGGTGCTGAGGTCGGTTTGTTCGGTGATTGTGGTGCCGTTGATGGTTCCGCCGAAGCCGCAGGATGTTGTCACGCCGGCTGAACTTGCGTCGTCGGCCTTGCCTATGATGCTGCCGAAGGCTCTTTCTCCTGTGATTGTTTTAGAATTCTCGATAATTGTCCCATAATAACGGCATCCGTCAACTGAAGACGAGACAGCTTCTCCGATAATTCCTCCAGCATCAGCATATGCACTTCCTCCATCCACACTTGTAATGTCGGACTTTACATAACAAGATGATACTTTGCAGTTTGATGCAACACCGACAATTCCTCCACCAGGAGCAGAACGAGCGATGTTTTCTTCTGAGCTGCAATTCATGACAGTTCCATTTGACAGATACCCTGCAATTCCTCCGGCAGCACCGCGTAAAGCATAGACGGAACCGGTGTTATGACAATCATCTATTATTGCAGAATACTCGGTGTTGCCTGCTGAATATCCAATACTGCCAACGATTCCACCAGTTACATTTCCGGAAAAATTATTTGACCAAATGTTATTGTTGTAATGATTGTTCTGCTGGCGTCCGGAATTCGTGCAATGCTTTATTTCGACATTTCCGCCATAAAGTCTGCCGGCAATTCCGCCGAAATGTACAGCGCAACCATTCGTCTTCGAAGTTGGGGCTGTCATCTTCACATAAACTGAACTTGAACAATCCGATATTTTTGCCCCTTTCGTAGCACCTCCAATAATTCCACCAAATCCCGAGAGTTTGTGCTGCATAGCTTTTTTCGAAGGAGATTGAATTGCTATGACTCCTGAAGCCTTCATACCGGAGATGGTTATAGGAGCGCCATATGCACAACCGATAATTCCTCCGAAGAAAGACTCCGCAGCTATATTCGCCGCAGCACTTATATCATAAGTAATGTTTGATTTGCAGGCGACATCACCGCCTATGGTAATATTCTCAGTCGTCTGACCAATTAGACCGCCGCAATACAATTGTGCATAGTTGTTTGACTCTGTAGTCCCGATGTTGATAGTTCCCGTGAATGGTTCTCCACTGAGATTAAGTGTCTGCGTGGCACTGATGCGTCCAAACAGACCTCCGCAAAAGAGATTCCTGAGTGCCGCTGTAGTTGTGATGTTACCGGCGTTGGTGGTGTTAGTAAATTCTGCCTTATTTGTACTTAACTGAGCTGCAATTCCTCCTGCAATCAGCTGTTTGACATTGGAGTTGGAGGTTATATCTCCAGAATTTGAGCATTCTATAACCTTTAGATATTGTTCGTCACCTGATGCATCAACAACGCTAAACAGACCTCCGAGATAAATGAATTTGCAAGGGTCTTCGGATGTTCTTCCAGTGGAAACTGTTATTGCTCCGGAATTAATGCATCCTTTAATTGTTCCGGCAGATGTTTGGGCGCAGATGCCGCCTACATAGATGTTCAGAGCCGTCGATGCAACGGAAATATTCCCGGTATTGGTACATTTCTCAAGCACGCCGTTCGGATTCGAGCAGTAGCCGGTAAATCCTCCGATATATAGACTGGTCTTGGCCTTTGCGTCCGTAACATAAGTTTTGTCGGAAACAATAGTTGCTGCACTTGTGCAGTCGCTTATAGCCGCAGCACGGTTCCTTCCGATAAGACCTCCGATATAAAGCGGCGCTTTGTTCGCTGTCGCGTTACACTGCGAAACGGTTATGCTTGCTGCACTGGTGCAATTCTTTACAGTGCCTCCGGAGCAATAACCAATTAGCGAACCGAATTCAAGTTGCTTTTCCCCGCCGTACCATGGTGTGAAACTGCAAGTTTCGTCGATGTTGATATCCTGCACCAAAGCGCCTGTTCCAATAGCTTGAATGAAAGGAACATCTGACTTAAGATTAATTATTTTTTTCCCGTTTCCGTTGAGTGTTCCGGCAAAATATTTAGTCGATCCATTAGGGGACTGCTTCGCTCCGTCACGAAGTCCCAATGTGACAAATTGATCGGCGCTAACTGACGAGAAATTCAAGTCGGCAGTAATGGTTGCAATCTGTGAATCCGGATATTTCCCGGCGTTATAAGCAGTCGCGAAAGAGTTCCATTCCTCCGGTGTAGCAATCTCCACACCCTTCTCCTCGCCGTTAGGCACGAATGTCAATTCCGGCATAAGCATCAACTTTCCGGCTTCGAGTTCAAGGCTTCCTCCGATGTTCCTAATCATAGCCTGTCCGTTCTCGTCAACGACCTTGACGCTGAATCCTTGGGAATAGACTCCGGCCGGAAGAATGACATTGAATGCGCTTGCGGACTCCGTTGAAAGGGCTTTCTGAACCTCCATTCTAATCACATTCACACCTTGAGCTTCCGAAGATAGTTTGCAGTACTGACAATCCACGCTGAAATCTCCGCTCACCGGCTCGCCACCCGTTGCCGTGACTTCAATGTAGCGAATCAGGCCTGTCTGAGAACCTGCCTTGAGATGTATTCCCAAGATTCCGCATAGCTGTCCCATCTTTGCTGACAGCGTGTTGGAATATCCGGCCATAGGCAGCGAACCGGAAATGATGTTGTCACCGGATGTAGCTTTCTGCTGTGAGGGCAGGGTGATGACCGAGCTTCCATCCTTGACCATAGTGGCAGGATAAATGATGGAATACGGTGCTGTCAGTTCGGCATTGAGCGTGAAATCTGCCGAAGCTGCATTGCTCTCAATGTCAAGGGCTTGGGAAGCGACCCCATTGACTGAAATCTGGTCTCCCTTGCTCCAAAGTACCGGGCGGACATCGCCCTGTGCATCACCGAGGATGGTCTTGGTCTCTCCCGGAAGTTCCACTGTCAGAACCGTTCGCCCTTCATTGTTCTGAACGTTCTGAGAATCAAATTCATTCTTTGTGCAGGCTGCTGCCGCAATGAGGCTAAGCGCCGCCATAGGTAGTATGAACTTTTTCATAGGGCTATTCGTTTACAGGTTCATCTTCCCATATCCATCTTCTGTCAATCGTGACTTCCTCATTGGAAAGGCCGGAAATGCAGAAGCCCGCTTCAAGCGACATCGCGAAGCTGGTAATTGTCGGAGCCTCGTATCCGTCTTTTAATGTCTTAACTTGTGGTTTCATATTTTTGTTGGTTTTATTGTTTTTCAGATGATTTGCGCGAGATGTAGTATTCCCCCTTGAACTCCGTGACCGAAAGCTCGACAGGCGCGGTCATCGAAATCAGGCGGAGGGCATCCTGCAGTGACTCTTTGTCAAGCTGTCCGTCGTAGGCGATGTCTTCTATCGAACCATGCACGTTGATTTTTGCGTTGTACTTGTGCGACAGCTGGTTAGCAACATATTTCAGCGGAAGCGATGAGAATGTCAACTGTCCGCTGTCCCTCCATTTGGCGGAGTTGGAAATATCGACAGTCAGTTTGGAAATATGGTTCATGCTCCTGTCTATTCTCAACTCGTCTCCAGGCTTGAGCATGATGACATCTTCATGTACGCGGGCTTCCAGCCGTCCCGTATGCAGGGTGACGATGGAAAAACGGTCATTTGCATAAGAGGAGATGTTGAACGATGTGCCCCTGACGATATATTCGTTGTCGCGACAACACACGATGAATGGTTTCTCGGGGTTTCTTGCGACATCAAAGAATGCCTCTCCGTCCAAGTCCACGCAGCGTTCAGTTTCGTTGAAGTCGTCCGCGAGAATCAGTTTTGCTCCACAATTGAGCATAACCTTGGTGCCGTCGGGCAGTATCACGGTTTTCCTCTCATCGGCGGATGCGGTGTAGATGACGGACTCTTCAGATGCCACAGAAGATTTCTCGGGTGCCTGAATCTGAACTTCAGTGAGTTTCCTTTCGGGTTCGTTTTGTCTGCCGACATTGAGAATAAGCATCGACGCGCTGACTGCGACGGTCACCGCTGCCGCTGCTGCTCCAACATATTTCCACCATATTTTCCTTGTCGCAGGTTTTTTCTCCGCGAATTTTTCCTTCGCGACGCGGTTCCAGAAATCCACCGCATCCGAGGTCGTCGGTCGGTTTTCCTCAATCCTGCGCACTTCAGCCCTAAAAAGCACGGAGTTTTCTTTCGACGCCTTTATCCACCCGGCGAGTCTTACCGCTTCTTCATCGGACAAGGTGCCGCTCACATATTTCCTTACAAGTATTTTGATATATTCATTCATTTCTCATTATGACCGGCATTTTCCCCGGTTCATAATACATAGACACAGTTTTTTTCAATCCCGAACCGAAAATCTTCAAAAAACTTCTTATGGCTTCATTTGGGGCTATATTTATTTCTTTGGACTTCGGATTCTTTCAAAAATTCATATATTTGCCGCGAAAAATCGGACTATGGACGATCGGATGTTTACATATTCGGAAAGTGAAGTGAGGGATCTTGTCCTCAAGATTCATCCTCGTATAGTGCCGTATATCAGGAGTTTATTGAGTAGGGGAGGGCAGAGACCGGCGGCCATAAATAATGCCGAAGACATCTTCTACGATGTCCTCTGCAATTTTCTCGACAAGCATATAGAAATCAGCAGCGACAAGGTTCCTGCCTATCTTTTCAAGGCTGTGAGGAACCGGTGCCACAACATCCTCAACCGTAACAAGGAAGAAAATTCAGCAGTAAGGCTCGATGATATGCCCCTATCTGCGCGGGAAATCATCGCGGCCGCTGATTTTGACGAGGACAGCGATTTCGGATTTGAAGAGGACATCGTCATAGGCTCGGAAAAGGCTACTCCATCCCTTGATATCAGTGCCATCCTCGACTTCTCGAACTACCTCCCAGAGCGCACCCGCGACATTTTCTATATGAGCCGCATCGAAGGCATGACACATGCCGAAATCGCTGAAGCTCTCGGCATTTCCACACGCGCCGTGGAAAAGCACCTTCAAAATTCCGTTCAAGAATACCGCCGCCACTTCGGCAAACCTAACGGCCGCCACCATCCGTCGTAGTTCCGATTTCTATTCCTGTGGAATCCTATCTGCACTTCAGATGGAGCCTTGGTAGTAGTCTGAGTAGTTGCCCTAATTTCGATGTTGCTTACTTCAAGAAGACGAAGAAGACGGCGAGGATGAGGCAGCAGAATGCTACGAGGTGGTTCCACTGGAGCGCTTGGCCTTTGAAGAAAACAGTTACTATGACAGTGAAGACCGTAAGCGAGATGACTTCTTGGATAACTTTGAGCTGCATCAGGTTGAACGGTCCGCCGTTACCATCGAATCCGATACGGTTGGCGGGGACCTGTGCGCAGTATTCGAAAAACGCCACGCCCCAAGAAAACAGGATTACCAGAATCAGTGGCCATCCTGTGGAAATCTTCATTTCCTGAAGTTTCAAATGTCCGTACCATGCAAATGTCATAAAAACATTTGAGCAGACAAGCAGAAGAATTGTATAGAGAATTTTCATAACTTGTATTTTTATAGTCCGTTGGTTAGGAACTCTCTCAACGACAGATGCTTGATGCCGTTGTTATCCCGTTTTTTCAGCAGAGGAGTGGCGCTTATGACATACTTTGGATGATTATCGTTGATTCTTTCCAAAGTTCCGAACTCACGCTTATATGTGTCTTCGTCTGCGATTACGTAGCTTGCTTGTATGTATATTTTTTCTCCCGGTTTTTTGCAAACGAAATCTACCTCTCCTGCCATCAGTGCTCCTACATATATTTCATAACCAAGATATTCCAATTGTTTGTATATGACATTTTCAATCAGTTTTTCGATGTACGACTCCATATCCCCAGGTGCCTTTAGGTTTCTCAGTCCTAAATCTTCCCAATACAGTTTTTCGTTGGACTCGAAAATTCTCTTGCCGTGGATGTCGTAGCGTGAAATTGCTGACATTAGAAAAGCTTCTGTGTAGAATTCCCTATAGGTGAGCACCAGATTGCTTGAAATGTTCTCACCTTGAGATTTCATATATTTGGAGACATTGGTAGCCGATGTGAGTTTGCCGGTTGTGTCCGCATAAAACTCTATCAGATTGTTCAAGAAAGTCACATTTCTGATAGAGTGCCTTTCGATGATGTCTTTCAACATTATCGTGTTGAACACGCTTGAAAGATATTCCCAAACCTGCTCGTCATTGTCGATACCTATTCTTCTCAAACCCGGCAGTCCGCCATAAGTCAGATAGAGCATCAGACTGTTGTCGTTGTTTTCAAGTGAGTGAAACTGAAGGAATTCAATATATGACAGTGGATGGACGCGGATTTCGATATATCGTCCTGAAAGGCGTGTGGACAATTCGCTTGAGAGCATTTTCGAATTGCTTCCGCTTATGATGATATCGGTTTTTTCTTCTGTATACCAGTTGCAAACGCTCTTCTCATACCCTTCTATATCTTGTACTTCATCAATCAAGATATAGTTATGTCTGCCTTTTTCCCATCTGGCTTCGATGAATTCGTTGAGTTCTGTATCGCTTTTGATGTCTTTGTAATCCTTTTTTTCCTTATCGATATATATGATGTTAGTATCCTCTTCATCTTTATGTCTTTGAATGAAATCTTTCAAAACATAACTCTTGCCGGTGCGTCTGGAACCGACCAAAACAATGATATTTCCTTTGCCAATCCACGAATCGAGTTTGCTGGCATAGTAGGTTCTAGAGATAATTTCCATAATGTGTAGTCAACAAATTTTTACAAATATAAGAATTTGTTGTGTATAAACAATAAAAATGTAGAAAAGTCTTGTTTTATTGTCTATAGGTTATAAAAATGCGGAAAATTATTTTTTTGTTGTTTATGGACAATAAAATCGCCCAAGGACGACCTTCAATCATAATTGACGGGTGGAAAGAAATATTGCCAACTGCCGGAGCGAAGATGAACGTTTTAGCCTTTCAAGATATTGATTTCTCGCTACATACATATGCTATCTAAAATTTCTGACATTTATGACGAAAGTTTGACATAGCAAATATAGTCAAGTTTTTCGGGTGATGAAAGGGCGGACTTATTCTTTCATCGCAATAAAAAACAAAACATGCATTGCATAATCCACAAGGATTCTGCATTTTTGCAGTAGTTAATGTCGCAGGCGATATGAAAACCTTAAAAGAGCAGCCGGTGTGCATTTGAACCTGTTGCTGGTCTCTTCAGAAATCGTGATCACAGACGAAAAAAGAACTAAATGAATAAAGCGAAACTCAACCAGGTTTTTAACTTGAGTAATAGGGACGAAGTCTTTTCTTTTATGAAAGACTGTGCATATAGGAATCAAGATTTAGGCGAGGCCTTAATCAGGCACTTTCTTCCTGATAGCGTTGATTTGGACTCACTTAGGACAGAGGTTAGGAATATCATCTTTTCCGTTGATGGAAGCGAATACAGATGGGGGCCGACGCTCGACTGGTATCAGATAGGTGTGCAATTAGGTCGAATGATGGAGAAGGCCAGGTATTATGATCAGGAAGGAGAATTCGACGCAGCAGCGTCCATTGCGTCCGAAGTAATCCTTTTTGTCGGAAAGCATTACTCCGATGATCGTGTGTATGAATGTGAAAGTTACGATGGATATGATTTCGAGACAGAGAGTGCAGCAGATATGCTCATATCGTTAATCGAAGCTAAAGTGCTGGATTTTGGCATTATCAAGAGGATATTTAGTGACATTGACAAGGCCGCCGGAACATCGACATTCTCTGACGGAATGTATTGCGTTGCGGATTTGAGCGAGTTACAGAGTGTTCTTAGAGGAGTTTTCGACGATTTTGACGAACATTTGGCTTCACTTGATAAGCGTATAGACAATGCGGGGCGAGCTGTACATTATAAAAATCGATGGCTATTCAGAAAAGTTGCATATCTGAACTATAAAGAGAAGTATGATGTTGCCCAAGAGATAATAGATGATAACTTTTTCGTACCTGAACTATCCAAAATGCGGATTGATTCTCAAGTATTCCGCGGACAAATTGAAGAAGCTATTGAGTCGTTGGACAGGGCTATAGTATGTACGAAAGACTCTTCGTATGTGCACAAATGCCATAAAAGGAAGCAGGAACTGCTTAACTCAATTGGAGATACATCAAGACAGGCAGAAGAGCTTGAGTATTTGATTCTTAATAGTTATTCTTCAGTGTATGATTATTACTTTCAGTTAAAATACATTCTTGGACAGTTGTCGGTCAATTCTTCAAATCGCCTACACTCCATCATTGAAGAGTTGCTAGGTAAGAACTGTTTTCACCTCCAGAAGGATATAGCGAGAATATGTGCAGAAGAGCATATGATACCCCAGTTGGCCGAGTGTTTGTCTTGGAGCAATGACTATAATAATGAATGCTATAAGATTTTGGCTGAATATGGCGAACTGCTGGATTCGTCCACAAAGCGAAAGATCGTGGAAGGACATATTGACAATATACGAACGAGAGCCATTCCGACAAATAGCCGCGTGTATGGTTATGTTGTCAGCAAAATGGAGGCTTTGCGTGATTCGTGTGATGAGGGGCGAACAGCGGTAAATGAACTGATTGTTGAATTCCGGACTCGATATAGCCGAAGAACATCACTGATGAGAGAACTGGATAAACTTTGTTAGTCTGACATCATTTGTATTCTATCAAATATCGAAAGAATTTGCCGTATTTGTTATGCTGTCTACTGCCACGCAATTTTGATAGATATGGATTTTCCAGTATTATTTTACTCGTATTGGTATTGCTAATATTACAAATGGGGATATCCCCATCCATGAATCTAGTGAGCATTCTTTTAGAGTTATATAAACTTTTTTTAGAAAAATATCTGAAATAATTGTTGAATCCATCTCGTCCTTGTTCGGAAAAACAAGTGATGCAGAAACAAAAGAACCGGAATTATCGTATGCAATATTGAAAATGACAAAGTCTTGACTGAACTCAGAACACAAGTTTCTCAAAATAATATTATTCTCATTTTCAATAAATTGGTTTAGCATTTTCTTTTGTAATTCTTTATATTCTTTTCCGTCTTTTGTCATAGGAATGTTCCTCTGACATTCTGCAATGCTGTAATTTCGATTAGTATCCACTATATGTATAGAATGCTTTTCTCTTATAAAAACTGCTTTATCTTCGCGGAGAAAAGGGTTTGCTCCACGAAAAAAAAGAGATGTCAAGCATATAGATAATAGTGTTAGTATCAATTTTGCTTTCATAATATACATAATTTATATAAACAAGACTTATCGATGATTATCTTCCCACCATTCGTGAGCTGCTACCCAATCCCAAACAAAACCATCATCATATCCTCTTCCATTTCCATCAGAAGCATGTAAAGCATCCCATTGCTCAAAGTAATCTCGATTCCAATTATCGAAAAACATTTGCCAATCGCCTATACCGGCAAAACATATTCAGCAAAATACATAATACTAAATCAATATACTATCTATCATAAATGAGTTTTTCACTTTTTTTAACGATATTCTTATTCGATGAGATACCCCATATCCAATATAAGAAACATCATATTCATATTTATCGATTTGTTGTATGTTAAGCGTATATAGCCATATAAAATCAAAATCACTGTTATCTATCAAAGGATCATAATAGAGCAAGCCATCTCCAAATGAGTTATGTTTCATTTGTTCATACTGTTCATTTGCTTGATTTGTAAAATATTGCGTTCGTTGATCTCTTAGTTTTATATCAATATTCTCAGACAGATTGCAGTAAGTATCCAAATACTGTTTGTAAAAAGTAACTACAAACAAATAACCTTCATTATCATCTACACTATTGTTTATTCCACATATGGGACTATCCACAGAATAATCATACCACGGAGGTGTTATGTAGTCTATAAATTCCCGATTATCTACTGTTGTCAACTTTACTGGGATTGATATTTTAGTTTTCACATCAGACTCTTTCCAAAAATAAACAACTAAATACCAATCATTTCCAATATCTTCAACACTTAGAGTTTTTATTGCACACTCATTCACATCCTGAGAATGGATAATTGCATCACAATCAATAACTTCTGACACTCTTTGCATTTTCTTTATCAATGAAAGCCGCATGTATTGTTCACACAATTCTACATTTGCACTATCATGTCCAGTTAACATGTTTTGCATATAAGCCTTATAGAAATTCTCCAAAAAAAGGGGAGAAGCATAAAGACTTAAATTAAGAAAAAAAAGAAAAAATATGAGGTAAATTCGTTTCATTGTATATTTCAATCTGTTCGATAAATGTGAATTTACAGGTTCTCCTTCAGGAATAAAACAGACTTGCTTAGGTCGATGATGATGGTAAAATGCCGCCATATTTCATTTCCTGCGACAGCTATATACTCATCGCTTGCCATCGCGCCTGCTTTGTCCGTGCTGTACCGGGCTTTACCTTGAGACAACAGAACACTGTCTGCAGTCACTTTATCGACAGCAAACTCATAACCGGCTGATTCTCCGCCCACGCCACCATGCATGTAGTAGAATGGATTCTTTTCCTGAATCTTATCCAATCCATATTTAGCAGCGGCCTTGCTGGTGAATTCGAGGCCCTTTCCTGAGCCGGTATCCAGCAGTGCCTTGCCGGAAATAACTTTACCCGGAATAACTGTGACATCAATGGGAACTAAAATCTTTCCGGGATGGGTCGAATCAGTCTCTATCGGTATGCGAGAAAAGCCCTCTGTCTGAGCCAAGGCGAGTTTATCTGACAGCGTTAATTTTTCATTCTTATAATCAATGACAATAATCTTTCCTTTCAAATCTTTAAGGCCGAAGATTCCATCGGCCGTGTCACCAAGGATGGCACGCAAATCAATAACAGGAACCATCTGGGGAGAGTATTGCCTTCCATTCATCGAGACATTGACGCCGGAGAAGATAAGCGTCGTTTTCTTGGCTTCATTTCCTGCTCCCCGCACCATCGCTTTGCCCATCCGTGCATACTTGATTCCGCTTTCAGAAAGCCAGGTACTGTCCAGATATACATCGGAGGAACCAGTGTCGAAAACCAGCCTTGCAGGCTTACCGTTCACTTCTGCATTCAGATAGATGTGATTGAAAACAAACTCAAAGTTATGCTCCTGGGCGTGGAGAAGTGCACCAAGAAGCAGCATTAACGAAAACGAAAAAAAGTGTTTCATATCCGAGGATGCGAGCAAATTACGGTTTATATGTCGACAAATATACTAAAGTCTTTTATATAGACAACGAGTAGGAAGAAAACAACTTCGTTTTCCTCCCACTCGATTATTTGCGTTTTGCCTGACTACTTGAGCTCGGCGATAGACTGTTGACCTTCCCGGAGAATGGTTGACACTTTTGAGGCGGTTTAACTGATACTCTTTATCCTATTTTACAAGAAAACAACAATAGTAGAGCCGGATGGACAAGGGACTTCGGACGGCGTAGCCGCCCGTGGCTGCGTGAACGGGAGGGACCCGCGCCGAAGGCGTGGGAGGGATAGCACCGACAGGTGCGTACCGGTCCGAAGTCCCTTGACCGTCCGGCGTCCCAGAGGCTCATCTACTACAAAGTCTGAAAAAATAATAATCCCCAAATCAGTTTGTAGAATCACTCCGGCTGCCTCCGCCACCGAGGGCACGGTAGAGGTTAATGACTGCTGTGGCCTTTTCCAGCCGGTCTGCCGACCGTCCTGTTTCTGCTCCAAGAAGAGACTGTTGTGCTGTGAGCACTTCCAGGTAGGTGGTTGAGGTGTAGCGCATAAGCATCTCGGTGTTCTCGAGGGCTGACGACAGCGACTCAATCTGGCGGTTGCGCCATTGCTCCTTGACAATCGCTTTTTGGTAGAGTGAGAGGGCGGTGTTGACCTCGGCTCCGGCATTAAGGATGGTCTGGACGAGGCTCAGGCGGGCTTGTTCCATCTGCGACTTGGAAATGCGCAGTTGGCCGCGCAGGGCTCCTCCGTGGAAAACCGGTTGGAAAAGTGAGGCTGCGGCGCCGAGAACAAGACCTGTCGGATTCATAATTGAACCGCTGAGATTGTTTGTCCAGCCGGCCTGACCGGAAAGGCTGATTGAGGGCAGAAGTGCGGCCTTCGCCACATTGACACCATAGTAGGCGGATGCAAGCGCATTCTCCGCAGAGCGGATGTCCGGGCGGCGTTCGAGCAGACTGGCCGGGACACCTGTCTTCAGTTCTGAAGGAAATTCTGAATCTTCAAACTTACCCCGTGCTATATGCTGCGGAGTTTCGCCAAGAAGGGCACATAGACCGTTCTCAATCTCTGTGATTGACTGAGCGATGCTTTCTGCTGAGGCTGCTGCCGTGCACAATGCTCCTTCCATCTGTGAGACAGCCACCTGATTTGCCATACCTGCTGCCATCATCGCTTTAAGCACCTCGACGCTGCTTGCGTATTTCTCCACTGTCTCGCGGGTGTAGGCGAGTTGCTCGTCAAGCATCAGAAGAGTGTAGTATTGTGTGGCAATCCCGGCGATTAGTCCCGTGCGTACAGCGAGTGCATAGTCACCTGCCATATCGTAGTTGACCTTTGCCTGACGCTTGCGGTTGGTCAGTTTGCCGAAGATGTCAACTTCCCAGCTTGCGGTGAAAGGGACTGTCCAATTCCAGGATGCTCCGGTGTTGATGCCGCCATCGAGAAAGCTGCTGTTGAAGTTCCCGACAGAGCCCTGCGGGGCAAATCCTATGGTCGGGATGTAGGCGAGGCGGGCCATACGGAGCCCCTCATAAGCCTGCTCGACGCTGAGTTGTGCCTTCTTAAGGTCTGTGTTATTGTCGAGAGCCGTCTGAATGAGACTCTGCAACTGCGGGTCGGTGAAGAGTTCCCGCCAGCCGAGACTCGCGAGTGAAGTCGTGTCAGTGACGACCTCTCCGAAGAGCGTGGAGTCGGCAACGACATTTTCCGGACGTTCATATTTCTTGTATATTCCGCAACTGACGCTTATCATCAGTGCAGCACAATATAATATTATCTTTTTCATATATTAAAATCTTTCTGTGTTGTCGATCTCACCCTTGCGACGCTTCATTTCCCTGACGTCCTCTATCTCTTCGGATATTGACGAATCCGCTGATTTTTCGAACTTTATCGGCTTTATGCGTTCCTCAAGATTCTCGAAAGTCACGAAAAGCGACGGCACGAGGAAGAGGAGAATCAGCGTACCCATGAGCATACCGCCTACAGCACCTGTTCCAAGGGCGGAGTTTCCGTTCGCTCCCACACCACTCGCAAACATCATCGGTATCATTCCGAAGACCATCGTGAGGGCGGTCATAAGGATAGGGCGGAGACGGACTTTGGCCGCTCCGATTGCCGCCTGTTTCACGCTCATTCCGGCCTTGCGCCTTGAGGATGCGTACTCGGTGATGAGAATGGCGGTTTTGGCGAGCAGACCGATGAGCATAATGACTCCCGTCTGAAGGTAGATGTTGTTCTCAAGCCCAAACAGTTTCGCAAAGAGGAAACTTCCCATAACTCCGCACGGAACCGAAACGATTACGGCGAGAGGAATGAGCAAGCTTTCATAGAATGCACAGAGTATCAGGTAGATGAGTACGATGCAGATGAGGTAGATGTAGAGCGAGTTGCTTGAGCTGCGTTCCTCCTCGCGGGCAAGTCCCGAAAATTCAAATCCGTAGTTTCTCGGAAGAGTCTGTGCGGCGACCTCCTTGACGGCGCGAATTGCGTCTCCGGAAGAATACCCGTCGGTGGCGGAGCCGTTCACCGCGATGGCATTGTACATATTAAACCTCGTAAGCGTTTGAGGACCATAGACTTTTGTGAGTTTGACAAACTGACTCAGCGGAGCCATCTCACCGCTGTTTACGCGCACCATTGTCGCGTCAAGCGTCTGCGGAGTCATTCTGTACTTCGGGTCGGCCTGAATCATCACGCGGTAGACACGTGAGAAACGGTTGATATTGGAGATATACTGACCTCCGTAATATCCCGCGACGGTCGAGAGCACTGTGGCTGGAGAGACACCGGCAATCTTGCACTTGGCCGGGTCGACATCGACCAGATACTGTGGGAAATTAGGGTTGAATGAACTGTGGGCCTCGGCGATTTCCGGTCTCTCGCGAAGCTCTGAGAGGAAGTCCTGCGAGACATTGAAGAATGTGTTCACATCACCGCCTGTCTTGTCCTGAAGATACATCTCGAATCCGTTGGTCATTCCGTAGCCATTAATCATAGGCGGTGCCATAGGGATAATCGTCGCTTCCCTTATATCCGCGGTGCGCTCCATAATCTTCCCGATTACAGCGTTCACATCGTGTTCCTTACCCTTTCGTTTCGACCAGTCGGTGAGTTTTATCGTGAAGCTCGCGTATGATGAACCGGAACCGGAGATTAGTCCATATCCCGAAACGGTCGATGTTATTTCAATTTCCGGAATATCCTTTATCCTGTCGTATGCCTTCATCAGAACTTCGTTCGTGCTTTGGAGCGATGTTCCCGGAGCCATCTGGAATTCTACCATAATGTTGCCCATATCCTCGTTAGGCACGAGTCCTGTCTTTGTCGTTGACATAAGCCAGACGAGAAGGACTATGCAGCCGGCGACAATCGTCCAGACAAGATAGCTTCGTTTGATGAAGAATTTGACTCCATTCTTATATTTGTCGACAACTTTGTCAAAAACCGTAGTGAACTTTTTTCTGAACCTTGCGGAGAATGAATCGACCTCTTCGCCGTCTTTATTGATGTAAGGCTTCAGGAGTATGGCGCAGAGGGCAGGGGCGAGGGTGAGGGCGTTGATCGCCGAGATGCCGACAGCCACAGCCATTGTAATTCCGAACTGAGTGTAGAAAACTCCGGAAGTGCCGCCCATCATTGAGACGGGGATGAAAACTGCCATAAACACGAGCGTGGAGGTGAGAATTGCCGATGTGATGCCGCCCATTGCGTCTTTTGTGGCTTGTAGCGACGATGTGTAGCCGATTTCGAGTTTTGCCTGCACCGCTTCCACAACGACAATCGCGTTGTCGACCACCGTACCGATGGCAAGCACGAGCGCAAAGAGCGTGAGCAGGTTGATTGTGAAGCCGGCTACGGCCATAAATGCGAATGTACCGATGATTGCGACAAAAATGGAAACCGTCGGGATGAGCGTCGCGCGGAAGTCCTGGAGGAAGAAATATACGACGAGCACCACGAGCAGGATTGCGAGAAGCAGAGATTTGATGACCTCCTTGATGGATGCGTAGAGGAAGTCGTTGACGCTCAGCATAGAGTCAATCATCAGACCTTCCGGCATAGTCTCGCGTGCCTCATCGATGAGTGCGTCGATGTCGTTCACGACCTGGGTGGCGTTGGATCCTGCCACCTGGAACACCAGCATCTCCACTCCCGGATGTCCGTCGGTGGTTGATTTATATCCATACGACTCTGTTCCGAGTTCGATGTGAGCGACGTCCTTAAGTCTGAGAACCTCTCCTGTAGGGAGGGCGTTGATGACCATTTCACCAAATTCCTCGGGAGTCTGCTTTCTTCCGGAATACTTCATTATATATTCGAAAGAAGAACCGGAACTCTCTCCGAATGAACCCGTTGCGGATTCGATGTTCTGCTCGGAGAGCACTCCTGTTATGTCGCTCGGAATCAGATGGTAGTGCGCCATTGCCGCCGGGTTGAACCAAACTCGCATAGCGTATTTGTCTGACAACAGAACAACGCTGCCCACTCCCTTGATTCGCTTGAGTTGAGGCTCGATGTTGAGGTCTGCATAGTTGGCAAGGAACTTTGTGTCGTAGCCGCTCTCTGGCGTGGCGTGCAGGTCGAGGACCTTAATCATACTGTTCTGCCTTTTCACGGTAGTGACTCCAATCTGGTTGACCTCTGCCGGAAGCGAGCCTGTTGCCTGCGAAATCCTGTTCTGGACGTTCACCGCTGCCATATCCGGGTCGGTTCCCTGACGGAAATAGACCATAATCTCTACGCTTCCGGAGTTGGTCGCAGTGGATGACATATAGTCCATATTCTCAACACCGTTGATGGCCTCCTCGATCGGTGAGATGACAGATTTCTGTACGGTTTCCGCGCTTGCTCCAGGGTAGGATGTCATCACCATAATGGTAGGCGGGGCAATGTCTGGGAACTGCTCGACCGGAAGTGTCTTCACAGCGATGAGACCGGCAAGGACAATGACGGTTGAAATGACCGCCGACAGCACCGGCCGCTCAATAAATGTCTTTATATTCATCTTGTTATATTATTCAAAACTTTTGTATTCTATTTTTTCTATTTCTATTCCCAGTTGTTTAACAACTTGAATTAGGGTGCAATAAAAAGATGGAGTGCAAGGCGGACGAGAAATTCAAACCGCAGCAACCTTGTGGTTGTGAGGATTTGGATTCTCGAAGTCCAACGCAGCAATCCGCTTTTTATTGTGCCCGTATAGTTTCACCGTCGTGGATGAGTCCTACACCTTCTGAAACAATAGTGTCGCCTTCGCGAAGTCCTGACTTCACGACATAAGACTTCCCGTCATCGGAAAGTTTCACAGAAAGTTTTGCCATAACAGCTTTGCCATCAACGACTTTCCAAGCACATACAAGGTCTTGAATCTCAAATGTGACACTGCAGGGGATGACCACTGCGCCTTTGAGAGCAGTCTCCAGGACAACCCTTCCGGAAGCTCCGCTGTGAAGAATGCCACCCTTGTTTGGGAACACCGCCCTCACGGAAACGCTTGCCGTGTTGGGGTCGATTACACCGCTGATGGACTCAATCTTTCCGGTATGCGGATATGTGCTGCCGTCCGCAAGGAGGAGGCTGACCTCCGGAAGACCGGCTATGACCTCATCCATACTGCCGTGCCGAGCTGTGAGTTCAAGGAGTTTTGTCTCTGACAGAGAATAATATACATACATTTGTGAATTGTCGGAAACCGTCGTAAGCGGAATCGCAATGCCCGGCGAAACGAGTGCTCCTTCCCTGAAAGGGAGCGTGCCGACGACTCCGTCAGCAGGACTGAGGACCTGAGTGTAGCTCATATTGTTTTCTGCGTTCACGAGTTGTGCCTTTGCCTGTGCAAGACCGGCATTTGCAGTGAGCAGCTGGTTTTTTGCAGTGAGCAGGTCAAATTCGGAAATCACATTCTTTGCGTAGAGCTCGACGCGGCTGTTATAGACAAGTTGCGCCGTCGCAACTCCTGCCTCTGCCGACTCGACATTTGCCTGTGTCATTTGGAGAGCGGCTTTGAACGGCACCTGGTCTATGGTAAACAGAGACTGTCCCTTGCGAACCTTCTGACCTTCTTTTACATTTACTTTTGAAATTGTTCCGGAAACCTGTGGACGGATTTCGATATCTTGACGTCCTTGAATAGTCGCGGGATATTGTTCCGAAAGAACGACATCCGACGTCGTCACCTCCATTGTCGGAAATTCATTTTCCTGCGCTCCGTTGCCCGCGCTGCCGTTTTTGCAGCCTGCAACAGACAAAAGGCAGCCCAATGCCGCCACAAATACACTACTGCTTTTCATCATTATATAATTAACATATTTTCAGAAATCGGGCGCAAAGGTACGGCAAAACCCAGTGTTTAAGAATACCAAAATTTCGTAAGAATTGTTCAAAATCGGAACAAAATCTCTAACTTTGTTTTTGAAATAACATAACAATTTATCAGATTCAAAAACGGTTTCGGGAATATGAAAAAGTTGAAGGAATATATAGAGGACTCTTTGGCAGACAGTGAAGATTTTTGGGTGCGTGAACTCAAATCCGAAGAACTGACATCGGAGCCCATCCGCTTGAACTATACGATGATAGCTCTATGTATAAATGGTAACGCAGTCTTCAGTATAGATACGAAAGATTATGACGTCGTTGTCGGAAGCGAGGCCTTTCTTCTATATGACACTGTGTTTTCCATAAGACATACAAGCCCGGATTTTGTCGTGCGAGTGTTCGTTTTTTCAAGGGCAATTTCTTATCAGGCATTTATGCGCTTCGATTCCATATTTTTCAACCGTCTCTATGAAAACCCTATCTATCAGCACCGCAACATTGAGGCGGCCACAACCCTTGCCTATTACACCATTCTGAGCAGCATACAATCCGACCTTCACAACCGCTACAGCAGCCTCATCGCGATGAACCTCTTGCGGGGATTCAGCCTTGATGTTTATGACAAGGTTCAGCGTTATGCCGACGAGCTGAAATCCGGTACGAGTTTGCGCAGGGAGGAACTTTATGGGCGCTTTATGAACCTCGTTAATTCCGAATGTCGGCGTCACCGCGATGTTGCGTGGTATGCCGACCATCTCTGCATCACTCCACGCTACCTTGCCGGCATCACCCAAGCCGTGTCCGGGGACTCTCCGAAGGAACTTATTGACTATGTGACTGTTCAGGAAATCAAGATTCTGTTGACATTCTCCGAGATGCCGCTTGGGGAAATCGCAGACCGTCTCAGTTTTCCGGACCAGTCCTACCTCGGCCGCTATTTCCGTCGTCAGACCGGAATGTCACTGTCCGACTACCGCCGCAGCCTTCAAGACTTGTAAAAATATAACAAAAAAGGCTTCGAAATGAATCGAAACCTTTTTGTGGTACTGGGTAGGAGAATCGAACTCCTATTGCAAGATTGAGAATCTTGAGTACTAACCGTTATACGAACCCAGCATTTCTCGTTTGGGATTGCAAAGGTAGACAAAAAATCTTATCCTGCAAACTTTTTCTGCACCCAAACGAAAATTTTTCAAATTTTTCTGCGCGGAATCATCAGCGTTTTCCGTAGGTCCTGACACGCGAGTCGGATATGACCCCGCTCCAGTTCAGTCCAAAGGCGAAATCGTAGGGGTTGCCGTCTGAGTCGCGGTAGCATTCCATATCGAAAGGAACGTCCTCACACTGCTCCTCGACTGTCTTCATGCCAGAAGGTAGCTGCATCGGAAGGAGACCGTAAGGCTCGAAACGGCCGCTGATTATGTCCAGAAGAGCGTTGTTCGACACACCGAAGGCCAGCAGCAGTGCGTCTGCGGCAGGCTCAATCTCTGCCGGCACGAACGGACGGTCGCAGGAGACGACCACAATCACAGGCTTGTCTCCCATTGCCGCCTTGGTGTCAAGCACGAGGCGCATGTCCCCCTCGTTTGACGTGGTCTCGGTGAATCCTCTGTAGGAGCGGTTGTCGGAAACCTCGGTGGGGTCACCTCCTGCGATGCTCCTTTCCCGTGCGAACTCTGCCGTGTATGGGGAATATTGCAGACTTATCGGCTGGTAGTGTCCGTCGGGGTGTTCCTTGTTCGGGAGAATGTATCCCCAATGCCCGATCGGGCTCTTGATTGCCACGAGGGCGAAGTCGGCCTCTTCCGGAGTGGCTGCAATATCGAAATACTTGCCCAGCAGCTGCTCTCCGAACGGATATTCATCGTAGGGGAGGGTAGGATGCTGCCAGTGCGTCAGACCGGCTGCCACGTGCCTCATCGGCTGCCATACCTTTGCCCTTTCCTTCTGAGGAAGGGCGCTGGCGTGGTTCTTCAGCATGACGACGGACTTAAGCTGCGCCTCATAGCCGGCGGCTACATATTCCCGACATCCGACCACTTCCGCCGCTCTCTGCGGGTCGACATACGGATTCTCGAAATTGCCGACTCTGAAAATGTTGGTAAGAAGCCTCACTGCCGACAACTCGAAACGCTCCCGTGCGCTCTCCTTCCCGTATTTTTCTTCCCAAAGCCTGTATGCCTCAAGGCTTATTGAGTTGTCCGCCGCGCCGCCGAGCTGATCCACTCCGGCTTCGAAGCATTTCAGCCGTCTTTCTGCCGGGGACTGCGTCTCCATTCCCCACGGCGTGCCTCTGTGCTCATAGACCTTGCTATAGTCATTTACGATTCCCCAGTCCGTGCAGACAACCCCCTCGTAGCGGTACTTGTCCCGGAGGAGTTCCTGAATTATGTAGTGGCTGAAACCGTTCCCGACATTCTCTCCGGAAGGGTCCTGGTCGTAGGAAATCGTGTAATATGGCATCACTGCAGACGCCATCCTTGTGCCACCGCGGAGCTTGAACGCTCCGTCGATGAACGGAATGAGGTTCTGCGCGAAATTGTCTCCGGGATAGACGGCATACTTGCCTGTCCCGAAATGCGCGTCACGTCCGCTCTCGCCGGTTCCTCCGCCCGGCCAGTGCTTGACCATGCAGTTGACAGAACCTCTGCCCCATCCGTCCTTAGCTCCTTCAGTGGTCTGGAATGCGTCGCAGTATTCGCGCACAATGTCGCGGTTGAGTTCCGGACTTTCGCTGAAAGTTCCATAGAAACGCCTCCAACGAGGGTCGGTGGAAAGGTCCGCTTGTGGAGAGAGGGCTGTGGTGATGCCGAGGGCGCGGTATTCCGAGGACACAATCTCCCCGTGCCTGCGGGAAATCGCGGGGTCGAAAGTCGCCGCCATCCCCACCTCCCGCGGCCAGAGTGAAATCTTGCTCGTCCCGTCCGGGTCGAACTCTCCGTCAGGTTCCGGCTTATAGGTGTTGGTGTTTGCCTGCCCGTTGGTGTAGTTCCTCGGGTCGGTGGAATTGTTGGATGGGATGCCGAACGGCTCTGCCTCACAAAATGCCTGCACCCGGTTCGACCATTCTGCCCCGGTCGCGGCGTCGGCGATGTTCCTCACCAGCATGTGACGGATATAGTCGTCCCTGAGGTAGCCTGTCTGCTTCGGAGTCAGTTCGGCTGTCATGGCATCGACGGCACTGGAGTAGAGCATCAGACCGCAGATGCGTTCGACCGGCATCTTTGACGCCAAATCCTTTGCCCTCTCCGTCACTGGCCGGCGCCAGTCTTCATAAACGTCAAGTTCCCCGTCCTTGTCGAGATCCTTGAAAGCGAATCCGTCAATGTTCAGAATTCTTACTCCCGAATCCTCGTTGTAGCCAAGTTCAGGTCCCCGTGTCTGGGAAACTATAGTGTATCCGTCGTGGTGAATGATGTTTATCTCGTTTTTTGCGCATCCTGCTGCGGCAATGGCGATTACGCCCAATATAAATGCTTTCTTTTCCATACTCGGTAAATCATTTTGTCTGACGGAGCAGATTTATGCCTCCTCCTGACGCAGCAAGGCGCGGAGTCCGTTGAATGTGGCGTTGTCAAAATCTGAAACTTGGGATATGTCCACGAGGGATTCCACTCCAGAGAGTCCTTCGCGAAGGGCAGGTTCCAAGAATCTGAAGGAGCGGGAAATCTGGCCTCCGAAAAGAAGGCATTCGATTCCATATTCCTTGAGAATAGGGGATATTGTCCGGGCAATCGTGCTTCCGATGCTTCTGAATGTCTCAAGTGCAGCCTTGTCTCCGCCGCCCGCAAATTCTGCGATATCCTTGACCGTGGACGCGCCCTGTCCGCCGAGAGCCTGAAATGTGCTGAGAAACCCCCGTTTTGAGGCATAATCTTCGAGAATGCCGTCGCGATAGGGGAGACCGAATATGCTGACGAGCGGCGAGCCTGTCGCCTTTTTGAGGATACGCCCGTCTATGGACATCGCGAATCCAAGTCCCGTTCCGAGTGCCACGAGAGCCACACGAGAGTACCCGCGCCCGTTGCCGTAGAACATCTCTCCGGCGAGCATCACGTTCACGTCGTGGGTGAAGAGTAGCCTGACGCAAGAAGGCACGACTGCCACCTCTCGGAAACTCATTCCATAGACGGCGGAGAACTTGTGCTTCATCAGGAATATGCCTCTTTCGTAGTCGAACGGCCCCGGGATTGCCACGGCAATTTCGCAGTCTCGCTGCCTATTTCCGCTTGCTGTCTCTGCGTCATTCACGCAAGAATCTTCATTGCAGAAAGCTCCAACAGCTTCCGCGAAGGATGATGAGATCTCTTCGCGAGAGCCGTCGGAGCGGATTGGTATCTCTCGTCCGTCGGAACACTTTATGAAAGTGCCCCCAACGTCGAGAAGAAGGGTTTTCATAGGCATCGTGTTAAAGAATAACATCTTGATAGCCGTCCCGCAACATGGTCTTGTGTACCATCACCGGTTCCTTTCCGAGGTTCTCGATGACATATTCCCCCATATCGGCAGGCACACAGACTATGTCAAGGTAGTCCATGTCGTAGAACCTTTCCGGATGTTCCTTGCTGCGCACACGGACATGGTCTCCATCGACAAGCGCGAGCACATGGAAACGCTCTCCGTGGGTGTCCTGCTGGCATTCGGTCTCGAATTCGAGGCGGCGAAGGCTGAAATAAAGCTGTTCGTTCTCTCCGAGAATCATCTCTTTCCATCCCTCTCCGCAGGCCGCTACACGAGGCTTCTGTACTATGTAGTCAGGGCTCTGAGGGTCGTGAATCACGGATGCACGGCGGTGCTGCGCAACATTCTCCTCGCCGAGGCGGGTGTGAATCGGGCGCTGTTTTCCGTCAAAGTCGAGGCGAAGATAGTCGTACATCTTGTAGGTGTAGGAGCCGATGGTGAGCGAGCCGATTTCCAGAATCACCTGGTTGCGGCCGCTGGAGTGGATGGTGCCGGCTGGAAGCATCACCTGAAGACCCGGCTTCGACTCCTCGTAGTTCACATATTTCATATAGTCGCACGGCTTGTGTTCCGTGTCGGCGGCCTCAATGTCTTTGAAGAACTGCGGGATGTCAGCGTCGTCACGGAAGCCGATGAAGGTCTTCGCATCGTGCCCCGTCACGCAGACGTAGTAGCTCTCGTCCTGACGCCCGAACTCTCCGTAGTGCTCGCGGTTGTAGGCGGAGCCGGAGTGGCATTGGATGGACATATTGCCGGTGGAGTGGTAGCTGTCATCGTAGTTGAAGCGTATCGGGAAGTAGCCGTGGAACTTCTCCACAGCGTCCCTGCTCATAAGGCGCTCGCCCTCCCTGCAGACAAAGGTGCAGAAGTTGATGTCAAGTTTTTCGCAGCCGGCCTCCACCACGACGCTGACCTCCATCGGGATGAAGTCGAACACCCAGGCGGCGTTGCGCATCTCCTCCGGAAGGTTGCGATGGTTTTTCATGTAGGAGCCTCCCCAGACGCCTTCAATGTAGCATGGCTTCGCTCGGAACGGGTATTTCACGAGTTGCGCGCAGATGTCCGCGAATGCTTCATAAGGCAGCATCTGAATGTTCTGCGGATCGTCGCTGAGGAACCAGAAGTCCGGGACGTTGTTACGTAAAAGTTCGCGGCGGCTGCACACTGCCATCTCAAAGTCGCAGTAGTAGCAGCGGCGGATGACGCGGTTGATTATGTCGGGGCGCTTCTTTCCGATGTTGACGTATTCTCCCCGGCGAATCCTGAGTATGGATGTCTTCGGAGTGATGTCGAAGAAACATTTCGTGTCATAGAGAGCTCTGAAGCGAGGAATCAGCACTCCATAGCCAAACACTGCGACAACCTTTCCGGTCCCTTCTCCAAGCGCTGAAACCTTTTTCTCGAACGCCTGTGTCTTCTCCTCGTCAAGCATACCCTCGTATCCGCCCTTGTATATCTTCCCGTAGAGCAACGTCGGGTCAATCTTCTTGTCCCAAATGAGCATCGGGTCTATCATCCCGTCGATTTCCTTCCCGCTCTTGAAGCATTCCGCATTGGCATCGACAGACTCGAACTCGATTCCGGCCGCCGCACATTCCCGCGCGAGCAGATTGAGGAAGACGGTCCAGTCCACCGTAGTGTATCCGTCGAATGCGACCACCTGATTCTTCTTCCGTGCCTTTTCGATGATCGGGGCGGCAAACTTCTTCGCCACGTTCGGGGTGCCTCCGCCGACTATTGATGAAACTGTCTTTTCTGAAAGTTCCGGACGGTTCACCGGCTTGGGGTCGTCGAACGGAAACGGATTGTACATGAAACTCATATATCCCTGTATTTTAATGTGTTAAATATTGCTTTGAATGGTATATCCTTATGATGCCGAAATATTTTGGTGGAGTATGACTATCGTATGTCGTAGAACTCAAATCCCATGATTTCGGCGAACTCTCCGAGTTCCTTGCGATAGTCTCCGTCGGTAATCGCGTAGTGCTGCGTCACCCCTACCTTCAGCAGCCGGGCAAAGAGTTCCTTGACAGGAACCTGCGGACGGAAAATGCTGTGGGAATAGGTTGCCAGTATGTGCTCGCCCGGCAGCGACTCGGCCATGAAGCAGACCATCTTGTAGCGCCCGTCTTCCTCGAAGATGCCCGTCACGGTCTTTATACCCGGGCTGAAGCGGTACCATCCGAAAGGAGCACCGGCGTACTTATAGTTCGTCTTTGCAAAGCGAACATCTCTGGCAATCAGCACGTTGTCCTGCCATTTCGGATCGGTGTGATCGTTGGGGCCGGCATGACCTCCGGCAAAGGTGCCGAAGTCGTCTTCGATGTGGAACGGTTCAATGAAGTTCACATGCCCTCCGGAAATCAGCTTGAGAACGTATGTCGCGAGACCGGCTCCGGTGTCTGCCTCAGGCACGAGGACGGAGAGGCTTTCGTTGAACCAGTCGTGGTAGAACCCTGCCCTGCACCCGCTGACCTTGAATGTAGACGGGTCTATGTCGTTATAGACCATCAGGTCTATGTCCCTCTCCTGCGCCATTTTCTTCAGCGCGAGCGAAGCTCTGACGCAGCCCAGAAACTTGTCCTGCTCCACGTCGTCCATCATGCGGTAGCGCGCGGTGAGGCTGTCGGCATATTCCTTCACTTCTTCATCAGTCAGTGAATCAAGTATTTCCTTATAGTCCGACGACGGAAGATAGTGGATTTCGGGGCCTATTTTCGTGAACAAGTCATAATTGTCGATGTAGGTGGACCACATCGCCTCGTTCATGTTTGCCATAAGCCCGACGTTCGACTTGCGGAGCACTGCCCTCGTGTAGGCGGCGCGGGAGAACGAACGAATCTCATCCGTAATCTCTTCCCTTGTGCCCATGACAACCTTCACGCCCTTCCTCGGCACCCGACGTATGGAACCTGATGCTTCGAGAGAGCCAACGAGCGTGCCGCTGCAGAGATATTCAATGAAATCATCCTCGTCCAGCGTAGTCTCGAACGCCATCCTCTTCTTCGCCACGTTTGTGAAGAGGATTGGAATGTCAGGACAGTCGCGCAGGAAGCGTATCCATGCGAAATCCTCACTCCACGAAAGAAACTCCGCGATTATGAAATCGACCTTGGCGTTATAGAACGTGTCCATCGCCTTTTCCGCATCCTCCCTCTCATATACTATCCCCGGGAAAGTGACGTCGAGGAAATCGAGGGACGCGAGAATCTGTTCGGCGACGACGGCCTTTTTCTGCCCGTATGAGCCCTTTTTCGGGCCGGAAAGGTTCTTGAACCTCGGTGAGGCAACGAGCAGCAGTCCTGCCCGCGGCTTCCTTATCTTTTCTGAAACGTTCATATTGTTTTGCTTGCTTTTTCAAGTTTCGCAAGTATTCTAACTTATTGAGAATGTTTAACTTATCTAATTTTTCAAACTCTCAAATCCCGCTGTTATGCCTGCCCTCTGTTTCTGTCGTAGTCTTTCTGATAGCGTCTGAACGCCACAGCCATCATCACGACTCCGCAAACGATCCAGATGGCCGCGAGAATGGGGAAGGTCGCCTGAAGGCTGCCGAGGCTGTCCTTTAATGCTCCGAGAACGAGGGGAGCGAGCGCACCGACGGCAAACCCGGTTGTGATCATCGCGCTTGAGCAGGATGCGTGCAGGTGCGGCGGTGTCACGTCATAGAGCACCGAGTAGGTGTTGGCGTCGAACATCGCGCGGAAGAATCCCCATACGGCAAAGCAGAGGTAGAGCACCCACAGAGTGCTGACATGACCGATTACGAAGAGTGGAACAGCTCCGAGGAGGAGTCCGGCAGCCTGAAGCAACATTCTGTGTTTCGGGGAGCGTGCCGCGAGCCTGTCAGAAAGTGAACCGGAGAGCAGTACGCCTACGAATGCCGCGACATAAGTCCAGAACATTGAGTTGAATCCTGCCGATGCCTGGCTGAGCCCGCATTCGTCCTGAAGATATGCCGGCATCCAGGTCATATAACCGGTAATCACGAAGATGAGTCCGGAGAACCCGAAGGTGAGGCAAGCTGCGGTAGGGTTTGTGAAAACTGTTTTGAAACCGTCCAATATGCCCGGTTTGTTTCCCTCTCCGGCCTTTTTCTCCTCATCGCTGAGCGGTTTGTCCTTGAGCCTGAGCGCCATGAGTATTCCCCAAACGATGCCGGCCGCACCGAAGAAGATGAAGGAGTATTTCCATCCCTCTCCTGGGTGCAGCGCATCGAACCTGTCGGCAATCAGTCCGGCGAGCCATCCCGCCAGAATTACACCTATATAATATGCCGTCTGATGAATCGACATTGCCCTTGCACGGGTGTCCGTGTGATACTGCCCGAGCAGTGAATAGTTGGCGGGGCCGAAAAACGCCTCTCCTCCTCCCGTTGCTACGCTGCGCATAAGCACGAGCATGAATACGCTGTTAGCCACTCCTGTGAACATAGTCGCCGCGCTCCAGAAGAGGATTGAGATGGTCACCACCCATTTGCGGCTGAAACGGTCTCCAGCCCAACCTCCGAGCGGCACCATAAAGGCGTAGAACAAGTTGAACAGCGTCGCGATCAGTCCCACGGAAGTGTCGGTTAGGCCAAGGGCCTCGCGTATTGACGGGAGCACGGTGTTGAACACCTGTCGGTCTCCCTGATTCAGCAGATAGGCCATCCACAATAGGAGCAGAACCTCCCATTTGACCCATCCGGCTTCTTTTCTTGCAGTGTTTTCTTTCATTTGATGTGGTATTTCGTTCCGTCGCGGCGTCGATTTGCCGGTCCGCGGACGGTTAAGTTCTGCAAAATTACAAAACTTTTTCAAAATACCACACTATACTACACCTAATTTTCAACATATTTTCCGTATCAGATTTATTTTGTACTTTTGTACTTTCTTGCGGCGATAGGCAAAGAAGCTGTTTGAATTTTTTGTTCAGTTATTTTGAGATGTATTTTTGAGTCAGATTTTTCTGTTTTGAGAGGAGTTTAGCGGTGCTAAATGACGAACAAAATGGGAAAATATGACCAAAAAGAGACCAAAAGAACGAACACGTAAAAATAAATGTGAGAAAAATTCAAACAGTTTCTAAACTTTTGTGAGCCCTTTGCTGCCTGCATGTGGGAAAGATATGAATCAGAATGTCGCAGTAGGTGTGTTCGATTCGGGAGTCGGTGGACTTTCGGTGCTTCGGGAGCTTGAAAAGGCAGTCCCGGAGGCCCGTTTCGTATATTATGCCGACACTGCCCATTGCCCATACGGAGAGAAGTCCGCGGAATATGTTCTCGGACGTTCCCGGGAGATTACCGAGATTCTCATTCGAAAAGGCGTTCGCGTGATTGTAATTGCTTGCAACACTGCGACATCGGCCGCAATAGCAACGCTGCGACGGGAGTATGGGACAGCCCCTTCAGCGAGGGTTCTCGAACTTACCGATGGCCGACTCGACCATATCCCGTTCATAGGAATGGAACCGGCCGTGAAGCCGGCTGCGCTTGCCACCAGGACAGGCGTTGTCGGGGTTCTTGCCACGGCGGGAACGTTGCGCGGAAGCAAGTACATCGACATGAAAGACCGCTGGTCTGACGGCATTGAAATTGTTGAGTCAGTGGGGCGCGGTTTCGTGGAGCTTGTCGAGGGCAGCGGACTGGCAGACAGGTACAAGAAAGGATGCCTGTTTCTAAGCAGCGCGGAGGAATGCTCCGGAAATGCCGCCACGGGTGAGACCTTGGCAGGCAATGGACTACAGACAGGAGAAAAGACCGAAGTGAAGCCTGTGACCGCTGCGTGGAACGAGAGACTTGCGGAGGATATTGTCCGGAAGAGTCTTGCGCCTCTTGTTGAGGCCGGAGCGGACACTATTGTGCTTGGTTGCACCCACTACCCGTTTCTGCTTCCGGTGCTGGAGAAGGTCGCGGAGGAACTGCTGGCGGAACACCCGTTGACGGGGCGTGACGGTTCTGAGGTGGAGCGCATCCGCTTTATTGACCCGGCACCGGCAGTAGCTCATCGGCTGATTGATATTTTGGATCGGATGAAGTGAATCGGGAAATCCTTTCATAGAGAGGTAAAGTGCAGAATGCTTTTATACAATGACTCAAGTTTAAAATATTATAAGACAATGGAATTTAAATATGCACCTATGTTTCAGCTTGGCGAGGACAAGACTGAATACTACAAGATTCCGGGTTCGGAAAAGCTCGTGTCTACGGCAGAGTTTGAAGGGAAGAAGATTCTCAAGGTCACTCCAGAGGCTCTTACCCTCATGACAAACACGGCGTTCAGGGATGTGAGCTTCCTCCTCCGCCGCTCGCACAATGAGCAGGTGGCCAAGATTCTCTCAGATCCGGAGGCATCGGCAAACGACAAATATGTTGCGCTGACTTTCCTTCGCAATGCCGAGGTTGCCTCAAAGGGAAAACTTCCTCTCTGTCAGGACACCGGAACGGCCATCGTCCACGGCGAAAAGGGCCAGCAGGTTTGGACCGGCTTTGAGGATGAGGAGGCTATTTCGCTCGGAGTCTACAAGACCTACACTGAAGAGAATCTCCGCTATTCCCAGAACGCTCCTCTCGACATGTACAACGAGGTGAACACCAAGTGCAACCTCCCTGCGCAGATTGACATCGAGGCAACCCATGGCGACGAATACCGTTTCCTGATGGTTACAAAGGGAGGTGGCTCAGCGAACAAGACCTATCTCTATCAGGAGACCAAGGCCCGCATTCAGAACCCGGGCACGCTCATACCGTTCCTCGTATCCAAGATGAGAAGTCTCGGAACGGCCGCCTGCCCTCCGTACCACATCGCCTTCGTGATTGGCGGCACTTCTGCGGAGAAGAACCTTCTCACAGTTAAGCTCGCCTCCACCCACTACTACGACTCTCTTCCGACCACCGGAGACGAGACAGGCCGCGCTTTCCGTGACACCGCCCTTGAGACACAGCTTCTTGAAGAAGCTCACAAAATCGGTCTTGGCGCTCAGTTCGGAGGCAAGTATATGGCACACGATGTCAGGGTGATCCGCCTTCCCCGTCACGGCGCAAGCTGTCCTATAGGCCTGGGAGTCAGCTGCTCCGCCGACCGCAACATAAAGGCAAAAATCAATGCCGACGGAATCTGGATTGAGAAGATGGATGACAAGCCTTACGAACTTATTCCGGAGGAACTCCGCAATGCCGGTGAGGGTGATGCAGTGAAGATTGATCTTGACAGGCCTATGCCGGAGATTCTTGCCGAGCTTACGAAATATCCTGTTTCAACTCGTCTCAGCCTTAACGGCACCATCATCGTTGCCCGAGACATCGCCCATGCGAAAATCAAGGCACGTCTTGATGCAGGAGAGCCGATGCCTCAGTATCTCAAGGACCATCCGGTCTACTATGCCGGCCCTGCCAAAACTCCTGCCGGAATGCCATGCGGCTCCCTCGGCCCTACAACCGCCGGACGTATGGACCCGTATGTTGATGAGTTCCAAGAGCATGGTGGTTCTATGATTATGCTCGCAAAAGGCAACAGAAGTCAGGTTGTGACCGATGCCTGCAAGAAGCACGGCGGATTCTACCTCGGCTCAATTGGCGGTCCTGCCGCAATTCTTGCCCAGGACAACATCAAGAGCATCGAATGCGTCGAGTTCCCTGAACTCGGAATGGAAGCCGTCTGGAAAATCCGCGTGGAGAACTTCCCTGCATTCATCCTCGTGGATGACAAGGGCAACAACTTCTTCAGCCCGTTCGGACTGTAGTGCTGTCTCAGTGTGTCTCGCCGAGAATCTTGGCGACACGGGCCGGATTCTGCACGGCACCGGTCATAGGGGTGTTCCTGTCAAAGGTGCGTAGAACCTCCATATCGTCGTCTGTCAACTTGAAGTCGAAGATGTCCATATTTTCGGCAATTCTCTCTGTGTGTACGGACTTTGGGATGAGTATAACGCCTTCCTGATGGAGAAAACGGAGGGTTACTTGCCGAGGCGATTTCCCGTATTTCGCAGCCATTGCCGTCAGTCTGCTGTCCTCATAGAGCTGCGGCATCTTGTCGCGGACAAATGGTCCGTAGCCCATGTGAGCGATTCCGTAGCGGCGCATCCACTCCCTGCATTCCTGCTGCTGACTTATTAGGTTGGTCTCTATCTGGTTCACCGCAGGGACAATTCTGTTGAACTTCACGAGATCGACGATTTGTGCCGCGCTGAAGTTCGACACTCCGATTGCTCTCGTCAGCTTTCCTTCATCATAGATTTCCTCCAACTCCCTCCAAGCCTTGTAGTAGTTCCCGAACGGCCAGTGCAGCAGCACGAGGTCTGCCTGCTCCAGTCCCAGCCTTTCAAGCGAGCGCATCACGGCACTTCTTGTGTCCTCGTAGTCGTCGAACCAGACTTTTGTCACGATGAAAATGTCCTCGCGCCTGAGTCCCTCTCTGAAAAGACTCTCAAGCGCACGACCGATAATTTCTTCATTGCAGTATATCCGGGCCGTGTCAATCATTCTGTAGCCGCACTTTACCGCTGCTCTGACAGCCTCGGCGCATTCCTTCTCGTCCGTCGAATGAAACGTCCCGAGTCCAAAATCCGGCATCATCACGCCGTTGTTCAGTCTGATCATATTCATGATGTTCAAAATCTGAGGTGTTTTTGAAGGTTTCTTGTTTAGAACGATGCCCGGCGGGTCATCCGGAAGTCGCAGTGGCGCTTGGCGAGGGAGCGTTCGAGAATCATCTCGCCGGCGAGGCGGCCCATTTGGGCGAAGTCAGTGGAGACTGTAGTGAGGCCGTTGAGGATAATCTCGCAGAGGGGAGACTCGTTGTAGGAAATCAGCCCTATATCCTTGCCCACCTCAAGTTTCTTCTCCCGTGCAATGCGGACAAGCTCTATGAGGTCGAAGTCGTACTGGCCTGTCAGGAGCAGATAGACCTCACCCTTGTGCACCATATCACGGCTCACCTTGTCCGCGAATCTGACCTTTATGCCGTTCTCATTGCAAAACCGCTCTACTCCCATGCGGATGGATTTTGAATAGAGACTTGACGGGAGGGTTATCACATTGAGTTGCTTATAGCCCCTCAGCGTGTCCAGTCCCTCCGCGAGTCCCTTCGCCGTGTCGTTTTCCCAGTCCTGATAGACGGCTCCGAAATTCCCGTGAATCTCCCTCATCCAGTTGTCGAGCATAAGCAGTTTGCGGTTCGGAATCTTCGCGAGAAGGGCGCAGACCCTCTTCTGCGTGGCCCGGTCGAGCGGGAAATGCGGAGTTATGACATAGTAGTCGAAATTGTCGAGGTTTTCGTGGATGAAATATTCGAGCATATCGACATTCTGCTCATGCAGGCGTATGGTGATTTCCGCATGGTTGTCGAGCGTCTCCAGCATTGAACTGAAAAGTATCTGTTTGTATGTGCTGAGCTTGTCGAATATCGCCAGCACTTTCAGTTTCTTTGCTCCTCCGTCTGCCTTGACATAGAATCCCTTTCCCTGCTTCGATTCAATCTTTCCCTCGTCCCGCAGCACGAGATATGCCTTTTTCGTCGTTTCTTTCGAGATTTCGAGCTTCTCCGCGAGTTCGTTCATTGACGGGAGTACATCCCCCTCCTTCAGCGTACCCGCCTCAATCATGGAGTCTATCGCGCTGACAATCTGTCGATATACGGGAACCAGCGAATTTTTGTCGATGCGTATGGTGCTTTTCATGGTGGATATGTTGTTGGCTATGCTTAACTTTGCTCTGTTGTGGTGTGCGAGTTCTGCAAAATTACAAAATTTATGTGAATTACGAGGTTATATGAAAGAGGGTGACCAAAAAGTGTTTTGTTCACCCTCTTTCGGACTTCCTAACTCTCCCGCAGACTAACGTCTGCGCCCCCCCCATTAGGGGTATCTCGCGCCCACGGCGCGGTCCCTTCGGGACTTTTGGGTCAGCCACATTTTGCGCTCCTGACGCGATTCCTTCGGGACTGTTGAGTAAGCCTCGGTATAATATTCAGACCATTTTACTTTAGTTTCTGGTCGTCAGATAGCTTGTTTCCTCCGCCGTCTGTAACATCGGTAGGGATGGTTGCTTTGCATATAGCACCTCCCGGAATGGTGTTTGCCTCAGTGAAATCGCAGTCCTTGAGTGTCAACTTTCCCTTTGAATATACTCTGATGAGTCCTTCGCCTGTGACCGTGTTGTTTGAAAATACGCATCTTTCAAATGTAGCATTTGCAGACGTGCTGGATGTTGAGCCAATTCGCATTATTCCATTTCCAACCTTATAATTGTTGTTGAATCGGCAGTTTACGCAATAGACATTTTTTGACGCGCCAATCAATAGGCAAGTGCCTGCGTATACATCAAATTCTTTTTCTAGTACCCATTGATATGTGTCATTGAATCCGACACCATCAAAAAGTGTTTCTGTCCCAGTTGCAGTGCCGTTGTAAACGAAGAGTCGCGCGTTGTCTTTCTCTCCGCTCCTGTCTTTTCCGACGAAAGCAGTTGCGTGTTTGTTAATGTCGCGGTCTGTTGTCGTTACACCGGTCAGATTTGTCGGATAACCACCATAAATCTTGAATCTTGTGTTGTCCTTTAATGGTATGGTGCCCGTTGACGGCTTTATATCTCCTTCAGAAATAAATATCACATGGTCAGTCAGAGCTGTTCCCTGAAGTTTACTTATAAGTGTCTGGAACGACCATGCGTTCTCCCACGAAAGCCCCTGTTTGTCTCCCGCTCCGTCCTTGGTGACAAACCTCTTGTTAGCGAATGGTGTACTGCGGAGTTCACCAAGGTTCTTGATTGTCTTCCTCGGTGCGTCGAGGGCGTTGCTGGAAATGTTCTCGGCAAGGAGCGTGTTGTCTGCGGAGTAAATCTGCATCGAGAGTCCTGTTGTCTTTGTCGGGAGTATCGCGGTGTAGTAGGTGCCAGGGCCGTTTACGGAAACCTCTACATTAGGCTGATAGTCAGGAATATCCTCTGAAGCAGTGTAGGAAGCATCAAGAATGCTCGCGGATATGTTGACCTTGCCGTTAAACGGGGCTCCGTTGCCTCCGAAGAACACTTTGGCGGCATTAGCATTCGCCTCTGCCACTGTGAACTTGAGCAGTGCACAGACATTCTTCAGGGCAATGGAGTTGTCCTTTCCGATTTCTCCGGCCTCAATTGAGGCATGCTCGAACTTACCGTCCTGCACCTGCGGAACAGTGACGGAAAACTTTCCGCCGTTCGTCAGCTCCGTTGCAATGTCGGATGGATATACCGCCCATTTGAGTGCCTTGCCGGCAGGGACGGTCGCCTTGAATGTCGCCGTCTTTCCGCCGGCCTTCAGATCTGCCTCCGTGAGGGCTTCCGTGTAGAAGTCTGAGCCGTCTTCGCAGACGAGCTTCAGTTTGTCTCCTTTGGCCCAGCTGACGCTGCCGGTTTCATCAAGAGTGGTTTTGGTCGAGACTACGGCGGTCGCGCCGTTTTCCTGAGCCGCTGCGCCCGCCTCTGTCATCTCCGGGTGCGTGGCAGTCAGCGTTATTGTCGTGTATTCGGGAACGGACTCTTCCGGTGCGGCCGGTGTTTCCGTGATTTCCTTCGCGCAGGAAGCGAGCGCGAGTCCTGCGGCAAAAAACAGGGTAAACTGCGAAATGCGGGACCTTTTCATTGTGTTATTCATTATATTGTTCATTTTTTTCGATTTTTTACGATTGCTTCATCGTCGGTTACCATGTGAATGTCTCGCCGTCGATTGTATAGCTGTCGTTGGTGGTTCCAAGCTGCGTTGCGGTACTCGTGGCAAAACCGGTCTCTCCAGAAATTGTCAGAATCGCCAGAACGGGCGACCTGTACCCGTCAGTGCTGTGGGGGGGGGTATCAGTTCTGATAGTGTTTTGTTTCATAATTTCTGATTTTATGATATTTATTGATGTCTTCGGTATGTTCTCGACACTTTGGTGTGGTGTAGTTAGGTGCAAAGGTATTCTATATTTTCAAAATTCAAAATAGTTTTGGAATATTTTTTCAACTTTTCGAGTATTCGTGCCGGGTAGGCTGCAAAAAATCAAAATATTTTTGGAAAATAAAGGAAGAAAATTTTATCTTTGCAAAAGATTGCACCACACTACACCACACCTCAAATGGACAGAGGCTTTTAAACCACAGAAGAACGGGATAGAGTGTACGAAAGTAATCCCTTCCGACAGATATCTTTAACATAGATGTGAAATCGGACATATATAAAGAAGAGGAGATTTCCTGAAAATTTTGTAAATACATAATTTATTATGACACTGAACATTTTGACATCATCCCTGCGGGCTTTCGTCGTCGCTTCCGCGCTTCTTTCCGCGTTCTCTTCCTGTGCCAAGGCCGAGACTCCGAACGGGTCGTCCACGGCTGACAACGGCTACATCGTCGTGACCGAATACGGAATCAGTAACGACGGTAGCGAAATAGGCAAAGAACTCAACCGTCTCGTAAAGGACGCCTACGGCAGCACGCTCTATTTCCCGGCCGGAACATATAAACTCACCGAGCCGATTAAGACCCCTTACGACTATGCCAAGAATGTGAATCTCGTCTTTGACAAGAATGCCCACATCACCTCTGACAAGCCTCTGGAGGCGCTTCTGATGATAGGTTTCACGGAAATGAAGACAAAGGATGCGGGGCTGAGGCAGTTCTCTTATGTCGAAGGAGGGCATTTTGATGCCACGAACACTAAGAGGGGCATCTGGGTGAACGGACTCAAGCAGCTGGTCACTCTGCGGGAACTATCGGTCTATTACTGCAAGGGACGTCACATTGAAATCAGCTGTAGCAGCGACTTCAAGGGTACTGGCAGCAGCGACACGAAACTGGACAACGTCAGCGTTCAGGGACTCTCGTCCAACGACGACAATTATGGAATATACATCGGGCAGCGTTGCGGCGACTGCAAGATTTCCGACACCTTCGTCTATGGAACCCGTTGCGGGCTCTACACTGAAGGGGCGGGTCATATCATCAACAACTTCCATATACTCACCTGGAGAGTGGGCGACGGTCAGACCGGAGACTTCGCGGAGACGGTGGGCGTGAAGATTGCCCGTCAGGGGTTCTATCAGTTCAGTCAGGTCTATTTCGACACCACCAACCGCGATTTTGTCATTGACGGCGACATTGACGTGAACCTCGTGATTGACAAGTGCATAAGCCATTCCTATATAGAGAATTTCGGACGAAGTTTCATTTCTTGGGGCACGGGCAGCGGAAAACTTGAGGCAAAGGTAACGAACTGCATCTTCAATCTCGACTACAAACCGTCCGGCTTCAAGATTTTTGACATTCCCGAAGACCTGATACTCAAGGACTACGACTCGAAGATAACATTCCATGACAACATCGTCCGCTCCGGAGTGAAACTGAACCCATACGACCTGTCCCTGATGATGAAGTTCGACGGGAGGAATGCGGAATATGCCTTCTCTTCTCCGCAGCCAATCCCTGCTTCGGGAGTAGTCGTGGGGGCTGTGGCTCCGTCCGCTTCAGACAACAGTCTACGCGTTGTGCATGGTGACGGCAGTTGTACCGACCTTGTCATCGGAACTGACGGAACAGTGAAGAAGAACGAGTCAAGCGCCGGCGCTTCATGCAGCGTTTCCGTTATCGGGAAAGACGGCTGGTCGGTTCTCGTTCTGAAGCCGACGGGCGGTGCGAAGACTCTGCTTCCGGAGGTAGTCGATCTTGTCGGCAACAGCACCTACCTTTCGACACCGTCAAAGGACAAACTGTTCACGCTTGCTGACTATAATCTGTAAAGGGAAAGGCTGAAGTTTCTGGAATTACCAAGACTTTTTTGATGATGCGACACCACGGCTTTCTCTACATAATTGCGACATATTTGCTCAACGGCATTGTATTATGCCTTCCAGCCTTCTGTCTTTCAGTGACGGTTCTCGTTTCCTGCTCGGACGATCCGGCCCTCGTCAGTCCGGAGGGTTTTGCAGGCGGCATCGGCGGCAAGGAAACGGGGCTTTGGACAATTTCCAACGAAGATATGGTCCTCCAGGCGACAAACTACGGCGGCCGGGTCGTGTCGCTTTGGGTGCCTGACAGAAACGGCGAAATGGTGGACGTAGTTCTCGGGCATGGGACTTTGGACGAATATGTGAACTACCGGCGCGAGAGGTTTCTCGGTGCTGTGGTGGGACCGGTCGCCAACCGCATAGTCGGTGCGTCCTATTCCCACGGTGGCAGGACATATCGGCTTTCCGCCAACCACAACGGCACAGGCACTCTCCACGGCGGCTTCAAGGGACTGGACTCGGTCGTGTGGGACTGTGTCTCGCAGACCGACAGTTCGCTGACTTTCCATTGTCTCCATCCGGACGGGGCGGAGGGATTCCCGGGGAACCTGGATATCCTTATGACATACACGCTTAACTCAGACTGTACGTGGAAGATAGACTATCTGGCGACGACTGATGCTGTCCGTCCGGTCAATATCTCCAACCATCCCTACTTCAATCTTGGCGGAGAGGGCAGCGGCACTTGCGGAGACTATGTTCTTTGGGTGAATGCCGACTCTTATCTCGGAACGAACGGTCCGGATGTTATTGAAACCCCGATTCCCGTGGAGGGGACTGCGTTCGACTACCGCACTCCACACCTTGTCCGCGACGCACTCGAAAGCGGTGACCCGCAGATTGTCCGGAGCAACGGTGGCTTTGACCACAATTTCTGCATAAACGGTGATGGAATGCGCAAGGCCGCCTCGCTTTACAATCCTTCAAACGGAATCCTCCTCTCTGTGTGGACGGACCAGCCGGGCCTGCAGCTCTACAGCGGACAGTGGTGGACCGGCGAGGAACGTGGCAAGAACGGAAAGTCTCTCGACCGCTTCGGCTCGTTCACCTTCGAGACCCAGAACTGGCCGGACGCTCCGAACAAGCCGTCTTTTCCCAATCCTTTCCTTGAACCCGGCGAAACCTACACACATCACTGTGAGTACCGCTTTAGGATTATGGAATGAGTTTATAATCTAAATAGTTGATTATTATGAATATACGTAAAATCTTTATTGCATCGGCCGTCCTTGTCACGGCGCTTGTGTCATGCCGGAAGGAAGCTCCCGTAGAGAAACTCTCCACGGACAAGACCGTCGTCACGGCAGTTGCAGAGGGAGGACGACTGGCCGTCGAAGTCTATGCCTCAGGGGCGTGGACCGCGGAATTTGCGGAGGATACCGACTGGGTGCAGCTTGAAGGCGCGTCCGGAGACGGTGACGGCGAGATAGTTCTGGTGTTTGCCCCGAACGACAATCTCTACCGTTTTACGAAACTCATCCTGTCTCTTTCAGGAAGTGAACTCAGCGTGGAGATTGAGGTGAATCAGGAGTCGGTGAAGGGTTCTCCCGTGCTGAACCTGTTTCCGCCGGACGTGATTTATCCGGCCGCAGGAGGAGACTTCGGAATCCCTTACAGCGCCAATGTGCCGCTTTCGCAGCTATCGGCCGACTGTGCGGCTGACTGGGTGGGCGCGTTGTCAGTTGCTGAAAATGACGTCATCTTTACCCTTTCAGCCAATCCGGACGAGGCACGCCGCACGGCAGAAATATGGTTTGTCTGCACGGACGCACAGGGTAAGACATACAGGACCCGTTGCACAATCACTCAAGAGGCCAAAGGCGACAGGACGGGTTTTGAGGGCGAGACCGGAAATGACAATTATATTGTTGATGACGACAAATATAAATGGTAGTTTTGAGTGTCTTTTTGGCCATATTTCCCCATTTTGTTCGTCATTTAGCACCACTAAACTCCTCTCAAAATGAAAAAATCTGGCTCAAAAATACATCTCAAAACTGGTGGACAGAAAAAAGTGCGTGGGGTTTGAGATAATATTCGCAATAAGTTAGAATACTTACGAAACTTGAATTGGTTATTAATGATTATGAAACTTAATTTGAAACTGGCGGCGTTAGTGCTGCTTGCGGTCATGTCTCTGACCTTACGGGCGGAGACAGGCGGCGGGAACTTCGCGGCATCCTCAGGGACGGCCACCGGGAAGACGCAGGCGGATGTGACAGTTTCCGTACGCGGAACTGTGCGCGACGCTTCCGGAGTGCCGCTGCCCGGAGTGGTGGTCCTTGTCAAGGACAGGCCGTCGTCCGGAGTGATGACGGATGCCGACGGGGCTTTCTTCATTACGGTTCCAAGGGGAGCGACGCTGGTCTTCACCTGCATGGGCTACAAGACCGTTGAACTTCCGGCATCCGAGACTGCGATGTCGGTCCGCCTTGAGGAGGAGCGGCTCGAAATTGAGGAGACCGTGGTTGTGGGCTACGGCGTGCAGCGGCGAGAGAGCGTCGTCGGGGCAATCACCAATGTGAAGGCCGAAGATATTGCCGGCACGGGAACGAGCCTGCTGAACAACGCGCTTGCGGGAAAGGTTCCGGGACTGCTCGTCTATTCGCAGAGCGGTGCTCCGGGCGAGAGCGACGCGACGCTGATGATTCGCGGACTTTCCAGCTGGAACGGCAGCGAGCCGCTCGTGATGGTCGATGGCATAGAGCGTCCGATGAACTCCATTTCACCTTCGGATGTGGCCAGCGTGTCTGTCCTGAAGGATGCGTCCGCCACGGCGGTCTATGGCGCGAAGGGCGCAAACGGAGTGATACTCGTCACAACCAAGACAGGTGCGAAAGGTGCTCCGAAGTTTTCCGTCAATGTGAATCAGGGCTTCAACACGCCGCTCTTCATTCCCTCGCACGTGGATGCCGCGACAGTGGCGAGTATGGCCAACATAGCACTTAAAAATACCGGCTCTTTCGGTTCCATATTCTCGGACGAGGTGATACGCAAATACGCCGACCAGTCCGAGCCCCTGCGCTATCCGGACGTTGATTGGTACGGACTCCTTCTGCGCGACTTCGCCTTGAGCACTGACGCCGACCTCACCATGTCCGGAGGTACGGAAAAGATCAAGTACTATCTCGGCGTGGGCTATGTCCACGACGGTTCGATAATCCGTGAAATCACAGATGGCACTAACTACAGCAGCGACAGGATTTCCTACCGCATGAACATGGACTGGAACGTCACCCGTTCGACCCTCCTTTCGCTGAAGGTCGGAGGCGTCACGAATATGGAGAAGCGGCTTTCGACCGCATGGAACTCTTCGACCGTGTTCAGCACTATCTATCAGGCCCCGACCATCTCCTACCCGGCCTACTATCCCGAATGGGCGCTTGAGCAGTTTCCGGACGTAAACTACCCGGGACTAAAGGGAATGCGCCTCGGTGGCAACCAGGGACACGCCTACACGAACCCCTACAGCATGCTTGCCGACCCGGACTATCAGCAGACGATGAACAACCGCCTCATGACGGACATAATCCTCAAACAGGACCTCGACTTCATCACAAAGGGCCTGTCGGTCACAGGAAAGTTCGGACTCACATCGACATATTCCCGAATCTCGAAGAAAGTCAAGGCTTATATGGCGCAGTATAACATCGACTGGAATATGTACGATGCGGGTTCCGACGACATCTGGGTTCCTGTGGGTGCTGCGTCGGACTTTGTCTATAGTCCTAACCCATACGCCGTTACGCAGGACAATTCCGCGACCAACGTGACCTACATCACCTATCTTGAGGCTTCGCTGAACTACAGCCGCAAGTTCGCGGACGCTCACAATGTCACCGCACTCGCGCTCTATAACCAGCGCCAGTACAACAACGGTGCGGCCTTCCCCAAGCGCAACCAGTCTTTCGTGGCGAGGGCGACCTACGACTACAAGGGACGCTACCTCTTCGAGGCTAACCTCGGAATCACCGGCAGCGAGCAGTTCTCGCCAAAGTATCGTTACGGCATCTTCCCTTCCGTCGCCGTCGGTTATGTGATGTCGAAGGAACGGTTCTGGAAAGAGGCGATGCCGTGGTGGAGCCTGATGAAGTTCCGCTACTCCAACGGCCTTGTCGGAAGCGACAGCTCATCGAGCAACTGGCTCTACTACTCCTCGTGGACGAAGAACAGCTACGGCTACATCGTGGAGGACGCCGCCGCCAACCTTGACGCCCGTTGGGAAACCGCGCACAAGCAGGACATAGGCGTCGAGATGGGCTGGCTCAATGACAGGCTCAGGCTCGAAGTCGATCTGTACGACGAGAAGAGGAGCGATATGCTTATGGCTCCGGTTGTGACCCCTTTCGTCGGCGTGAAATACAAGGATGTGAACACCGGTGCGCTGAAAAAGCACGGGTTTGAGGTCGAGATTAACTGGAAGGACAGGACGGCCGGAGGTTTCGCCTACAATGTCGGGGCGATGATAGGTTTGAGCGAGAACCGGATAACGAGTTATGGAGACGCTCCGTATGCTCCTGAATATCAGAAATATACCGGAACCCCGCTAAACTCTGCGAGAACCGGCAGCACTCTTGTCGATGATCGCTATTTCAATTCGATTGATGAGATTCACGGCTACCCGCTCTACACTTCCGAATGGACCAATGTCGTTCCCGGCGTGTATAAGTTCCTTGACTACACCGCCGACGGAAGCATAGCCCAGAATGACCTCCACACGCTCAGAGGCTCTACCTACGCTCCGGGAGTATATTCCTTCAATTTTGGCTTCAACTGGAAGGGACTCTCTTTCAGGACACTCTGCACAGGGACGACAGGCAAGTACATAAACTACAGACGCGCCGCCATAATACCTTTCTATTCAGGTGATTATGTCGTCCACGCCTCCCATCTTGACTATTGGACTCCTCAGCACCGCAATTCTTCAGTCCCGGCGCTTTCGCTTTCGGACGAGATGTATTCGTGGGCCGGAGGAACTTCTGCGTGGCCGGGATATGACCTTGCTCTTGACGGCTACACATGGAAAAAGTCGGACTATCTGACAGTCAAGGAGATGTCCCTTTCCTACACCTTCGACGGAAAGAAGCTCCGCAGGGCGCTCGGAGTCCGCTCGCTTTCCGTTGGCGTGATATGCAACAATCTCCTTACTTTCACAAGTCTTATGGAGCAGGATCCACAGAGGCTCACGACCGCCGAGAACTACTACCCGACGATGAGAATTGTGAAACTCAACCTTAACCTATCATTCTGATATGCACATGAAGAAGATAAGACATATATTCAGCGTGTCGGCACTTGCGCTTGCTATCGGCGGCTGCGGCTACCTTGACGTCGATCCCGAACTCGGACTCGACGACAGCGAGGTCTTCGGCACCTATTCCAATTTCCGCTCCTATTTCGACTGGCTCTACGCCTCCGGAAACGGAACCAACAAGGAGAACATACTCTATGCGTTCCCGATGTATTCGGACTTCCTCCAGAAGTATTCATTCTCGTGGTACAACACCACGGACATGGCGGACGCCGGAAGAATGGGCGTGACGCAGCAGTACTTCAAGCAAGGGACTATGACTCAGGACTTTCTGAAGGCGGTGACCTTCGATTCGGGAAGTGCCGACAAACCGTTGGCCAAGGCAATGTTCGCGACCATCCGCCGCTGCAACACGACCATAGCCAAGATAGACCTCTGCGCAGATGCCACTCCCAAGCAACGCGCCGACCTGCTTGGCCAGGCCTACGCCATACGCGGCTTCTGCTACTTCTCTCTCTGCCGTTTCTTCGGCGGAATGCCCTATATGGACCATGCGCTTGAGGCCGAGGAGTCATGGGACCTTCCGAGACTCTCATCCCATGAGACATTTGTCCGGGCAGCGGAGGATTTGCGTAAGGGCTACGAGCTTCTTAAGGAGGCCGGCTATATGAGGAGGAACTCTCCGGCAGATCTGGCGAGCTCTACCCTTGACCAGATTGGCGGTGCGGCTGCAGCGGCGCTGTATGCGAGGTCACTGCTCTATGCCGCAAGTCCTCTGAGCAACGAGAGGAGAGAGGAAGACTGGAAGGACGCGGCGTCGGCCTGTGCACTCGCGTTGCAGGAGGCCCTTGACGCGGAGTTTTCGCTCACTTCTGCGGCAAGTTACACGACAAACTTCCTGAGCCAAAGGACGACCAATGAGAACATCTGGGTCTATGCTCTCCAGACTAAGGACAATCATGCGAACCTGAGCAGCATCATGGCCTATCCGCAGTCGGCTGCCACTTCCGGCTCTTCTGGAGTCTGTCCGACGCAGAACTTTGTGGACCGCTACGAGACCAAATGGGGCGAGCCGCTGCTCACGGAGGCTGACAGGGCTGAGGCTGCCGCTGCCGGGCACTATAGCGAACAGGCGCCCTACCGTGACCGCGACCCTCGTCTGGAACTTACCATTGTTCATGACGGACAGGCCAATAGCAACGCGGCGGAAGGGAAAATCAGCATATACTACGACCCTTCCTCCAAGTCCTGGCCGACGACCCGTCTGAACGGAGTGAACCTCACCTTCGGCATTGATTGGGGCACGAGGGACAACGATACATACGCCTATTCCAACACCGGCTACTACTGCCGCAAGTACTGGAACGGAGTGCTTGGACTCAAGCAACAGAGCAACCACTATCACGAAGACCCGATAGTCCGTCTTGCCGAGCTCTATCTAAACTATGCAGAGGCGGTGAACGAGGCCTACGGTCCGTCAGGAAAGGCCGGGACTGTCGGCCTTACGGCGGTCGAGGCTCTGAATGCCGTCCGCAGCCGCATCGGGATGCCGAATGTGGCGTCGAAATACACCGCAGATAAGGCGAGCCTGCGCGAGCGCATACGCAACGAACGCTGCGTGGAACTTGCCTTCGAGGGACACCACTACTACCACGACATACGCCGCTGGAAGATTGCCCCTCAGACCATGGGAACGACACTCTACGGAATGTATGTCGAAAAGACGGCTGTGAGTCCTGAACATCCTGAGGGAAGGATTTACACCCGTAAGGCGCTGCCTAACAACCGTCAGTGCGTGTGGAAGGACTATATGTACTATCTTCCTTTCCCCGATTCTGAGGCGTTTAAGATGAAGAACTTTGTAAACTGGAGCTGGAAATGATGAAAAGAGATATTATGATTGCGGCGCTTTCTCTCCTGCCGTGCCTGACCCTCATGCGAAGCCTTCCGGCAGCGGCCGCAGAGCCGCAGGGGCATTCTGACGGGAAGGCGAATGACAACAGCCTGCTGTGGAAGCGGGACAGCGTTGTCGTGATGCCATGGAACGGTCGCGCCACATGGACTGAATCTACGGGGAATTTCATCTCCGTCTCCGGCGATGCGCTCGAAGGCAGGATGCAGGGCGACCTGATGAACAGACTCACCGGCACAGTCCCGGGACTTGAGATTATTGAGAAGGCAGGTTTTGCGCTGCCTAACTACCAGTACCGCTCACTGGATTCGGACCAGTTCAGCGTCAGGATGAGAGGACGGGGCAATGTGATGTGCATCGTGAACGACGCCTGCATTCCTTTCGGACAGTTGCAGCTCGATCCGAACCAGATTGAGTCCATGACCTTCCTGACGGATGTTGCCGACCGTGCCCGCTACGGCGTGCTCGCCTCGGACGGTGCCATTCTCATAAAGACCCGCTCCGGCAGCTACGACACTCCGATGCGCATCAGCGTGAATGCGGAGAGCGGAGTCAGCTTCACGGACAGGGTCTCGGAGTGGGTGAACGGAGAGGACTATGCGCGGCTGAACAACGCTGCGAGGGAAGAGGGAGGCTATGAGCAACTCTACAGCCAACTCGCCATAAAGAACTTCGCAAACCGCGACCCATATAGCTCCGAATACCCGAATGTGGATTACAAGTCGCTGATATTCAGGAATTTTCTTCCTGTTTCAAGTGCCGGGCTGAACATCTTCGGAGGCACATCCGGTGTCCGTTACAATTTTTCTCTTAACGGACTTTATTCCGGAGACCTGATAAAGAGTCCCAATGCCGTGGACTACAGCCGTTTCAATTTCACAGCGGGCCTTGGCGTGAAGGTCGGGAAATGGATGGATGTCTCGGTCGATTTTTCCTCTATGCTCTATTTCCGGCGTTCCGGAAGGACGTCCTGGTACGACTACAGGACGGTTCCGGCCGTGGCATATCCGCTTGAACTCGAACTTCCGGACGGGGCAGGCACAGCCTACGGGGTGAGCAAGTCCTGGACGCAGAACTACTATGCCCTCATGAAGGAGGGTGGCTTCCGGACCAACAGAATGCGTTCCGGCCTTATGGACGTTGCGCTCGATGTGGATTTCTCGTGGCTTCTCAAGGGACTTAAGTCCCGCACCTGGCTCGCCGCCTCCAACTTTGCGCAGACGACTATAGGAAAGAACGACGACTACATTGCCTGGTACTGGTCGTCTGATGCCGGCATTCAGGAGCAGTCGTCACACAAAGGAGCCAAGGCTTCCGGCAAATCCACTCTCTCCAACTACACCTGGCAGTCTCTGTCGATGTATGAGAGGCTTTCCTACGACGGCTCTTTCGGAGACCACCTCGTGAGTGCCGGAGCGACTTTCTCGATTAACAGCGCTTCGAGCAAGGGCGAGTCGCAGAACCAGAGGCAGATGTATGTCGTTGCAGATGCAAAGTACTCATACGCAGGTAGATATGTCGCCGAGTTCGTCGCCCAGTACGCCGGCTCATCCCGCTACGAGAGAGGAAACCGTTTTGCATTCTTCCCTTCAGCCGGACTCGCTTGGGTGGCATCTAACGAGGCTTTCCTCAAGGACGTCAGGTGGATTGACCGACTGAAGATTCATGCCCAGACAGGCCTGACCGGGCAGTTCGATGTATTCGGAACTCCATATCAGTATCGTTCCAACTACTCCTACAACGGAGACATGTGGTACGGCCCGATTTCCGACCAGCCTTCGTGGTTCGGCACCAACCGCTGGATTTCCTACAAGACGACTATAAACCGTCTTGCCAACCACGATCTCGGCTGGCCTAAGGTGTTTCAGACCGACCTCGGGCTGGACTTCGACTTCCTTGGACTCTTTTCGTTCAGGATGAACGCATATTACAAGAAAATATATGACTCGATAGTGAATATATCCTCCACGATTCCGGGAGTATATGGACTTAACGGCATCGCGCTTATGGACAACTACACCGCGCAGAGCCTTCGGGGAATGGATATCACTCTCGGATATTCACAGACTTTCGGAGACTTTCGCCTCGGGGCATCGTTCAGCGCGACGACGTATAAGGCGATATACGAGCGGATGACGGACGACGACTGGCTCTATGAATATCAGAAGAAGACCGGTACTCCGGTGGATGCATACTGGGGCTACCGCTGCATCGGAAAATATGAGGACGAGGAACAGCTGTCTTCCGTTCCTGCGATTTCCACTGCGGTGAAGGTCGGCGACCTTATGTATGAGGACGTGAACGGAGACGGACGGATTGACGATAACGACAAGGTGATTCTCGGGAACACGGCTCCGCGCCTGAGCTATGCGCTTAACCTCAGTTTCGGATGGAAAGACCTTGAACTGAACATCGTGGGAACCGGCCGCGCGGGACTCAAGACAGCGATGACAAACAGTTATTTCTGGAACGGATGGGGCGACGGGAACTATTCCGCTTTCGTCCGCGACAACATCGGCGGTGACTATCCGCGTCTTGACTATGTGCATTCGGACCAGAATTTCGTCGGTTCGGACTTTTGGCTCCGCAACGGCGCCTGGTTCAAGATTCAGAGCGCCGAGCTGTCCTACAATCTCCGTCTGCGCCGGGTGTCATGGATTAAGGGCGTGAAGTTCTCGGTCAAGGGGCAGAATCTCCTGACGCTCTCGGGAATAAGGGACGTGGATCCGGAGTGTATCGATGCGGGCGTCGCTTCCTACCCTCTGCTGCGTTCGGTCACCGGTGGCATAAAGCTGAATTTCTGACACAATGTCCTTTTTCGCCGATATGATATAATCCTTTCAACCCAGACCTTTCAACTAAGACAAAAAATGAAACTCACGAAAATCATAGCCGTTCTTCTTCCGTGTCTCGTGGCTGCGGGATGCAGTTTTCTCGACCCGCTTCCGGACGGCAGCTACAACGACGACAACTACGACGAGAACGCCAAGTTGCTGCGGGGATATGTTGATAAGATTTACAACGACTTCATCCCGACCCTCTACGCGACCAACTACCTTCTTGGCATTTCCGCTGCAACGGACGATGCCGTGTATCGTTCTGAGGCGGCCGCATGGCGCAAGTTCTCGAACGGGACGGCGCTGATGTCAGGCAATCCTTTCACTTCCAAATGGAATACGGACTATGCCGCAATCAACTACGCCAACCTTTTTCTTAAGGACCGTGCCGGAATCAGCGCACGCTATCTGATTGACCTTGAGGCTGATGCTGCCTACCGCAAGACTATGCAGGGCAGTGCCTTCGGACTCCGCGCATGGTACGGCTTCGACCTTCTCCGGACTTTCGCGGGGAGGGGAACCGACGGTAATATGCTGGGCGTTCCGATTGTGACCGAACCGACCTCTACCGACAAAATCGATGTCGAGAGCATCCGTAGGGCAGGGGTGGATGAGTGCGTGAAACAGATTCTTGACGACTGCGACTCCGCATACTTCTATCTTCCGGACTCCAACCGCGACTATCCCGGCGATCCGGCTCAGAACCTGCCTGTGACAGGCTCCGTGCGCTACAAGACTCTCGACCGTGTCTGCATCGACGCCATCCGCGCAATGGTTTGGCTATTTTGGGCAAGCCCGGCGTTCAATCCGGAGGGCGATGTGCAGAGGTATGAGAACGCCGCCCTATATGCCTCCCGCGTCATGAAGCACAAGATTGAGAGGGAAGGCTCGCTCACGGGAGGTTTCAACCCGCTGTCGGGATTCAAATGGTACGACTGCAACAGCGCCGAGATTGTCTGGCCATCCAATTTCTCAAAGGCCACCGACACCGAGAAATGCTGCTATCCGCTCGGCTTCGGCGGACAGTCCAACATCGTGCCGACGCAGGACCTTGTGGATGCTTTCCCTATGGCGAACGGCTACCCTATAACGGACTCCCGCAGCGGCTATGACCCGCAGAAGCCTTACGAAGGACGTGATCCTCGTTTTTATGCCGCGATTTACTATAACGGCTCGTCTGTCAATCGCCTGTCAAACGGCGCGAAGATGTATACTTTCAAGACAGAGACAGACGGCGCTGACGCTCCGGGCGGGACGATGACTTCGCCCACCGGCTACTACATCCGTAAGTTCCTCTACAGAGGGTGGAATTCCTATGACCAGACGGTTCAGCCCGGCTACCGCTGCGTCCACCTGCTGAGCTGGACACAGATGTGTCTGATTTTTGCTGAGGCGGCCAACGAAGTCGTGGGACCTGATGAGAGTTCGACTTTCGGCTATTCCGCAAAGCAGGCTCTCGCATGGCTGCGCGCACGAAAGACCACTGAGGACGCTGAAGGGCTCGGAGCGACGGGAGACCCCTATCTTGAGGAGTGCGCTTCTTCTGGGAAGGATGTGTTCGCGGCTCTGGTTCGGAACGAATGGAGGGTCGAAACCTGCTTCGAGGGAGAGCGGTACTATAGTCTCAGACGCTGGGCCACTTCCGTCTCCGACCTCAATGCTCCTATTCATGGGGTGAAGATAACGAGAGGATATTCCGGAGAGGAAGTCTTTGATTATGATGAGGTTGTAGAAAATCTTGCCTATCCGTCCCTTTGGGCTCCGCTGCCTTATATGGAGGTGCGCCGCTGTCCGAATCTTGTTCAGAACGAGGGATGGGAAAGTTGGAGATAGATTTGTTTTTATGGAAATTGAGAAGATGAAGAAGATTTTTGCATTGTCCGCCGTCTGCTGTGTCCTCGCCACGGGATGCTACGGTGACTACACGATGGATTATGAATACACGGGGGTATATTCCGCCTACCAGTACGACCTGCGCACGTTCGTGGTCGGGGAGGGGATGAAGTTCGACTTTACGGTGGCTCTCGGCGGAGTGGTGGACAACGATCGCGACAGAGCCGTTGAGGTCGAATCTGACGATGCGCTGCTTTCAACGGACCTTTCCGTCTTTTCGGAGTCGGACGGGACTCCGTCGTTCACCGCGCTTGACGGTCTGAAGGGTATGGGCAGACTGGGCGCATTGAGCCAGTCCTATGTGAGCGACGCCTTTGCCTCCGTGGCGGCGATAAGCCCGCTTCCGGCTGGGTATTATGAACTTGACGGCATTGATGGGCTGACCATACGCAAGGGACGGCACACCGCCGCTGTGACTGTGCGTGCCACTGACGAAATTCTTTCGGACCCCAAGGCATTCACACCGTATTATGCGCTGGGCTTTAGGATTGTCAATGCCGATGCGGACGTCCTTGTGAAGGAAAAGAGCTTCGAGGTCATAGCCGTGAAATGTGAGAACCGCTTTTACGGAAACTGGTATCACGGCGGCCGGACGGTTGTGCGTTCTGACGCGACGGGGGAGGTGGTCTCCACGGACGAGTATGAACTCACGCTTCCGCAGGCTGACTCGAAGGTCTATAGGCTCACGACTGTAGATGCTGTTTCTGTCAAGACCGACCGAATGAGTGGTCGCACGGGCTCACTGCTCCTGACTTTCGATGGCGACGACATCACAGTCTCTCCTGCCGACGGCTCCGGCATCATAATAAACCCGATTCAGGGCCACCCGAGCCGCTTCAACGGCGCGAAACTTCTTCAAGATAGGGAGATTTCCCTGAACTATTGCTACAGCAATGGTGACGGAACCACGACTTATGTCTATGATGTGCTGAAGTTCCGTAACAGGGTCAGGGATGGAATTAACGAGTGGCAGGGAGAAACCGAGTAAAAAATATTTTTAAAGTATATGAAATACAGAATTTTAGGCATTGTCGCAATGATGTTCGTCCTTTCCTGGACGGGATATGCACGAGAGAAGGAAAATTTGAGGCTGACGGGAACTTTCGGCGATTCTATGGAGAATGTCGGCGGATGCTCGGTCAGCGAGACCGACGGAAGTTTTGACATAGTCTCGAAGCAGTGGAAGGCAGGGATTATGCTCCGTGGAAAATGGGATTTGAGAGAATATAAATCGATAAGGCTGACGGTGGAGAACCGCAGCGATGTGACCGCTCTCTATCTTGTATGCGATATGTTTGACTCGCGCCGCAAGTCTGAATTCCGCGACAGGGCGAACAGGGCCGTTGCCGGAGTCTACGAGGCGGTGGGGGATGTCCCGACTAGTTCCAAAATAACGGTCGAGTTTCCTCTGAGCCCGGATATGCCGCATCCGGAGGTGAACGGAGCGTTCCGTCTTATGCACGGCACGCCATATTCCCGTGAACTCGGGCTGTTCTCCTATGATATTGACCTTTCGGACGTTCACACCATTGTCATAGCCGGCGTGAACCTTCTTCCGGGAGTGGAGTTCACGGTTTCCGACGTGGAACTTATCCGCGGAAAGCGTGTTGCCCCTAAGACAATGCAGTTGGACTCGGCGGCATTCTTCCCGTTTGTGGATGCCTACGGCCAGTACAAATACAGGGACTGGCCTGGTAAGGTGCACTCGGACAGGGATCTGAAGCGGGCGAGACTTGCGGAGGAAAAGGATCTCGCGGCGCATCCGGGACCTGACGATTGGGACATTTACGGAGGGTGGAAAGTTGGCCCGAGGTATGAGGCGACAGGGCAGTTCTATGTGAAGAAGATTGACGGAAAATGGTGGATGATAGACCCGGAGGGTTATCTCTACTGGTCGCATGGAGTAGTGCGTGTGACGACTTCCTCGGCGGTGACTCCGCTCGATGGCCGCAAGTTCTATTTCTCCGGTCTGCCCGAGGATGAGTCCGACCCGTTCCACCGCTTCTATTTCACCCACGACAACCTTCTGCATCCGTACTACACGGCGCGTGGCATTCACGAGACCTACGATTTTTCTTCCGCCAATGCGTACCGCAAGTATGGCGAGGACTATAAGGCTGTTTTCGCCGACCTTGCCCACCGCAGGCTGCGCAGCTGGGGAATGAACACGATGGCAAATTCTTCCGACCCGTCAATCTGCGCCATGGACAGGACCGTCTATAACGAGAGGGTCGATTTGGGCGCTCCTGTCGCGGGCTGTCCTAAATGGCCTGTCCTTGAAGGCTCCGGGGGCTGGTGGCCTTTTATTGACCCGTTCGACAACCTGTTCCCGATGTGCGTCCGTGCTCATCTTGAAGCCAAGCGGGCACAATTGGAGGATTCGTGGTGCCAGGGTTTCTATGTCGACAATGAAATCAACTGGGGCGCTCAGACAATGCTGGCGGGCCTTGCGCTTAAGGCTTCACCGAAGCAGGCGAGCAAATTGGTGCTGATTGACCATCTTATGGACAAATACTCTAGCGTGGAGGCGCTCAACCAGGCATGGGGAACGGCGTTCGAGGACTGGAACGCTCTGGTTGCCAACCGTAAGGCTCTCCCGTCCGCTGCGAATGCCGACCTTTCGCAGCTGTCACTGCTGATTGTACGTCAGTATTTCAAGACAGTGCGGGAGGTGTTCAAACAGGTGGCTCCTGACAAACTCTACATGGGCTGCCGTTTCGCGGGAGCGCCGGAGTTCGTGGTGAGGATTGCAGCCGAGTATGTTGATGTGATGAGCTACAATAACTACACCTACACCCGCGAGACCTTTTCTCTGCCAAAGGGGATTGACCTGCCGGTCATGTATGGGGAGTTCCATTTCGGCGCTCTTGACCGCGGCCTGTTCCACACGGGCCAGGTGGCCACCTTCAGCCAGAAGAACCGTGCGAGGGCCTACGGCGACTTCGTGCGCTCGTGCCTGAAAAATCCGTGCATAATCGGCACAAATTGGCATCAGTTCTCAGACCAGCCGTGCACAGGGCGCTTTGACGGCGAGGATTTCCAGGTGGGCCTGACGGACTGCTGTGACACCCCTTATCCGGAGACGATTGCCGCGCTGCGCGAGGTCGGCTACAATATGTATGAAATCAGATACTTTTAACGATATTTGTTGACCATGAACATTCGGAATATACTTGTGACGTCGATGATTTTTGTCCGTCTGGCTCTATCCTGCGGTGTCTCCGGCTCATACGAACCGGAAAGGCCCGCCAAGCCTGACAAACCGGGAACCGACGAGACTGTCGAGTCTGCGCTTGCCATGCCGCACATAATGAGTGACGGTATGGTTCTCCAGCAGGAGTCTGAGGTGTCAATCTATGGAACGGATGACAGAGGGGTGAAAGTCACCGTGTCGCCCTCATGGACAGACCGCAGTTTTGAGGCTGTCACGGGGAGCGACGGAAGATGGATTGCCAAGGTCAAGACTCCAAAGGGCTCAGACAAGGCATATACGATAAGAATCACGGATAGCAATAAGGGGGAGAAAGTTATCAACGACGTTCTTGTCGGAGAGGTCTGGCTATGCAGCGGACAGTCCAATATGGAGCATCCGATGAAAGGCTTTTCCTCCTCGGAACCTGTACGGGATTCGGAAAAGGAACTTTCCGACGCTGCATATCCGCAGTTTCGCTATTTCAAGGTGCCGCAGGCTGTTTCCCGCACTGCGAAGTACGACACCGGAGAATCTTCATGGGCGGAATGTTCTCGGGACAACGCCAGGAATTTCGAGGCCATAGCCTTCTTTTTCGGACGGAGGATTCACAAGGCGACAGGCGTTCCGGTCGGAATCATCGGCTGTGCCTACGGCGGAACACGCATTGAGGGATGGATGCCGCCAGAGTCGTTCACAAAGCTCGCCAAAAACGAGTATATGGACTCCGACAAACTCTCGGCAGGGGAAAACAGTCCGAGTGCCCCGTCCAACTGCTGGAACGCGATGTTGCTCCCTGTGTTGGACTACGGTTTTAAGGGAATTCTCTGGTTCCAGGGCGAGAGCAACTGCAACTATTACTGGTCCTATTCTCATCTGCTTCAGGTGATGGTAGCCGACTGGAGGGCACGCAAGGGTGACGGTTCGGCGCGGATTCCGTTCTATTTCGCTCAGCTGGCTCCGTGGGTGAACAACCGCCCGATTTCAAACGGAGGCTCGGAACTTCTCCGTAACGCGCAGATGACCGCCTTCAAGACCATTCCCAATTGCGGAATCATAGGCCTTGGTGACGTGGGCAGCGAAAGCACCATTCATTTTCCGAACAAGAAAGTTCCTGCTGAACGTTTCGCTCTATGGGCGTTGTATAATGAATATGGGGATAAGTCCGTAAATCCTATGGGACCTGCGTTCGAGTCCATGAAGGCCGAGGGCGGCAAGTTGCTCGTAAGTGTCTCCAACGCTTCGGGGCTTCATATCGCGGATGGCATCAGCGACATCCCATACGCCGAAATTTCCGGTGACGGCAAGACCTTTGTTCCGGCCACCGTGCGCATACTGTCAGACGGAGTCCTCGAATTTTCCTCTCCGGAGGTGTCTTCCCCGACCTCGGCTCGCTACTGTTTCAGCGGCTGGCACGCCGGCTCCGTCTTCAACTCCGCCGGCCTCCCTCTCTTCCCGTTCCGCGCCTCGCTGTAGAGGCGTCAACCAATCTCAGGGAAGGTCAGAACCCGAGTCGAATGCGGCTCAGAACGAGTCACGTCTGGTCATGCGGAAGTTACAGTGCACTTTTTCGAGTCTCTTCTCCAGAATCATGTCCCCGATGAGGCGTCCCATCTGTATGAAGTCAGTCGATACCGTGGTGAGCCCGTTTAGGATTATTTCGCTTATGGGGGACTCGTTGTAGGAAATTATTGCAATGTCCTTCCCGACCGTAAGCCCCTTCTTCTTTATAAGTCTTGCCAATTCTATCAGCCCGAAGTCGTACTGTCCGCTCAGGAGCAGGTAGGCTTCGCCCTTACTGACATTCTCCGGAATCACGACGTCCGAATAGGTTACGCGGATTCCGTTATCTCGGCAGAACCTTTCCACACCTGTCCTGATGGGACGGGCATAGAGACTTGAGGGCAGGGTTATGACATTGAGTCTGTTGTAGTTCCGGAAAGTGTCAAGTCCGTCTCCGAGCCCCTGTATGATGTCGTTCTCCCAGTCTTGATAGACGGCCCCGTAGTTCCCCTGTATACTCCTTATCCAGTTGTCCGTCATGATGAGTTTTCTGTTCGGCACCCTTTTCAGCAGAGTCCGTACCTTTTCCTGGGTGGCAGCGTCCAGCGGGAAGTGCGGAGCTATGACATAGTAGTCAAAGTTGTCGAGGTTCTCGTTGAGGAAATATTCCAAAATCTCGACATTCTGCTCGTGCAGCAGAATCGTTATTTCCGCGTGTCCGTCAAGCCTTTCGGTCATAGAGTCGAAGAGAAGCTGCTTGTAGGTGCTGAGTTTGTCGAACAGAGCCAGAACCTTGAACTTGTGCGCCTCCCCGTTTTTCTTGACGAAGAACCCCTTTCCCTGGTGAGGCTCCACGAATCCCTTGTCTCTCAGTATCGTATAGGCCTTCTTCACGGTCTCCTTCGAAATTTCATGCTCATCCGCCAGTTCGTTCATCGACGGCAGCATTTCCCCGTTCTCAAGTTCGCCCGCGTCAATCATCGCGCTGATTTTCATCACAATCTGTCGATATACCGGCGTCAGCGAATTTTTGTCTATGTCGATGGATTTTTTCATAAATATTTAGGAAAAATGTTTGGATTTGTCAATAATATACTATCTTTGTACCACAGTACACCACAGTTGAGCTGTAGTCTACTTGACTGTGGTATGTATCAAGCCACTGCAAAGGTAAGAAATTTATGGATAACTGCGATAATCAGCGGCTATTCGGTGGAAAAGGTTGAAATATTCATTTGTTTACGATTATTTAATTATTTTCGTAAATTTGCGGTTTCCTAAAAATGTAATTCTTATGACACTGATTAAATCCATTTCTGGAATTCGCGGAACAATCGGAGGTGCACCCGGAGGCGCTCTCACCCCGATTGACATCGTAAAGTTTACATACGCATATTGCGAGAAACTTCGTGAGCGCAGGCCTAAACCATCCGGCGAACGCTATAAGGTCGTGGTCGGAAAGGATGCTCGGCTAAGTGGTGAGATGGTGGAGGACATCGTTTGCGGGACATTGATTTCCTGCGGTGTTGATGTCGTGAAGGCTGGGTTTGCATCGACTCCGACGACAGAGATGGCGGTGACGTTCTCGAAGGCTGATGGAGGAATCATCCTCACGGCCTCCCATAACCCGAAACAGTGGAACGCCCTCAAACTTCTCAATGAGAAGGGTGAATTCCTCAATGCCGCTGAAGGTGCGGCGATACTCGAATGTGCTGATAAAGAAGACTTTGACTTCGCCCCTGTGGAGGAACTCGGAACTGTTGAGGAGCATGATTTCACCGACGAACACCTTGATGCGGTGCTTGCACTCCCGGCAGTTGACGTCGAAGCGGTGCGTGGAGCCGGATTCAAGGTCGTGCTTGATGCCGTGAACTCTGTGGGCGGAATCATCATGCCGCGTCTGCTCAGAAGGCTTGGCGTGGAATGCGTAGAACTCAACTGCAACCCTACCGGAGACTTCGCGCACAATCCGGAGCCGCTTCCGGCAAACCTTGTGCAGCTCTGCGAGACTGTTGTGAAGGAAAAAGCGGATTTGGGTGTGTCTGTCGACCCGGACGTTGACCGTCTCGCCCTCATCTGCGAGGATGGGAAGCCTTTCGGGGAGGAATATACTCTCGTCAGTGTTGCGGACTATCTCCTCGGACGTGCCTATAACGAGGCTCTCGAAAGCGGGAAGTCACTTGATGAGGTCTGCGCTCCATATCGAATGACCACCGCATCAAACCTCTCGTCTTCCCGCGCCCTGCGTGACGTGACGGAGAAGTTCGGCGGCGAGTATTTCGCGGCTGCAGTCGGCGAGGTCAATGTGACGACAAAGATGAAGGAATGTGGCGCGCTCATCGGCGGAGAGGGCAATGGAGGCGTGATTTACCCTGCCCTCCACTATGGACGTGACGCGATGGTCGGCGTGGCTCTCTTTCTCACGAACCTGGCCCATAAGCAGATGAAGGTGTCGCAGCTTCTCAAGACCTACCCTCAGTATGTCATCACGAAGAACCGCATCGACCTTTCCGACAAGGCTCTGATTGATAAGATCTTGTCTGAGATGCAGAAGATTTATGCCAACGAGAACGTGAACACGATAGACGGCGTGAAGATTTCGTTCGAGGACAAGAAACAGTGGGTTCACCTGCGTCGTTCCAACACGGAACCGATTATCCGCATCTACGCCGAAGCTGCCACAAAAGAGGAGGCTGACGCTCTTGCAAACGAGGTAATAGGCATCGCTCAGAAAATCATCGGTCAGTAATTTATGTTTTCATTCAGAACCACACCCCTTCAGGAACAGCTCGACAAGGCACTCGTCGATGGCAAGGTTGGTTGTTTCTGCACCCAGAACTGCTGGGACACGGCAAGCGGCCAGTATATGTATGACATTTTCCGTCAGCGCGGCAACCTTCAGACGGTCTTTTCGCCACGCGACACGGAACTCACCCCACTCACGAACCATATCGAGTTCACGCCCGACGAACTTCTCGGACTCAATGCGGTCGTTGTCGAGATACAGGATGTCGGTGTTCGCTATTTCAACTATACGAAGGATGTGATGGCCCTGATGGAAGCTCTACGCGACCTCGGCGACAACGCCCCGTCTCTCTACATTGTGGATCACGTCAATCCTGCTGGCCGCGTTGTGGAAGGTTCCATGCCTCAAGGCGACTGTGAACCGTACACTCCGAAGATACCACATCGCCACGGACTCTCACTTGGCGAACTCGCCCTGCTCTATCACACGGAACTCGGTGCCAAGTATGCCCTGCACGTGATTTCAGCGAACGCGACAGATTCCACGAAGACTCTTCTCCCATGGGCGATTGCCCCCTGCTCGGACATTCCCGGCATGTTCACTTGTGACATGTACAGCGGAGGCGGTCTTTGGAACAATACCAATGTCTCCGCCGGCATAGGCACGGCTCGTCCCTACGAGTACATTGGAGCACCTTTCATCAAGACGTCCTCCGTCGTGCAGACCGGCATCATCCCGCCCCCGTCAGCCGATGGGGTGATGATGCGTCCGTGCTCGTTCACACCGGCCTGCGGACGCTACGAAGGAAAGAAATGCTATGGCTATCAGATTATGCTGCAGCCAGGCATCGAATACCATTCGCTCCTTCACACCATCTATCTGATGCGCTATATGCACCAGACTTTCTCCGATTTCAAACTCGATTCGACGTTTTCCCTAAAGCTCTCTGACCCTGTCATCCTCTCCTGCATTCAGGGTTCTACTGACCCGCTTGAAATGCGCGAGCACGTCAAGTCAGAAGAGCAGAAATGGATTCGCAAGGCCAAGAAATACCTCCTTTATGACGACCAGCCCTACCGGGTGAAGTAATCGGTCTGAATGCTCATTTGCAGGACATTATGTCCAAAATCATCGTGTCGGTGCTTTGCATTCCTACTGAGCCTATGCGGCCGAGGTTGCGGATGGTCTTCTCGATGTCGTCCTCGATGATGCCGTCGTTGGAGGAGATGCAGATGTCGTCGAGCGCAAGTACTGCCGATTGTATTGCTCCCGAAACTCCTGAAGCCACTTTCATCGCGCAGCCTACCTTTGCGCCGTCGCAGACCATTCCGGTGATGTTTCCAATCATATTTTTGATGGCGTTGCAGACCTGAGCAAGAGTCCCGTCGTGGAGATAGACCAGACCGCAGGCAGAACCGGTGGAGGCAATCACGCAGCCGCACAACGCAGAGAGTTTGCCCAGATAGCCTTTGATGTGTATCGCCACAAGATGGCTCAGCACCAGGGCTCGGGCGAGTCTTTCGTCAGAGACCTTGTAGTGCAGGGCGAAGGCTATAACTGGCATAGTCACGGTGATACCCTGGTTGCCGCTGCCCGAATTGCTCATCGCAGGGAGTGTGCAGCCCGCCATTCTGGCATCTGAGGCTGCCGCTGTGAGCGACATCGCATAGCTGAGGAAATCCTTTCCGAAAACCGGAGTAAATCTTGTGTCTGCGATGGTTTTTCCCACCCGAAGGCCATAATTACCCTTGAGACCTTCTTCCGCAAGGCGCAGGTTCATATCCCTTGATTCAAGAATAAAGCGTATGTCGTCGAACGCGACGTTTTTCGCGAATTCATATATTTCCGAGACGGAAAGGTGATAGTCCAGCGTCGTTTTTTCTTCCGTACCGCCAGCGACCTCCGAAGAATAGGATGCACCATCGAAAATTTGCGCATCATATCCGGTTTCCACAATCCTGTCGTGTGAATCTTCAATAGCAGTAGTTGCGCAGTGCCGTTCTCCGTCAATTTCGGCGCTTACGGCAGCCTTTACATATAGTTTGTGACCGTTTTCCGGAGCCATCTTAATGGAGACACGCCCCTCCGATACCATCTTCTTTGCCTTCTTAACCGCAACCGGGCACAGTTCGTTGAGCACCTCAAGACCATATTCGGATTTTCCGCAAACGGCTCCAAGTGCTGCCGCGATGTGCAGACCGACCATTCCCGTGCCCGGAATTCCGACGCCCATACCATTCTTCAAGATGTTCCCACTGACTTCCACCTTGATTTCCAGCCTGTCACAGGGACGCTTTTCAAGATTGCTGCAAGAGACCAGAATCTCCGCGGCTTTTGCCGTAGCAAGAGCCACCGCTATCGGTTCCGTGCATCCGAGCGCCGGCTTCACCTCTTTGTGAAGCAGTTCAATAATCTCTTGTTCTCGTGCGGTCATAATCGAAATTTATTTTTTTAGATAGTCCAGGCAATACTCAAAGACATGCTCCATTTCTTTTTCCTCCCTCACCGCTTCAATCGGAAATCCGATGCAAATGCATTTGTATGTTCCGCTGTCAAAGGCAGTTCCTGCCGATATTCCTGTGTCTTTGTAGCGGATTACGGTTTTCCCGCGATTGTCCGAAGGCACGATTCCGTCAGGGTTTTCGACACTGTAACAGTCCGGGTTAAGACTGTTGTGGAAACTTCCGGTGCTGTTGCGTTGTCCCGGCGCCACCCATCTGTACTCGCCACTCCGGCTTGCGTGAGAGTTCATAGCCTTGTAGCCAAGCACTTCCGCAGCGAATGTGGCTGCCTTTTTCCTGTAGGCGAGTTCTTCCTTGTCGTCGGAAAGAAGGTCGATGTAGATGCTTTCACTGATGTCTGTGCCGATATTCGCTCCCGAAACAATCAGCGAACCTCCTGCAAGGGCGTATTCCCTCAGAGCCTCCTGCAACTGCTCCGGAAAGACGGCAAATTGGGAACTGACTTTTCCCGTTCCTCGTGGTGTCGTTGCCTGTTTTCCGCAGATAAGGTCGAGAATAGGGTAGTCTGTGGCCAATTTAGGGACATTCTCCGAAACTGTTTTTCCCTCTGAGTTCACTCTTTCAAAAGCCTCCGCACTCATAGACACGAATCCGTATCCGAGCTTCATAAGTGCCTTTCCATGCCGGGCAGGGTAGTCAAACGTATTGCCGGCGAGGACCGATGCAGCCATGTCAGTGTAGGATGCCCCGAATCCCGGAGCATCGTCATCCTTCCATTCCAAGCCTTTCCTGAATTGGTAGGTCTCGCCTATGTAGTTGATTCTCTGCATATAGCCTACGCCGCCTCCGTTTCTGTTGTCAAAGCCGGCATATTCCGAAGTGTCGAAATATGAAGGGGCGGCAACTCTTGTGAAGTTGTTGACTATAAGTATGTTGTCTGATGTCTTTCGCTCTGGCAGGCCGACTGAAAGAATCTCAGAGGGGAATGACTTGCCGCCGTCGTTGTAGGCGCTTACACGAAAGCTGTAGATGTGTCCCTTCTCCAATTTTACGGAACATGAAACCCGTCCGTCTTCCGAGGTCTTGAAAGATTTGAGTGGTATTCCTTCGTCAAATGCCCCGTCGTCCGTACGTTTGGAAAGAATGTATCCCTTTGGGTTTGCCGTGGGTTCGAGCCGGTCTTCTGTCGGAAGCCAGCTGAGAGTCACCGAATATTCTTTGTCGCCGACGGCATCGAGTTCTGTGGCGAAAGAGCGCACCGGGAGCGGCTGTACGGCGTACGGACACCCATAGCGGTTACTGAGATATTTCAGCATGCCCTTGTAGACGGAACGCGAGACCAAAAAACGGAAAGAAGGGTCGAGTCCGAACTTCATGTCGTTGAAGTTTTGGTGGGAGAGAAGTTCGAGAATCATTGCCGGTGAAGTCGGTGTTCTGGACTCGAGGTAGGAGCGATCCTTTGTTCCTCGTCTTGTCCAGTCCGGGTCGTAGGTGGAGCGTATGTCGGCGACAATCTGCGACTGCACGATGTCTGCATATTCCCGGCTTGTGAGTCTTCTTTCCCCGGAGGGGAGTTCGGTCTTTCCTTCGGAGACGGAGGTGTAAATGGTGAGAGTGCCCACCGTAGTATCTCTGGCCGCGATTCCTGCATCGGTATGGAACGCAAAGGACAGGTCAATCGGGATGCCGAGCCCGTCAGCTTTCCTGTTCATTCGCGAGCCGCCGCTGATCCAGTCGACCCAAGTTCCGCGGCACATATAGTCGTCCCCGTAGTCGTTATTGCCCTCGTTTTGACTCCATACCATTTCCGGTGCCCCATACCATTGGAGGCTGTACCGCGCACCCTCGGCATAGCGCGGCATTCCGGAGACTTCTGTCCTGTTTTCCAGGCGCATTGTTTCCACCCCCTGTTTCTGTGGCCTTTGTATGACGGACTTTCCGCGTGCGATGTTGCCCATTCCACCTCCGAAGCGTACTGCATCGGCGCAGATGACCTCTTTGCTACCGGAGGCACTTCCGTCAAGAATCACACATCCGTCCTTTCCCTTATCGAAGGGGAAAGTCCCGAGATAAATCCAAGTTCCTCCGCCAATACGCTGATTGACAAGGAATTCTGTCGTGCCTCCACTGTGTATGATGGTGTAGCGGGCCGATTCGGTGCTCTCCGGCAGACTCCGGTAGGCGACATAGACTGCATACTTACCTTTTTCTTTAATGTGCGGTCTCCATACGGCTTTCGGAGTCATACCTCTTTTGGACTTGTGGCCGCATTCCGCGCAAATAAATGTCCCGGCAAAGAACGGGTTGAAATTGTCCGGAATGATCTCGTGCGTGTCCGCAAACCCGGGCCCACTCATTTTCCAGTCGCCTTCAGCACGAAAGTCTCCGCGGCCCCTGGATGTCTCCGCAATGTCGTTGTCGATGATGTATTCGTCAGCATTAAGGTCTCTTTCGCGAGGGAGCATCACATACGCTCCGGCGTTCTCCAGCATAGGGACGAGAAAGGGCAGCACGAAACTCTGCGTGAACATGTCTTCCACTGTCTGGAAGAGACACGCCCGCTGCCATTCCCAACGGTCGAGCGACTGCTCATAGTAGTAGCCGTGACTTTGCCACAGTGCTATATTTCTGTGCTCTAGGCCCTTGCTGAATTTTATTGATGACGCGCGGCGCACAATATCCTTTTCTCTCGCGGCCGGGTCGACGACCCTGTTGAGACTCTTTGTCGGGAAACCTCTGTAAGTGAGCTTTGGCGTCACGAACTCTTTCAACGGGCTGCGCTTAGAGAAAATTTCTCCTATGCTCCAGTTGGAATACTTTTTCGGGAAACAGCTCTTCATCTCCTTGCGGAACCACTCCACGTCCTCCTCATGCCAGGGATAGTCTCCGAGCGACTGGTCGAAATAGAAATCGAGCTTCTTTCCCCTCTTGAGAACTTTCCGTATGCTCAGCTTGTCTCCGCTGACGCCGGTCCTTTTCTTCAGGTGTACGGTGAGAGTATCGCAGCAGCGGCTGAACTCGTCGCGGCTCTGGGCCGAAAGTTCGGGTGACATACAGACCGAAAGGCTAAAAGCCATGAGGATACAGAAAATCATCAGCGACTTATTCTCTCCGTCGCCATGTTTCCTCTTATGCCGGAGCATCAGAAACTTCACGGCGAGCACGCCTATCATCCCGACAGCCGCGCCAGCAATCCCGGCAACTGCATCCCACAAATCCTCGCCCCGGTATCCGGTCTGTCCTTGGATCAGCTCAATCATCGAAGCCACAGCCACCGCCACAACAATCATCCGAGCCGAAAACACCAAAGTCTTTCTTATCTCCCACTTCGGCGAAGCAAAAGCAAGATAGATTAAAGGCACAAACGGCAGGAACATCAAAAAATGCACATCCTTGTCCGTAAGATGCAGCAACTGAGACTGTTCCTGAATGAACTCCGGGTCAAATTTCGCAAAACAAAGCACCCCTACCGCCACAGCGTAAAGCAGGACGACAATTTTAAATACAATATGTAATTTCCCTTTCATTCTTATATCAAAACAGCCGTGTCGGTTGTGAGGATTTGAAAGAGGGTGACCAAAAAGTCTTTTGTTCCCCCTCCTTCGGACTTCCTAACCCCCGCAGACTAACGTCTGCGACCCCTATTAGGGGTATCTCGCGCCCCCGGCGCGGTCCCTTCGGGACTTTTGGGTCAGCCCCCATCTTGGACTGTGAGACGCAGAAGTGGTGTGAGTGCAAGGCGCAGGCGGATTTCAACCCGGAGCAACCTGTCGGTTGTGAGGATTTGAAATCCGAATGCAACGCGGCAATCACGCCGCTTCTGCGGCTCACAACTGTTGCATATCGTTCAGCTTCTTATAATAACCATTCAACCTAATCAACTCCTCATGCCGTCCCCGCTCCACAATCCGTCCGTCCTGCATCACGCAAATCTCGTCCGCATTCTTAATCGTCGACAACCTATGCGCGATAGCAATCGTAGTGCGTGAACTCATAAGCCTGTCGAGAGCCTCCTGAACCAGTTTCTCGGACTCAGTGTCAAGCGCCGAAGTCGCCTCGTCCAAAATCAGAATCGGCGGGTTCTTGAGAATAGCTCTGGCAATGCTGATTCGCTGTCTTTGACCACCCGAAAGCATGCGACCGCCATCACCGATGTTCGTCTCGTAGCCTTTCTCCTTCTCCATAATAAAGTCGTGGGCATTGGCAATCTTCGCCGCTGCAACCACCTGCTCCATCGTGGCATTCTCCACTCCAAAGGCAATGTTGTTGAAAATCGTATCGTTGAAAAGGATCGCCTCCTGGTTTACGTTTCCGATGAGGCTGCGCAGTCCGTGGATGGAAAGATTGCGAATGTTCACCCCGTCAATCGAAATGGAGCCGCTCTCCACATCGTGATACCTCGGAATAAGATCCACCAAAGTAGATTTTCCCGACCCCGACTGTCCAACGAGCGCAATGGTCTTGCCCTTAGGAATTGTGACATTGATGTCCTCAAGCACTTCCTTCTCTCCGTTGTAGGAGAAGAACACGTTCTTCACTTCAATCTTGTCGTTGAATCCGGTCACCTGCACCGGAGCCGCGATTTCCTTAATATTATTCTCCGCCTTGAGAATCTTGTCCACCCTCTCCATTGAAGCGAGTCCGCGAGGGATGTTGTAGCTTGCCCTTGAGAGATCCTTGATAGGCTGAAGTACGCTGTAGAGAATGACCATGTAGAAGATGAACGTCGGTGCGTCAAATGCGTCGTTCCCGTTGAGAATCAGCGTCCCTCCGAACCAGAGTACGATCATGATCATGATGGTGCCGAGAAATTCGCTGACCGGATGCGCTGAAGCCTGTCTGATGGCGACCTTGTTCACAAGACGTTTGTGCTCGTCAGCCGTCCTGCGGAACCGCCGCTTCATCTTCTCCTCGGCATTGAACGCCTTGATAATGCGCAGTCCGCTCAGAGTCTCCTCCACCTGCGACATGGTGTCGCTCCATTTGTCCTGAGCTTCCAGTGAGTCCCTTTTCAGTCTCTTTCCGAGCGCGCCCATTCCCCATGCCATTGCAGGCACAACCAAAAGTGTGAAAAGCGTCAGCTGCCAACTGGTGAAAAGCAGGGTCCCGAAATAGAACAGAATCAAAATCGGATTCTTGATGAGCATATCCAGCGAACTGGTGATGGAGTTCTCGACCTCGTTCACGTCGCCGCTCATCCTCGCGATGATGTCACCCTTCCTTTCCTGCGAGAAAAAGCCGAGCGGTAGCGAGAGCACCTTGTTGTAGACCTGCACCCTGATATCACGCACAATTCCCGTCCTCATCGGTATCATCACAGCCGACGAGCCGAAGTAGCACCCTGTCTTGAGTGCAGTCATCACTCCGAGGAAAAGTCCCAGCAGGAGCAGCGTCATCGAAGGCCCGAAGGTCGTGATGAGCGAAGACATATAATAGTATATGTTATTGAGCAGCATCTCCTTAAACGAAGCGCCGCTGTCCCAGGGAATGAATGTGTAGACCTCACTCTCGAGGTTGAAGATCATCTTCAGAATCGGGATTATCAGTGTGAACGAGAATATGTTGAACACCGCCGAGAGTATGTTTAGAATCACTGAGCCTGCAAGATACTGTTTATACGGCCCAACGAATCGTCGTATAACCTGTAAAAATTCCTTCATCTATCAAATTTGTGTATATATGTTTCTATTTCCACTCATCGGGACCAGCCCACAGAACTCCAAGTCCCGCAGGCATATAATCCCGAAAAACTCACAAAGATACACAAATTTCCCAATATATATATTTTGAAGATTGAGGCCTAGTTGTCGGCTTGAGTCACTGTTTTCCATCCTTCCGGAATGCCGAGTGCGCCAGTAACATTCCAAGTCGCATTTTTGCTTTTGACAAATGTTCCGGAAGCCGCCACACCGTTGAGCCAGTCTCTTGTTGTTTCTTCTGACGGCTCGGTTGTGAACAACGCTTTGACATATCTGAGCTTACTGCAACCTTTGAACATAAGAACATAGCAATGGTCCACAAGTTCTTTTGCCGGAAGTTCAGGTGCCGATGTGAGATTTGTGCATCCTTGGAACATTTTTGTGTAACAGCGTTCTGCCAGGGTCGTTGCAGGGAGCTTAGGTGCAGATGTAAGCCAGGTGCATCCGTTGAACATTTCAAAGTAGCAGTAATCTTTCAGTTTAGTAGCCGGAAGTTCCGGTGCGGATGTAAGATGTGTACATCCGTCGAACATAGACATATAGCAGCCAAGAACCATACTTGTAGCCGGGAGTTTAGGCGCGGATTTCAGAGAGGAACATCCTTTGAACATATCCTCATAACAATATAGTGTCAATGTTGTTTCCGGGAGCTCCGGCGCAGATAGCAGGCTTGTGCATCCTTCAAATAAAGATTTAAATGCATATCCCTGAAGTGGAGTAGAGAAATTCTTGTCTAACAATGACATAATATTCCCTTGCGCACTGATGGGACCGGAAATCTCGAAACGATAGTAATTACTGTTATTTTTACTGAAGTTATAGTTTTTCTTCACGGCTCTAAACAGTAAAAACGTACCGTCAGCCAAAGCAATCTTTTCTCCTATGATATATGGATTCCACTGTGACTCATCAGTACTATATTCCAATGAGATTTCATACGGAGTCCCCACTTTTGTGAGACATACAGTGGATTCCCCGGAAGAAATGAACGTAAGACCTTTGTAGTTTACCGTAGGGACAGGAGCATGGGGAGTCTCCGGCTTGTTGGAAGCATCCTTATCACAGGCAGAAAACCCAGCAAGCATAACGAAAGCGACAATAAGATAGAATACCTTTTTCATATTTATCAATACTCTTTAAGTGAAAAACAAAACTGCTTGTATCGCGATAAATGACAGCCTACCAAGTCTCAATTTTCCATCCTTCCGGAATACCGTGTGCGCCCGTCACGTCCCAAGTCGCTTTTTCGCTCTTGATGAATGTTCCGGAAGCCGCCACGCCGCTGAGCCAGTCTTTTGTCGTTTTTTCTGACGGCTCGGTTGTGAACAGCCCTATGACATATCGGAGATTGTGGCAATCTTTATACATAAACTCATAACAATTGCTCACAAGCTCTGTTGCCGGAAGTTCCGGAGCTGATGTAAGACTTGTGCATCCCTCAAACATACAATGGTAGCAATTAGACTCCAATCTTTTAGCAGGGAGTTCGGGTGCAAATTTCAGACTCGTACAGTTCGCGAACATACTGTTATAGCAATAGGCTTCCATTTTTGTTGCCGGGAGGTCAGGAACATATGTCAGAGCGGAACATCCTTTGAACATCCTCCCATAACAATTGTATGCCAATGCTTCGGCCGGGAGTTCAGGTGCGGATTTCAACCCTGTGCATTCCGCGAACATTCGGAAATAGCAGCCCTGTGCCATTGTTGTTGCCGGGAGTTCAGGCGCAGACAGCAGGCTTGTGCATCCTTCAAATAAAGCGAAAAATGCATTCGTTGAAAGCGGAGTGGAGAAATCCCTGTCTAACAATGACATGATATTCCCTTGAGCAGTGACGGGACCGGAAATCTCGAAATGATAGTAACTATCGGAACCCTTGCTGAATGTGAGATTTTTCTGCTCGCCGGCTCTGAACAGTAAAAATGTGCCGTCCGCCAATGAAATCTTTTCCCCTAGGGTATATGGATTCCACTGGGACTCATCGGTGCTGTATTCCAATGTGATTTCGTCCGGAGCCCCCACTTTTGCAAGACAGACTGTGGAATTTCCGGAAGAAATGAACGTAAGGCCTTTGTAGTTCACTGTCGGGACAGGGGCAGGCGGAAGACTCGGGTTGTTGGAAGCATCCTTATTACAAGCAGAAAACCCCGCAATCAGAACGAAAGAGACAATAAGATTGAATATCTTTTTCATATTTATCAATACTCTTTAAGTGTAAAAACAAAACAACTTGTGTTGCGATAAATGACAGGCTACCGAGTTTCAGTTTTCCATCCTTTCGGAATGCCGTGTACGCCCGTCACGTTCCAAGTGGCATTTTTGCTCTTGACGAATGTTTCGGAAGCCGCCACACCGCTGAGCCAGTCTTTTGTGGTTTCTTCTGATGGGCTGGTTGTGAACAATGCTTTGACATATCGGAGCTTGCTGCAATCTTTAAACATAAGCTGATAACAATTGCGAATAAGCTCTTTCGCCGGAAGTTCAGGTGCGGATGTCAGACTTGTACATCCTTGGAACATTTCGCTATAACAACCCCACTCCAAGGTCGTCGCAGGAAGTTTAGGCGCTGATGTAAGACTTGTGCATCCGTTGAACATGCTATGGTAGCATTCTTTTACCAGGTATGTAGCCGGAAGTTCCGGAGCCGATGTGAGACTTGTGCATCCCTCAAACATGCAATTGTAGCAATTGGACTCCAACCTTTTAGCATGGAGGTCGGGTGCGGATGTCAGTTTCGTACAGTTTGCGAACATACCGTTATAACAATAGGCTTCCATTTTTGTTGCCGGTAGCTTAGGGGCAGATGCCAGAGCGGAACATCCTTTGAACATCCACCCATAACAATTGTATGCCAATACATTGGCCGGGAGTTCAGGCGCGGATGTCAATTCTGTGCATTCAGAGAACATTCCGAAATAACAGCCCTGTTCCATTTTTGTCGCCGGGAGTTCCGTAGCAGATGTCAGAGTGGAACATCCGCGGAACATATACCGATAACAATTAGTTGCCAATGCTTCGGCCGGGAGTTCAGGGGCAGATTTCAGAGATGTGCATCCTGCGAACATTTGGGAATAGCAGCCCTGTTCCATTGTTGTTGCCGGGAGCTCAGGCGCAGACAGCAGGCTTGTACATCCTTCAAATAATGCGAAAAATCCATAGAATGTAAGCGGAGTAGAGAAATCCCTGTTTAACAATGACATAATATTCCCTTGTGCAGAGATGGGGCCGGAAATCTCGAAATGATAGTAATTTTCGTCATCCTTACTGAATTTGCGATTTTTATGCTCGCCGCTTCTGAACAGTAAAAATGTACTGTCCGCCAAAGTAATCGTTTTCCCTATGGTATATGGCTTCCAATGGGATTCATCAGTGCTGTATTCCAATGAGATTTCATACGGGGTCCCCACTTGTGCAAGCCGAACAGTGGATTCTCCGGAAGAAATGAACGCAAGACCTTTGTAGTCCGCTGACGGGACAGGGGTGGGACTCGGATATTCCGGTTCCTGTTGCTGATTGCCTGAATCGTCCTTACTACAAGCGGAAACCCCAGCAAGCATAACGAAAGCGACAATAAGATAGAATACCTTTTTCATATTTATCAATACTCTTTAAGTGAAAAACAAAACTACAATGAGCTCAATCCCGAAAACCATAGATTCGCGGAGCGACTCACTTAGCAAAATTTCATATCGCAAATATAGAAAAATTTGAAAACATGATACCGTTGTCAGTCCAAATCGTGATTATGCGACATTTACGCAAAATGAAATTTGCTGCAAAGCATTTTGATTAAAGAGAGTAGAACGTTCTACAGCCTCGGCTAAATCATACGATTTAAAGACATCCTTTGTTCACTTATTGCTGGTGTTCATTTTTAATGAACATAGATAAGTGATGAACAAAAAGTTGCTCGTCTGAAAATTGTTCACTAACTTTGCAGTGTTCATTATAAATGAACATAATCATAAGATGAACAGGCTATGGTGTTGGCAGAACGTGAAATATTAAACTTGGCATTGGAGGCATTGCGAAACAAATTGGCATTACCTGAAACAGCTACCATTCAAAAAGAGGACAATTCATACAGGAATTTTGATGCAACCGTCCAAATTATGAATGTGGATTTTCTTTGTGAAGTCAAAAATACAGTGACAACTGCGACCATTGGGAACATTACAAGCCAATTGAAGGTATTGGCTGCGACGGAGAAGCGACCGGTATTGCTGGTAGCCAAATACATTACGCCAACCGTTATTGACGATTTGGCAGGCAATGGCATCAATACACTCGATTGTGCCGGTAATTGCTATATCAGATATAAAAGAGGAAATAAACTTATATTCCACCTGGCCAGCAAAGGTGAAAAAAACACCTTTATGACAGAAAAACCCTATCCGGCATTCCGGGAAGCTGGATTGAAAGTAATCTTCTACTTATTACAGGATATTCTCAATGTAAGTAAACCTTACAGGGAAATACAGATTGCCACGGGTGTTTCTTTGGGTGCCATTAAAAATGTATTCAATATCTTGGTGGAAAGAAACTTTATCCTACTGACCAATAGCAAACGTACTCTCAAAAATAAAAGTGCTCTTTTCAACCTTTGGGTGGAAAACTACAATCAAGTATTGAAACCCAAATTGTTACTTGGAAAAATGAGTTTCCGGACCAATGACCAGCGTATTAATTGGAGTGCATTGCAGTTGCCAAAAGGAATGTATTGGGGAGGAGAAGGCGGAGCCAATAAGATTGATGATTATTTGGAGCCGGGAGCATTTGACATTTATACGGACATTCCTGCTGCAAACCTGCTGAGGACAGGTATGGTAATGCAGAATGAAAATGGAGAGATAAGAATCTATCAGAAGTTCTGGAAATGGGAAACGGACAATCAACTCGCTCCTTTGATCCTTATCTATGCAGATTTAATGGGTTGTGGTAACAGTCGTTGTCAGGAAATGGCAGAAAGACTTTTGGATTATGGACTTAAAGATTACAAGTGAAAAAATAGCCAATCCGCTGTTAGTGGAATTGCTCAGGAAACTGACAGATAGTTTCAATCGTATGGAGCGTGAGTTTTATGTCATCGGCGCAACAGCCCGTGATATAATCATCCGTCAGCTTATCGGTACCACCTCTGGAAGAAGGACAAAGGATTTGGATATTGCGATTGCAATACCCGACTGGAGTGTCTTCGATGAAATCAAAGAAAGGTTGGTTGCCGACGGATTTCAGAAATCACAACATATGTACCAACGATTCTATTATGGTGAATATGAACTGGATTTTGTTCCGTATGGTGTTGCAAAGGAAGACGATAACATTTATTGGCCGCCTGAAGAAGATATTGTGATGTCTGTGAAGGGCTTTGATGAAGTACTGTCGGAAGCTATTACTATCAATATAGATGATGAATTTGACATCAAGATAGCCTCTCTTCATGGTTTGTTTCTCTTGAAATTCAATGCCTGGTTGGATCGAAACATTGAAACGAGCAAGGATGCAGAAGATATGTCGTTCATTCTATCTAATTACTTTATTGCTAACATTAACCGTAATATCCATCCGGAAGTCTATGATTGGGAAAAATTCGATGAATATATTGTCGGTGGATATTGGCTTGCCCATGATTTGCTCCTTCTTTTGACCAAAGAACAGATAGCTTATTACAAAGGTTGCATTGAGAAAGAACTTGAAAAAGCAGATGAGAGCAGATTATTCAATCAAATCATAGAACACAGTTATGGTCTGACTTATGCGGCGGTAAAAGAGGCATGGCAGACCATCGCAGATGTTTTTCAAAAAGCAATAGAGGATGAAAACGATTGAGTTCAAAACTATCAGTTATTCCGGAAAAGATAAGATTAACGAGGATTATATCTTATGCCATAGGTTATCCGGCAATAGTTTTGTTGCCATTCTTGCAGATGGCATGGGAGGCTTGTCTCATGGAGCAGAAGCTGCCAAAATCATATCTGAATCCATTTTGGTCACTATTCTGGATAAGATTCAGGAATCTTTGCCGGAAGACGTATTACGCTTGGCTTTTGAAGTGGCCGATTCTGCCATACATCAGAAATGTAGGGAATTAAAATGCAAGATGGGAGCCGCAGTAACCGTAATCCTGATAATTTATGATTTTTTGTATTACGCATGGCAAGGTAATGTAAGGCTATATAAAATCAATAGTGGAGAGCCATTATTGTTGACAACAGACCATATTGCGACAGAAACAGAAGGAATATTTCTGACACGGTGTGTCAATGGTAAGGGATACCGGGAGGAGGTTGCAGTCAAACAAGAGAAATTGGACCAAGCCGATAGAATATATATCTGCTCCGATGGCTGCTATCAGCATATAGACTTGAATGCCATTCAAGATATGGAGTTTGCATCTGACGGAATTTTTGAAGACGATGCTTCATTGATTGAGGTAAAAATGTCGGATTGAAGATTTCATGACGTTCTTTAGCCTGTTAACCAAGTTCGAGGTGATATGGAGCATCCTAACGCCGCCGTCTTGGAGGCCTACGGCTTCCCAAATGATGCCACCGAGTCCGACATCGTCGCCCGCCTGTTCAAGATGTACCAGGAGCTAACCTCAGTAATCATTCGATAAAGTACGACTGTCAGTTTGATTAAGTGGTATATAACTTTGCACCACTAATACTAACTGACATGCTTACACGCGAACAAATCGAAGAGATCCAGGGCGAGGCCCGGGAGAAAGGGACAGCAATCAAGGCCCTGTTGAAAGAGAAAGGCATTCCAGAGCACCAGTACTTCTGGTGGAAGCGGAAGTACGCCAAGGCGGAAGTTCCGGAGGGGTTCCTGCCCATAGCTGGTGGCGGCCTGCCTGCCGGGATGGAAGCGAGTGCGGCATTTGCCGCATCCCGCGGGAAAACGAAGGGTGTCCCAACCGGTGAGAACTGGATGAGCATTGAACTCCGCACGGTTGCCGGCGCGGACATGCGCATCCAGGGCGGCCTGACGCCCGCGATGGTGTACACAATCCTCAAAAGCGTATAGGCCATGTTCAGTCTTGGAGACGGAGCGAAGTTCTGGCTTTACACGAAGCCGACGGACATGCGCAAGAACTTCAACATGCTGAGCGGGATAGTGAACAACGACATGCGTCAGAACCTGTACAGCGGGGATGTCTTCGTGTTCGTAAATGCTTCCAACAATATGATGAAGCTGCTGCGCTACGAGCCGGGCGGACTTGTGATCTATAACAAACGCCTTGACCACGGAAGGATGCATCTGGTGGAGCGGATACAGGAGGGTGACCCGACGATAACACCCTTTGAGTGGCGCCGTCTTGTGGACACCATTCAGGGAATAATCGATGATCCAAGACGCCGGCTGCAACGTCTGAAGGTCCTTCGGGACATCCAGATGGAAGCATCCTTGAAGGAAGCAAAAAACATCTGAAAACCAGCAAAATAAGTTAAAGAAAAACGGCCTCAGACTTGCGTATGTGGTCGTTTTTTCGTACCTTTACATATAGAAAAACGGGTAAAAATGACTGCCGAAGAACAGAAAAAGATGCAAGAACTTGAGGCCGAGAACGCGGCTCTCAAAGAAGAGTTGCTTGTCGCACGGCGTACCCTTGCCAAGTACGCGCAGATGCTCTTCGGCCAGAAGACGGAAAGGTGCCGTCTTCCCGAAAAGCCCGAGGAGCTCACCGGCAGCCTCTTTGAGCAGGAAATGGATCCGGCCGAGCAGGCCCGTCTGGACAAGGAGACGGAAAAGGCTCTGGCAGAGCAGAATAAACTCATTCATGTTGAAGCCCACGACCGCAAGGTCCGCAAGGCCATCGACACCGGCCGCCTGGAAGTGAAGGAGGAGCATCTCTATCCTGACATGGACAACAGGGAGGACTATACGGAGATGGCTCCCGAAGTTACCGACAGCCTTGTGTTGGTCCCCCGTCAGATGTTTATCCGCAGGATTATCCGCCACAAGTTCGTTCTCAAGAGTAATCTTCAGATGGCGGATCCGGATCGGAAAGCCTTCCGGATAGCAGCCCTGCCGCCCGCACCGCTTCACAAGTGTATGGCAGACGCCTCTCTGCTGGCAGACATCGTCATCAGCAAATATGTCTACCATCTGCCGTTCTATCGGGTGATGGAGACTTATAAGGAGTTGGGGGTCAGTATCAGCGCCTCGACTGTCAACGACTGGTTCAAGGCGGTGGTCGGAAAGGTCAAGCCCATATACGACCTGCTCCGGGCGCACGTCCTCGCCTGCGACTATGTTCAAGTTGACGAGAGCACATTACCGGTAATAGACAATGAAAGGCACCGTGCGGTGCGGGGTTACGTGTGGAGCGTGGTGAACGTGATGACTGGCGACAGGTTTTTCTTCTATGAACATGGCTCCAGGAGCACCCGCGTGGCCATGGGGCTGCTGAAGGACTTCACCGGAGCCATCCAGAGCGATGGTTACGTCGTGTACAAGCACTTCGAGGGGATGGAAGGGAAGAAACTCCTGGGCTGCTGGGCCCACGCCCGGCGCAAGTTCTTCGAGGCCAGGGTGGAGAATGAGAAGCTGGCACTTGAAGCCCTGTTCTACATCCGGCAGCTCTATGATGTGGAAGCAGAAGCGGATGCTCTTGACACGGCAGACAACAAACCCGACTATGAGCGCAGGAAGGCCCTGCGGCAGGAAAAGGCTTATCCGGAAATCAAGAAGTTCGAGACTTGGATGGAGGTAAACATCCTCAAGTGCCCTCCGAAGTCTCTGATGGAGGAGGCCATCTCCTACACCTAT